>Ga0207667_10003302_pt1 | contig 19903 bp, 26 predicted proteins | sample KBSCornC52_FD_184301 | JGI IMG/M metagenome (GOLD analysis project Ga0207667, IMG submission 184301) | Corn rhizosphere microbial communities from Kellogg Biological Station, Michigan, USA - KBS Corn C5-2 (SPAdes) (version 2) | ecosystem: Host-associated > Plants > Roots > Rhizosphere > Soil ...
AGGCTGCGGGAACGGCCGGGGTGAAGCTGGTGGAGCGGCCCGAGCCGCAGGCAGCGATAAACGACGTCGTTGTTCAGATTCATGCGTCGGGATTCACCGGGGATGAGCTGACGTGGCCCTCGACCTGGACCGATCGCACCGGCCGTGACCGGACGCCTTCAATCCCCGGACACGAACTGGCCGGAGTGGTCACCGCTCTCGGCTATGGCACGACGGGGCTATCAATTGGACAGCGGGTGTTCGGCCTCACGGACTGGTATCGCGACGGCACCCTGGCGGAGTATGTGGCCGTCGAGGCACGCAACCTCACACCGCTGCCGGGCGACGTTGACTTCACGGTGGGCGCGGCCCTCGTGATGCCAGCCCTGACCGCGTGGCAGGGGCTGTTCGATCACGGCCGCCTTCAGGCGGGGCAGAGCGTCCTGGTGCACGGCGCAGCCGGCATAGTCGGCTCGATGGCGACCCAGCTCGCACGTGAGGCCGGCGCATACGTCATCGGCACCGGGCGCGCTGGCGGCCGTCAGACGGCTCTTGACTTCGGCGCACAGGAGTTCGTCGACCTCGATAACGATGTCCTGGAAGACGTCGGCGAAGTTGATCTGGTGTTCGATGTCATCGGCGGCGACATCGCGAAGCGGTCTGCGGGCGTAATTCGCGCCGGAGGAACGCTGGTGACCGTCACCGGCCCGACCGAGGCCCGTCCCGCTGGCGGCCGGACGATCGACTTCGTCGTGGAACCGGATCCCGCTCAATTGAGTGAGCTCGTCCAGCGGCTCCGCGATGGCCGGCTGCGGACAAACATCGGCAATGTGGCTGCCCTCGACGATGCTGTTGCCGCCTTCAACCCGACCGAGCGGATCAGGGGAAAAACGGTCATCCGCGTTCGTCCGTAGGACGCGGATTGTCTAAACCCAAGGTCTATTTTCCGCGCGTGTACATACGACCAAGTCTTAACCTCTATCGATTGATCTCACAGGAGAATTCCTAGCCATGGCACGAATCGAACTTCCCACACGGGAGCAAGCTCCCATCGAAACCCACGAAATTCTCGACGAAATGCAACAGCGTTTGGGATTTCTTTCAAATGGACTTCGATTGCTTTCCTTGAGCCCGAGTGTTCTGCGGGCCTATGTAGACCTCCAAACCACAATGTCGCATGTCCTCGACGCGAAGACGCGAGAAGCGGTCGCGCTAGCCGTTTCGATGGCCAACGGTTGTAACTACTGTGTTGCTACCCACTGCTTCATCACCCAGGCAAATTCTCAGACAGCGCGTGATGAGATCTCGCTCAATCTCGAAGGAAAGTCCAGCGATTCAAAGAGAGCGGCTGCTGCCGCATTCGCCAAACGAATTATCGACACACACGGAAAGGTGAACGATGCTGATCTCGCGGCGGTCCGGGTAGCCGGGTATGCCGATGCACAGATTGTCGAACTCACCACATTGGCGGCCCGATACACTCTGACCAACTTCTTGAACAACATGGCTGACATCGAGATCGACATTCCCGCCATATCTAGCATTTGATAGCCCGAAATTGTGAAAGCGGGCCGCACAACTGATGCGCGCCGGAGGAACACTTTGTGACCTTCACCGGTTCGACCGAGCGTTGCCCTCCGTCGCCCTGGCGGTCGACTTTGTTGCCGTGTCGGATTCGCTCCCAACTGAGTTAGATCGTAGGTGCTGGTGGCCATGTACTCACTGACGAACTTTTTCAATATCGTGTTCGATCCCGAGAAGGACTTTCCCGCCGTTACGCTGGCTGACTCGATCTGAACTCTATCCGATTGCGTCAACCTTCTCCGAGGACGGGACGCGACGTATACCAAACCCAGATGCACCCAGGAAACATTCTTGGGAACGCATCTGGGCTTTGTGTGAAGGTCAGGATAATTTAGCGCAAGCTTGATGCTTGTTTTCTCGACGAGTGCTAAATCGCCGAGTCACTTTTCGACCACAATGGGGCTCGATGAGTGAGTTGCCCTGGTATTACCAATGAGACTTTGCAGCACTGGCGATCGGTAAATACAAACCGACTTATCCTATGTGCTGCACGCCACGCGTCTCGGCTGCCTAGCGCCTTCCGAGTTCATGAGTGATTCTGGCGATGTCCGCCCCGCCCGTTCGCTTTCCGTTGTAAGTGACATGCTCAAACCTGTTCACAAGCCCCGCGATCCCTTCGCGCCGGAAATGAGTCGATGCAATGCCTGCAGCCAAGTCCGCGGCTTGTCCAAACAGTATCTCCTTGGAATCGAACTCGGCGTATTTCGGTACAGGTTTGAAGCGCTGCATGCGTGAGAGAACGTCGTTAGGATGGGTCATAGACTCAATTAGCTTTCCACGAACTTTCCTCCAAGACTCGCATCTGCTGCTCATCGCCTTTATCGAAGGCATGAAGGTTGAGGTCTTCAAGCCTAACCACTTGGGCATTGATGTGAACCTTCAGCCCAGAAGTATGTCTGCCGTCAGGCGATCCCACGTCGTTGAACGAAACTGCATCGGGATGGCCGCCACCGATTATCATCGCGCTTTCAGTTATCGCACGAACCGGTGATTACTGCGGATGTTCTTCGTACTTCGTCGATCACAAACTACTAATTGGGGCGGCTGACGACTGAATCGCATTTCGGTACTGGCGAAGTGATATGGCTCGCTCATAGAGCAGGCCATCCTGAACTTGGAGCGGGGATGAGGAGTTGAACCTCATTATCGTTGCACGTGGGAAGTCAACGCTTTGTACATCAATGCTGTCTTTTCCAGCTGGAGGAGAGCAATACCGACCTTGGCCCCGCTGCAACGCCGCTCTGAACCATCCGTTCTCTTTTGCTTTACCAATGTGTTGCTTTGCCGTGGACCTCTTTGCCGTGCTGCAAAACGTGCCCAGCAGCAATGCATGTTGATGAATAGGACTTCTGGTGTTCCTTGGTTTCGCTATTGATTGTCGTTGTCATTTGTACTTCCTCCTGTGCCTTGAGTGAAACGTGTGTGGCAACATGATCGGTACTGCCGACTCCTCCAACCGAGACCAGCATTGAGACCAGTAAGATGACCTTTACTCCCAAGCCTCAGAGGTTCATTTTACATTCCGTTGCTTTCCTCTCACCCTTCCGTCCTGCTACTCCTCCGAGGGAAGGTTGATCCTCATAAACGCGCTTCACTTCACCTATCCTTGTTCTCGAAGAGCGCAAAATCGCCAATGCACTCATCGACGCCGATATGTCGGCTTATGGGAAGCAATCTCAATAGACCTCTGCCGAACATAGGCAGAGGTCTGGGCTGTTTGAGCCTGAAATAGCCGAGGGTGCTGGCAAGGGTGCTGAAGTTTAGAATCTGCGTTTTTCCCAGTGTTTTTGAATGCTCAAGGGTGCTGTAGTTAGCCATCAACGCCCATGAAATCATTTATTTACAATCACTTAGTATAACTGTCACGGCAGAAGTCGGGGGAGTTTGCTGGGAGTTGCGAAATAAAGGCGCAAACTCTTTCTCGTCAATGAGATGGAGGATGCGTCGCTCCCGCCGGCTTGTCTATCGGGAGATTGTGGGAGCTCGTAATTGAGCAGGAAACAAACATCTCGCTTTCGCATGGCAATTTGCCCGATGAGCCTCTGGCGCTCTCGCTTGATGGTGGCGTTGATACGCACGATTTTCGGCCCTGGCACTTCGAGGAAATACAGGACGTGATGAAGGCAAAAGCAGTGGCACGAGAATCGAACGCACGGATTGAGCGCCGAGCCGTTCTTGCCGAACTAGCGGCCTACGATCAGGAAATTGGGATCTGATTTGACACCCTTACTGTAATCGCAGGCCCATTTGGTACTGCTTGACATTGATAACTTATATGTTACTATTGGAGTGAGGATGATTAGGCTTCAAGAGTACCTGGATACCAGTGGCCGCAACGAATACAAAACGTGGTTTAACAATCTCGACGTTGCTTCTGCGACCAAAGTCACTGTGGCTTTGGAACGCATTGCCGGTGGCAATACGTCCTCGATTAAGCCCGTTGGTGAAGGGGTATCGGAATACAAGATCGACTTCGGTCCAGGTTACCGAATTTATTTCGGCAAGGACGGTGAGCGGCTTGTCATCTTGCTTGGTGGAGGCACCAAGAAACGACAGAACCAGGATATTGAAAATGCCAAGGCCGCTTGGCGCGAGTACAAACAGCTCAAGAAGAATGCACTGAAGCAAGCCGAGGCCAAGGCAGCGGCAAAGAATAAGACGACGAAACGCAAGTAGGAGGATTGACTATGGCACTCACACGAGATTTCCGCGATACGATCCGTGAACGCGCACAGCGCGAACCCGCTTTTCGCCAGAGCCTTCTTCGTGAAGGGCTCCAGCTCATCAACGATGGCGACTTTGCTACAGGCCGCGCTGTCCTGCGCAACTACATCAACGCAACGATAGGCTTTAGTGAGCTCGCCCGTGAAACCAAGATCCCTTCACCCAGTTTGCAGCGAATGTTTGGACCGAGTGGGAACCCAAGTGCCCAAAACCTCGTTGGCGTCATAGCGGCACTGCAAAGGACTGAAGGCGTCAGCATCGAGTTGCAGATGCACGCTTCCTAAAGCCATAAAGAAATAGAAATGGGGCTGCCACGTATGCAGCTCCTTTCTGAATGTTCCGAAGGTTGAAAGTAAGGGTTTCGGTTCTTTCGGAAGCAGGCAGGAGCGCCTCGGCAATTCTTGCTTTTTACGTGCCTCTAATTCCGCACAGCTTTCTTCAGTACGAGACTGAATCAACTAGGATCGAGAAAGTATTGCGGGGGCTTGTCATATATCTGAGCAAGCTGGATGAGTTCAAACACTTCGATGCTGCGTTCGCCCGTCTCGCATTTCGAGAGGAAGGAGTGCGCCCTGCCCATGTGCGCGGAGACTTCGCGCTGCGTCAGTCCCGCTTCTTCGCGGGCCGAGATGAGCTTTTCGAGAAATCTGTCATAGAGAGCCTGATAGGGCGTTGTTCTTCCCTTGCGCGAGATTCGTGTCTCAGGCTTCTTCTGTTTCTTCACCTTTCAAGTGTGGGTATCGCTTGACGAATCCCCTAATAAGGGACAAGCTGATTAGGATCTAATTCTTTTGGGGAGGTAGGCGTGTCGAGAGATTTTCTGGAATGCCCCGAAGTCGCTGGCAAAACGATCAAGGCCCTCAAAATATATGAGGATGATGTGGACGGCTGCGAGACTCTGATCGAGTTCACAGACGAAACCTCGTTCTCCAGTTCTGTCTCCTACCAGCCCACGGTCAAGGGAACTTTGTTCGAGTCTGGTGTTGGAACGCCGAGGATTATCCGCGATTACGAGCCGTAGAACCCGCCTTACTTTGGCGTCGTCATGCCCGTAGGCATGACGAATGCTCAAAATGTCATTGGACGTTTCCGCGAATCACTCTTAGCTTTGCGCCTAGCTGACAACGCCAAGTCAGCGGAGGTGCAAAGATGCTCAGAATCCGCCGCGTATTCCGATTGGGAAAGCGTCTCAATCGGTCGTCCAATTCTCCCGCCCGACGATGGGCAAGGCCCCTCTCAAAGCAAACCCTACGCCGCGTCCTTCACCTGACGGCACCGACGCTCACAGCACTCCTCTTTGCAGGAGTCGGAAGTGGTGTCGCTCACGCCCAGGGAACGATGGACTTCTCCGGCGCGACAACATTGATGCAAACCTTCAAAACCTTCGCCATGTACGCCGGGGCCGTTATCTGCCTCGGAGGGCTTATTTTTGCGGGAATCCGCATGATGAGCGGGCGATTTCAAGACGCTATTCCCGGCCTTTTCGGTGCGCTCTTTGGTGCTGGAGTCCTGGGATGGGGCGCGGGCTGGATCGGCAGTCTAACCGGCCAGTCCATGTGACGTGCGCCCATGACCAAGCGGGGAGAACCGTTACCGATCAATCAGGCACTTAATAGGCCACGAGCCAAGCTCGTGGGGCCGATGATGAGCATGACCCGCACGCCGTCCACATAAACGTCCTGAAATCCTCATACTTCCGGGTGACAAGGCCGCGAAGGAGAAACTGACCGAGCTACCCGTCTTCGTTCCCGTCGCCGAGTTGGACAAGGTGAAGCAGGAAGCAGCCGCGGCGAAAGCCGCTGAAGCCGCCACATTGAAGGCCGAACAAACGAAAGAAGAAGCGTATCGCAGCCAGTATCCCGGCAGCCTGCATTTTGACTACACATGGGACAAGTCGAAGGGCAAAGAGCTTGGCTTGCAGGCGATATGGCGCGATGACAAGTTCACGTATTTGCGCGGCCAGTTTCAGGAGACGCCTGCGCTCTATGAGGTAAAGGACAAAAAGTCATTGCTTATCAATTTCGATTTCTCGAATGGCCTGTACACGGTTCCGAAGGAACTGGATAACGGCTATCTCGCTATTGGCAAGCAGAAGGTGGAGTTTCACCGTGAGGGAGCGAGGTAGCCATGCCGCAACCGAATCAGAATGTCCCTGCGACTGTGCCGGAGCAGCCGGAATCCAAACCTCCGCTCCGCAAAAGTATGCCGGTGGTGATTGCCCTGGTCGTCATCATCGGGTTTATCGGAATCGCCAATCTCGCGAGCCTCTTGAGCGGCGATAAGAAGAGTGCGCCGGTGAGTGCGATGCCGATGCGTCCGGCAGCGCCCAACGCCCAGCAGGTAAACAGCTTCGAGTCACAGCAGCAGTTGCAGGCGCAGCGTGACGCCGAGGCACGGCAACACCAGCAGGAACTTGCCGCCGCGCTCCAGCAACTCCAGCAGACCGAAGGTGCGCCAGGCCCGGAGGCCGCTGGCGCGCCACCGATGACCGCCGCGCAGCGTGACGCGATCTATGGTGATAGTCCTAATGCGCCGCAGCGTACCTCCAATATGACGCAGGCACAGGCCGAAGCCAAACAGAAAGAGCTTGCAAAAGAGAAACAGCAACAGGACGCCATCAACAGCGACACGGTTGCGATTGATTTTGAGCGTACCGCTCCATCTCCAGCAACGATAGAGGCCGTCGCGCAGGAGACGGCTGCTACCGCAGCCGGCGGCGCGGCTCCGTCCAAGCCAGTCAGTACAACGGCGAAGACTGATAGCCAGAAAAACCCGATGGCGGGATATGACTTCGATACTTACGATGGCCGTCTCTATCGCGTCTTCGAGGGAACGGTACTTGAAGGTGTCGTGACCAATCACATCGACGGCGGGTTCAGCGGCCCCATCATGGTCTCGCTCACGACCGACCTTTACTCCCATGACCACCAACAACTTCTCTTGCCCCAAGGTACGCGGCTGCTTGGCGACGTTCAGAGTGTCGGCAATGCACAGCAGCGTAAGATGTTCGTTACCTTCCATCGTGCGATCTGCCCGGATGGCTTCTCTCTGGAGTTTGCCAAGTACATCGGCCTTGACCAGATCGGGACGACTGGCCTTGCTACGAAAGTCAATCACGGTTATTTGCAAGCATTCGCCGCCGCCGCAGCCATCGGCGGCTTAGGTGGCCTCGCTCAGATCGGCAACAACGGAAGCGTTCTTGATCCTTCGGTGCAGATTCGCAACGGCATCTCTGAGCAGTCCGCCGTCGAGGGTGAACAGGTGTTGAATCACTTCCTCAACCGGCTTCCCATCATCACGCTCAAGGAAGGTTCCCGCGCCCGCGTGTATATCGGCACGGACCTCCTGATTCCGTCTTACGCGGAACACCACGTTGATCCCACGTTATAGAGAGGAGCCTGCAATGAATGACCGTTACGAACATTTGCTCCGCAAATCCCGCGATGCCAAGCGTGGAGGGCATGAGGCATGGTCTGTGCAGTCCACCGGCGAGAAGGTTGCCATCGCCCTTGTCCTCAATCGAGCTGATTGGCTTTCCACGATCCAGTACACCATCGCGGAAGCTATCGAGCGGAGCGGGATTGAGTGGGTTGCAATCATTCCGCAGGTTGCCCGCCAGCTTGCGGAGGAGGAGTGACGGTAATGCAGATAATTCCCTTCGATCGGTTCTGTCAGATGTCTGGAATTATCGCCGCCATCCTGCTTGCGGTTTTGCTCTTTGGGACAGCTACCGGCAGGAATACGCTTGCGTGGATTTATCTCCAATCCACCGAGGCCATAACAAACACACCACATATTTCCCTGGACAGGCTCGATCCAACCTGCCCGCAGTGTATGTAGTTCAACCCAACCGCAGGAGGCTTTATGAAAGTCACACTGACCAACCGCCGCAAATGGCTCATCGGGGCAGGCGCGGCAGTGCTTCTCACTGCTACGCCCAGCTTTGCCTTGTTCGGCATCGGAGATATTGTCTTCGATCCGACCAGCTACGCCAGCCTCGTATCGCAACTCACCACCCTTCAGACGCAATACAACATGCTGAAGAACAACATCACGCACTTCTCCGTAAAACAGCAGTGGCAGACGATGCTCCATGCTCTTGAAAACGTCAACGTCGCCAATATGTTCGGGGAGACGGCGGGCATGAGCATGGCCCTCAATACCAACTCTCCATCCGCATCGAGTACGGCATGGAAGGCTGCCACTGTCACCATGAACGGCAGCGCACCGACCTACCTTGCCAGTCAGACTCTCGGCAGCTCCCGCACGTCGCAGCTTGCCCTGATTGAAACTTCCGATGCTGTCTCGCCGGACTGCCTTACGGCCGTAGGCCAGTACCGCACAGCTCGCAGTGAAAATGCGACGGCCAACACCTCGCTTCTGTCACAGCAGTTCGACGGCAGCGACTCCACCAACAGCGAAGTGCAACAGCTCAATCTTCTCAACGCTGCCGAGGCGCAGAACATGGCCGAGATGCAGTCGCAAGGCACGCTCCAGGCTTGCCTTGCTTCGCAGATGACGCTTGCAAACATGGAGCGGCGGAACGCCCAGGCCGAAGACCTTAACACCGCCGTCTTCGTCCAGCAGCAGCGTTCGGCGAACGACACCAGCGCCGCCAATGAAGGAAGCACCTGGGACACCTATCTTCCCTAATCGGAGACCGCAATGTTCAAAGCGATCAATACGAAAATCCTGCTTGCCATCCTCGCGGTTCTCACTGCGATTGGTGGCGCGCTTACCTACCAGCGGCACGAGGCGGCGAAAGCCGCCGCTGCCGCCGCCAAAGCAGCGGTCATCCTTCAGCAACAGCACAAGGAGGCCGAAGAACAGAAAGCCCAGGATGAGGCGTTCCGGCGGCGTGTAGAGGCGGACAAGAAGAAGCACAACTCCGCCGCCGCCCATGAAGGCAAAACCTGGCAGAAATATATTCCCTAAACATCATTTGAGGGGGAGGGCGATATGGTTTCCGTTGCAGTGTTGGCACAAGCATTACCGAGCGCAAGTTCCGGTGTCGATTGGTTATACCAGTTCACCAACAACCTCACCAATCTGACGACGCAGAACGGTGGTGCGCTCACGCAACTTGGACTGACGGAGCTGGCCTGCATCTCCCTTTTTGTGCTCATCAGCATGGTCGTGAACTGGAACACGCAGAGCATGACGCTTCGCTTTCATGCCCAGCCCGTTCACGCGGGCGATTTGGTGAACTTTCTTGTACGGCTCATCGTCTGCTGCCTGCTCGAAAGCTATTGGGTGAATCCATTTCCCGGCGCGAGCTTCGGCATCAATCACTTCTTTTCGTATATCGCACAGGCGATGGTTGCCGCCTTCGATCAGAACTCGCTCGACAATCTTCTCCAACTCCTCAAGACTGCTGGCGACAGTACCACCATGCCGTCGCCAGCATCCCGAGACCGGCAAGCAACTGGTCCTGCATCGTGCTGTCCATGAGTATCGAAATGCGGATGGAAAGATGGTCTCTCCCACAGAACACCGTGCCGGGTGGGATGCTACGTTTTCCGCTCCCAAATCCATCTCACTGACTGCCCTTGTGGGCGGCGATGATCGCGTGCGCGAGGCGCATCGCGAGGCTGTCAATGTCGCGCTGAATGAGTTGGAGCGATACGCGCAGGCTCGTATCGGCGGCAACAATCCTGCCGAAACGACCGGGCAGTTTGTGGCGGCAAAGTTTGAACATGACACTGCCCGCCCGGTAGACGGCTACGCCGCCCCGCAGCTCCACACGCACGTTGTCGTCTTCAATATGACCGAGCGCGACGATGGGAGAATGCGCGCCTTACAGCCGCACTCACTCTTTGAGAGCCAACAGTTCGCCACCGCCGTCTATCAGTCCCATCTCACGTACAAGTTGCGCGACCTCGGTTACGAGATCGAAGCTGGCAAGAGCGGCGCACCGGACATCAAGGGCTACACGCCGGAGTATCTTGAGGCATCCAGCCCACGCCGCCAGCAGATCGAGGAGGCGCTAGGTCGCAGCGGTTTCACCGGGCCGGAGGCCGCGCAGATCGCAGCTCACAACACCCGCGACAAGAAAGTCATCCTGTCTCCCGATCAAATCATGGCCGCGCATAAACAGATCGCCGATGAGTTTGGGAATCAGGCCGATAGAGTCGTGTCCGAGGCACGGGAGCGCAGAAAAGAACAGGCTCAGGAACCATCAGCACAGGAGCGCCGCCAGCAGGTACGTGAGGCTGTCACCTTCGCTCGCGATAAGGGTTTCGAGCGTGAGGCCGTCGTAGACGAACGCGCTCTCTATGTAGATGCGTTGCGCAGAGGCATGGGCGAGATGACCTACCCGGAGGTCCGCGCCGGCTTCGAGTCGCGTGTCGCCTCCGGCGAGTTCAAAGGGATTGCCGATGATGGGCACAAGGCCGGACGCAGGTTCACCACGGCGGCGACCATCAAAGCGGAAACTGAAGTCGTCCAGAAAGTGCAAGGCGGACAGAACCGCGCCCCGCAGATCATGTCGATCGAATCGGCAGTACCGCTCACCGAGACGCGTCCTCATTTCAACGCAGCGCAGAAGCGGGTGGTCGAAGAAGTCTTGACATCACGCGATCAAGTGCAAGGATTGCAGGGACGGGCCGGATCGGGGAAAACTTCCGTGCTTTCCCTGATCCGTGAAGGAGCCGAACAGAACGGGTACGCAGTGGAAGGTTTTGCGCCGACATCGCGTGCCGCGAAGCAGCTCCGTGATGCCGGAATGAAAGCGGACACGTTGCAACGCTTCCTCGCAGGCGGCGGCCTGCGGGGAGCCGACGATCCTGCGAGCAAGCATCTCTATATGGTCGATGAATCGTCTCTGGTATCGACGCAACAGATACGCGATTTCCTCCATAAGATCGCGCCGCAGGACAAGGTTTTATTAATTGGTGACACGCGCCAGCATCAGGGCGTCGATGCTGGGAAGCCCTTTGAGCAGTTGCAGGGCGCTGGCATGAGAACCGCACTCCTTGACCAGATTATGCGCCAGGCAGATCCCGAGTTCCTGAAAGCCGTCGAGCATCTGTCCAACAATGAAACTGTTGTTGGTGTGCAGATGCTAGGGCGACAAGGGAGGATCACTGAAATCAAAGACCCGCAGGAACGCATCGAGACTATCGCTAAGATCTACGCGGCACATCCAGAAAACACGCTCATCGTCTCTCCCGATAACGCATCGCGGCGCGCCATCAATCAGGCTGTGAGGCAGGAGTTGCAGGTACTTAGTGTCGTGGACAAAACCGACCATTTTATGCGCGTGTTGAGGCCGCGCAACGACATGACCGGAGCGGATCGAGAGTGGGCAAACCGTTACCAGGCCGGAGATGTTCTGCTTTACAGCCGTGGGAGCAAAGAATATGGCATCGAACCGAAAAGCTATGCCCAGGTCATTGCAACAAACCCGAAAGAGAATCTTGTCACCGTGCACAGGCAGAACGGCCAGCAAGTGACCTATGACCCATCCCGTCTACGCGGCATCGCCGCCTATCGGGAGATTGAGCGCGAATTCGCTACTGGCGAGAAAATTCAATTTACGGCTCCGAACAGGGCCTTGCAGATCGCCAATCGTGACCTTGGAAGCATCGAGCACATCGGAGAGGATGGAAAGATCAGCGTCCGTATGGATGGAACTAAAGATCGAATAGTCATTTTCGATCCCAAGGAGATGCGGCATTTCGATCACGGTTACGCCGTAACCTCCCACAGCTCGCAGGGTCTTACAGCAGAACGCGTCCTCGTGAATATGGACACAGACGTTCACCCCGAACTCATCAATGGTCGCTTTGCCTACGTCTCCGTCTCGCGTGCGTCCCACGATGCCCAAATCTATACGAACAACGCCGCGACACTCGGCGAAAGCCTCGGCCACGAGGAGCACTCGTTGGCTGTCCCGTAGGCATAGAAGGAAACTCGTCTTGTTACGGTTAGATGCTCACAGAATCTGTTTCCGGTTCAAATGTATGTTCGTAGGGAGAACAGGTGCCGTTCTGGGCGAATTGCGTTCATCGCCTCTGCTTTCGGCCGGCCCGAAGGAATGGCGACGAAACCTATTCAAGCATCATAGACACCATGAACCTTCCCATCAATCCACCGGTCATACCCATGCTGGCCAAGCGGGTTTCAGAATTGCCCCAAGGGGACCTGTGGATTTACGAACCGAAGTGGGATGGGTTTCGCGCGTTAGTCTTTCGCGATGGAACAGATCTCCTGATCCAGAGTCGCGATAAGAAGTCTCTGAACAGGTATTTTCCGGAGTTGCTTGAGCCATTGCTGATGCAGTTGCCGAATCGTTGCGTCCTCGACGGGGAGATTATGATCGCGAGCCACGGCGCTTTGGACTTCGATGCGCTTCAACTGCGCATCCATCCCGCCGCTTCCAGGGTCAAACTTCTTAGCCAACAAACCCCGGCCTCCATCGTCTTCTTCGATCTGCTCGCAGAGGATGGCCGTGATCTGAGAGAAGAACCCTTCAGTGAGAGGCAGAGAGAGCTAAAGCAGTTGTTTTCATCGGCAACTCCTCCGGTTCATATCACTCCAGCAACTGATGATCCTGATATAGCCCGCGATTGGTTTCACCGTTTCGAGGGTGCCGGATTCGATGGCGTCATGGCGAAGGCGAAGGACGGCACCTATGAGTCAGATAAGAGAGCGATGTTCAAGGTGAAGCATGAGCGCGACTGTGACTGTGTGGTAGCCGGTTTTCGTTGGTACCGCAAAGGAGGTCGTCCGGCCATAGGCTCGTTATTGCTTGGCCTTTACGACGACTACGGCGCATTGCAGCATATTGGAGTATGCGGCAGCTTTACGCTGAAAAAGAGAGTTGAACTGGTCGAATATCTGGAACCCTATCGTAAGAACGCGCTCACAAACCATCCGTGGAAGAGTACGGCTGAAGACGAACGATTTGCCGGCAAGAACTCCCATCGAATGCCAGGAGGACAGAGCCGTTGGAGTCAGGGCAAAGATCTTTCGTGGGAACCTTTACGCCTGGAGCTGGTAGCCGAGGTGGCATACGAACACATGCAAGGTGGACGGTTTCGTCATATGGCGCAGTTTCGGAGATGGCGGTTCGATAAAAGGCCGATTGATTGCACCTATGCTCAACTCGAAGCTGTGCCTCCAGAAGAATTGACGGCAATCTTTTCCAAAAGGGCGGAGTGACGAGTTGCAAATCTAGGCCGACTATTTTCCTCTAATCGGCATCTGATAATACGGGTAGGAAAAGGCCTCAGGATTATGAAGACGACCGTGTGACCGTCCGAAACATCACGTATCTATGCGAAGATGAGCACTTCGACGGGATGCCCATGAGTGGTGGAGTTCTCGGTAAGGGACAATTGGTTTGGATTAGAAACTGCCCCAGTTTCGGTAATGTCATATCCGCCTATGTGGCAGAGATCGGGCTTGTTAGGATCGATTCGCGCTTTTTGGTGAGGGCAAGCAGTTGCAAAGAAGAGATGAACCTGGGGAAAGCGCCTGACAGTAAGACCGATATGGCTGCAATACACGGCTAGTTTTCTGCTCCTTACGTGAAGAGCTTCCTCAAAAGACTATAAGGGAAATAGGAGCTCAGGGTTAGGGTCCAATTGTCATTACTTAAGATGAGGAACTCCCCGGCCATAGGGTCCAGGCGGAGCTAGGAAGCGTAAAGGCCGCAATGCACGAGAAAATGGCCAAGCCGGTCTCCGAAAAATAACGATACGACCTGATAAAACAAAAAGCCTGTCTTAGACGGGCCTTTGTTCGTTTGATCAGACCACGCAATCCTCAGTTTGCGCGTCTATAACTGTAAGTCTGCGAGTAAGTCCCGGACCAACCCCCAACATGCGTTGCACGGATACGCAAAGGAGATTGCGATGTCCCCTGCTCTAAAAGAAAGCCCTTCGCTGAAGAACTGCCCGCAACAGGTGCGGCTGGCATGATTTTCGACGGACGTTATCTCCCCTTCCTGAAGACAAAGATGGGAAGCTCTGGGTAAGAACTTCAGCCCTGGTACAGGCGAGCCCATCGCAGTTACACGCATTGTGGCGCGATGTCGAGGCCGCACCTACTTGGCAGGAACAGATCACACATGTCGCAGCTACGAGCGAGCGAACTTCACACTGGGTAATGCAGCCAGACAAACAAACCATCGAATGGAACTCCGAGATTCTTGCAGATGAACCCGGTAAACGAATCGCGTGGGGTTCCATCGGGAGCGACTCAGACAATGCAGGCGAGGTAATCTTCGAAGAAACTCCCGGCGGTCGCGGCACCACAGTCACGGTGCTACAGGAATTTCGTATGGGCAAGCTTGCCAGCGCGTGGGAGACGTTCCTCGGCCGTAATCCGAAACAAGCAGTGATAGAGAACCTGCGTCATTTCAAAGCTCTCGCAGAGACAGGCGAAATACCCAGGACTCAAACGCAGCCTCATGGCGACCGCGGCGTTATCGGAAACATGAAAGCGTCGACGTATGGCGAGAAGATTCCAACGCCATCCAAATCCAACTGAAACCGCAAGCCACAATTTGCTGAACAGAGTCGGAGGAGTCATGAAAGCTGTTTGTTGGATGGGAAAGAGCAAAGTAGAGACGCTTACCGTCGAAGATCCGAAGCTTTTGAATCCGCATGACGCCATTCTCAAGATCACGCGAACGGCCATCTGCGGCTCTGACCTGCACCTGTATGATGGCTTCATTCCGACGATGGAATCTGGTGACATCTTGGGTCACGAGTTCATGGGCATCGTCGAAGAGGTGGGAGAAGACGTTACCAATTTACGTCGAGGGGATCGAGTGGTGGTGCCATTTACCATCGCCTGCGGCAACTGTCTCTTTTGCAAGAAAGAAGATTTGGTCTGCTTGCGACAACAGCAATCCCAACGCCCACTTAACGGAAGCAGTTTACGGATATTCCGGTTCAGGCCTCTTCAGTTACTCCCACATGATGGGTGGATATGCTGGAGGTCAGGCACAGTATGCACGGGTTCCATTTGCAAACGTTGGCCCATTAAAGATCGAGAGCGATCTTCCCGACGAGAAGGTTCTCTTTCTTTGCGATATATTTCCGACCGGATACATGGCGGCTGAGAATGCACAAATTCAACCGGGAGATACTGTCGCCGTGTGGGGCTGCGGGCCTGTGAGCCAATTTGCGATTGCCAGTGCATTCATGCTCGGAGCAGCCAGAGTAATCGCGATTGACAGGCTGCCGCAGCGCCTTGCTTTGGCGCGAAGCCTGGGCGTAATTACAGTCGACTACGAGGAAGATGTCGGCGTTCTTACCGCCCTCAAAGACTTAACCGGTGGTATCGGCCCAGACGCTTGTATCGATGCAGTAGGCCTGGAAGCGCATTCCGCTCAGCTTCAAGGCACATACGACAAGGTCAAGGTGGCTTTGTTGATGGAGACGGACAGACCGAGTGTACTCCGACAGGCAATTCAAGCTGTTCGGAAGGGCGGCACACTGTCGGTCCCTGGAGTCTATGGCGGCCTTCTCCATTATCAGTACAACGTCCATTCAGGCATTTGAGCCTAGCGAGAATCTGGTCGCATATGCTGCTACGAAAGCAGCAATCGCCAACATGACGAAAAGCCTGGCAAAGCTAGCTGCAAAGCGAGGGGTCCGCGTCAACGCTGTAGCGCCTGGGCCGGTGTGGACACCGCTTATCCCATCTACCATGGCATCTGAGAAGGTGAAATCGTTAGGGGAGAACACATTGTTTAAGCGTCCGGCGCAACCAATCGAATTGGCGAAGTTGTTTGTATTCCTTGCTTCTGCCGATGCCGCCTATGTCTCAGGTGAGATATTTGGCGCTACTGGCGGCAGAATGCCACTATAGATAGTTGCATCCAATGCTCATGCATCGAATCGGACAGTGGGCTGGTCCGTGCCAACGGGGAAAAGAGAGAAGGAAACACACCTGCAGTGTTATGCTCGAGCACTTTTCGGTGTTGAGATCAATTCATCTTTTTATCGTCCACACCGTGCGTCGACCTGGGCAAAATGGTCGCAGGAGACGCCGCCACAGTTCCGTTTCTCGATCAAAGCGCCCAAGACAATAACTCATGAAGCAAAGTTAGCCGATACGCCTCATCTTCTTGAATCATTCTTGGAGCAAATTAAGCCTCTGGAAGAGAAGATTGGCCCTATTCTCTTTCAGCTTCCGCCATCACTTTCGTTTGATCTTCCTGTTGCGGAAGACTTCTTTTCGACATTGCGAAAACTCTACCAGGGAGAGGTTGTTCTTGAGCCACGCCATACAACTTGGTTTACTCCATCGGTAGATATGCTTCTCATTGAAAAAAGAATCACAAGAGTAGCAGCCGATCCCCCTAAAGGGAATCCGGCAGCCGCCGAGCCCGGCGGAGATACAGGATTACACTATTACCGCCTTCACGGTGCACCCAGAACTTATTATTCAAACTACAATGAAGATTTTCTGGCTACGTTGGTTTCAAGAATTAAAGCTCAGGATAACGTCTGGGTTATCTTCGACAACACAGCCCTCGCCTACGCATATCCAAATGCTCTTCGGCTTCAGACCTTGATCGGTAGCTCTCCTAAAGTTCCTCAAAACAGCTTCAACTGTGGCGGTTGATTTGATGGCTTGTACGATGTCTTGTCATCAAAGACCGTCCGTCCGCCGATCGATCTGGAAATCGCCCGTTCATGCGCTAGCGTAGCGTCGAAGTCTGCGAGCGGCTCACGTTGTTCCTCTACATCGCGTGTCAATTGATCTAACCGCCGAAAACCTTCAAGCTTCTTTGTGTGTCCAAGTCGAGCTGCCTCCAGAGATCGACGAAGAACAGAGAGCGTGTCATCGTATACCTTAAGCGGAACCGGAAAAGGATGGCCATCCTTACCGCCGTGCGCAAAAGAGAAACGGGCCGGATCGGAGAACCGGCTGGGCGCTCCATGAATTAACTCTGCAATAAGGGCTAGAGATTGCAGCGTTCGTGGCCCAAGTCCTTCCACCAGAAGTAGTGAGGCAAAATCTCGAAGGTCTTCTTCGTGAGCGATTGCCAGAATTGCGCCTAACCGCTTCAGATCGACATTCTTGGGGCGAACGTCATGATGCATTGGCATTGAAAGCTTGCGCAGGTCGGTCAGAACACTCTCCATTGGTGCTCTTGTAATTGAGAGCAGGACGCTTCGAGCCTTCTCGGCACGAGCGTCCACCAGATTCTGAATCTCTCCCTGCGGTTTTCCTACAATGGCCGAATGCGGGTCAGACACAAAGTTTCGGACTGTGGCTGAATGCCAGTGATAACGCCGCGCCAAGTGATTTTGAGGATTCATCCCCTGCTGCACGACAGCCCATTCTCCAGACTCCGTAACAATAAAGGAGTGCAGATAGAGCTGAAAACCATCCGCAACAGCATTGTTGTCCACTCGCGCAGTGAGTCGGCTCGTCCTTGCCAGTGCTTCTCCGTCCAGTCCAGTCTTCTCAGAAAACGCACGAAGTTCATCTGGCGTGCGAATGGAATATCGACCACGACCGCCGCAGACCATCATCCCCAGCTCCGAAAAGCGTGGGTTGATGCCACGCTTTAGAGCACCTAGCACCGAAGTCGTAATGCCGGATGAGTGCCAGTCCATCCCCATAACTGCACCATAAGCTTGAAACCAGAATGGATCGCTCAATCGTGTGAGAAATTCTGATCTTCCATAGTTCAGAATTATTTGTTCAGCAATAGCCGTTCCAAGTTCGGTCATTCTCTTGGCCAACCACAATGGCACACGCCCTCCATGGAGCGGAAGATCGGCGGTGCCGGAGCGTTTCATACTATTGCTACCTCGCTTTTATTTTCGCCTTTTATTCCCCATAAATCAATCTGCATGAACCTCTGTGGGGATGCTGACTAGACAAATATGCCTGAAAATCACGTCTTCGTGGCAAATGAATATCTCGTATACCCAGATCGCATCAGACATAGCATGAAATCTCGGAAGCACGCACAGACGCGCCCTTCGCCAGTGCCCGTCGCTCTGCTGTTGATTGACGTTAACACTGTTTCGGTTTGCTGACGGCACACTAGTTCTGGTTGCCTCACCAACATGAGGCTCGGCCTAAAGCCGACATACAAGCAATGGACGAAATCGGTTTCTGGCCGCTCTCGAATCCAGCATTACGCAGCATAAAAGAAAATCTCTGGAGTTGGTGCAACTGGTTCTCAGACAGGAACTCTATTCGCCGAATTTGCCAATCGATCATGTGTACTTCCCGGTAAACGGCGTTGTGCCGATGTTGGCGCAGATAGACAAGTGCCCTATGGTGTAGGTTGCCACATTGGGTAATGAGGGCATGATCGGCTTATCGCTTTTTCTCGGAACCGACACTCTCCGGGCACAGCATTTTCCCAGGTTCCTGGTGATGCTTATCGAATGCCAAGCGATGAATTCAAATTGCTGATCCAGGCTCCGTCGCTGTTTACCAGCGCTCTCCATCGCTACACGGTGTGAAGGTAAAAGACTTCTCCCCGGAAACAGAGTTGACAGGAAAGGTGGGCAGAAGGCCTATTGTAATTGCTTTAGAAGCGAGTCCCTCCTCAATGGAAGAAAGCTGCAACAATGGCAGCTCTGCACCGGATGCAGCACATTGTATTTTAGCCATTATTTGCTTAAGACCAGAGGCGCTGCCAAGCTGACCAACTGCAGAGGAAACGCGCTTTGGATCTAGGTCCCATAGGATTGGCGCGAAGAGCATCGGTTCTCCGGTGCCCACGTTGAGCGTTTCGATTAATCGAGCGTTGCTGGCAACTTCGAGTACTTGATTCCGGACAGCGTCGGAAGTTCCAGACAAGATTGCAAGTTCAGAGGCAAGCTGCGGAAACTCAACGAGTTCATCAAGAGAGTGGATCGTGAGCTCTTCCCTATGATCCTTGTCACGAGATTGCCAAAGTGAACCCACCCTTTCATAATTCTCACCGAAGTCAATTTGCCTCACCTTCTCGTAAATCTTACCCTTTCGCTGTTCCACCAAATCGGCTTCTCCAAGGACGCGGAGTACATCGTCGAAGTGCATCGGATCGATCTTTAGTTGAGACGCAGCGATTGCGACGAGCCTATCTGGATCGTCAATGACATCGTGCCCACGGATAAGTTGACACAACCGGGCGGCCTGGCCCAGGAATCGGCTTTGTTTGTATGATCTAAGGCGCGGAGATGTGGGTTCTAGATTGGAGGCGAATTTCTAATTCGTATAAACGAAGCCCAATGCGACGTGACTGTTTCTTGCTCAAGATGGTCCTCGTATGCCGTGAATGAAGTTTGCCTTTGAAGAGCCCGGATTGCATCCGGGCTTTACGGCACAATCGGCTATGGGCCGCGGATCTTGCGTTGCAGTGCGATGGTCAACTCAAAATGCTTGCACTTGAGCTGCTACATCCTCCGGATGGGAAAGATCGCACCCCCAAAGAACGAGTGTTTCTTCAGCTGCCTCCAACGCCGTGCGCTCAGCACGTGTTTTAACTTCTATTGGGCAGTGAGAAACTCGCCCCCGCCATCCTCCTTGTGAGACAGTTGAGCTTATCCTTTCGAGCCGATCTCTTCAGGCGTCGCAGAAATGTTCGTCTCCCAAATTTCGCGTCTCCACGGTGCCGAGTACTTCTCGGCGCTCTCCGACAATC
>Ga0207667_10003303_pt1 | contig 19891 bp, 16 predicted proteins | sample KBSCornC52_FD_184301 | JGI IMG/M metagenome (GOLD analysis project Ga0207667, IMG submission 184301) | Corn rhizosphere microbial communities from Kellogg Biological Station, Michigan, USA - KBS Corn C5-2 (SPAdes) (version 2) | ecosystem: Host-associated > Plants > Roots > Rhizosphere > Soil ...
GCAGCGATTGCATGATTTTGCGCCCGCTCTTAGTTAATGAGTCCTCGGCTTTCATCTCCAAAGCTCAAGTCTGAGATCTGACGGCTGAAAGCCGCCTTTACGTTATAATCGGATTGATGCAGCAGATCCCATGCCATTACGCTCCCTCGCGCGCAACCGGCGCGGCTCGTGCCGCTGCGGCTCCGGCCGCCTAGAGACTGCTCTACCTCATCCCCACATCCTAAAAAACGCAGTTACATCTTCGGGGCAGCCGTGCCCTTTTCCTGGGGTCCTGAACCTCAGCGCCGTTAAACTGGAGTCATTATGGAAGAGTTCAGCCGAATTCAGCGCCTGCCTGCTTATGTTTTTAACATTACCGGTGATATGAAGATGGCCGCGCGCCGCCGCGGAGAAGACATCATCGACTTTGGTATGGGAAACCCGGATGGAGCCACGCCCAAGCATATCGTAGACAAGCTGGTTGAGGCGGCGCTCAAGCCACCCACGCATCGCTATTCCGTTTCGAGGGGAATTCCGCGGCTGCGGCGTGCGATTACCAACTGGTACAAGACGCGCTACAACGTCGATCTCGATCCGGAGAGCGAGGCGATCGTCACCATCGGATCAAAGGAAGGCATTGCGCACTTGTGCCTGGCCATTCTGGACTCGCGCGATACGGTGTTAGTGCCGAACCCAAGCTACCCGATTCATATCTACGGGCCCGTAATTGCGGGTGCGCACATTATCAGCGTGCCGGTGCACGACCAGGAACAATTCCTCGCACAACTTGAAGAGCTGATTCCGCGCATGACGCCGCGGCCCAAGGCGCTGATTGTGAACTTTCCGTCGAACCCGACAACTGAATGCGTGGAGCTGCCGTTTTTGGCGCGGCTGGTGGAACTGGCCCGGGAATACGGCTTCCATCTGATTCACGATCTTGCGTACGCCGATCTTGCTTTTGACGGCTACAAGCCACCGAGCGTGCTTGAGGTGCCGGGGGCAAAGGACGTGGCGGTGGAGTTCTTTACCATGTCAAAGAGCTACAACATGCCGGGATGGCGCGTGGGCTTTATGGTTGGTAATCCGGTGCTGGTATCGGCCCTGGCGCGGCTCAAGAGCTATTTCGATTACGGAACGTTCACGCCGATTCAGGTTGCGTCGATTGCCGCGCTCGAAGGGCCCCAGGAGTGCGTGCGAGACATTTGCGAGATCTACCGCAAGCGCCGCGATGTGCTGGTGGAGGGGCTGAACAAGATGGGCTGGCCGGTAGCCAGTCCCAAGGCAACCATGTTTGTGTGGGCGAAGATTCCGGAGCAGTACCGCAACCTCGGCTCGCTGGAGTTTTCAAAGCTGTTGCTGACGGAGGCGAAGACAGCAGTAAGCCCGGGCATCGGCTTCGGCGATTACGGCGACGGGCATGTACGGTTTTCGCTCATTGAGAATGAAGAGCGGACACGGCAGGCGCTGCGCGGCATGAAGCAGATGTTTGCCAAGAGCGTGATGGTGGGTTGAGAAGGTATGGGCGTTCTGGATGACACCGAGCGGAGTTGCGAGCAATAAAGAAGCCGCCCATTTGGGCGGCTTCTTTATTGCTCATTTAGATAGATGGTTCTAGTTGAAAATCACTCCCACAGAGACGTTCGGGTTCGTACCAGAAATGGTGAAGGTGCAAGTGTTCGTGCCAGTTTCCGTGGACGGGCTTGGGCTAATAGTCCCGATCGGAGGAAGGCAGGTCGTAGACCAACCGCCAAATTTGGCGCCCGTGTCAGGTGCGGTTAGAGTCAATGCGGTTCCGATTGGATATGTCGCTACACACACGGATCCACCTGTTCCTCCGTTGAGGGCCCATCCGGGGCCGCAATGAATCACGTTCTGCGTGCCCGTAGCCGATGGAGCGGTTACTTCCCAGTTCGTAGTATTCAAGCCTTCGTTGTAGATAGTAACCGTCGCCAAAAGCGCGGGAACCTGCGATCCCTGATAGCACTGACCCGGCTTTGGCGGATCGGTTGGTATAGGGCAGGTAAACGTTGCCGTAGCAATCTGGATCGACCCGCCGGTTATTGCCGGATCGTTTGCTTCAGCAATAATCGTGGCGCTTCCAGCACCATAGGCGGTGACAGTTCCAGCGGGAACTCCCGAATTGGCGGTGCTGCCGTTTGCTGTAACCACAGGGAAGACGTTCGGCGTGGAGGACAGCCAGGTCACTGAGTTGGTGATGTCTCTAATATACGGATACTGCGAAAACGTTCCGACCGCGATGAAATTTCCGGTGTCCTGCAGATTCCCCACAGTGATTGAAGTGGGAATAAGCTCAATCGATAGCAGCGGCACAGGTGCCGGTGTTAGCGTCACGGCAACGGCGGCGGTGTTTGATACAACCGATCCATCGACGTTTCTGAGTTCCGCCGTGATCGTAGTCGATCCGGCACTTACACCTTTTACCAGGCCGTTGCCCGAAGGCTGCCCAGAAGTAATCGTGGCGATTGACGGGATACTCGAAGCCCACTGGATTTGAGAAGAATTCGTCACATCCTGCTGCAGGCCTGTGCCCCCCATCGTAGCGAGCGCGATAAACTGTCCGGTCTGGCCGGAAGCTGAAACGCTTTGGGTACCGGGGAGGATCGTCACGGCCGTAAACTGCTGAGTGGTGCCACTGCTCACAGTAAAGGTTGCGTTTCCCGTGATGGTGCTCCCGCCACTGGAGTTGGTGTAGAGCGCCGTAATGGTTGCCGTACCCTGACCGATCGCGGTCGCAAGTCCTGTCGAACTGATGCTTGCAATCTGTGCACTACTCGAGCTCCATGCAACCTGACTTGTCAGATTGAGGGTGGCTCCCGAAGAAGTCGTTCCGATAGCGATGAACTGGCCGGTTTGTCCGGGACTTGAAACCGATTGAGAACTCGGAATTATAGCCAGCGAGCTGACGTTCACGACCGTCCCCCCGCCTCCTGTCCCCGAGCCGAGGCCAGTTACCGTGACAGTGGCCGTCGCGGTCAGGGTCCCAGTGTAGCCGGCAGTGGTAGCGGTGATGGTTGTGCTTCCTGCAGAGACTGCGGTGGCAAGACCGCTGGAGTTCACGGTGGCGATCGCCGGCACACTCGATGTCCACGTCACCTGATTGGTGAGGTCCTCTGTGGTCGAGGAGGCGGTCCGATGAGGGAAAATGCCGGTTGCCTTAAACTGAACAGTCTGGCCGACAGAGAGTGATTGTGCGGTTGGTGAAACAGCAATTGAGCCGACAATCGAGTTGCTGCAGCCGGCGATTGGGATCAGAACGCAGGCAGCAACGAAAGCACGTACCAAGATGCTCTTGGACATATCGGAAGTCCTTATTCCCACGGAACGCTTAATTGAGCGTTAACGGGCCTGTGGATTCATTTCACTGAATATAGGACAAATAGTAACCTGCCGCACTGGTACTTAGGTGTTACATTTGTCCCCGTAAGAGTGTGCAATAAGGTTCCTTTTTACAGTCGGCCTTCAGCCGATCAAAATTGGAGAGTGAGAGTTATGCGTGCTTTTGAGGCAATCTGCATCCAAGATTGTCCTCGCTCTTCTGGAGTTAGCGAAACTTGGGGTGTATTTCATCGGTTGTTTCTGGCCGAGTTAGCACCCGAGAGTAAATCGGAATCGGGGCTGCATAGGTGATTGTTTCGGCAGGTTACGAGTTACTCTTTGCGAGAAGATGCACCTACTCTTGTTCAACTATTGCAGTGTTTTCGATTTCTGCACCACCACTGGTGAAATCCACAGAATTGCGCTTCTTTTGCACTTGCTTCCACAGATTGAGCAGGCCTAAGCTCCCTTTCAGTTGATGAGCCAGGTAGGGAATTGGAGATGTAGTTCCTTCTCGACAGGACGATGCAGGATGCAGTTGAAGTTGTGTGATTCATGAGCCGGTCCGCCGGCAAATGGAAAGCATGAATGAGATTGAAAGAATGCATCCAGAGTCGAGTCACGGAATGTGCATACCTCGATCGGATACGAAGATTCATCCGCGGTGAAAGCCGAGGATGCAAAGTTCGAGAAGACCGGGATACATCATCGACCCAGCCGTAGATGCAGGACTCAGGGCAACCTGAGGACGCAGGGACGGCGGAGCCGGAAGGTGCGAGAACCGAGGTAACTCGGGGATCCATCAGCCGACGCCGAGGGAGAGAGCAGCCGGGGAAACCCGTAGGCTCAAACCCGAGGCCAAGCCGGAGGATGAGGCTTATGGGGAAACCCATAGCATCATCAGGAGGCGCAGCCGGGAGGGCGGAGTTCGAGGGAAACCGAGAGCTCAAGCACTGGATACGCCGAAGGACGAGAGATTCGGGGTAACTCGAAGATCCGTTGCCGGCAAAGCCGGAAGATGCAGGACTGGGGCAACCTGGACCTGTGTCGCCAGGCGCATCTGGAAGAGCGAGGCAGCGGGGAAACCTGAGGCTGACGCGCTGGAGGCGCTGAAGGATACGAGAGTCGGGGCAACTCGATGATCGGTCGCCGGCAGGGCCGGAAAATGCAGAAACGGGGAAACCCGTAATGCATTGAGAGGCGCGATGAGCGAAATAGAGTTGTGGGGAAACCCGTAACTTGAAAACCGCTGGAAGCGCCGATTGGTTTCGAGATTCGGGGCGACCTGAAGATCGAACGCCGGCAGGACCCGAAGATGCGGAGTGTGGGGTAACCTGCATCCACATCGGGAGACGCTACAGGAAGAGCGAGACTGCGGGGTGACCCGTCGATCCAGCGCCGGTAGCGCCGAAGGATGAGAGAAGAGAGGCAACTCGAATCTCCATCGCGGGCGCACACCTTGAAAATCATGCCCCAGGGAAACTTGGGGAATGAGCGCAAGGTGCTGAACGGGTCAGTGCATGATCCAAGGCTCCTATTGGTTCACCCTATCGCAGACGCCAGAGGCTTCGGTCTCTGGCGTTTTCGTTTTTTGGCACATTTGTTGGAACACTCTGCCCTTTGTTATTGCCTGCATCTCGGCGCATACACTGGTTGTGGAGATTTTCTATGATGGCTTTCATTCATAAGGCGGGAACGGTCGCCGTTTTCGCAGGGCTGGTTGCAGTGTGTACCGGCACGCAGGCGCAAGGACCTTTCGGCGCGCCCAACGAAAGCAGCGCATTTTCGATTCCAGAGAACCAGTTGGTTCAGCCGGCGGAGTTGAGCCGGATCCTCGCCGCAAAAAGTGGAGTGAAGCCGCTGGTGTTGCAAGTGGGTTCACGCGTGTTATTCGAGCAGGCGCACATCGCGGGTTCGGAATACGACGGGCCGGGCTCGCAGCAGGCGGGCCTTGATCAGTTGAAGAAGCGTGTCGCGGCTCTGCCCAAGGACAAAGCAATCGTGCTTTATTGCGGCTGCTGTCCATGGAATCGCTGTCCGAATGTGGCGCCTGCATTCAGATTGTTACAGGGCATGGGATTCACGCAGGTGAAGGTGCTCTACATCGCCAATAACTTCGGCGCTGACTGGGCTGAGAAGGGGTATCCGGTTGAGCGCAGTCACTAATGTGCGGGCGCTGCGCCGCTCTCTTGCTCGCCGGCTTGGTTTTCGCAATTCTGGTCGTGCCGATTTGCTTTGCAGCGGCGCCTGTTGAGCGACCGCTTGTGAACAAGCCGGCGCCGGAGATTGCGCGCGCCGACCTGAATGGTGCGCGCATTACGCTGAAGAGCTTGCGCGGTAAGGTTGTGCTGCTGAATTTTTGGGCAACGTGGTGTGCACCGTGCCAGATTGAGATGCCGGTCTTCAGCAGATGGCAACAGCAGTATGGCGCAGAAGGGTTCCAGGTAGTGGGCATATCGATGGATGATGATGCGGCGCCGGTGCGCAAGCTTCTTGCGAAGCTGAAGATAAATTATCCGATTGCGATGGGCGATGCGCAGCTTGGCGAGCGTTATGGCGGGGTGATGGGATTGCCGCTGTCGTTCCTGATCGACAGGCATGGCGTGGCGCGGGCGCGTTTTCAAGGGGAGACAGAGCTCAGCACGATTGAAGCACAACTCAAGCAGATGCTCTTGTCGCGCTGACTCTTGAATGCGAGCTGCAATGTCCTATCTAGCGGCGGCTTGCATGTTCGACATCTTGCGGATATAGATAATCAAATTCCATACGATGTTATCGTTCGCGCGGCCTGCGGCCTCGGGGGGCATCTTGTCTTTACCGTTGCGAATGATATCGAACAGGTCGCCATCGGACTTCGCTGACATCGCTTTGCCGTCGGTAAAGTCCACCATGTTCAGGCTCATGCTCTTGCCAAGATCCGTCTGGCCGTTTCCATTGTCACCGTGGCACATGGCGCAGTCGATTCCGTAGATTTCCTTGGCTCTTGCCTGGGCTTCGGCGGTTGGCTTTACGGGATTGGGAGCGCCGGCGTGCGACGCTGCGGGGGCCGGTGCGGCATCTTGCGAAGCACTGGCTTGAATCAAGGCTGGCGAAAAGGCAAACAAGCCAGCTGCAGAAAGTAGCAGAAACGACTTCAACATAACATCCTCCTCAAGTTGATGTCGGATAGAGGCATCGTTTCGAGTTTTGATTTTATGGCTGGAATTATAGGCCTAATTTTGTGGTTATCCAAGAACCGAGATCACAGCAGTCCGGTTTTCCAGTGCCGCAATGGCCAACATCGACTTGAGGGAGAAAGACCTCTGAATCGATTGGAGTTAGTGCATGGCCGTGGAGCCGGAACCGGCGCCGGGCTTGTTCTTACTGAGCAGGAAGGCGAGCACAATAAGCGCCATCGACATCCACGAGAGCTGCATGTAAACGTCTTGATACCCCTGCATGGCGGCTTGTCGATTGAGCTGGGAGTAGATATTGGCCAGCGCAAAATGCATGCTATTCGGCCCGCCGAAATGACTGCCGAAGAAACCACTAAGCGCTTGCGAGTGCTGCTGGAAAGCGATCGAGCCAGGCTGCATGGCGGATTGCAGATGCTGCTGGTGCCACTCCGCGCGGCTAGTAACCTGCGCGTTGGTAATGGCGATGAGGATGCTGCCGCCGATGTTACGGGCAAAGTTGATGAGGCCTGCGACCTGGTTGCTTTGCTCGCGCGGCAGACCGACGTATGCTGCTGTGGTTATGGAGATGAAGCAGAAGGGCAAAGGCAGCATTTGCACCACGCGTAACCATGAAGCGGCAGAGAAAGTCATGTCGAGCGTGGTAATGCGGGCGGCGTAGCGGAAAGTGAGAACGAACAAGCTGAATCCGATGACGGTAAGCGTGCGCGCAGAGACCTTGCTGGTGGCATATCCAGCCATCGGCATCACGATGAGGAGCGCAAATCCTCCGGCAGTAAGGGCCATGCCAGCTTCGGTCGCAGTCCAACCCAGCAACTGCTGCATGAATTGTGGCTGTAAAACTGTGTTGGCGTTCAGCACTCCGCCCACCAGCATCATGAGAAAACAACAGATGGCGAAGTTTTTAAATCGGAAGAGTTTCAGGTTCATGAGCGGGTTTTTGTGCCGCCACTCCCAAATCACGAGCCCAATGATTCCGGCGACAAACAGGAAGCAGAAGAACCGGATGAAGCTGGAAGCGAACCAGTCGTTTTCCTCGCCCTTGTCGAGCATGATCTGAAGGCCACCCATGGCGATGGTAAGGAAACCGAGGCCGATGTAATCCATGTGACGCAAACGCGAGGGGTCGGCCTTGATCCACGGCGGGTCTTCCACCAGACGCGTAACCAATATGAAGGCGAGGATGCCAACGGGGATATTGATGAAGAAAATCCAGCGCCAGGAGAAGTTGTCCGTGATCCATCCGCCGAGCGTGGGGCCGATGGAGGGTGCAAGCACCGTGACCAGGCCATAGACCGAGAAAGCCAAGCCGCGTTTTTGCGGCTCGAATGAGTCCGCCATGATGGCCTGAGCCATGGGCTGCATGCCACCGCCACCCGCTCCCTGAATAACGCGGAAAAGGAGCAGCATGGGCAACGTGGGAGCAGCACCGCAGAGGAAACTGGCAACCGTGAAGACGATGATGCAGAAAACGAAGAAGTTGCGACGCCCCATCAGACTGGACGCCCATCCGCCGAGAGGCAGAACGATAGCGTTGGAAACGAGATAGCTGGTCAGGACCCAGGTGCCTTCGTCCGTGCTTGCGCCAAGAGTGCCGGCGATGTGGGGCAGGGCGACGTTGGCAATCGAAGTGTCAAGCACCTCCATAAACGCGGCCAGGGCCACCGTCATCGCGATCAGCCATGGATTGACCCTTGGCTTCCAGGCGGAATGATCAGACACATCGGGGTTCTGCATCTGCCTGGGCGCGGGTGCGGCTGCGGGTTGCGTTGACAACAGTCCTCTCCTAATTCTTTATCGCTGTTCTACTTAGGTCTGTGGAAAGAATGGCGCCCTATTGGGTCCAGTGATGCAGCCAGAACAAAGGATCCGGCTAACCTGCTGCAGTGCTTACCTCATCTGTATAGATTCGTTTCCTCGCTCCCGGGGTTCACCGGTTTCCGCAATCGTCGCGGCCAGTGCTTTTGGCGTGCGCCAGCCGATAAGCGCGATGACTAGCGCAACGATCTGCATGGCGACGATGAAGGCGACGCAGGCGGGCCATCCGCCCATGGCCCAGAACGCGCCGGGAAGCACGCCTGCAGCTGCTCCTCCCAGGTAATAGCAGGTGATGTACAGGCCGGCGGAGGTTACGCGTGCTCCGGGAGGAGAAGCAACACGCAGGTGGCTGCTTGAGGATGTCTGGGCGATAAAAACGCCGGAAGACAGCAGTGTCAGGCCGACGATGACGATTGGCAGCGAATGTTCAAGGGTGAGGAGAACGCCCAAGATTGAGCAGAGGATCGCTCCTCCAATGCCGGCGCGAAGACCCACGCGCGTGATGAGATAGCCGGCCGCCGGCGTAACGACGAGACCGACGAGATAAACAAAGAAGAGGGAGCTGAGGGCAGTTGTTGAAAGGTTGAATGGCTGCGCACTCAGATAGAAAGTGATCCACGTAAAGACGCCTACCATTGAGAACAGGACATTGAAGCCGACTGCATAGGTTGCGATAAGTCGAGGACTGCGCAACAGCCCGTGAACCTGCTTAAGGAAGCGCTGCTCGGCATCGCGGCTCGATGCGGGCAGTTTTCGCGTGCCGTGCGGCAGCCAAGCGGCCACTGCGGCTGCACCCGCGAGCGATGCTGTTCCGAGCACGATGAAACTGACGCGCCAATTGAATTGATCGGCAATAATGCCGCCGGTGATCCTCCCGATAAAGCCGCCGAGTGCAGTTCCGCTGACGTAAAAACTCATGATGAGGGCCACACGGTCCGGCGGCCACTCTTCACCGATGTAGGTGATGACCACGGCGATGATGCCGGGCACGGTGATGCCCTGAAGGAATCGCCAGAAGATGAGCTGCCCTAAAGTGGAGGACGTGGCAGCGAGCAATGTGGGGATGCTAACGCCCAGCACGGCATAGACGATCACGCGTTTGCGCGGAAGCCGCTCCGCGAACGCTCCGAAAATGGGCGCTGATAGGGCAACACCCAGCGTGGCCGCCGAAACGGTCATGCCGACGGCGGTCTTTGATGCATGGAATATATCCTCGAGCATCGGCAGCAGCGGTTGCGTGCAGTAAAGACTAAGAAACGCGCAGACGCCGCAGAGTGTAACGGCCATGGCCGCCAACCAGTTAGGCGCTCGGAGTTCCGATTGCGAGTAGGGTTCCAACCCTTTAGGATAGACCGGACTGGGATGGGCCGGTTTCTCTTCCCGGTTCTGCCGATATAACCTAGGTGCAAGAACATGCATGCACTTCCCCGAAAGCCGCCGAGGCGCGGCATGGAGGCATTTGCCTCCCGCGACTTCAGCCGCTTTCAATTGGCCCGCGTCGCGGCTGTGCTCGGATACGCCGCGCAGTCGGTCGCTGTTGCGTGGCAGGTGTATGCGATTACGCATCGCGCCATTGATCTTGGCTACACGGGTCTGGCGCAGTTTCTTCCCGGACTTATCTTCCTTCTGCCGGCGGGGCACGTTGCCGACCGGTTCGATCGGCGCCAGATCATCCTGATCTGCTACGCAATGCAGGCCGTCTGTACGACGGCGCTGCTGATGCTGGCCCGTTCGGGGTTACACAACGTGTATCCCATCTACATCGTGTTGTTCTTCCTGGGGACTTCACGTACTTTCGCCGGTCCGGCGACAACGGCGCTGATACCGCACCTGGTTCCTGAAGAGCATTTCGTCAATGCCGTCACCTGGGGCGCTACGATTTTCCAGTTCGCGACCATCATCGGTCCCGCAATGGGCGGCATCTTGTACTCCGTGCCGATTACGAACTTTGTTGCGGACTCGAAGCTGCAGGGTCCAGGGATTGTGTACGTGTTCACTCTGGCGACGCTGGGTTGGTCGCTGGTGCTCATCAGCAGCATGCATGTGCGGTCGGGGCGCATGGAGCATCGGGCGCTCTCGCTCAAAGTTGTTCTGGCGGGCTTTCAATATATGGGCCGCTCGCCGCTACTGCTGGGTGCGGCGTCGCTCGACCTATTCGCCGTGCTGCTGGGAGGAGCTGTAGCTCTCACGCCAATCTTCGCCAATGACATTCTGCACACGGGGCCGCGCGGACTGGGATTGTTGCGTGCAGCTCCGGCAGCGGGTTCAGTCGCAATGTCACTGCTGATGGCGCGCTATCCGCTTCGCAGGCGTGCAGGAGTAACGCTGTTGGTCTGCGTTGGGACCTTTGGCGCAGCGACGGTTGTGTTTGGAATCTCGAAGAGTCTCGCACTCTCTCTGATTGCGTTGTTCATTGCCGGTGCGGTGGACGCAATCAGCGTGATTATTCGCGGATCGCTGCTGCAACTGGGAACGCCGCCAGAGATGCGCGGGCGTGTGAGCGCAGTCAACTCGCTCTTCATTGGTGCTTCCAATGAGCTGGGCGAATTTGAGAGCGGCTTGACGGCACAGTGGTGGGGAGCGGTACGGGCCACGGTGTATGGCGGCATCGGCGCGATGGCCGTGGCGGGACTATGGTCGGTGGTCTTCCCGACCTTGCGGCGCGCCAATGAGTTGACTGTGGAGGCGTTGCGGCAGGAGATGGTTGAGGAGTAATCAGAGTACTTCGGCGGAGCGAATCAATGCCGTTCACCCGCAGCATCTCATGCTTGTTTCGCTCATTCCCCAAATCTTAGCGTCATAAAAACGCGAGACACGCATTGCGCGGGCTTCGTCCTCATGCAGTTCTGGTGAATGGGAAAGCTATTTCCGCGCCCTCTGTATCGGAGTACCCTACCGCCGCTTCATGCCTCCGATGGTCGGGCTTGTAGTCGTGCAGCATGGTGACGAAGCTGCCGATATTAGCGCGGTCACGGCCGCTCAGCAGCTTGCGAAGGAATTCGCAACTGGTATTTCGGACTATTTGTCTCCAATTTGAATTGGAAGGACTAATGTACCGCCTGCTGGTGGAAAAGTGATGTGACGGAGAATACATACGCATGTGACGGGTTTGGGTAGGCTCAGTCCTAATTGCTGCTGTCAAAATTCAGGGTGGCGAACTGGCCACCGAAAGTGGTGCATTTTTGAGCGCCTTGCCTGGGCGGAACAAGTTCATGAAGAAACCAAACTCATCGATGCAACTGACGCGGGCGGCCGACTACGCCGTTCGCGTCATGATTCAGCTGGCGCTATCGCAGTCGGAAAAACGTGTTCTGCTGCCAGATCTGGCAGCGGCAACCGAAGCACCGGAAAGTTTTCTATCGAAGATATTGCAGGCGTTGTCGCGGGCGGGGCTGATTGACTCCAAGCGCGGTCATTCCGGCGGATTTCAAATATCGATTCGCGGCCGCAAGGCCTCAATGCGCGAAGTGATTGAGGCGATCGATGGCCCCATCATGCTGAATGTATGCCTTGTTTCCGGGAAATCGTGCCCCAGGAAGGCGAAGTGCCCAGCGCATCCGGTGTGGGAGCGGGCGCAGACGGCAATGCTTGATGTGCTCTCGCGGGCGTCTATTGCTAGCATGGCGGCCGAACAGGAGCAACATCTGTGCACGTTGCATCTGGCTGGCTGCGCCAGGTAATCAAGCTGGAGGGCGCGACTGCGCTGCTGCGCTTTCCGAGCTTCTTGCAGTGGTCCCGGCCGTAGTGTCAGGCTTGCATTTCGGGCCCTGAAATGTTTCAATCAGGTTATTGAAACAGGGGTGCTCCGCAGAAGTGGGGCTGAGAAATACCCTCGAACCCGATCCGGATAATACCGGCGTGGGAAGTTTTCGAAGCCGCTCGGCCTTCTTCCTTCAACCCAATCGAGTTCCCCTCTTTCATGAGCAAAAGGGGAAATCATGTCTCAAATTACAACTGCCGCATCTATTCGTACGTCTTTGCGTGCCGGGCACCGCGGATTAGCGCTGGCCTTGGCCTGCGTTCTTGTATCCTCCGCCCAGGGAATTGCGCAGACTTCAACTGAAAACGCGGAGAGTACAACTGCTACTAATGGCCAGGCCCAGACCAAGCTGCCGCCCGTCAACACAACTGTTGTGGTGCATGGCGAATCCAAGGACGACTATCTGCCTGAGACCGTCACGGTGGGCACGCTGGACGGCGCAACACTGCAGCAGACGCCGTTATCGGCCACGGTTGTGACGCGCGATTTATTGAACGATCAGGTTGCGCGCGTTCTTTCCGATGTGGTCAAGAATGATGCTTCGGTCGGCGAGGACTATGCACCGGTCGGCTATTACGGCGATTTCGAAATTCGCGGCTTTCCCATCGATCTCGCGACTGGAATGCAAATCAACGGGCTGACCATCGCAGGCGAGCAGGACGTTCCACTGGAAAACAAGCAGAGTGTCGAAATCTTGAAAGGCATCGCCGGCGTCGAAAGCGGCGTGGCGTCAGCAGGCGGTCTTATTGATTATGTGACCAAGAAGCCGGCGACCATCGAAGCCATTGACTTGGCGACAGATCATCGCGGCAGCGCATATGGCGCTGTTGACGTGGGTAGAATCTTTGGCGGCCGCAAGCAGATTGGTGCCCGCCTGAATCTAGCTGGCGAGAGGATTCAGAGCTACGTAAACGGCGCTGACGGATGGCGCGCAATGGGCGCCGGTGAAGCGGATTGGAAACTGAGTTCGAACGCAACCTTGAATGGCAATTTTGAGTACCAGCACAAGGTGCAGCGTTCCGTGAGTGGCTATCAGTTGCTGGGTGGCACAACGCTGCCCGATCTGAATCTGATTTTCCCTTCAAATATGCTCGGCGAGCAGTCGTGGGCCAAGCCGAATACGTTTGACACGTTCAACACGGGCACGCGACTTGACTACGATCTTCCGCATGGCTGGCGCGCGTTTGCCGCGGGTAGTCTTAGCCATTCGCTGATCGATGACAACGTGGTGTACGCGTACGGCTCATCGTATGACCCAAGCACCGGGCTGCCGAACTGCCCGAGCGCTCCGGACGCTCCGTACTACTTTTTCTGTCCCGACGGAACCTATGGAATTTACGACTATCGCAATCCAGGCGAGCTGCGACTCAACCTTGTCGGGGAAGCGATTGTGACGGGCCATGTACAGAGTGGAAAGATCGGGCAAGACATCACGGCAGGCGGGGAACTGTTCCTGCGCAATGTGCAGATGCCGGGCTTCAACAGTGCCGCGGATCCTTACTCGCCGGATGGTGTTGTCCAGGATGGCGCAGTGTTTTGGTATCTGGGCTCAGAGAACATCTACGAGCCGAACGCTGCTGTTGACCTGAACGCTGTCGAAGATCCTCACCAATCGGCGGGACCGCGAAGACTGTGGGTAGACAGTCACCAGGCAGCGTTGATCCTGCAGGATCGAATTCACCTGCCGGGTCGCATTCAATTGCTGGCCTCAGGCCGATATGTCGGGCTGCGCGATCATAATTATTCGCCCTACGCGGGCTGTGCAGATTTCTCTGTACCTGAGGATTGTGCGCCGGTGTTTACGAACAAGAACGTGTGGCTTCCGCAATACGCTGTCACGTTCACCCCGATCGATACTCTGACGCTTTATGGAAATTACGGCGTCATGCTGTCACTGGGGCCGCAAGCGCCATTCTGGACTGCTAACGGCAGCCAATATCTTGCGCCATTTCTTACGCGCCAATTGGAGATAGGTGCTAAATACGCGCCCGGTCAGCGCATTCTGTTGACGGCGGACGTCTTCAAGATGCACGCTCCGTTTTACTATCCCAAGTCTCTTGCAGGCCCCGACGGCTCTTGTCCGGCCGCCGCCGATGGCGATCTGTGCTTCGAACAGGATGGTCACGAAGCGCACACTGGCGCCGAGTTCAATGCTGAAGGCAAAGCCTCCCGCTGGCTGCGGCTCACAGCTTCCGTTGCAGCCATCCGGGCCATCTCAAACGATACAGGCACACCGAGCTACAACGATAAGCAGGTGATCAACGTTCCTCGGGTGCGCACTGCGCTGTTTGCGGATGCGATGGTGCCGCACATGCGCGGCCTCCATCTTATGCCCGGCTGGAGCTATACCGGCCGCAAAGCTGCGACGCGAGATGACCTGGTGAGCGTACCTGCCTACAATCTGTTCAACTTTGGGGCACGTTATACGCCGGGCGGCGAGGACGGTCACGTGACCTTCAGGCTTTATGCAGACAATATTTCCGATAAGCGGTACTGGAAAGATACAGGAGCAAGTTTGGGCGATACGTTCATCCACCTCGGTGCGCCCACGACGGTACGGCTCTCGGCGCATTACACTTTCTAAGGTTCAGTGCACGTCAAGAGGAATCTGCAGCGATGAGCGCAAGCGTCAAAGTGCACGGCATGGATGGCCAGATGGTACAACCGGACTGGCCATCCTTAACGCACAATGAGTTGCGCATCCTGCTAGCTCGGTTCCCTGCTCTCGCTGAGCCGCTGAAGATCGTAACTGTCAGCCCGCGGCCGCTTTCAGCTGCAGGTGTGGTCAGCACGCGCGCGGGCAAAGTCTTTGTAAAGCGTCATCACCGCACGGTGCGCGATCGCGAGGGCCTGCTTGAAGAGCATGCTTTCGTGGAGCATTTGCTTGGCGAGGGGGCAAGCGTGCCGAGAGTGATTCGGTCTGCGTCAGGTGAAACGGCGATTGAAATCGGTGAGTGGACCTACGAAGTGCATGAGATCCCGAAAGGGATCGACCTCTATGATGATGCCATCTCCTGGACGCCGTTTCGCACAGCAGCGCATGCATGGTCTGCGGGTCGGGAGTTGGCTCGACTGCATCAAGCGGCTGAGCAATTCAACGCTCCGCGCCGTAAGCCTCAGCCGTTGGTCGCGAGCTTTACGATTTTTGCAGAACAGGACGCACGTGCTGCGCTCGAGCGCTATTTGGCGGCGCGCCCGGTGCTGGCAGGGAGCAATGCTGTGCGCCAGTCTTGTGAACGGGCACTGCAATTGCTCGAGCCTTTTCATGCGCAACTCAGGCCCCTATTGCCGGCGCTAGGATCCCTATGGACGCATAACGATCTGCATTGCTCGAATCTATTGTGGAGTGATGCGGGTGACGGCGCGAGCGCGACGGCGATCTTCGACTTCGGGCTTGCAGATCGCACCAACGCTGTGCACGACATTGCCAACGCAATCGAGCGCAATATTGTGGGCTGGCTGCAACTTGTAGCTGATCCGGCTCATCCTGATGACGTTCCGGTACACCTGGATCATTTGGGAGCGTTGCTGACCGGCTACGACTCGGTACGTGCGCTCAGCAATGAAGAGGCCGCGGCTCTGTCGGCCATGACTGCACTCTGCCATGCGGAGTTCGCGCTTTCCGAAGCGGAATACTTTCTGGGCATTTTGCACTCTGAAGAAAAAGCGCCAATGGCTTACGATGGATGGCTTGTGGGCCATGCGCAATGGTTTTACAGTGCCGCAGGGATCAAGCTGCTGGACGCCATTCAGCGGTGGGCGGCCAGTCGGATAGTGCATGCGAAGAAAGCCGGGGCGGAATGAACGTGATGAATTACCTGGCCGCGCACTGGATTGAAGTTGCAGGTACCATCACGACGGTGCTTGGCATCTGGTTCACCACGCGTCGCATGCTCATCTGCTGGCCGGTTGTGCTTGCTGCCGATCTTCTTTATCTCGTTGTCTTCTACCGCGCGCGCCTGTTCTCTGATGCGCTACTGCAGGGATTTTTCGTCGCGTTTACGATCTATGGCTGGTGGCACTGGTGGCGCGGCGTAGTTGAAGAAGGCGAAGTGAAGCTCGTTCCGCTGGGGCCGAGAGGATGGATTGCGGGTTTGACTGCAGGTGCGGTAGGCGCTGTGCTCTTGGGGTTTTTGATGGTGCGGATCGGCGCTGCTTTGCCGCATCTTGATGCCGCGCTCACCAGTTACAGCCTGGTCGCCAGTTGGTGGGGAGCACGCAAGCACATTGCCAACTGGTGGCTCTGGATTGTGGTGGATCTCGTGTACATCGGCGAGTATCTTTACAAAGGATTGCAATTGACGGCACTGCTCTACGCGGGGCTCGTTGCGCTGGCGGTGCTGGGTTTACGCGAGTGGCGACGCGCGCCCGCTGCTGCTCAGATTGCTGCTTGAACCACATTCTGGAGCGGTTCGCCATGGATATAGCGGCGAAGCTCTGCTGCTGCAATGCGTAAAGCGCGCGGTGTGAACTGCGGGCTGGAGCCACCGACGTGAGGCGTGATCATGACGTTGGGGCAGGTCCACAGCGGATGACTGTCGGGCAGCGGCTCAGGATCGGTAACGTCGATAGCTGCTCGGACTCTACCTGACCGTAGCGCATCAACTAGTGCGTGAGTGTCCACAATCGGCCCACGCGCTGCATTGACAAGCAATGCGCCGTGTCGCATCGACGCAAATTGTTGCGCGCCGATGAGGCCGCGCGTTTCCTCAGTTGACGGCAGGATGAGCACGATGACCTCAGCACTCGGCAATAGGCTGTCGAGCTCCGTAACTGCATGGACGGCTTCTTGAGGGCGGCCGCTGCGCGCAATGCGCGTGAGATGCACATGGAACGGCGTCAGCATGCGCTCGATTTCCTTGCCGATGGAGCCGTGGCCGATGAGCAAGACTCGCTTCCCAGTAAGCTCTTCGAGCATGACTGGCGGATAAAGCGGCCGCGCGTCGCCGCTGATGGCCGCGTAATGCGGCGGTAACTCAAAGCGGCGCTTCCAGCGGCCTTCATGCTGAATATCGTTGTAAAGCGGAAAATACTTGAGCATGGCCAGAATAGCGGCGATAGTCCACTCTGCCGTGCTGATGTTGTGCGCACCGCGCGCATTGCAGATGGTCACGTGCGGCCCGACCAGTGGAGGAATCCATTCGGTGCCAGCGAGCATTGAAAGCACCAGGCGAACGCCGCGCAGCCAGGGCCATGCGCGTAGAGCGCGATTCGTGTAGGGATCGGGAATCCAGACGTCAATTTGAACTTCGTGGTCGAGGCGGTCGGGAATGCAGACCAGTTCGACACTATCGAACAAGCCACGAAAGAGCTCATCGGGAATTGATTCTGGATAGCCTACGCGGAGCATGGAACGTGAGCCGGTCTATGTCACGGCCGTGCATTCATGCTACCGCAAGGAGTGAAAGAATTCGAAATTTGTTATGCGGCGGCTCCTCAGGCGATCATCTAACAAAGGAAACAACAGCGGCTTCCATATGCTCCTTAAGTTCAACAAAACGTACTCGCAACATCAACTTGCGGTTAAGCTGCGCGTTGAGCAGGAGCCCAGTAGCGGGATTTTCAACCTGGAGCGGCGGCGATTGTTGATTCACGCGGCAAAAACCGCATTAGCCGCGGCAGTTTGCTGGTGGCTTGCTCTAACGCTTGGCTGGCACGACGGCTATTGGGGCTCTATCAGCGCCATCATCGTGCTCCAGTCGAACGTAGGCGCCACGGTTACAGCATCGCGCGATCGGCTTATTGGGACTCTGATTGGAGCTGCACTGGGATTTTCATTTTCTCTTTTCGGCACGGTGCCATGGAATTTCATCCTCGCTCTGTTAACGGCCATCGTCGTTTGTGGCCTGCTGGGGTTGCGCAATAGTTCGCGACTCGCCGGTGTCACCATCGCCATCGTCATGCTGGTGCCTAAGGGCGGCCCGCGATGGGAACTCCCCGCTCACCGAGTGGGCGAAGTGATTTTGGGTATCGTAGTCGCATTGGTCGTCACCACTCTTGTTTTGCCTGATCGGGCACGTTTACGTTTGCGAGACGGCCTGGCACAGGAATTTCTGTTGCTCGGCAATCTGTTTGAGGGAATTCTGCAGGGATTTCGCGGAACGGTTGCAAACAATCTGGCCGAGTTGCGCGAAGATGCGCAAGCGCGCATGCGCGGGAACAGGCAGCTGCTGGAAGCAGCGCGGAATGAGCCTTCTGCAGGCCAAGGCCAGAGCGAAGGCCTGGAGATGCTTTCGCAGTTCGGTCGTTCGATTTTCGATGCGCTGCTGGCACTGCAATTTTCAGTTGAGGGCAGCAACGAGGACGGGTACGCATCGCAATTGGAGCAGGAGATGGGACGGCTTGCCGTGGATATTCGGCAAGGATTTCATCACGTGGCGAGCTGCATCCACAAGTGGCGGTTTGATGTTCTACCGCCCGGTATCAATCTCGAACAGGATATTGCAGATCTTGAAAAGCGTATGGACGCGGTGCGTCATACTGGCCTTGGATTTTCTCAGGTGGAGATCATACGTGCTTATGCTGTGCAACTGCATCTTAAGCAGATTGCACGTTTGCTGCGTGCGTCTCGTGTTGAAACCAGTCGCACGGTCGGCCAGGTAAAAGACTGATTGCGCAAGCGTCAGACGGCGATTGCATCAGTGTAGATGGCCATTCCCACCACAGCATCTGCGCCCAGCGCGTCCAACGCATCGATTTCCTGCTGACTGCGAATTCCGCCCGCGACGATGAGCTGACGCTGTGTGAGCTTGCGCAGGCGGGCCGCGGTATCCATTGGAAAGCCCCCCATCATGCCTTCGCCATCAACATGCGTGTAGAGGAATGCTGAAGCGTGCGCCTCCAGCTGCGGAATCGCTTCGTCGGGCGTGAGTTCCACGTTGGCTTTCCATCCTTTAACAGCAATGCTGCCGTTCTTGGTGTCGATGCCGGCCACAACGTGAGCAGAGCCAACTGCGGAGGCAAGCTTCGTAGCGAATTCAGTATTGACCGTGCCGTGCTCCGAAAAAAGCGCGGACCCAATGATCACGCGCCGTGCGCCGGCCTCTAGCACTTGCTGCGCGCGTTCAATGGTGTGGATGCCGCCGCCTGCCTGCACCGGCAGACGCTTTGCGATTTGCGCGACGAGAGTGGAGTTGTCGCCCTGCCGCATGGCAGCGTCAAGGTCGATGAGTTGAACCAGCGGGTATTTTGAGAACTTCTCGATCCAGTATTCGAAGTCGTCGAACGCCAGACGCAGTTTTTCACCCTGCACAAGTTGGACGATGCGACCGCCCAGCAGATCGATGGAGGGAATCAGCATGGCAACCTCACGGAGACGCCGGCTTTTGCCAGCTCTTCCTTAAGCGAACGCGCGCTGGAGACAGCGAAGTGGAAAATACTTGCCGCAAGTGCGGCATCGGCCTTTCCGCGTCCGAACACGTCGGCAAAATGATCTACGGTGCCGGCACCGCCTGAAGCGATGACCGGGATTCCCACTGCTTCGCTGACGGCGGCTGTGAGTTCGCAATCAAATCCGGCACGTGTTCCGTCGGAGTCCATCGAGGTGAGCAGAATTTCTCCCGCTCCGCGCTGCTCGGCTTCGCGTGCCCACTCCACGACGCGACGGCCGGTCGGCTTGCGTCCACCCTGCACATACACTTGCGCTTCGTGAACTGGATTGGCTGCGGAAGGATCGCGTTTGGCGTCGATTGCAACCACTACCGCTTGCGCACCGAAGCTGCGGCCAATGGCATCGATCAGCATCGGGTCATTGAGAGCGGCGGAGTTCACGCTGACCTTGTCTGCGCCCGCTTCAAATACTTGTTCGGCATCTTGCGCTGAGCGG
>Ga0207667_10003304_pt1 | contig 19890 bp, 17 predicted proteins | sample KBSCornC52_FD_184301 | JGI IMG/M metagenome (GOLD analysis project Ga0207667, IMG submission 184301) | Corn rhizosphere microbial communities from Kellogg Biological Station, Michigan, USA - KBS Corn C5-2 (SPAdes) (version 2) | ecosystem: Host-associated > Plants > Roots > Rhizosphere > Soil ...
GTCAGTCAGGAAGGGACGCGACGCATCTATCGCATCGACCAGCGCGGCGTGGAGAGCATGCGAAAGTTTCTCGATCGATTTTGGGACCAGGCGCTCTTGGCATTCAAAGAAGCCGCCGAGGAGCACGAAGCATGAGTTACGTGGAGCCGGTCAGAAAGCAGATCGTCGTCAAGGCCACGCAGGAGCGCGCGTTTCGCGTGTTCACCGCCGGCATCGATCGCTGGTGGCCGCGCGAGCATCACATCGGCACTTCGCCGCTCGAGCGCGCCGTCCTGGAAGAACGTCCGGGGGGCCGCTGGTACTCGGTGAGCGAGGATGGCTCCGAGTGCGACGTGGGCAAAGTGCTGAGCTGGGAGCCCCCGCGCCGCCTGCTCTTGGCCTGGCAGCTCACGGCCGATTGGAAGTACGATCCGGCCTTCGTGACCGAGGTCGAGGTGACGTTCACCGCGCAGGGCCCGAACGAGACGCGCGTCGAGCTCGAGCACCGCGATCTCGAGCGCTACGGCGAGCGCGCTCAGGCGCTGCGCAAGGCGCTCGACTCGGCCGGCGGTTGGCCCAAGATCGTCGAGAACTTCGGCGCGATCGCGGAAGCGCGCGAAGCAGAGGCCAACGGCCCGGCGGGCCCTAACGCGGGCTGAAGCTCACGTCGTCGATCCAAAAGTCGAACGGCGTCTGCTCGGGTCGGACGCCAAAATCAATGGCGTCGATCGAATGCGGATCGAAGTTGAGCGGTGTGCCGTAGCCCATCTGCTTCAGCTCGTTCCAGCGCACGACGACGTGCGTGAAATCTCGGGTCAGCTTGATGGTCTTGAAATGGCCGTCGTAGCAGTCGTGTGCGCAGCCGCCGCCGAACTCTTCGGCCATCACTTGATTCATTTTGACCATCAGGCGCAGCTCACCGCGGCCGCGCGCCCAAAATTCCAGCCCGCCATACGCGCTCGCGTCGTAGCAATGGCGTGGGTTCAGCTCGAGGCTCAGGACCGCGCCCCATTTCGTGAATCTGCTGCCAAAGTTGTGCAGCGCAAAATGACTCGCGCCGCGCCCGCCCGGAATGCGCGCGGCCGTCAGCAACACCCCCGCCTTCGGTGTTTGCGTGCCCGTACCGTCGTTGAAGGTGATCCATTGCCCGGCGCGGTTATCGACCATGGGCGCGTGGGCGTCGCCGTCTTCGAAGTCGTCAATCAGCGGGATTTGGCCGCTCCCGGCAACCGCTGGCGCGCAGGGCGCGAAGGGACTGGCGCCGCTCGCGCTCGGCGGGGGCGAAGGCGCACGTGCACTCGGCGCGGCGCTCGTGCGCGGCTCTGCGGCCAACGTCACCGTCGGCTCGGGAACTCGGCGCTGCACGAGCGCTAGCGCGGCCGCGACCGCCAATACCAGGCCGGCGACCGCCGCGCCTCGCTCGAACGTCCGCCGCCGCTGCGCTGCTGCCTCGGCCAAAACGCGCGCCGTCACGGCCGCGCGCGCGCGCGCACCCGGGCTATCTTCGGCGGCCGATTTCAGGATCGTTTTTTCGCTTTCATTGCCGCTCGCGCCGAGCGGTTCGAGCTCCAAATTCGAATCGCGGGTCATGGTCGCGCCTTGCGGAAGGTGTCCCGCGCCTCACGGCGACGAAGACTGGCTTGAAAATGTTCGCGCGCCGCGCGCAGCCGCGAGCTGATGGTGCCGACCGGCACGCCCAGCGTGTTTGCGATTTCGGGCACGGTCAGCTCTTCGAGCTCGAATAGAATGAACGCCGCGCGCTGATCCAGATCCATACCGTCCAAGATCTGTTGTAGTTCCCGGCGAGCGAACGACATCTCCGTCAGCCGCTCGGGCCCGGGTTCTGAACGCTCCTGCTCGTCGAGGCCGAGCAGCGGCTCTTCGCGGCGGCGCTTCACGCTGCGGCGGCGTGTCGAGGCGACCCGCACCGCCGTCGCGAACAGGAATTGACGTTCGCTACCCGCGGCAATTTGCGAAAGCTTCCGGCTTGCGACCAAGAATACCTCTTGGGTGCCGTCGTCCGCGTCCGCGTCGAGCAGCCCGAGCCGGCGCAGACTGCGCCAAACGAAGTCGAAATGCGCGTCCATCAGCCGCCGCAGCGCGGCATGGCTGGCCAAAGCTTCGGCTGAGTCGGATTTGTGCGCCGGCAACGCGAACGGCTCCCCAAACTGGACAGGAAGAACGGTGAAGTCCGGCACGCTCTTACCATGGCCGGATCCGCCCGCGGCGATCGGAATTTATCTGCCGTCCCGCTGTGAGCCGATTTTCAAATCGGGTTTGGCGCGGCCGGCCATTGTCGGTGCGAATGGGCAAACATCATCCCTTCCCGAAACTGCTCCCCTTGTTGTTGGCTTCGCTGCCAATCGTGGCTCCGCTCGCTTGTGGCAATACCAGCGACGCGCCCGCGGGGGGCGCCGGCTTTCCCAGCGGCATTTTTGGCGGCTCCGCGGGCGTCGCGCAGCCTGCAGTGGCCGGTACATCCGCGCTCGGGAGCGCGGGCGTCGGTTCGCCGCCGGCCGATGTGTGCCTGAATGTTCCGCGCGGCACGCGCGCGCTGATCGACGACTTCGAAGACGGCGATTCGGTCGCCGTGTCGGAGCCCGATCGCGAGGCATACTGGTTTACAGTCAAGGACCCGAGCCCGGGGACCATCGATCCGGACACCAACTTCTTGCCCGTGCCCGGTGGCGCGCACGCCTCGGCGCGCGCCGCACACATCAAGGCTTCTGGATTTACGGTATGGGGCGCCGGGTTCGCGGCAAACATCAGTCATTTGGCTGGCGGAATCCGCTGCCCATACAACGCGACTCAGTTCTCGGGGCTGCGCTTCTTCGCTCGTGGGTCGGGCGAGATACGAGCCGAGCTCTTCATCCCGGAGGTCGTCGACCGACAATTCGGCGGCAAATGCGACCCGAGCGCGGGCGACGTTTGTTACGATACGCACGGCGTGTCGATCCCGCTCAGCTCGGAGTGGAAGGCCTATTCACTTCCTTGGAGCGCTTTCGAGCAGCGCAACTTCGGCGTCCAAGTGGCGTTTCGGCCCGAAGCGATCATGACGCTTCAGTTTTCGTTCGAGGTTTCAGGGCTGCCGGTCGACGTTTGGTTCGACGATGTGAGCTTCGAGGACGGTTCGCCCGTCCCGCCGCTTGGCACGAACGGCGAAGGTGGCGCACCGGGCGCCGGCGGTGCGCCCGGCGCAGGCGGTGTAGGCGGTGCAGGCGCGGAAAATGGCGGCGCGCCGTCGACGGGCGGACAGGAGGGAACGTGAAGCGAAGGAGCCGTTGGGCGTGGCTCGTGCCACTCGCGGGGGCTCTGGCCTGCTCAGCGCCGAGCACCGCCGCCAAAAAGAGCAGCACGAGCGAAGCGCTTGTCCCCGCCGTGCGACGGCTGAGCGCTCCGGAGTTGGATGCGGCCGCTGCGCCCGTCTTGGGTCGACCGCTCCAGCTGTCTGCCAAATTGCCGCCCGACACTCGGCAATTCGATTTCTCACGCAACGTGGCCCAAACGGTCGACTCATTGACGTTGCGCACGCTATACGACGCGGTCGAAAACGAGAGCGCCACGCTCGATCTCGGCGTAGCACCTTTTCCGGCCTGCGCGGCTCACGCCAACGCGACAGACCAAGCGTGCGCAGCGAGCACCGTGTCCGTCCTCGCGCGCCAGGCGTTTCGACGCACCCCGACTCGCGCGGAGCTCGACTCACTGGGCGCGCTGTTTGCGGTCGGCGCTGACGGCGCTGACTTCAAGAGCGGCGCCGCGTTGGTCGTGCGCGCGCTGCTCGGCTCGGCGAAATTCCTGTACACGACTGCGCTCGGCGACGGCACTGCCAGTGCCGGCCCGCTCACGCTGAGCGACGACGAGCTCGCATCCGAGCTCGCGCTGCTCGTGAGTGGCCAGCCTCCGGCTGACGATTTGCTGGCCGCAGCCGCCGCGGGCGAGCTGCGCCTGGGCGCGAACCGCGAAGCCTGGGCGATCCGTCTGTTGCAGCAAGCCGATTCGCGCTTTCTGTATCGCCGCTTCGTCGAAGAGTGGTTTGGCATCGTGCGCCTCGACGGGCTCGCGAAATCGAGCGCGGTGGTCAGTGATTTTCCGGTCCTGCGCCAAGCCATGTTCGACGAGACGAGCGCCTTCATCGACGACGTGATGGTGACCGAGCAGGGCTCGCTGAGCGCGCTACTCGCGGGAGGCTACAGCATCGTGCCCGCGCCGCTGGCGAGCTTTTACGGCATTCAGCCGAGCGCACCCGGCACCCGAGTCGCGCTCGCTCAGCTCGGCCGTGTGGGCATCCTGCAGCAAGGCGCGTTTCTCGCCACGTTCGCGCACGAAACCGAGAGCGCGCCGGTGCAGCGCGGCAAGGCCGTGCTCGAGCGTTTGCTGTGCGCTTCCTTGCCCAAACCGACGGATCTCAAGATCGACATCGTGTTTCCGCCGCCGGATGTGCACGCGACCACGCGCGAGCGGTACAAGAACCACGCGACCGACCCGATGTGCAGCGGCTGCCACGACTACTTGGACGGGGTGGGTTTCACGTTCGAGAACTTCGACGCAGTCGGCCGCGCGCGCGCCACTGAATCCGGACAGCCCGTCGACACTTCGGGTCACATTGCGCTCGCGGGCAAGACCGTGAACTTGAACGATAGCCTCGACTTATCGCGCGCCCTCGCCGAGTCCGAAGAGGTGCGTCAATGTGCTGCGCGCCAGGTGGTGCGCTTCGCCGCCGGGCAGAGCGCGCTCGGCGTGGAGTTCGCTTTCGCTGACTCGGTAGCGCGCTTGCCGCTCGAGCGGCGCGGTTCGGTGCTCGGCCTATTTTTGGAATTCGTGAAAAGCGACTGGTTTGCGACGAGGAGCTCGCCATGACGTCCCGTTCGTTGAAAAAAGGCATCTCACGGCGCGCGGCGCTGACCGCGCTCGGCGCGGGTGCAGCGCTTTCGCTCGGCCTGCCGCGCGAACGCAGCTTGCGCGCGCAAACGGTCGCAAAGCGGGCAAAGTACTTCATCGGTGTGTACATGCCGCACGGCATGGTGCGCGAGCTGTGGGTGCCGGGGCAAGGCTTCGACATCGGTTACGAGGGCAGCGTGCTCGCGCCCTTCGACGATCCGAAGACTTACGGACAAAGCTTCAAGTCGCAGATCGTCGCGCTGCAAGGCCTCGATCACACCGCGGGCATTCTGGCCGCGACCACGGGCCACGACGCCTCGCGCGTGATCCTCACCGGCAGCGGGACGAACGGAACCAACGCCTCGATCGATCAGTTCCTGGCGCTCGAGCAGGGGCTCGGACAATCGACTCCGCTCGCCAGCCTCGTGCTCGGCGTGGGCAATGCGGATCCCGCGCTCGGTTGGTGCATCTCGTACGCCAAAGGGGGTACGGCGTTGCCGAAGCTGGTGAGCCCGACGGACACGTTCACCCAGGCATTTTCGCAATGGATCGTCGGGTCCGACCCGGCGGCTCAAGCGCGCGCGGAGCGCGAGCGCCGCCTCGGAAAGAGCTTGCTCGACTATTGGACCAAGGATCTGGCTGAGCTTGCAGCGCGCGCTCCGCAAGCAGAGAAGGACAAGCTCGACCAGCACGCAACCGCGCTGCGTGAGCTCGAAAAGCGCATCTCGGGTCACACCGTCGAGTGCAGCGTGCCGGCCGTGCCCGACGCCAGCAGCTTTCCGGCGACGTTTTCCTATCGTGGCGGCGAGCCGTACTTCGACACGATCAGCAATTTGCAGATCGATCTGATGGTGCAAGCGCTCGCCTGCGACGTGACGCGTTTCAGCACGCTGTTTCTCGCCGATCTGAGCCGCACGCACCTCGACCCGGCGTTGCCCGAAGACGTGCACACCGACGTCGCTCATCGCTACGCTGCTTCCGACGCGAGCGGCAGCGGCGGCAATCCGGCGTCCTGGCAGCTGCTCGCGCGGCAGCACCGCTACGCGTATGGAAAAATCGCGCGCATCTTGCAGCGTTTGGCAGAGTCCTCTCTGCTCGACCAAACCGTGCTCGTGGCCATGAGCGACATGGGCGATCCGGCCAAGCACAGCTCACGCCAAATTCCTGCACTGCTCGCGGGAGGGTGGGGCGGCGCGCTGCGCGGCGGACAGCACATCGATCTGGGCGCGGCCGGCACGCCGAGCAATCGCTTGCTGGTCTCGATTCAGCAGGCTTTCGGCGTGGACAGCGACAGCTACGGGCAATCCGCCGATCCAACCATCCTGAGCGGCAGCCTCAGCTTGGGCTGAGCGCCGGCGATTCGGCAAGCCCTGGACAAGGCGCGCCGGCGACTTAAATCGTCACTCTGCCGAATCTCGTCCGAACTTCCGTGATTGCCGAAGATCCGCTGTTGCGAAGCGGGCTCGTGTCTCTCTTGGCCTCGGACCCCGGTTTTTCGGTAGTCAGTGAGGGCACAAGCCTCAGTGACGCGCGTCCGTCGCAGTCGGCTGCCGAGCTCATCTTGTGGGACACGGGCCCACGCGCGCCGCTCGCAGAAGGCGGGCTCTCCGCCGACCGCGCGCCCACGCTCGCGCTCGTGCGCGACGAGGAGGCGGCGTTCGAGCTCTTGCGGGCCGGCGCGCTCGGCGTGCTCTTTCGCAACGTGGACGGCGAGCGCTTGCTCGCCGCGCTGCGCGCACTTGCAAACGGCGTCGCTGTGGTCGAGCCCGCGTTTGCGCGCGCGCTCGTGGCAAGCCGTGCGAGCACCGTGGACGCGCTGGTATTGACGCCGCGCGAGACCGAGGTGCTCGCGCTCTTGGCCGAAGGTTTGTCCAACAAGCTCATCGCTGATCGACTGAAAATCAGCGAGCATACTGCCAAGTTCCACGTCAACGCCCTGTTCGCCAAGCTCGGCGCGGAGACGCGCACGGAGGCGGTCGTGCTCGCGGTCAGACGCGGGCTCCTGATGTTGTGATCGCAGATCAGCGCGAGGATCAAGCAGCCGCGGAGTATGACTGCCGCCCGACACAAGCGTCTCGAGTCGCGCAGAAGGGATTGGGGGATGCCCCCACCCCATCCGTCCTCGCGCTCCGCGCTGCGGGCGGTGGCCTCCCCCAAATCGCCCGCTCCGCGGGCTCAGGGGGAGGATGTCGTCCGATGGAAACACGTGTCCCGCCTTCGGGGCAGGGGAGGGCAGGAGAGGGCAGGGGCAGGGGCACGGGCACGGGCACGGGCACGGGCACGGGCACAGGCCTAGTCGATCAGCTAGGTCGAGCCCCCCCCGATCGGGCGATGGTCGAGCGTGCGAATGGTTTCTAAGTTCGATGCATGACGAACCCTGCACAAGATTTCTCCAATGCGCTCGCAGACGCTGTCGAGCGCGTCAGTCCCAGCGTTGTGCGCGTCGAAACTGGGCGTCGCCGCCCGACCACGGGAACGGCCTGGTCGAGTGACGGCTTGGTCGTGACCACCGCGCATTGTCTCGAGCGCGAAGAAGGCCTCGAGGTTCACCTGGAATCCGGCGAGGTGCGGCCCGCCACCCTGGTCGGCGCCGATTTGGCGAGCGATCTCGCGTTGCTCCGCACGGAGGGCGCGCTCAGCACGCCCGAGCGCGCGCCGGCAGACTCATTCCGGCGCGGCAACCTGGTCCTGGCCTTGAGCCGACCCGGGCGCACCGTGCGCTCGAGCTTGGGCGTGATCAATGCTTTGGCCGACGAGTGGCGCGCGCCTGGAGGCGGCAAAATCGAGCGCTACATTCAGAGCGACATCGGCATCGAGTCCGGCTTTTCGGGTGGCCCGCTGATCGACGCTTCGGGTCGTTGGATTGGGCTGAACAGCGCGGGGCTGCTCCGTTCCACGCCGCTCGCACTCCCGCTTTCGACGATCGAGCGCGTGGTGAGCGCGCTCTTGACGCACGGCCGGATCCAGCGCGGCTATTTGGGCGTGAGCTCGACTCCGGCGCGTTTGCCCGCGAGCGCGGCAGACAGCGTCGGCCAACGAGTGGGGCTGATCGTGACCGCGCTACAGCCTGGCGGTCCGGCGGAGCAAGCGGGCTTTTTGCTCGGTGACGTGCTGCTTCGCTTGGACGGGCGGGAGCTCGAAAGCATCGCTGATTTGCAGGCTGCGTTGGAAGAATGCGCTGGCCGCACAGTGCCCGTGAAGTTGCTACGCGCCGGCGTCGCAGCGGACTCTACCGTTACTCCGAGTGCGAGGTCGTGAGATGTCTCGTTTGAGTGAATTTTCCGACGAGCTGGAAGCCTTGGTGGCGGCTGCGGCACCGAGCGTGGTTGCGGTCGAGCATGGCCGCGGCCAGGGCAGTGGCATCATCGTGTCGAGCGACGGCTATGTCGTCACCAATGCGCACGTCGTGCACGGCCGCGCGGACGCGCTCAGTGTACGCATCGCCGGTGACGACGTGCTGGCCGCGGAAGTCGTGGGCGAAGATCGGGCCAGCGATTTGGCGGTGCTGCGCGTCAACGCCTGGAACTTGCCGAGCTTGGTGCTCGACGAGACGCGGCGTTTGCGCGTCGGTCAGCTGGTGCTCGCGATCGGTAATCCGTTGCGCTTCGAGCGCTCGGTGAGCTTGGGCGTGGTGAGCGCGATTGAACGCAGCTTGCCGGGCCCCGGGCGTCGGCCCTTCGAGGGTCTGGTGCAAACCGACGCGGCGATCAACCCCGGCAACTCCGGCGGGCCGTTGCTCGACGCGCGCGGGTCGGTCGTGGGCATCAACACCGCGGTGATTCCGTACGCGAGCGGCCTCGGTTTTGCGATTCCGGCGCACACCGCGGCTTGGGTCACCGCCGTGTTGATCCGAGACGGCCGAATCGACCGCCCGCTGCTCGGCATCGCTGCACAAGGCATCGATTTGGCACCGAAAATTGCACTGGAGCTCGGCCAGCAGCGGGCGGTGCGCGTGCACGCCGTGGCGGCCGATTCGCCCGCCAGCGCCGCGCGACTCAAGCCCGCTGATTTGCTGCTCGGGGCCAACGACACTCCGCTCCACAGTGTCGATGACCTGCAACGCGTGCTCGTCTTGTCGCGCGGCGCCGACGTGGCGCTGCGGCTCGTGCGTGACGGGCAGCCGCTCGCGCTGTCCGTCAAGCCAGAGTTGAAGGCCAAGGCGGCCTGAGGGGCCCGCGGAAGCCGTCACGCGCCGCCGAAGGCTGGGCCGAAAAGCGGCGCGGCGCGTGACCATCAAAATAAAAAAACTTTCAGCCTCGATTGGTGGCTCACAGTGAGCGCACGAATTGGACCAGGTTATGCTGGTCGGTCGTGCTCAGGCGGTTGAAGGCATCGCGCGCGGCGGCGCCTTGGCCGGCGTGCGCGCGAATGGCGGTCGGCACGTCAGTCGCGCGTCCGTCGTGGAGCAGGTGGTTGCGGAAGCGCAAACCCCACAGCGGCGCCGTGCGCATTTGGCGAGTGACGGCCAACGAATCACCGGCATTGCCAATCTGATCGCCGAGCGAACCCATATCGTGTTTCAAGAAATCCGAATACGGATGAAACACGAAGTTGCCGGGTACGCGCGCGGTTTCCGAGCCATCCCCGATATCGACCGGGAACGGATTCGCGGGGGTTCGGAACGCGACCGTGACGTGACAACCCGCGCAGCCGGCCGAGGTAAAGAGCGGTTCACCGCGCGTGATCGCCGTCTGATCGCTCAGATCACGCGCAGGTGGCGCGAGCGTGGTCATGAACGCGGCGAACAGGAACACGTCGTCCTGAATTTCGGTGCGCGATGCCCCGCACGGGCCGACCGCATCGTCCGTCGTGCGCGGAATGCCCGCGGCGACATTTTCAGCGGATTGCGCGGGCGCCAGATCGTCGCAACCCTCGAGGCTGCTCCCGCCCGGGGCGTTGGGCGCGTTCTCGACCGCGAAGGCGAGAATGCTCGTGCCCTGAAAGCAGCTTTGAGTGCTGATGCCCATTTCGTTCAGGTACGCGTCAGCCGAAAATTGGAGCAGGTTCGGGACACCTGCTTTCCAGCCGAAACGACCGACGCGCGTCGAGTTGACGCTTTGCGTCGGGTCGCCCGGATTGGGCAACACGACGGGCACGCGGTTCACCACGCCGCGAATTGACGCGGGCTCTTGCGCGGCCAGGGCATCGAAGAACGAGTCGGGCATGGCGTCGACGAGCCCGAGCCCGAAAAGTGGCGTGGTCAGTCGACCCACGTCGCGCACCGTCGCCTGGCTGGGATTTACGTCGCTCGCCACGCAACACAAGCTCGGATTGCCGGGCTGACAGCGGCCCTGGCTCGCCGCGGGCAAATTGGGATTGTTGAAATTGCCCAGACTGAATAACTGGCGCAGCGAACCGCCGCTGCTGGCCAGCGGATCGAACAAGCCGTTCACGAAACGGCCAAAACGCCGTTCGATATTTTCGCCGGCGCCGCCGAGTGCGCCATTTGCATGGCAGCCGCCGCACGAGCGCTCGTTGAAGATCGGCCCCACGCCGTCATTGATGGTTTCCACGTTTTGAAACGCGGCTTTGGCTTCGGTCAGTAGCGCCGCGTCTACCCCGCCGACCGGATCACCGAGCAAAGCTTGGTTGGCTCGCCCAACATTGCTTTCGTCTTGTGGAGGCGCGCTGCAACCAAGCAGGCCTACGACGAGCGAAACACACGACGAACGACAAACCCATCCGTTTCGATCCATGTTCGATCTCCCACGCGCTACGGAGCGAGTGATCGCTCTCGACAGTGCCTGCCAAACGCCCGCATTGGAGTGCCCGGCTTCGAGCACAATGTAACGTGCGCGTAACGAGATCACGCGAAACGCACAACTACCCACTCGGCGCCACTGGTACCGTGTAGAGCGGTTTGTCGACTCAGGTGCTGCGAGCGAATCCGTATCGTGGACTTAGATGCGACTCGATGACGATGGCGACAGACTAGGAATCTTGGCTTCTATGTTGCGGAGCGAGGCGAGCGGCCCCCGGCGCTCGCCTCGCTGCCGCCGGGCTCAGCTCTGCGGCGCGGCGCTGGTCGGCATGCCGGCGTCTTTCCAGCCGCGGATCCCGTCGCGCATCACGCTCACGTCTTGATAGCCAGCGGATGCCGCGCGCGCTGCGGCGGCGTCGGATGCGCGGCACTTCGTCCCGCCGCAATAGAACACGAGCTTTTCGCTCTTGTTCGCGGGCAGCACGCTGAGCGGGTAACTCTTGTGATCGGCGAGCAGGACCGCGCCCGGGACGACGCCGTACTTTTGGCGCGTGTCCGCGTCATTGGCGTCGAAGATGGTCGCGGACTTGTCTTTGCTCAAGCTCGCAACCTGCGCCACGCTGACTTCGGCAACGCCCTTCGCCTCGGCGGCCGCGGGTGCGGCCTGGTCTTGGTTGGATGAAGGGGTCGAGTGGCAGGCCATGGTCAGCGCCGCGCCAAAGACCCCGATTAGCGCCCAATTTGCTGTTCGATTCGGCATGGGTCCGATTCTACGCCGCGCCGGGCAAACGAGAACCGGCTAACGTGTGTCGAAGAGTTTCAGGGTTTACGCGCGCTGAGGATCAGGATGGGAAAAGCGAACCAAAGCCGGCCCTGGCGCTCTTCGACGCCAACGCCGAGGGCATCGACGCCCACGTCTTTGCGGAACAGTTCCGCGACCTTTTCTGCGCCGCCTGGCTCCGGAAAGGACGCCGAGACGACGTCCTCGACCGCCATTTCGAGGCGGTATTGCGCTCGCGCCCGAATGCTCAATCCGGCTCGAGCAAAAAGTTCCTCGTGCTGTTCCGGGCACAGCGCGTGGGTGTGGGAGGGATCGCGGATTGTCTCGAGCGCGTCGTATTGGGCGAGCTTGTCACGCGCGGGCGCGACATCACAGACCGTGATGCTGCCGCCGGGGCGACAGACCCTGCGCATTTCGGCCAACGTGCTGTACGGATCCAGCAAGTGGTGGAAGCTGTAGCGCGTCAGCACCTTCGAAAACGATGCGTCGGCATAGGGGAGCTCGCTGGCAGAGCCGAGATCCCAGGCGGCATTCGAAATCCCGAGTTGACTCGCGCGCCTCTTTGCCTGGCTGAGCATGGCCTCGACCACGTCCAGACCGCGCACCGAGCGCACGAGCGGCGCAAAAGCGCAGGCCACGAGCCCTGGCCCGCACGCCACGTCGAGCAGATCATCGTCGGGTCCGAGCACCGCTGTGCGGGCGAGCAGCGCCAGGCCCTCTTCGTTGGAGTGCGCTGGGAGCTCGGCGAACGGCACGGCTTGGCGCGAAAATTGGTCTTGGATGCGCGCGGCATGAGTCAGGGGCGAACTGTCCGGCATGGCTCAGAGATAGCGATTTTCGCCTTGGCCGACTAACGCTGAGCGGACAATAATCAGCGCTAAACGGCCATGAGCAAACGCGCAGACCAGCGGCTTTCCGCACGCGAGACCCGCGCGCTACTCGCGCGCGAGCGGCTCGAGACGACGCGCGCCTCGGGCTTCACCTTTCGAGAGGCCGCGCCGCGCCGCAGCTACGCGCCGCACACGCACACTCGCCATCAGCTCTTGTACGCGATCGAAGGGACCGCCACGCTCGAAGCCGACGCGGCGACGTATTTGCTCCCACCGCAGCGCGCCGGGTTCATTCCGGCCGGCGTCAAGCACGTGACCTCGCTCGGCAACGCGAACGTGGTCTGCCTGTTCCTCGATCGCCGCCTCGTCCGCGTAGGGCCCGAGCAGCGCCGAGTCAGCGTGATCGACGTGACGCCACTGCTCCGAGAAATGATTCAGTTCGCGCTGCGCTGGCCGCCCGCGCGGCGCGCGCGCGACCCGCTCGCGAACGCGTATTTTCGCGCCTTCGGTCTCTTGCTCGAAGAGTGGTTGACGAAGGAGTGCGCCTATCGCTTACCGCGCGGGCAAAGTCGTGTCGTGAAGCGCGCGATCGAGCTCACGATCGAGCACGCGGGGGTGATCGAGCTGCCGGCGCTGTGTCGCACCGTGGGCGCATCGCAACGGACGCTGCGCCGCCACCTGCAGGCGGAGACCGGCCTCGGCTTTCGCGAGCTCTCGAGCACCGCGCGCATCCTGCGCGCGATGGAGCTTTTGGCCCAAGCCGAGAGCTCCGTCACGGACGTCGCGCTCGCGGTCGGTTTCGACAGCCCGAGCGCGTTCGCGAAGCGCTTCGCGCGCGTGGCCGGCGAGTCGCCGAGCGCCTTTCGCGCGCGTTCGCGGCCAGTTGCTGCCCCGGACGCGCGCGCCGCGAAGCGCTGAATTCGCCGAGAATCGGCAAGCGCTTTGGCTATGTGGAATGGCTGGGCTAGACCCGGGTCCCCCGCGCGTGCTGTTCGCCCTCCTCGTCGCCGTTTCCTCCGTCATGCTGGGCGCGGCTTTGTCGTTCGCGCCCGCCTCGCGCGGTCTGCTCGGCTACATGCGGACCTTTGCCACGCTGGCCGCGCTGGCGGTCGTGCTCACGCATTTGTTGCCCGAGGCGCTGCATGCGCTGGGCCCGCTCTCGATTCTGCTGTTCTTGGCGGGGTGGTTCGCGCCGGTGCTGGCGCACCTCATCGGTCAAAGAACGACGCAGGGCCGGCCCGCTCACGCGGTGCTCGAAGCCGGCTATTGGGGGCTCGTCGTGCATCACGTCGCGGACGGCATCGGGCTCGGCACGTACACGCGCTTGCCCTCGGCGGGTGGGTCGCACCTGGACGTGATCGTTGCGCTGGCCGCGCACACCGTGCCGCTGATCGCGGTCGTTTCGCTGGCCTACCGAACGACGTTCGGCGCGCGCTCGGCGCTCACTCGCTCGTTCGGCCTGGCGCTTGCGAGCGTGTTCGGCATCGCGCTCTCGAGCCTGGTCGACGCGCACACGATCGAGCGCTTTGCGCCCGTGATCGCGGCGGTCGCGGCAGGGCTGCTGCTGCACGTCGTGACGCACGATCTGACCGAGGACGCGCCGAGCGGAGCGCTCGCGCGCACGGTCGATCTCGGAGTCGCCGTGCTGGGTGTGGCCGTGAGCTTCCTGGGCATCGAGCGAAACTCGGATCCGATCGCCTGGGCATTCGCGGGGCAGTTGACGGATCTGGTGAGCCGCACCGCGCTCGTGATCTTGGTCGGACTCTTCGCGGCCGCGTTTTCCCTGCGCATCAGCGATCGCACTTGGAAATACGCCCGGCTGATGCAGCCCGCGGCTGCGCTCGGCTCGGACGCATTGCTGCTCGGCCTTTCGCTGTTCGGCTTCGTTACGACGGGGCTCCGCGTGCTGCTCACGGCTCTGGTGCTGCCGGTATTGGCCGGCGCGAGCGAGCCCGAGCTCGAGCCGCCTCCACAAGGTTGGTACGCGCGCTGGAGCGAGACCCTTTCCCGCACTGGGCCGTGGCTGGTTTTGGGTCTGGTCGTCGGCGCGCTCTTGTCCGCGGTGCCACCCTCGAACGCGAGTCTGCGGCTACTGGGCTCGCTCGGCGAGCTCGTGCTGATCGCACTGATCGCGAACGTGACGCCGGCAGCCGCGCCAGCGGCGCTGCTGATCGCGCTCGGCCTAAGCCGACTGGGCCTGTCGCCGGGCGCAGCCCTGCTGTTCATGACCCTCGCGCCGCTCTTCGCCGGCCGCACGCTCTCGCTCCGTCAACGCCTGCCGATCACGGCGCTGGTATTCGCTGCCGCATGGCTGAGCAATTTTTTCCGGCTCTCGAGCGCTCCGCTCGACGGCGCGTTGAGCGCGCTCGACCCCGGTAAGCGCGTGGCGCTCGGGCTCGCCGCGATCCTGGTCTTCGGGGTCTGGCAGCGCGGAGCCCGGCGTTGGCTCTCGACGATCGTGAAAACGCCGGCGCACGAGCACGAGCACGCGCACGACGTGCACGGCCCACACGCGCATTGAGCGTCAGCCCGCGCGCACGGCCTCGTCGATTTGGCGTGTGGCCTCGAGCAGCAGTGAGTTCACCGAGCGCGGCGGCGAATTTTGCGACTCGCTCGGGTTTTGCCGAAACCAAAAGCGGCCATTTTTCCAGGTCAACACTTCGCGCAGCGACTCGACCGCGTCGACGTCGTTCTCGCTCACGCGGCTGCCCACGACCGAGCCGTCTTCGAGCTCGAAAGCGATGATGGCGCCGTCTTCGCCTTGGACCTTGAGTCGACCGCTGCGCCGCTCGATTTCGATCATCGCGAGCACGGTCGAAAGCGACATATCGCCGATGCTGCCGCGGATGGAGGAGCCCGAAATGACGGACTCTGCGTCCTCGGTCGGCTCTTTTCCGAGCGCAAATTCGCTTTCATCGAGCCGTGGCGGGTGGATAGTGCGCGGCGGCTCGGAGCTGCGCGCTTTCGGGATGCGCGAATCACGGCGCTCGGAGTCGCTCTGTGCCGGACGCTCTTGCCGGTCCAAGCGGCGCTCGATGCGCTCGAGCGCCGAACCGAGGCTGTCGATCGCGGTGGCTTGCGCTTCCACGCTTTCGGCGATGCTCTCCACGAGCTCGGCGGTGCGCCGGTCAGTGCGCCGTTCCCGGCGTGTGCGATGCGCGAGCCGTCGCGCGATCACGTCGATGGCGTCTTCCAGGGCTTGCAGTCGTTCGGAGAGTGCGTCGAAACGCGCGCGCACGTCGGCGCGCCGCTCGCTACGGCGCGCATCGTCGGCATCCACGAGCGAACGCCGTCCCGGTGCGTCCTTTCGCTCGCTCGCGCCGAGCGGCGCGCTTGCACTGGAGGGTGCGGCCGCGTTGAACGCTGCGCCGGCGTTAGACGGCGTGCTCGCGTTGCACGGTGCGCTGGCGCGGTCGAGCGCGGCGCTGGGCGCGTCGCGACGAATGGCGGCAGGCCGCTCGAGCGTGGTGACCGGGGGCGGCTGAACATTCGCTGGCTCCGGCTCAGCCGCAGCCACCGGCGCGGTGGCGTTCGCCTGCGGAATCAAATGCGCGGTCACCCAGCGGCGCCAGAGCGCCGCGCGCCATTCCGTGTCCAAGAAAGAAAGCGGCCCGCGACGCCCGACTGACATGCCCGGAGTTCAACCGATTATCGCGGATGACGCGAGTCCCGATTGGCGATCTTCGCCATTTTTCCGCCAATAATGACGGGACGGTTTCAACGATTGTGCACGTGCGCGTCGGCCTCGGGTTCGGCGCGCGCAGTGCGGGTTCGCGCGTCAGTGGATAAACAGGGCGAAGGGCAACGCCGCGGTCACATGCTCGTGTTCGGCAAGTGGCGCGAAGCCCGCCAGCACCGGACGTAGTTCGGCGGGCACTTCGGCCAGCAAACGCGCGCTCGGAGCAGCGCTCAGCCGCTCGAGGGCTTGCGCCGCGTCCGCGTCGCTCGCGTCGTCGCCGAGCAGGAGGCTATCGAGCAGGCTCTCGCGCGCGCCTTCCACCGAAACCGGCGTATCGGCGTCGAGCTTGGCGGCTTTGCGGGCCGCCGCGATGGCCTCGGATAGCCCGCCCAGCTCGTCGATCAAGCCCCGTTCGAGTCCTTGGTCGCCGCTCCAGATGTGACCTTCGGCCGAAGCTTTGACCTTGTCGACTTCCATGTGCCGGCCGTGGGCCACGCGCGCGATGAATAGATCGTAGATGCCCTGCATTTGAGCGCGCACGCGTTCGCGCGTGGCATCGTCCCAGGGCGTGAGCGGCGAATTGAAGGCAGCGCGTTCGGCCGCGCCGGGCTCGGGGCTCGCGGCAAACGTCTCGGCGTGGACCCCGAATTGATCGAGCGCGGGAGCGACGTTGATTTTGCCCCCAAAGACGCCGATCGAACCGACGATGCTCGTGCGCTCGGCGAAAATGCGCTGCCCCGCGCACGCGATGTAGTACCCGCCGCTCGCGGCCATATTGCCGACCGACACGAAAATGGGCTTCTTTTTGCGGAGCTCCATCATGTCGTGCCAGAGCAGATCGCTGGCGAGCGGCGAGCCGCCGGGCGAATCGATGCGCAGCACCACCGCTTTGACCGAGTCGTCCTTTTGCATGCGCCGCAGCGTCTTGCCGAGCGCGCGCGCGGTGATGCCGCCCTGCTGCAAAGGCCCGCCGGGCTCCATCGAGATCGCACCCTGCGCGGGCACCACCGCGATGTGCGGCTTGTTCGAGCTGCTGCTGCTGCCGGAGAGCGCGCGCAGCAGATCTCCGATGTCGAGCTTTGGGCCGCTCTTCGCGCGCGGTCCGAAGCTGATCTCGAGAGCGCTGACCTTGGCTGCCTTCTTGGCCGCCTCGAGCGCGTCCGTCTCGAACCCGATTTCGTCGATCAAGCCGCGTTCGCGTGCCTCACCCGCGCTCCACGGCCCATGCTCGAGCGCGCTCGGCAGCGCGTCATTCTTGCGGCTCTCGTTGCTCTCGGTCAGCCAAGCGCCGCGGATGGCCGCCAGAGTCTCCACGAGCGACGTGCGCGCTTCTTCGCTCGGGCCCTCGCGCGTGAGCGGCTCGGCGCCGCTCTTGAATTTGCCCATGTGCAAGAAGTCGACTTCGACCTTCAACTTCGTGAAGATGCCGTGCAGATACAGCATTTGCGCGGCAAGCCCGATGGTCGACACTTCGCCGGCCGGGCTCAGCCAAATCTTGCTGCAGCCGCGCTCGGTGAGCAGCGCGCTCGAGTTGTTCAGCTCGTGCGCGTGGCACACGACCGGTTTGCCCTTGGCCCGCACCTTGGCCAAGAGCGCGGACAGCTCCTCGCTCTCGGCCAATTCGAAGGATGCGCCGCCGAGCGGGACGAACAGCCCGCGAATCTTTTCGTCGCTCGCCGCGCGTTCCAGGCTACGCACGAGGCCCGTGTAGCTTTGCGCGGCCGACAAGTGAAAGAGCGCGCCTGAATCGATCGTCTCCGGTGCGCCTGCGGTGAGATCGAGCTCGACCAGCCGGGGCTCATCCGCTTTGGGCGCGCTCGCGCTCGAGTCGCTGTCCACGCCGTGTCGCGGTCGACCGGCGCAGCCCAGCGCAAGCAAGGACAGCGCCAGCCAGCCGAGCTTCGGAGCATGTCTGAGCCGGCGCGCGAGCTGCCTCACTTGGCTCCCGGGAGATCGGTCGTGTCGATGTCGGCCCCGGGGCTCGCTGGAGTGTCCGTGGTCGGTGCCGGGTTCGGCACGGCTCGCGCGCTGTCGGTGGGGGCCGCGGTTGGGTTTGCACTGCCACTCGCGCCTTCCCCTTGCGCAATGCGCGCGGCGGCGTGCGCCCCGTATTCCGAACTTGGGCCGGCTTGCTCCAAGAGCCGCCGATAAAGCGACAATGCGCCTTTTTTATCGCCCGATTCCCACTTTTGGTCGGCGCTCGCGAGGATCGCCGGCAGGTAGCTCGGGTTTTGTGCCAACACGCGGTCGTACATGCGCGCGGCGGCCGCCGGATCACGGCGTTGCTTCGCTACATCGGCGAGGCCCGCCATGGCTTCGGTGTTGTTCGGTTGCTCGCTGAGCACGGAGTTATACAGCTGGTCGGCACGCGCCAGATCACCCTGGCGAAGCGCTGCCCCCGCCTGCGAGAGCCGGGTGCGAAAGTCGCCGGCCATGCCGGCCGCCGGTGTGGCCGTGGCGGGACGCGCGGGCTCTTCGCCCGGTGAGGTGTCGAGCTTCGGCAGCTTGCTCGGATCGACGGTGGCAATCTTCGGCCCGGCGTCGGCGCCCGCGTCGCTTGCGACGGCAATGCGCTGCACGAAAGCGCGCAGCTCTTCGAGCAACGGGTGGGGTTTCGCGCGGCCGTCGATTTTCGCAAATTCGGCTTGGGCCTCGCTGGTGCGGCCAGCGCGGGCCAGCGCGTAAATGAGCGCCGCGCGCGCACGCCCCGGATCGCGCTCTGCCGCCGCTGCGGTGCGCAGGCGGTCGATCACCGACGGCCAAACCGGCGTGGGCTCCGCCAAATCCAGCGCCGCGAGCACATAGGCGTTCTCGGGCACGCTCGCGTTGGAGCTCAGCGGGGCGATCCACTCGCGCGCCTTGTCGCCGTCACCGCTCAAGCGCAAAACGTCGATTCTGGCGCGCAATACCGCGGGATCTTCCGGTGAAACCGCGAACGCGCGATCGACCGCGGTGCGCGCCTTGCCTACGCGCCGCCCGAGCTCCCGGTACGTCGCCTGCACCAGATCGGTCGAGTTTGGGTCGAGTAAGCGCAACTTCAGCCACGAGACATCGGCGCGCAGCGTCTCGAGCCGGGCGAGAGCGGTGAGCACGGCCGGATCTTTTTCGGCGAGCGCGGTGGCTTTGTCGAACTGTTCTTTGGCGCCTTCGAAGTCGCCTTCGTCGAGCAGCGCCGCGCCGTCACCCAAGAACTTGGCGACGCGCGCGTCACTCGATGCTTTGACTTCGGATGCGCCACCGAGCTGCGCGAGATAGCGCCGGCCGACCGTCGCTCCGAGCAGCCCAATCACGCCGATCACCACCACGCCCGCGATCCAACGCGAGCGCGCGCGCCGTGCCTGGCTCTCGTCCGGCGTGAAGGGCTGATCGAGCTCGTCGTACGAGGCGAAGCTTTCGCGCATGTTCTCCACGGAAATGGGCGGGATGTTGCGCGGTGAGGAAACAGGGCCCCGCGGCGCGACCGGCACCTCGAGCGTGCTATCGAAATTCGAGGCCTGAGCCAGGCGCGGCGCGGACATCGGCGCGCGCGGCATGGTCACTGAATCGGGCGCGTTATCGCTGAAGGCCGGCGCTGCGGCCCAGGTTTGCGGCGCGCTTTGCGGCGCGCTTTGCGGTGCGACGGGCAACGCTGGCGCCAGCGGGAGCGGCGCAAGAGCCGCGGCTACCGGCGCGGGCAGCGGGTCCAACGCCGCGGATCCGCCGGGCAAGGTGGTGGTCGGACTGCGCAAAAAATCTGCGGGCAGCGTTTCGGAAAGTGCGTCGAGGTCCGCGCGGCTGGAGCCGAGCCCGAGCGCGGTCACGCGCGCCGGTGCCGTGCGCGGCGCTGGCGTGAGCTCCGAAGAAAGCGGCAACGGCGCGCTGGGTGCGGCTTCTGCCGGAGCCGGGATTGCGGGCTGCTCGAGTTGGTTCGTCTGGATCAAGCTGCCGCCGATCGAGTTTGCCGGCGGCGCTACGCCGTGCAGCGTTCGCTGCGCGCGTTCGAGCTCGGCCGCGTTGCGCGACGAGCTGACCTGGAAAAACGGTTCGAGCTCGGCGATCGATG
>Ga0207667_10003308_pt1 | contig 19884 bp, 15 predicted proteins | sample KBSCornC52_FD_184301 | JGI IMG/M metagenome (GOLD analysis project Ga0207667, IMG submission 184301) | Corn rhizosphere microbial communities from Kellogg Biological Station, Michigan, USA - KBS Corn C5-2 (SPAdes) (version 2) | ecosystem: Host-associated > Plants > Roots > Rhizosphere > Soil ...
ATGCGTTGGGTGTCGCCAGGCCGGATGCGCAGCGCCGCAACGGGGTCGCGCTGCTGCAGGCGCTCGTGCATGCGCGCCCAGCCGATTTGCGAGGCCTCGGCGGCGAGGCGGCGTCGCAGGTCCGGATCCGCGTCAGGCAGGGCGGACAGGCCGCGTTCGATCGCCCGGAAATACAGGCCCGTGCCACCGACCAGCAGCGGCACGCGTCCGGCGCGTGCGATTTCCTCCATCGCGACGAGCGCGTCGCTGCGGAAGTCGGCCGCGGAGTACGCCTGATGCGGTTCGCGGATATCGATCAGCCGGTGCGGATGGCGCGCAAGGATCGCCGGCTCGGGCTTGGCCGCTCCGATATCGAGGCCGCGATAGACCAATGCCGAATCGACGCTGACGAGGTCGAGCGCGAAGCGCTCCTGCAGCGCGCACGCGAGCGCGGTCTTGCCGCTCGCCGTCGGGCCCATCAGGAAGATCGCCGGCGGCCTCTGGTCAACGCGATTCATCGATCGGAATGCCGCCACTCCGGCAGCCGCGTGCCGCACGTGCGCCTCACGGTACCGCCGAGGACTCCGTCGAGGCAACCGGCACGGGCGTCTGCGAATGCCGCCGCGGCAGCAGCGACACGTCGAGCAGGTTCTCGATGCGCATGAAGACTTCCGCGCGCGAAAACGGCTTCTTCATGAAATCGTCCGCACCGATGCGCTGCGCATAGAACTGCTCGGTCGCCTGCTCGTTGCCGCTCATCATGATGATCGGGATATCGCGCGTTGCCGGCTGGCGCCGCAGCTGGCGCAGGGCCGCGAAGCCGCTCATGCCGGGCAGCACGATGTCGAGGAAGACGAGGTCCGGCCGTTCGGCCAGCGCGACCTCGACGCCCTTTTCGGCATCGAGCGCCTCGAGCACGACGTAGCCGTTCTGCCGCAACATGCGGCCGAGCAGCGAAACCACCGTCGTCGAATCGTCGACCACCAGCACGCGCATTCCGCCGCGCGCATTCAACCTCGCGCCCGAGCGGCGCTGCGCAGGTGGGCGCGGCGTGTTGCCGCCCCCGAACAGACGCCTGAAAAAACCGAGAATATCCATCGACCCCCCGTCGATTCCCCCCTATGCCACTTGCACGGCATATGCCATTAGTGTCTGCGCAATGCGGCGGGTGCACAAGCCGACCCGTTCTCACTCCGGCCAGGTTCCCGGCGGGGATCGCCGGGCTGCGAGGCACAGCCACGCGGCCCGTCGTCGTATACTTGGTGGCTCCGCGCCATCCGGCGCCGTCGACGGTCATGTCCATGTCGCAAGCGACGATGAAGGCCCTGGTCAAGCGCGAGGCCGCGCGCGGCATCTGGATGGAAGAAGTGCCCGTTCCCGAGATCGGTCCGAACGAGGTGCTGATCAAGCTCGAAAAGACCGCGATCTGCGGCACCGACCTGCACATCTACAAGTGGGACGAGTGGTCGCAGCGCACCATCAAGCCGGGTCTGGTGATCGGCCACGAGTTCGTCGGGCGCATCGTCGACATGGGCCCGGGCGTGCGCGGTTACACCCTCGGCCAGCGCGTATCCGCCGAAGGCCACCTGGTGTGCGGCGTGTGCCGCAACTGCCGCGCCGGCAAGCAGCACCTGTGCCCGAACACGGTCGGCATCGGCGTCAACCGCAATGGCGCATTCGCCGAATTCGTCGCCGTGCCGTCGTCGAACCTGTGGCCGATCCCCGACCAGATCCCGAGCGAACTGGCCGCGTTCTTCGACCCCTACGGCAACGCCGCGCATTGCGCGCTCGAGTTCGACGTGATCGGCGAGGACGTGCTGATCACCGGTGCCGGTCCGATCGGCATCATCGCCGCCGGCATCTGCAAGCACGTCGGCGCGCGCAACGTCGTCGTCACCGACGTCAACGACTATCGCCTCAAGCTCGCCGCCGACATGGGCGCGACGCGCGTGGTCAACGTCTCCAAGCAATCGCTCAAGGAGGTCGTCAAGGACCTGCACATGGAGGGTTTCGATGTCGCCCTCGAGATGAGCGGCAACCCGCGCGCTTTCAGCGACATGCTCGATTGCATGTACCACGGCGGCAAGGTCGCCCTGCTCGGCATCCTGCCGAACGGCGCCGGCATCGATTGGGACAAGGTGATCTTCAAGGGCCTCACCCTGCACGGCATCTACGGCCGCCGCATGTACGAGACCTGGTACAAGATGACGCAAATGGTGCTGACCGGCTTTCCGCTGCAGAAGGTCCTCACGCACCAGATCCACATCGACGACTTCCAGAAGGGCTTCGACCTGATGGACTCCGGCAATTGCGGCAAGGTCGTGTGCTCGTGGAACTGACACGCGCCTGACACGCGTACCGAACCGATGCCCTTCCGCCGCATCCGCGATCTGATCGAGGCCGCTCTCACCGAGTTGCCGCAGACACCGGTGCTCGCTGCATTCAGCGGCGGACTCGATTCGGCCGTGCTGCTGCATGCGCTGGCGGAGTCGGAGGCGGTCCGTGCGCGCGGCCTGCGTGCAGTGCACGTCGACCATGGCCTGCACGAGGACAGCGAAATCTGGGCGCGCCGCTGCCGCGAGTTCGCCGATTCGATCGGCGTCGAGCTGATCGTGCGCGCGGTCGATGTCATGCGCAGCCCGGGCCTCGGCCTCGAGGCAAGTGCGCGACGCGCGCGCTATGCCGCGATCGAAACCCTGATTTCGCCCGGCGAAATCGTCGCGCTGGCGCATCACCGCGACGACCAGGCCGAGACCGTACTGCTGAAACTGCTGCGCGGCGCGGGGCCCGAAGGCATCGGTGCGATGCGCCCGCTGCGCCGGCTCGGGCGCGGCTTCGCCTGGCGCCCGCTGCTGCTGCTGCCGCGCGCGGCACTGCGCGAGTACGCGGACCATCATCGCCTTGGCTGGATCGTCGATCCGAGCAATGCCGACCAGACCATCGACCGGAACTACCTGCGCATGCAGGTGATGCCACGCATCAGTGCGCGCTGGCCCGAAGCGGAAAGCAGCATCGCGCAGAGCGCCGCGTGGGCGCGCGCTGCCGCGGAGTTCATCGAGGCCGAAGCCGATCGCGCGCTCGCGCGCATACAGGGCCTCGACCCCTCGACCCTGCATTTTCGCGAATGGTTGTCGCTGCCGACCGCGCTGCGCGACCCGGTGCTGCGGCGCTGGCTGCGCGCGCTCGAGTTGCCGGAACCGACCCACTACCAGGCAGCCGAACTCGTGCGCCAGCTCGGCGAGGCCGGCGAGGACCGCCAGCCCTGCGTGCGCTGGCCCGGCACCGAGGTACGCCGCTATCGCGACCTGCTGCATGCACTGGCGCCGTTGCAATTCCCGCCGCTGGAATGGGTTGCGGATTTCGACGGTCGGCCGCTGCAGTTGCCGCTCGACCTCGGCATCCTGCATATCGAGGGACTCGAGGGCACGGCGCGCCTGCCCACGCCGCTGCGCGTGCGTTTCCGCCGCGGCGGCGAGAGCCTGCGCCTGTCGAGCGGTGGACGCACGCGGGAACTGCGCGACCTGTTCCAGGAGGCAGGCATCCCGCCCTGGAAACGCGGGCGCATGCCACTGGTGTTCGACGCCGACGATGCGCTCATCGCAGTCGCCGACGTGTGGCTCAGCGAAGCCGGAGCAGCGCTGCTCGCCCCGCTCGGCGCACGTTTCGTCTGGACCCCCGCCGCCGGCGGCGCACGCCCCGCCGGGGATCATCTCGCGATTGATCTTGCCGACGCGCTGAGCTAGTTTTCCCGCCCATGCCCAAGACTGCCGCCGAACCCTCGCACGTCGCCGATTTCGAGAAGTCGCTCGACGAGCTCGAGCAGCTCGTCGGCCGGATGGAGCACGGCGACCTCAGCCTCGACGAGTCGCTGCAATCGTTCGAGCGCGGCATCGCGCTGTATCGCAACTGCCAGGGTGCACTCGACCAGGCCAAACTGCGCGTAAGCCAGCTGCTCGATCCGGCGGCACCGGGGAATGCACAGCCTTTCGACGATGACTCTTTCGAGCATCCCTGATTGTCGGAGCTCGTGAGCGATTTGACACCTGAACTGCTGGCGCTCTCGGCGCGTGCCGACGACGTGCTCGCACGTGCGTTGCCGGACGAATCGCAACCCCCGGTCGAACTGCATCGCGCGATGCGCTATGCGGTGCTCGGTGGCGGCAAGCGCCTGCGCCCGCTGCTGGTCTACGCGGCCGGACTCGCCTTCGGTGCGCCGTTCGGGCGACTCGATTCCTCCGCCTCGGCGGTAGAGATCATCCATGCGTACTCGCTGGTCCACGACGACCTGCCGGCGATGGACGACGACGACTTGCGCCGTGGTCGCCCGACCTGCCACGTCGCGTTCGGCGAGGCGATGGCGATCCTCGCTGGCGATGCGCTGCAGGCGCTCGCATTCGAGGTGCTCGCGAGCGACGCGGCGCTGGCGGTCGACCCCGTCGTGCACCTGGCGATGCTGCGGACGCTCGCCACCGCGTGCGGCTCGCACGGCATGGCCGGCGGCCAGGCGTTCGACCTCGCCGCGGTCGGCAAGACGCTTTCGGCGGACGAACTCGAACGCATGCACGTGCACAAGACCGGCGCGCTGATCCGCGCCTCCGTGCGACTCGGTGCACTCGCCGCCGGTTGCAACGACGAACGCATCCTTGCAGCGCTCGAAACCTACGGCCATTCGATCGGTCTCGCGTTCCAGATCCGCGACGACCTGCTCGACATCGAAGCCGACACCAGCCAGCTCGGCAAGACCGCCGGCAAGGATGTCGCGGCGAACAAACCGACCTATCCGGCAATCCTCGGCGTCGAGGCGTCGCGTGCGGAACTCGCGACGCTCACCGCTCGCGCGCTCGATGCGATAGCAGGGCTCGACGCCCACGCGGATCGACTGCGCGACCTTGCGCGTTTCGTCGCCATCCGCTCGAACTGAGTCGAACGCGAACTCGACGCCAAGCCGCGCGTCGCGGCTTGGCCGCACCCACCGAACCGGATGTGCCGGACGCATGGACGACCGGCACATCGCGGGATTGATTGCCGCCCTACTTCACCAATCGCAGCGTGAACGGATAGCGGTATGCGACGCCCTCGTTCGCCTTGATCGCGGCGATGATCGTCAGCACGAACCAGGCCACGCACAGCACCGCTCCGATCGGCCATGCGATCAGCAAGCCGAGGCCGAACGTCACGATCGAGAACAGCACGAGCGCGCAGAACGCGATCGCCAGCGTGATGTTGAAGTTCAGCGCTTCCTTCGCCTGATCCGCCGCGAACGGCATCGTGTCGCGCTTGACCAGCCACACGATCAACGGCCCGACGATGCAGCCGATGCCGGTGATGAACGCACTGAATGCGGACAGGTGGCCGATCAAGGCCCAAGTGCGCTCCTCGCTGGACTGGGTCGCCGGCAGCGGCGCCTGCGATTCGACGTTCGGAGTCGTGGTGTCGTTGTCGCTCATGCGATGTCTCCGTGGGATGGCGAATACGATATTGCTTCGGGCTGCGGCGAGCACAATAGCGCGGAAGTCATGGCTTCGCCGGAGGATGCCCTGCTCCGTCGCCGGCCGACGCCGGCGCCGCACAGGCGCGCGGCTGCCACGGCGGGCCGCTGTAGAGGCGGATACCGGCGCCGATGCGCACGTCGTCGAGCGAGACGGTCGTCATTTCCCGAACGACGTTGAGCTTCGCACTCGCTTTCTTCGCATCGACGCGATCGACGATCGCGCGAAGCCATACGTGCGGCGAGGTCGCGCCGAGGTCGTCGAGAAACATGCCCTCGAACAATCCGGCGTCGCTGCCGGCATCGATGTCGATATGGAAATGGTGCAGGTTCTCGTTCTCGGGTGAATCCTTCGACGCCGCTGCGGCATCGGGCCGGCTCGCGACGATCGTCGCAGCGACCGGCACTGCGTGCAGCCGACGGCGCCATTCGCCTTCCACGGCGGGCAGGCCGCACGGCGGTCTGCCTCTGTCGCGCACGCGCTGCAGCGCGGTGTCATTCCACATGAATGAGGCGGTGAAACTGTCGAACCCGGTATTCAGTTCGTTGACGATGAATGCCATCGAACCCTCAGGCACGAGCGCGACCCGGTCGTCCCAGCGCACGATCACGAACGTTTGCTGCGCCGGCGTGTTCGGCGAGCGATCCGTGTCGTCGAGGTCGATGATCAAGCGGCCATCGCGAACCGCGTAGTGTCCCTCGACTCCGAGGTCCACGCCGGCATCAGCCGATTCTCTGTAGCCGACCCAACCGTCGCGGTCGAGCGCGAGGTCTAGCCCGGTGTAACCGGTGGACACGGAGTAGATTCCCGGCGAAAGCGCTTCGCCCGCATTCGCATCCAACGCGATGACGGCGTCACGGCGGCGTTTGAACGCGCAGGTATCGACCCACCAGAAGTGCTTCGATCGCTGCTCGACGCACTCCGGTGGCGCCGGCAACTCGATCGTCTCGAGAGTCTCCTCGGGCGTGCTCTGCTGCGTACTCTCCCGCGCAGCGACACTCGCGAGCACGAATATCGATGCTGCGATCAATCCCCATCGCATCCGCAGAGGTCCTTTGATTGGAGGAATGCAGTCGATCTTTCCACGTGACGGGCAGGTGCGCCCAGCCGTCGCGCCGAGCATCGCTGGCGACTATTCGCCAGCGACGGTCATCCGCTCGAGCAGGATCGAACCGGTCAGGATGTGCGAACGCGGATCGACGTCGGCGCCGATCGCCGCAATGCCATGGAACATGTCGCGCAGGTTCGCGGCGATGGTGATTTCCTCGACCGCGTAGGCGATCTCGCCGTTCTCGACCCAGAAGCCGCTCGCCCCGCGAGAATAGTCGCCGGTGATCAGCGACACGCCCTGCCCCATCAGTTCGGTCACCAGCAGGCCGGTGCCGAGGCGCCGCAGCATCGAAGCGAAATCGCCGGCACCGCCCTGCACGACGATGTTCTGCACGCCGCCGGCGTTGCCGGTCGACTGCAGGCCGAGCTTGCGCGCGGAATAGCTGCCGAGGATGTAGCGCGCGACCACGCCGTCCCTGACGAGATCGGAATCGCGCGTCGCCACGCCCTCGGAATCGAACGCGGTCGAACCGTGCCCGCGCAGGATGTGCGGACGCTCGACGATCTGCATCCACGCCGGGAACACCGGCTTGCCGACACTGTCGACGAGGAAGCTCGCACGGCGATAGAGCGCGCCACCGCTGACCGCGGACAGGAAATGCCCGATCAGGCTGCGCGCGACTTCAGGCACCAGCAACACCGGGCAGTCGCGCGTGGTCAGGCGCCGCGCGCCGAGCCGCGACACGGTACGCTCGGCGGCCTTTCGCCCCAGCTGCGCGGCGGCCATGAAGTCGCTGGCGCGCCGCACGCTGTCGTACCAGTAGTCGCGCTGCATGCCGTTGTCGTCTTCGGCGATCAGCGCGACGGAAAGCGAATGGTGCGTGCCGCGCTCGGTACCGACGAAGCCGAGCGAGTTCGCGTACGCGGTCAGCGATGCGCCGACCTGTACCGAGGCGCCGTCGGAATTGTCGATGCGCGGATCGAAGGCACGACCGGCATCCTCGATTTCGATGCCGAGCGCGATCGCCTCCTCGGGCGTGATGTCCCACGGGTGCCACAGGTCGAGGTCCGGGATCGCCTTCGCGAGCAAGGCCGGATCGGCGAGCCCGTTCGCCGGGTCCTCCTCGGTGTAGCGCGCGATGGCGCAGGCGTGTTCGACGGTCTGCTCGATCGACTTCGGGTCGAGGTCGGCGGTGTTCGCCGAGCCCTTGCGGCGGCCGAAGTACACGGTTACGGAGACGCCGCGGTCGCGCGTACGCTCGACCGTCTCGACCTCGCCGAGGCGAACCCCGACGCTGAGGCCGAGATCGATGCTGGCGGCGACGTCGGCCTCGCTGGCGCCCCTGGCGCGGGCAAGGCGGATGACGTCCTCGGCGATCGCGGCGAGGCGGTCGAGGTCGGCGGAGCTGGTATCTTTGTCAGTCACGATGGCATTCACTGCTGCATTTCCCGGAAGTATCGCTGATGCATGACCCGATCGACGACGAAGGCCTGGACGAACCGCTCGGGCCGAGCCGAAGCCAGCAACGCCGCGACGCGCTCGACATCCTCAAGCTCGCCGAAACGCTGGCCGCCCTGAGCGAAGCCGAACTCGCGCGCGTGCCGCTCGACGAGGACCTGCGCGAGGAAGTCCGGCGCACGCGCGCGGTCACTTCGCATATCGCACGCAAGCGCCAGACCCAGTTCCTCGCCAAGCAACTGCGCAAGCTCGACGAAGAAGCGGTCGAAGCGATCCGTTACGCACTGAGCATCGATCGTGAAAAAGCGCATCGTGAAACAGCTGTGATGCACCGTATCGAAACCTGGCGCGAGCGTCTCCTCGCCGAAGGCGACGACGCCCTGGCCGCGCTGCTCGCTGCGTGTCCGGACGCCGACCGCCAGCACCTGCGCCAGCTCGTGCGCAATGCGTTGGCCGAGCGCAAGGCGAACAAGCCACCGCACGCCTACCGCGAACTGTTCCGCGCACTGCGCGAAACCATCGGACGCGACGACGCCACGACGCAATGACCGGCGGCGCGCTCAGTTCGCGGCGACATACGGGTTCCTGCCCAGCGCCGCGAGCGCGACCCACGCCGTCGCGCCGAGGTGCGGCAGGCGGAAGTAGTACGCATCCGCCGCGAGCCCGGTCGTGATGCGCGGCTCGCGCGTCGCGTACACGTAGTCACCCGCCGCGAATTCGCGCACGATGCAGGCGAGGCGTTTTTCCGTCGCAGCACGATCGCCACGAACGCGATACGCGAGCGCCGCCTGCGCCGTTCCTTCGAGCCAGATGCCGTCGCGGTCGTCGTTGAAATCGAAACCGCAATCGACACCGTGCACGCGCTGTGCGTAAGCGAGCGCGCGGTGCCAATCTTCCTTCGCGCCCGGAACCAGTTGCGACCAGAGCTGCACGTCGAGCGCGGACGAAGCGCGATTCACCGTCACGCCGTCCGGCAGGGCGCCGATATGGAAATAGCCACCCTCGCTGTCCCATTGCGTATCGAGGAAACGACGCGCGCTGTCAGCCTGCCGCCCCCAGTGGCCATCCGCGTCGACCGCGGCGAGTCGCGTGAACAACGCGACGAGGTCGAGCGCGTGCTCGGTCGATTTCCACTCGAGCGGCGCGGGTGAAGGATCGAATCCGTCCACACCGCCACGAAACCCTCCGGCGCCGCGCGCATCGGATTCGTTCGCGACGATCCAGCGGCCAAGGCTGCGCGCCGCATCGAGCCACTTCGCATCGCGCGTCGCGTCGTGCAAGGCGAGCAAGGCCAACGCGGCCCATGCGACGTTGCCGGTCGCGGTGCCGGCCTGGTAACCGTCCTCGACCCAGCGCTTCTGCGCCGCGTCCCACCAGCCGTTGCGCAGCAGCTTTCCGTCAACGATGCCGGCACGATAGACATTGCGCAGGCGCGTGTCGGTCGTCGCCGCAAGGCGCAGCGCTTCGCCGATGCGCGCGGCTTCGGGCAGGGCTCCGCAGCCCACCAGAGCGATCGTCGCGAGCGCCTCGTCGTAGACGAAGGCGGCCGTCTTCAGTGCCGGCTCCTGCGGCTCGCCAACGCCTTGCGGGCCGTCATAGCTGCGCAGGAACACGGCGCCATTGCCCGGCATCGCATCGACGCGACCCTTCATCGCCGAGCAACTATTCGCGGCCACGTTCGACCCACCGTTTTCGCGTGCTTGCGCACCCGCCAACGCCAGCAGCAACGCCAATGCCGCGATCCAGCGTGCGCTGCGCGACGCGCGCGCAAGGCTCATGCCGCGGTACCACCGACCGTCATCGAATCGATGCGCAAGGTCGGCTGGCCGACGCCGACCGGCACGCTCTGCCCGTCCTTGCCGCACACGCCGACGCCTTCGTCGAGCTTGAGGTCGTTGCCGATCATCGAGACGCGCTTGAGCACCTCGGCGCCCGAGCCGATCAGGGTCGCGCCCTTGACCGGCTGCGTGATCCGGCCGTTCTCGATCAGGTAGGCCTCGCTCGCCGAGAACGTGAACTTGCCGTTCGTGATGTCGACCTGCCCGCCGCCGAAGTTCACGGCGTACAGGCCGCGCTGCACCGAGGCGATGATCTCGCCCGGATCGCGCTGGCCCGGCAGCATGTAGGTATTCGTCATGCGCGGCATCGGCAGGTGCGCGAACGATTCGCGCCGGCCGTTGCCGGTCGGCGCCATGCCCATCAGGCGCGCGTTGAGCTTGTCCTGCATGTAGCCCTTCATCACGCCGTTCTCGACCAGCACGGTGCAGTTCGTCGGCGTGCCTTCGTCGTCGATGCTGAGCGAACCGCGACGCCCCGCGAGCGTGCCGTCGTCGACCACGGTGACACCGTCGGCAGCGACCTTCTCGCCGAGCATGCCGGCGAAGGCAGAGGTTTCCTTGCGGTTGAAATCACCCTCGAAGCCGTGACCGATCGCTTCGTGCAGCAGCACGCCCGGCCAACCCGGGCCGAGCACGACCGGCATGTTGCCGGCCGGCGCGGGCACCGCATCGAGATTGACGAGCGCGGTGCGCACCGCCTCGCGCGCGAATGCCTGCGCGCGGCCATTTTCGAGCAGTTCCTGGAATCCGTAGCGACCGCCGCCACCGCTGCTGCCGGACTCGCGGCGACCGCTCTGCTCGGCGATGACCTGCACGTTCATGCGCACGAGCGGGCGCACGTCGGCGGCGAGCGTGCCGTCCGAATGCGCGATCAGTACGGTATCGAGGCCGGCCGCGATGCTGACGATGACCTGTTTCACGCGCGGATCGGCGGCACGACACGCCGCGTCGACTTCGCGCAACACGGCGATCTTCGCCTCGTTCGACAAGGTGTCGATCGGATCGATCGGCGGATACAGCGCCCGCGTACTGGCGATCGCGAGCGGCTTGCCGACGCCCTTCGCGCCCGCCTGTGCGATCGCGCGCGCGGAGCCCGCCGCTTCGAGCAGGGCCGGCAGCACGATCTCGTCGGAATACGCGAAGCCGGCCTTCTCTCCGGACAGGGCACGTACACCGACGCCCTGCTCGATCGAGTGCGACCCGTCCTTGACGATGCCGTCCTCGAGCACCCACGACTCGCTGCGCGAATGCTGGAAGTACAGATCCGCCGCATCGATCGACGGCCCCATCAGGCGCGCGAACACGCCGTCGAGGTCCGTGGTGGCGAGGCCGCCCGGACTGAGCAATTGGTGTTCGGCAAGAGCTATGAGATCGGACATGGGGAACCGTGATCGGACATTCGCGACGGGTGATTCGAAGGAACGGACGTGCGGCCGGCTACGGTGCAAGCTGCATCCGGATCATCCATCACGAACCACGAGACGTGCCCTTCAATTGGGGGCGCGCATGCTGGACCACAACCGCGGCTATTGCAAACCGCCGTCGTGGTCGGACGGGAGCACCAGCCAGGGCGCGGGCGCTTCCGCCGCAGGCTCGTCCGGCGGCAGCGCAGGCGCCGGCACCGGCGTTTCATCCGGCACGTCCGCGGCCGCCGGCGCATGCGTGGACCTGCCCCGCGCCAGTTGCGTGATCTGCGGTTTCTCCCACGATCCGGACACCTTGTAGCGGCGCGCGACCGCCTTGCCGATCGGCTTGTTGAGAATGCCCTGCATGACGAAGCCCGCGGCGGCGCCGACCGGCCCCGCCGCGAGCGCGCCGACGATCGGCAGGGTCGCTCCCGCGTGCGGCTGCACGTCCATCAGCTGGTCGTAGTCCTTGCTGCGCAAGCCCGTGCGTCCGCTGACGACGATGTCGGCGGCCGGACTCTTGATCTTCAGGCCGTCGGTATAGGCGTTGCCACCGGCGAGACGGAACGTGCCGTTGATCGAATTGAAGCCGAGGCCGGATTTGAAGAAGTCGCTGAAATCGAGGCTCAGGCGTCGCGGGATCTCGGTCAGCGAGAACAAGCCGAACAGGCGCCCTGCGCCGGGTTCGACATCGAGGATGCGCCCCTCCGCGACATCGATGCCGAGCGTGCCGTCGAGCTTGGCCAGCGCGAATGCGGACGGCGGTCCGAGCCAGCTCGCGTCGATCGTCGCCTTGGTGCTGCCGCCATCGATCAGGCCGGGAAAGCCGAGCGCATCCATCATGCGGCCGAGGCTCTGCGCGGTGAGCTCGATCGACATGTTCGTGCGGTTCTCGATGACGCCGCCGGTCCAGTCGCCGCGTGCGGTCATCTTCACGTTCGGCGATTGCGACTCGAGCCGGTCCACCTGCATGCCGCCGGACACGGGGTGGCTGTCGAATCTGGCCGAACCGAAACTCGCCTTGCCGAGCTGGAAGTCGTCGACGGCTAGGTGCAGCGGCGGCAGCGTGCCGGGCGCGACGTCGGCGAAAGCGCCCGCATCGGGCGCGTCGGCAGGCGCCTCCGGCCAATGCACGCGCGCGAAGTGCGCGGTGATGCCACGCGCATCGATGTCGCTGCGCGGAACATCGAGGCTGCCCGCGAGCGCGGCGCCATCGAGCGTGATCGTCGTCGTCGCCGGGGTGTTCTCGACCTTGAGCCCGGTGTCGTCGAAATGGCGGCCGCCGAAAACGAAGTCGGCGGCGCGCACGTCGATCGACTGCACGATGCCTGCGCTGCCGCTGCCCGATTCGACCAGGTCGAGCCATGCGCCCGCATCGAGCCGCGGCATGCGCCCTCCGATGACGATGCCGCTGGCGGGCGATTCCGCAGCCCTGCCCGGACCGAACTCGATGCGCGCGCCGAACGGACGCACGAGCGTCGGCGTGCGCCCGCTGAGGCTGGCTACATCGCCGAGGCGCGCCGTGAAAGTCTGGCCTGCGAACGGCAAGCCGAGGTCGAGATGGAACGGCATGCTCTCGGCGACGTTCTTCGCGAGCGGTGGCGGCAGGTCGATCGCGCTGCCGACAAGCGTGCTGTCGAGGCTGAGGCCGCTGCGCGCGCTGCCGTCTTCGCTGCGTTCGACCGCAACGCGCGCGGTCCAGTTCGACTCTCCCTGCACGCTGCCGAGCAGGGGCAACAGCACCGGTACGTCGGCGAATACGCTTGCGACCGGATAGTTGCCGGTCACGCTTGCTTCGAAGGCATGCCGCGGTTCGGCGACGAAACCGCCGACGGCGACCACGAGCTTCGCCTTGCGCTCGCGAAACGTCGTGTCGAGCTGGTCGGCGATGAAGCCCTTCTGGTTGAAGCGCAACACGCCGGAAGCATCGCTGAAATGCAGCCCGTAGGCATTGTGGTCGATCTTCGCGCCGACCAGGTCGACGCTGCCGTCGAGCGTCAGCGTCTCGGTCTGCTTGATCGGCAGGTTGAGCTTGAATGCGACGTCGCCCTTGCCTCCGATCGCGATGTCCTTGATCTGTTCCTGGTAGCGCTTGCCGATCGGGGTCGCGCGCAGGAATGCGAGCAGGCTCGTCCCGCTGCCTTCGGCCTTCGCCGACAGGTCGAGAACGAGCGGACCGAAGTCCTCGATCGACGCGCTTGCCTCGCTGACCTTGTTGCCCATCGCCATGAGGGAATCCGCATCGACCCGCACGCCGTCGTTGACGAAGGTCGCAACTCCATCCAGGTGTTCGGCCGGCGGCCACTCCTCGTGGTAGTCGAGCGTGGTATCGGCAACGTGGGCCTCGGCGATGAAACGTCCACTGCGATCGTGGAACGGCCATTCGGCGAGGTCGCCGTGGATCGCCGCGCGACCTTCCACGATGCGACCGCCGACAAGCGCGCGGTCGAGCCACTGGATCGCCTTCGGCGACATCGAAGTGGTCGGCCAGAACAGCTTCGCCGCGACGACTTCGCCGTGCGTCACGACCGCATACAGGTCGACCTGCGGGCGCCGCCCGGCGGCGACGTCGATGCTGCCGCGCACTTCACCGCCGTAGCCTTCACCCTCGAACGCGAAATGGCCGGTTTCGATGCGCCAGCCATCGTCGACCCGGCGCGCGACCACGTCGCCGCCGAACGCGCCGAACAGGAACGGCCGGCGGAACACGCGCGGATAGTCGACGCGTACCGCCTTCTGCGGCAATTGCGCGAGCAGGGCTCCCGCATCGCCGATCAGATCCAGATCGAGGTGTTCGACACCAGGAATGGTGTCGACACTCCCGATCTCGACACCGCGCACGCGTGCGTTCACGCGGTAGTCGTCGGCGCCGGTCCAGTCGACCTCGGCGTGTTCCATCGTTCCACGCGGGTGCGCAAGGTAGAGCCAGTGACGCAATCCGGCCGGCGCATCCGCGGCCAGCATGGCGAGACCGCCGAGCGGCTCGAGTTGCAGCGCGTCCGCGCCAGCGCGCCAGCGCGGATTGGCATCGTCACCGCGGCGTTCGATCGCCAACCGCGCGGGCGGATCGTTGTTCGTGACGAGATCGGCCACCTCCAGCGACCAGCCCCCCGCATCACGCATCCAGCGGGCAGCCAGCGCAAGCCGGTCGAATGCGACGCGCGGCTCGATCGCGAGCGCATCAGCGACAGCGATCGCATGATCGGCGGACAATTGCAAAGCGTGCGCGTCCAGGCGCATGCGCACATCCTCGACCTGTCCCTGCGCGAGCCGTGCCCACAACTGCAACGCGCCATGGCCACCCAGCACGCGGGCGCCACCAGGCGCCATGCCCTCGCCGACGCGCGCGAAGTCGACGTCGTGGCCTCCGAAGTAGATCTCGCCGGAACGCGAGGCCACATCGAGGTCGGCAACGAGCTCGAGCGGCGGCGATTCGCTGTCGGCGCGTCGCACGCGTCCCAGTACGCGCACGCCGTCGCCGCGATTGAGCACGCGCAACACCGGCGCGACGAACTGCGCGTGCAGGCCGCGCGCGGGATCTTCGACACCGAGCTTGAGTCGCGTGATCTCGACGGCCCCGAGCGCGCCCATCGAAAATGGCTCGTCGCTCTTGCCGGATGCGCCGAGGTCGAGATCGCGCAGTTTCCACTCGCCGTTATCGTGCACCAGCTTGAGTTCGACATCGGCGAGGCGGAATTCGCTGAAGGCGCGATTGCGCTGCGCGACCGCAAGCAGGTCGAACGCGAGTTCCGCATGCGGGATCGTCAATGTCGACGTCGGCGCGTCGCCGCCGATGCGCACGTCGTCGAGCGACAGCAACGGTCCGCCACCGAGCCAGCGCCCATCGAGCCGGCCGATCGTGACCGGGCGACCGAGCCGTTCCGACAGCCAGCGCTCGACGCGCTGCGGGTGCTGCGTCAGCCACGGCATCGCGAGCTGGGTCAGGCCGGCCAGCACGCCGAGCAGGATCACGCAGGTCGCCGCCGCCGCCAGCAACGCGAAGCGCAACCGGCGCAGGCATGCACGCCAGGTCGCGGTCACGCGTCCCCCGCGCGCCTACAGCAGCACGACATCGTACTGCTCCTGCGAGTAGTGCTCTTCGGGCTGGAAACGGATCGTCTTGCCGATGAACTCCTCGAGCTCAGCGACCGCGACCGATTCCTCCTCGAGGATGCGGTTCACGACTTTCGGCGCCGCCAGCACCAGCAGGTGCTGTGCGTCGAACTGGCGCACCGCGCGGGTGATCTCGCGGAAGATCTCGTAGGTGATCGTCTCCGCGGTCTTCATGCTGCCGCGGCCGGCGCAGGCGGGACACGGTTCGCACAACTGGCGCTCGAGGCTCTCGGTGGTGCGCTTGCGCGTCATCTCGACCAGGCCGAGCGGAGACATGTCGTAGACGGTCGCCTTCGCGTGGTCGCGCGCCATCGACTTCTGCAGCTGGCGCAGCACCTGGCGCTGGTGCTCCTCGTCGGTCATGTCGATGAAATCGATGATGATGATGCCGCCGAGGTTGCGCAGGCGCAGCTGCCGCGCGGCCGCCTGTGCGGCTTCGAGGTTGTTGCGGAACACCGTCTCCTCGAGGTTGCGCGTACCGAGGAAGCCGCCGGTGTTGACATCGATCGTGGTCATTGCCTCGGTCTGGTCGACGATGAGGTAGCCGCCGGATTTCAGCGGCACGTCCTTCTTGAGCGCGTTCTGGATCTCGTCCTCGACGCCATAGAGGTCGAAGATCGGCCGCTCGCCGGGGTAATGTTCCACCCGCTCGGCCAACTCGGGCATGAACTGCACGACGAAGCGTTGTGCACGCTCGAGCGTCTCGCGCGAATCGACCCTGACCTTCTCGATCGAAGGCCGCATGAGGTCGCGCAACGCGCGCAACGGCAGGTTGAGGTCTTCGTAGATGCGCTCGCCGACGCGCGCGCGCAGCGTGCCCTCGGTGATGTTCGCCCACAACTTGCCGAGATAGTCGATGTCCTCGGCCAGCGACTCGCGCGCCTGCCCTTCCGCATTCGTGCGCACGATGTAGCCCATCGAACGAGGCGCCGGCGTCACTCCCGGAGCCCCCTGGGGCGGCATGGTGAGTTCGGTGAGAAGCTCCTTGAGGCGCGCGCGTTCGACTTCGTCCTCGATGCGCACCGACACGCCAAGCACCTTGCTGTATGGGAGCAGCACGAGATAGCGCGAGGGGATCGAGAGGTGCGTGGTCAGGCGCGCGCCCTTGCTGCCGATCGGATCCTTGACGACCTGGACGACGATTTCCTGGCCGTCGCGGATCAGCTCGTTGATCGGCGGCGTGGGCGTGGCGGCGGCCTCACCGTTCTCGCCGGTCAGCATCGCGTGCGGGCGCACGATGTCCGAGGCGTGCAGGAATGCGGCGCGGTCAAGTCCGATTTCGACGAAGGCCGCCTGCATGCCGGGCATGACCCGGCTCACCTTGCCCTTGTAGATGTTGCCGACGTAGCCGCGCCGGCTCGCGCGCTCGACGTGAACCTCCTGCAGCATCCCGTTTTCGACCAGGGCCACGCGCGTCTCGCGCGGGGTCACGTTGATCAGGATTTCTTCGGACATGTAAGGACTTGGAGGGAGAAATTGAAGCGACTTATAGCTTTACGGGCGCCCGCTTGTCGATTGCGCCGGTCGCATTCCGTTCAATGTTTGCAAACCAACCTTTCGGCGTGGCGTCAGCCGGCGTGCGCAGTCGCCCGCGCGCGCTTGCCGGGCCATGTAGACTGGTCGGCTCGAATCCCCGGAAACCGACGTTGCGGTACCGTATTGGCGACACCCTGATCGACCTCGATGCGCGCGAGATCCGCCGTGGCGACGCGCTCGTCGACGTAGAAGCCAAGGTATTCGACCTGATCGTCCTGCTGCTGACCCACCGCGACCGCGCGCTCGACAAGCGCGAACTGAACACCGCGCTGTGGGGCGACCGCCCGGTGACCGACGCCGCGCTCTCGCAGCAGTTGCGCAAGGCGCGCCGCGCGCTCGGCGACGACGGCGAGACGCAGCGCCTGATCCGCACCGTGCACGGCCGTGGCCTGCGCTGGGTCGGCGAACCGGTCGAAGCGGACGTTGCGGCACCCGTCCCCGCATCCCTGCCCGCACCCGAAACGGTCATTCCCGCGCCGGCGCGTCCGCGGCGTGCGCTGTTCGCACTGGCGGCAACCATCGCCCTGCTGCTGGCGGTCCTCGCCGGTTGGCGTCTGCTGCAGCCGTCGACTCCGGCACCACTGTCGTCGGGCACGCGCCTGGCGATCCTTCCGGTCGACGACCGCACCGGCGAAACGGCACTCGAATGGACCCGCAACGGCCTCATGGGCCTGATGGCCAGCCTGTCGGGCCAGGGCGGTGGTCTCGATGTCGTCCCTGCGGGGAATGTGCTTGCGGTCGATGCCGGCGCGCGTGCGCTCGATGCGGCCGGTGCGCAATCGCTGCGCTCGGCAGTCGGCGCCACCCATCTGCTGGCGACGCGCCTGCGGCGGATAGGGCCCGTCTACGAACTCGACCTGCGCCTGATCGCCGCCGGCGCCGCGGAACGGCACGAGACCCTGCACGGCAGTGCTCCCGCGCCGCTCGCCGCGGACGCGGTGGTGCAGACGCGCCGCTGGCTCGGCCTCGGCGCGCTTCCGGACGTGCACAATCGCGGCATCACCGACACGTTCCTCGCCGAGGCCTATGCACGTGGCCTCGATGCGCAGTTGCACGGCGATTCCACCGGCGCGCGCCGGTATTTCGAAATCTGCCTCGACCAGGACCCGGGCCTCGCCTGGGCGCGACTCGGCCTCGCGATCGCGCAAGGCGCGAGCGGCGACGCCGCAGCCAGCGCCGACAATGCGGGCAAGGCTGCCGCCGCCGCGCGCGAACAGGGCAACGAGGAGCTTTTGGTGGCGTCATTGCGCCAGCTCGGTTCGCTCGCATTCCGGCGCGGCGATCTCGACGAGGCGGCAGGCAGACTCGAAGCTGCGCTCGCGGACGTGTCCGACAGCCGGCCGCTCGTGCTGACGGAATTGCTCGTCGCACAGGCTTCGATCGAGGACGAGCGCGGGCATTTCCAGCGCTCGCGCGAGCAGTTCGAGCATGCGCTCGCGCTCGCGCGCGAATCCGGCAACCGGCGCGGCGAAGCGCTCGTGCTGGTCAACCTCGCCAGCCTCGACAACGGCGCCGGCGACGCGGTCGCTGCCGCGGCGATGCTGCGCGCGGGTCTCGATGCCGCGCGCGCCGCCGGCGACACCTCGATCGAAGGCAACACGCTCGCCAACCTCGGCGCCACCGAAGCGAACCAGGGGCACCTGCTCGACGCCGTCGACCTGCTCGAGCAGGCGCTGGTGATCGCACGCAAACGCAACGACCGCCAACTCGAAATGCTGACCACGCTGCAGCTGATCTGGACGCTCGCCCCGTTCGGTCGCGATGCGGAACTCGATGCCCTGACGCAGCAGGTCGCCAGTGCGGCCGATAGCGAACACAATGCCTGGTGGCGCGCGGAACTGGAGTGGGCGCTCGGCGCGATCGCACGACGGCGCGGCGATCACCCGGCCGCGCTCGCGCATTTCGAGCGCGCGCGCGGGCTCTACGGCGACGCCGGCATGACGCGCAATCTCGCGCCGGTGCTGGCCGACATCGTGGAAACCGCGGCTGCGAACGCGGATGCGCCACGCGCTCACGAGGCGGCGGCCGCATTTCGCGCGATCGCCACGGCCGACGCGCGCGCCTGGGCCGCCTGGTTGCCGCTCATCGACGCGCAGTTGCGACGCGTCGACGGCGATCGCGCGGGCGCGCTCGAAGACCTCGGCGCACGGCTCGACCGCGCACCCGACGCCATCGGTGCCGCGGCACAGGCGAGCCTGTTCCAGCTCGGGCGCTGGCAGGTCGAAAGCGGTCGATCCGAAGACCTGCTCGTGCGCGAGGCCTGGCGTCCCTGGCTGGACCACCCCGATGCGATCGGATTGCGCATCGCCGCGTTGCGCGCGAACGGCCGCGGTGCCGATGCGGACGCCGAACAGACGCGCCTCGAACGCCTGAGGCATTCCCCGCGACTCGACCTTGCACCCGCGACAGCGAGTCCGCCTTGAAGAAATCATGGCTGGTCGCGTGCACGTCATGAATCCGTCAAGACGCCGACGATGCGCCTGCGCTGCAATCGGTGCTTCCCCGCACAGGAGCCCACGCATGACCCCTCGCATCGCCCTTGCCGCGCTGTTCGCATTCGCCTGCGGCGGCGCCAATGCCGAGATCGTCACGATCCGCTACGACTTCACCGGCACGACCGCCAACCACGAACTGATGTGGGGCTATTTCGGCGGTGAACGCGGACCGACCACGGGGCAGATTCTTTCGACCACGCTGACGATCACCGACTACACCACCACCGGCACGCTGGACGCCGCGGATTTCTATTTCACGTTCGACGTGCCGACCGACTCGGCCACGCAGCACATCGGCCTGACCGGTACCGACCTCGGCTGGTCCGGACTCGGCAGCTTCAGTCATACCTTCACGTCGGATGCCTACAACGGACAGATTCGCGAGGGTCGCTTCGCTTCGGAGTTGTCCGGCGGCGGCGAGTTTGCCGGCGACAGCTATGTCGAATTCCTCGTCGATGCGGATCCGATCGATCCGATCTTCGCCGATGCCTTCGAGGAATTCTGAGGCACTCAGTTCGC
>Ga0207667_10003310_pt1 | contig 19882 bp, 19 predicted proteins | sample KBSCornC52_FD_184301 | JGI IMG/M metagenome (GOLD analysis project Ga0207667, IMG submission 184301) | Corn rhizosphere microbial communities from Kellogg Biological Station, Michigan, USA - KBS Corn C5-2 (SPAdes) (version 2) | ecosystem: Host-associated > Plants > Roots > Rhizosphere > Soil ...
ACGAAGAGACGTCGCACGTCATCGAAGGCAAGACCGGCTCCGAGATGGATTTCGACGCCGCCTCCGGGCAGAGCGACGTCAGCGCGGATCAGATCGCCGCCTTCGAGGCCGAGATCGAACGCCTGCTGGCCGAGGCGGGCGGCGCGCGCGCGTCGGCCGCGCCGGTCGCGTCCGGTCAGGCCGTCGCCGACGCGATCGCCGCCCCGGGACCCGACGCCGCCGCGCAGGTCGCCGACGTCGTGGCGGCCGCGGCGGCCCGCCGCGACGAGAAGGCCAAGGAGGCCAAGGACGGTTCGAAGCGGGCCGCCGGCCAGACCATCCGCGTGGACATCGAGCGGCTCGACACGCTGCTCAACCTCGTCGGCGAACTGGTGATCAACCGCACGCGCATCTCCGACATCGCCTCGACCCTGTCGCGGCTGACGAACGACAAGAACGTGGCCGCTCCGCAAGCCCTGATCGGTCCGCTCGCCAAGGATCTCGCCAACAGCGCGGCCTCGCTGGCGCGCACCAGCAACGAGATCCAAGAGTCGATCATGAAGGTCCGGATGGTCCCGATCGGCCAGGTCTTCGACCGCTTTCCGCGCCTGGTGCGCGACGTCGCGAAGGCGCGCGGCAAAGAGGTGCTGCTCGACATCTCCGGCGCCGAGACCGATCTCGACAAGACCATCGTCGACGAGGTCGGCGAGCCGCTGATGCACCTGCTGCGCAACTGCGTCGACCACGGCATCGAGTCGCCCGACGTGCGCGAGGCGCGCGGCAAGAAGCGCACCGGGACGATCGCGCTCAACGCCTTCCACGAGGGCAACCAGATCATCATCGAGGTCTCGGACGACGGCAACGGCATCGATCTCGAGCGCGTCCGCGCGCGCGGCATCAAGCAAGGCCTGATCGGCGCCGACGACAAGCTGACCGATCGCGAACTGATCGAGCTGATCTTCACGCCCGGTTTCTCGACCGCCGAGACGGTCTCGGACGTGAGCGGTCGCGGCGTCGGCATGGACGTGGTGAAGAAGAACATCACGCGCCTCAAAGGCGTCTTCGACGTCGACTCGATCGCCGGGGCCGGCACGAAATTCACGATCAAGCTGCCGCTGACGCTGGCCATCATCCAGGCGCTGCTGGTGCGCGTGGTCGACGAGCTCTACGCGATCCCGCTGGACTCGGTGATCGAGTCGCAGCGGGTCGAGCTGCCGGACGTGCGGACCGTCCACGGCAACGAGGTGATCACCCTGCGCGGCCAGGTCGTCCCGTTGCTGCGCGTCGCGGACTTCTTCGAGCTCGGCGGGGAGCGCGATCCGGAGAAGGTGATGATCGTGATCGTCGGGCTGCAGGGCCGCCAGGTCGGCCTGGTGGTCGACGGCTTCCAGGGCGAGCAGGAGATCGTGATCAAACCGCTCTCGGTCGTGGTCGGGAGGATCCCCGGCATCTCGGGAGCGACCATCCTCGGCAACGGCCAGATCTCGCTGATCATCGACGTGCATTCGCTCGTGAGCGAGGCGTACGCGAGCGGCGACGTCGCGCGCGCGGAATATTCCGGAGTTTAACGACATGGCAGAGACCGGCAACGACAAGCAGCAATTCTCGGGAGAGAAGATCAAGGTCGTCTCGTTCCGCCTCGGGACCGAGGAGTACGGCGTTGACATCGCCCAGGCGCAAGAGGTGATCCGGATGGTGGAGATCACCCACGTGCCGCGGGCGCCGCGCTTCATGGAAGGCGTCATCAACCTGCGCGGACAGCTGATCCCGATCATCGACCTGCGCACGCGCTTCGGCATGCCGCGCATCGAGAAGACGAAATCCAGCCGCATCGTGGTGACCGACATCGGCTCCAAGCGGGTCGGCATCATCGTCGACTCGGTCTCGGAAGTCATCGACATCCCGATCGAGAACATCGAAGACGCCCCCGAGATGATCGCCGGCATCGGCACGGAGTACATCCAGGGCGTCGGCAAGGTCGCCGACCGCCTGATCATCATGCTCGACCTCACGATGGTCATCACCACCGACGAGCGTCGCGATCTCGAACTGCTCGACGCGCAGCTGACCGCATCGACGTGAGCCGGCGCCGCGGGCGTTCGCCTTCCTTCCTCCGGCGCGCCGTCCGATGGTCCATCGGCGGCGTTTTGCTTTGCGTCGCGTTCGTGCTCGGCTGCAACCTGCTGGTGATCGGATCCACCGAGTCGCGGCGGTTCGAGACGGTCGCCGCCGTGCCGGGCCGGCCGGTCGCGTTGGTGCTGGGAGCGGGGCTCAATCCGGACGGCACCCCCAGTGGCATGCTGGCCGACCGGCTGGACGCGGGTGCGGCGCTGCTGCGGGCCGGCAAGGTCCGCGCGCTGCTCTTCAGCGGCGACAACGGCTCGATCTGGCACAACGAGCTGGCGTCGATGCAGCGCTACGCGCTCGCGCACGGGGTGCCGGTCTCCAAGATCGCGCTCGACTACGCCGGCTTCGATACCTACGACTCGTGCTATCGCGCGCGCCGGATCTTCGGCGTTCGCCGGGCCGTGGTCGTCACCCAGGAGTTCCACCTGGCCCGGGCCACCTATCTGTGCCGAGCGATGGGGATCGACGCGGTCGGCGTCGCCGAGCCCGATTGGGGCAAGTACGGCAGCGGCATGATGGCCGAGCAGGCGGCCCGCGAGGTGGCCGCCCGGGTGAAGGCGGTCCTCGACGTCTTGACCCAGCGCCGCCCACCCGTCCTCGGCAACCCGGAACCGCTTCGGACAGCCGGCTCTTAAAATATTAGTTGACAGCCTCGGCCGGCTCCGCTATATTCAAACTAAAGATTTAGTTTGACGGAGGCGTTCATGATTCTCTCCCTGATGCTGTCCCTGGCGCTGGCCGGCACACCGGCGGCCCCGGTGGCGACGGGCGCGGCGGTCGCCGCCGTGCCGGCGCACGCTCGCCCCCGCACGGGACGCTCGGGCGGCGATCTTTCGCGGCGCGATTTCCACGGTCTCTCACTGGCCGGCGCGGACTTCTCGAACGCGAACCTGCGCGCGGCGAATTTCGCCGACGCCAGACTGACCGGAGCCGACTTCTCCGGGGCCGATCTGCGGGGTGCCTCGTTCGCGCGCGCGGAACTGATCGGTTGCGACCTGCGCGACGCCAAACTCGGCGGCGCCGAGTTCGCGGGGGCGAGGCTGACCGGCTGCGACATCGGGAACGCGTCGCGGCTCTCGACCGCCCAGGCGGCCGCCATCCTGCGTTCGTGCGTCGGCTGCGACCTGCGCGGCAGCGACCTCCACGGCCGCGATCTGCACGGCATCAGGCTCGAGGGCGCCGACCTGCGCGACAGCGACTTGCGCGGTGCGGACCTGTCGCACGCGACCTTCACCGGTGTGGATCTGACCCGGGTCAAACTCCAGGGCGCGAAGCTCGCCGGCTCCCGCTTCGTCGGCTGCGATTTCCACGACGCGGACCTGCACGGCGTCGATCTCTCGCAAGCCTCGATGACCGGCGCATCGTTCCGCGGCGTCGAGCTGTAACGTCCTCTTAAAATATTAGTTGACACCGAGAACGAGCGGTGCTAGATTGCTCGTAGAAGCCGGAGGAAGAGCGTGCCGCGTAAGAAATCGTCGACCCTGACCGAAGCCGAACTCCGCGTGATGGAAGTGCTCTGGCGCAAGCGCCGGGCGACCGTCGCCGAGGTGACGGCCGATCTCGGACCGCCGCCGCTGGCCTACAACAGCGTGCTCACGACCATGCGGATCCTCGAACAGAAGGGCTATACCGGTCACGAAGAGGCCGGCCGCGCGTACGCCTACCATCCGCTGGTCGAGCGCGACGCGGCCGCCGGCTCCGCGGTCGGGCAAGTGGTCTCGAAGTTCTTCGGAAACAATGCGGGTGCGTTGGCGCTACGCCTTATCGAGAACGAACGCCCGTCGGACGAAGAGCTGGCGCGGCTGCGTTCGCTGATCGAGCACTACGAGGAGGAGCGCTGATGTCGAGCGCGTGGGCGATGACCGAACCGGCGGCGCGGCTGATCGTCGCGATGTTGTTCAACGGAGTGTGGCAGGGCGGCCTGATCGCGCTCGCGGTCTGGGCGATCCTCCGCGTCTTCCCGGGCGCCAACGCCAGCACGCGCTATGCGGCCTGGAGCGCGGCGCTGCTGGCGGTGCTGGTCGTGCCGCTGGTCACGACGCTGCCGCGCGTGAGCGACGCGCATGCGGCCCGGGCGGCGATCGCCGCGCCGGCCGGCACGCGCGTCGAGCACGTCGCGCACGTCGCCAAGACGCCGGCAAAGGCGCAGGTCAAGGCCGCCCGCATCGCCGTTCCTCCGGCGTCGCCGCTCGCGTCCTCGGCCTCGGCCTGGTCCCCGCTCGCGTCCTCGGCCTCGGCCTGGTCCCCGCCGCGTCTCTCGGTGCCCGCCTGGATCGCGGTCGGGCTGTTCGCGCTCTGGGGCCTGGCCGCGCTCGCCAGCCTCGTCCGTCTGATCGTCTCGCTGGTCCAACTCGAGGGCCTCAAACGCGACGCGCTTCCGCTCGGCGTCGAGTACCGCGACCTGATGTCGCGCTGGGCCGGCGCCTCCAAGGGCTCGCGCGAGATCCGACTGTGCGTCTCGCACGCCATCGAAGTGCCGGTCGCGGTCGGGCTGTTCGACGCGATGATCCTGCTCCCGCAGCATCTGCTCGACCGGCTCGAATCCCACGAGATCGACCAGATCTCCCTGCACGAACTCGCGCATCTGCGCCGTGCCGACGACTGGAGCAACGGCCTGCAGCGGATCGCGCAAGCGCTGCTGTTCTTCAATCCGGCGGTCGCCTTCATCGCGCATCAGATGGATCTCGAGCGCGAGGTGGCGTGCGACGACTGGGTGCTCGCGCTGACCGGCGACGTGCGCCCGTACGCGTTCTGCCTGACGAAGATGGCCGAGGTGACCGCATGGCCCCACCGGGCGCTGGCGGCCCCCGGCGTGTTCGCGACCCGCAAGAACATCTCGATCCGGATCGAGCGTCTCCTCGCCGCCAAGCGCGCGATCGGCTCGGCGCTCTCGCCGGGCGCTTCGTCGGCCGTGTTGGCCGCGCTGATCGCGGCGTTCTTCGTACTCCGCACGGTCACGCCGAGCATCGCGTATACCTCGCAGCCGCAGACCGAACAGACCGTCGCGACCGCCGCGACGACCGGCCCGTCGCCGTCGGAGCCGGGCTCGAAGAACGGCCCGCCGGCGCACCGTTCGGCCTCGCCGGCGCCGACCGAACGTCCGCCGTCGTTGATCCCGGGCGGTCCCCGCACCGCGCTCGCCTACGCGAAGATCGCGAAGACGGACGGGCTGCCGGAGTCTTTCAAGATCTCGATCCTGCCGGTCGCCCACGACGTGGTCCGTTCGGTCGCGCGCGCCATGAGCGCGGTGCGCTCCGCGCCGGCGGTCTCGGTCGCGGCCTTCTCCTGCCTGGGTTGCGACGTGCACGGCGCGTCGTGGGCCGGCCGCGACATGCACGGCACGACCTTGACCGGCGCGAACCTCAGCGGGGCCGACCTGCACGGCGCGAATTTCGCCCACGCGAATCTGACCGGCATCGACCTGCGCAACGCGGATCTCCGCAACGTCTCGTTCGCCGGCGCCGATATGGAGGGCTGCGACCTCAAGGGCGCGCGGCTCGACGGCGCCGATTTCGCCGGCGCCCGGCTGACCGGCTGTTCGATCGATATCGCGAAGCTCTCGGGCGCGCAGGCGGCCCAGATGCTGCGCGCCTGCACCGGCTGCAGCTTCCGCGGTGCCGACCTGCGCGATCGCGACCTACGCGGGATCGAGCTGATCGGAGCGGATCTTTCGGGCGCCGACCTGCGCGGCGCCGATCTCTCTCGCGCGCGGTTCACCGGCATCGATCTCGCGGGCGCGCGCCTCGATGGAGCCAAGCTCGACGGCGCGTCGTTCACCGGATGCGATTTCCGCGACGTCGATCTGCGCAACGTCGACCTGTCGCACGCCGACCTGACCGGCAGTTCGTTCTCTCACGCCATCATGCGTTAGATACCTCGATACTCGTCACAAGAAAGCAGGCCGACCGATGCTCGCACATCTCTTTGCGATCGTCCTCACCCTCGCCGCGTCCGGCAGCATGCCGGGATCGTGCGCCGGATGCGATTTCTCCCGCATGGATCTCTCCGGCAAGGATCTCTCGGGCGTGCGCTACGCCGGTGCCGACTTCTCCCATGCGAACCTGCGCAACGCGAGTTTCGCGAGCGCCCGCCTTGCCGGCGCCGACTTCTCGGGCGCGGATCTGACCGGCGTCGATCTGCGCGACGCGCGCCTGGCCGGCGCCGACTTCCGCAACGCCAAGCTCGACGGCGCCAAGCTCGACGGGCTGAACTGCGCCGGTTGCGATCTGCAGGGCGTCGACCTGCACGGCCGCGACCTGCACGGCCTCTCGTTGCCGGGGGCCGACTTCCGCAACGCGAACCTCCGCGACGTCGACTTCAGGGGCGTCGACCTCTGCAGCCGCGACGAGATGACCGTCAACGGCGTCGTCGTCTCGCGGAGCGGCAAGATCGAATGCGGCGATTTCCGCGGGGCCGACGTGCGGGGAGCCGATTTCGGCGGCGTCCTGCTGTGCGAGAACCGCGGCGAGAAGAAGACCTGCTCGCCGGTCGACGCGGCCACCCTGCGGGCCGGGACGCGGTCCTCGCTCGACGGCGCCCGGCTGCCCTAAGGCCGCCCGGCCGGCGCCCGGGATCGAGGGCGGACGTAACAAGCAGGGGGCTTCGGACGTTGAGGTGGTAGAATGGGCCTCATGCACAAAGCTCTCTCGGCCGTCCTTATCCTGGCCGTCGCCATCGGCGCGTCCCCGGCGTCGAAGCACCCGGTCAAGCCGGTCGTCAAGCTAGCGACCCCGCCGCCGACCATCACGACGGTGACCAGCCGCCCGTTCTGTTCCGCGCTGCGGAACAACATCGGTCCGGCGATCGGCACGCTGCTCCAGAACGACAACATCATCCGGGTCGGCCCGAAGCTCTTGAGCGACTACAACCGCGCCATCGCGAACGGCGAGAACGGCACGGCGCGCAAGGACATGACGCTGCTGCAGATGGAGAACATGGTCGGCCCGCTGGTCGGCAACGTGAAATCCATCCAGAAGGCGCTCGAAGATCCGGCCGTCTTCCACGATCCGCCGCGGACGGCCGACGAGAAGCGCTTGCTGGTGCTGCGCGATCATATCCTCGCCGCCGTCGCCATGCAGAACGCCTCGCTCGACATCGTCAACGGCCTGGTGACGACCGCCCAGCTCGGCGAGATCCAGCACGAAGGCGAAGGCATCGTGACCGCGATCAACGGCGACGTGAACCAGAGCAAGATGATGGGCACCGCGACGCCCAATCCGCTGACCGTCGATCCCAACGCGGCCGGCCTTCCGCAAGACACGCATTTCATCGACCCGACCACGATCCCGGGGCTCTCGCTCGGCTACAACCCGATCACGCGGCTGAACGATGGGCTGAAGTGGACGATCGCACAGGCGGGCGCGCGCGAGAACGCGACCGCGCCGCACGTGATGGAGGCGGTCCGCCTGTGCGGCGGCGCCAAAGCATCTCCGGCTCCGGCCGCGACCGCGGCGCCGACGGCGACGCCCTAGCATGATCGGCGCGGTGCTGGCGATGCTGATGGCGGGTGTCGGCATCGTACCGCCGCCGCTCCCGACGCAGACGCCGCCCCCGCTCAAAGAGATCACGCACGTGGTGGCGAGCCCGCTCTGCTCGATGCTGAGCGAGAAGGGCCGCCCGGCCATTGCCGGACTCATGCTCAACGACGGGCTGACCGACTACGTCGGACCGGTCATCGCGCGGTACTACCGCGACATGTACGCCGACCATTCGGTCGCGGCCGATTTCGACATCGTGCGGATGCGCGAGGTCGCGGTCCGGATGGCCCACAACCTCGAAGTGGTCGACGCGATCCTGGCGAGCGTCCCGAAGCCCGATCCGAGCGCAGCGCCGACGAACGCGCAGCGGCAGATCGAAGACCTGCGCGACAAGCTCAACGCCGTCCAGAACGCGCAGCGGGCGACCATCAACGTGGTCGGCGGTTTGGCCGAGACGGAAGCGCTCGGCGAGTTCGAGAGCCGCAAGGATCCGCTCGGCAACGCGGCCGACGGCGACGTCCCCAAGGGCGGCGGGAAGCCGGCGTCTGCAAGTGGCGACGCCAAGGTGCCCGAGGGCTGGGGCGGCCTCGCGCCGAGCGCCGTCGACGCCGGCGACCCGCGTCGGCTGGCGACCGGAATGATGCTCGGCGCCAACGCGATCACGCCCTATCTCGATGCGCTCTCGGACCAGCGCGCGAACGTGCGCCGCAGCGAGGGCGTCGCCGCCGACGCGATCCTGCAGATCGCCAAGGCCTGCGGCGCCGCGCCGTCGCCCGCGCCTTCGGCCAAGCCGTGAGCGCCGGCGCCTACGCGTCGGCCAGGCGTCTTTCCGCCAGACCGTAACCTCCGCCGCCCGGCGTGCGGATCTCGATCGTCTCGCCGGCGTGCCAGATGCGGCTGCATTTCCCCGGAAGGATCTCGCGCGTCCCGTCCGCGTGCACGAGCGCGTGCGAGCCGCACGCGCCCCTCCCGCCTCCCTGCGCGCCCGGCGGCGGCACGGTGTGCCGGTCGGCGAGCAGCGTCGCATGGGCGACGCCGCGCGTGAGCCGCAGCCCGCGCACCAGGCCGTCGCCGCCGCGATACCGGCCGCCGCCGCCGGTGTCCAGCGCGAACTCGTAGCGCGTCACCAGCAGCGGATAGTCGCGTTCGATCGCTTCGATCGGCGTGTTGAGCGTGTTGGTCATGTGGCACTGGATGCCGTCGAGACCGTCTTCGTCGGGCCGCGCGCCCATGCCGCAGCCGTTCGTCTCGTAGAACGCCCAGTCGTCGCCGCCCAGCATCACGTTGCTCATGGTGCCGCCGCTATTCGCCGGGACGCGCTCCGGTGCGGCCAGGGCCAGCGCTTGCAGGACGACGTCGGCATTCCGGGTGCTGGTCTCGACGTTGCCGCCGCCGACCGGCGCGGGCCGCGACGGGTTGAGCAGCGTTCCCTCCGGCACGAAGACGTCGACCGGGCGGAAGCACCCCTCGTTCATCGGGATGGTCGGATCGGTGACGGCGCGCAGCGCGTAGAAGATCGCCGAGAGCGTCACGCCGTAGACCGCGTTGAGCGGATAGGGGACCTGATCGCACGTGCCGCGATAGTCGAACGAGGCCGCGCCGTCGTCGAGCGTCATCCGCAAGGCAATCGTGAGGGTCGGCGCGCCGGTCGGATCCTCGAGCGCGTCGCTCGCGTCGAACGTCCCGTTCCCGAGCAGGCGGATGGCGGCGCGCATGCGGGCTTCGCTTGCGTCCAGGGATCGCTCGACGGCCGCCTCGACCACCGGCGCGCCGTAGCGTTCGTAGAGCTCGAGCAGGCGCCGCTCGCCGGTGACGTTGCCGGCCACCTGCGCGCGCAGGTCGCCGGAACGCGCGTCGGGCGTGCGCGAGTTGGCGCGGAACACTTCGACCGTCTGAGCCACGACCTCGTCGTCGCGCATCAGGCGCATCGGCGGCACGACCAGCCCCTCGGCGAACAGATCGGATGCCTCGGTCGAGATCGATCCCGGCACGGAACCGCCGACGTCCGCGTGGTGCGCCTTGTTGGCGGCGAAGCCCGCGAGCGCGCCGCGGAAGAAGATGGGGCGGATCACCGTGACGTCGTTGAGGTGGGTGCCCGAGAGGTACGGATCGTTGACGACCCACATCTCGCCCGGCGCGACCCCGCCGTAGGTCGCGCGGATCGCCGCGAGCGTCTGCGTCAGTCCCCATGGCAGCGAGCCTAGGTGGACCGGGATGTGCTCGGCCTGCGCGATCAGCCGGCCGCTCGCGTCGAAGAGCGCGCACGAATGGTCGAGCCGTTCCTTGATGTTGGGCGAGTACGCGGCGTTGCGGACGGCGATGCCCATCTCTTCGCTCGCGTAGGTGAGCGAACCGGCGATCACCTCGGCGACGATCGGATCGTGCTTCATCGCGTCAGCTCCAGTTCGGTCCCATCGACGCGTGCGTTCCAGCCCGGGGCGACGTAGGTGACGGTGTCGTACTGCTCGATCAGCGCGGGACCCGGGATGGCGCGGTTCTCGGCGAGCTCGTCGCGGGCGTGGAGCGCGATCCGCCTGTAGGCGCCGTCGACGTAGACCCGGCGCGTCGCCTCGGCCGAGGCCGGTGACGCCGGATCGCGCGGGCGCTCTGGCGCGCTGTCGGCCAGGGTAGCGGTGGCGATCGCGCGCACGTTGACCAGCTCGACGGTCTCGCCGCGCGCGGCGTAGCCGTAGCGGCGTTCGTGCGCGTCGTGGAAGGCGGCCGCGATGGAGCGCGGATACTCGTTGCACGGGAGCGTCAGCTCGAAGCTCTGACCGCGATAGCGCGCGTCGGCCTCGCGCGCGATCGCGACGCTTGCGCCGTCGGCGCCCTGCGCGCGCACGTCTTCGCGCGCGCGCGCCTCGAGCGGTGCGAAGATGCCGGCCAGTTCGACCGCGTCGAGGTCCGAGCACGGGCGCAGGATCGGCGCGGAATAGCTGGCGCGCAGGTCGGCGGCCAGCAGTCCGTCGGCGGAGAAGAAGCCGGGCCGCGCCGGGACCAGGATGCGTCCGATGCCCAGGTCGTCGGCCAGCGCGCACGCGTGGAGCGCGCCGTTCCCGCCGAACGCGACCAGGGTGAACGCGCGCGGATCGAGTCCCCGCTCGACGGTGACGATGCGCAGGACCTTGGACATCTGCGCGTCGACCAGCATCACGATGCCGGCGGCGGTGGCTTCGACGCTCGCGCCGAGCGCGTTCGCGAGCGTCGCGACGGCCGCCCGCGAACGCGCGGCGTCGATCGGAAAGGTGCCGCCCAGGAGATGCGTCGGGTTGAGCCGCCCGAGCACGACGTTGGCGTCGGTCACGGTCGGGTTCGGGGAGCGCCCGTAGCAGGCCGGCCCCGGATCGGCGCCCGCCGAGAGCGGTCCGACGCGCAGCGAGCCCCCGTCGTCGACGAACGCGATCGTGCCGCCGCCGGCGCTGATCTCGGCGAGGTCGACGAACGGAAACCGGACCGGATAGCCGCTCCCCTTGATCGAGCGGCCGCTGTGCGTGCTGCCCGACGCCTCGAATTCGTTGGCCAGCTGCACGCGGCCGGCCGCGATCGTGCCGGCCTTGGCGGTCGTGCCGCCCATGTCGAAGGCGAGCACGTCGGCGATGTCGAGCCGGCGCGCGAGCGCGGCCGCGGCGATCGTGCCGCCGGCCGGCCCGCTCTCGATCATGGCGGCGGGCTGCGAAGCGGCCGCGTCGGCGCGCGTCATCCCGCCGTCGCTGCGCATCACGTAGAGCGGCGCGCGCACGCCGCGCGCGGTCAGCGCGGCTCGCAGGTCGTCGAGATAGCGGCGGACGATCGGCAGCAGGGCCGCGTTCACGACGGTCGTCGAGAAGCGTTCGTACTCGCGGTACTCCGGATCGACCGTCGACGAGCGCGCGATCGGAACGCCCGGCAGCGCGGCCGCGAGCGCCGCTTCGATGCGGCGCTCGTGCGCGTCGTTCGCGTAGGCGTGAAGAAAGCCGATCGCGATCGCGCCCGGATCGCGCTCGCGGACGGCCGCGACCACGCGCGCGACCTCGGCGTCCTCGAGCGCGACCAGCGGCTCGCCGCGATAGTCCATGCGCTCGGCGACCGCGATGCGGTCCTCGCGCGCGACCAGCGGCTTGGGCCGGGTGACGAACAGATCGTAGACGGCGCTGCGGTTCTGACGTCCGATCTCGATGACGTCGCGGAAGCCGGCGGTGGTGACGAAGACCACCCGCGGAAGCTCCAGGTGCATCTGTCCGAGCAGGGCGTTGGTGGCGATGGTGGTGGCGTGGGCGATCCGTTCGATCGACTCGAGCGGCACGCCGCGTTCGGCCAACGCTTCGAGCGCGGCCAAAACGCCCCGTTCCGGAGCGCGCGGCGTGGTCGCGACTTTGAGCGCGACCGTCTCGCCGGCGCCGACCGCGACCAGATCGGTGAAGGTTCCGCCGACGTCGATAGCTACGCGCATGGTGATCGCGGTCGACATTTAACCTCCGGCAAGGTCCGACCTCCGCGCGAGCGAATACGACCGGTATTGTGGGCAGACGGATCGCGGTTTGGTCGCTGATACTCTCCTTTTCTGTCGCGCCGCTTCCGGCCCCGGCACAACTCGCTCCCGGCGAGATCGTGGTCACCGTCACCGACGCCGCCACCAAGGCCCCCGTCGCCGACGCGGCGGTCTTCCTGTTGGGCGGCGATATCCCGGAAAGTTCGCTGACCGACGCGCAGGGGCAACTGACATTTCAGGACCGGCAGCCCGGCTCGTATGCGCTCGAGGTGAAGAAGGACGGGTACGACACGTACGACCTCGCCGACGTCGAAGTCGGCCCGAATCAGCACGTCGCCGTCGCGATCGCGCTCATGAGTTCGACGACGCTCAAGACCATCGCGACCGTCGTGGCGAAAGCGAGCGCCTCGATATCGTCCACGGAGATCGGCGCGAACAGCGCGGAGCGCAAGGTCTCGATGTCGCTCAAGAACGCGCTCAGCAAGATCGCCGGCGTGACCATCGACGACTCCACCTACGGCCCCAACTCGGCGTTCGGCATCTCCCTGCTCAATCACGACGAATCGCAGACGCAGTACTCGGTCAACGGCATCCGTATCTCGGGACCGGGCGGCGGGGACCTGGGATCGTCGTTCACGGGCGCTTCGATCAACTTCGTTCCGACCGCCGGAACCCTCCAAGGCACGGTGAATTATTACACCGTGCACCCGACCAAGTATTGGACGTACGACGCCTCCGAGACGGCGGGTGATTTCGGGGTGGCCACCGAGGCGGCGACCGTGACGGGGACGACCGGACGGCTCGGACTGGCCTATCAATACGGCTTCACGCGACGCGACTCCAATCTCAGCGGCCTGATCTTCCAGGATCAGAGCGGCCCCGCATATCTCCACGAGGCGGCCAGCACGGCCCTCAGCGACGTGCTGATCGCGAACTACGCGCTATCGCCGAAACTGTCGCTGCGGTTCCAGGGGATCGCCCAACTCAGCCGTCCGAGCGCGATCTGCGCCGACTTCACGACTATCCTGCCGTGCGGATACGGTCCGAACCGTCGAACGGCGTTCTCGGACAGCTATCCGAGCGTAGGCTTCTCCGCGCTCGTCGGCAACGTCCAGATGTACGGAACCGTAGCGGGGTCATCGTACCATTCAGAATCGAGCGATCTGCGAAGGTTTTCGGGGGCGCTCGTCCCGTACGCGAGCACGTTCGGCGGCAGCGGCACCAACCTGCAATTCCAGGCGAACGTGGCGGCGAAGCGCCATCGCATCGCGCTCTACTCCTACACGTCCACGTTCGCATCGACGTCGTCGACCACGTACGACGGCGTCCCGACGGTGTTTCCGGAATACCGGACCACCGACGTTAGCGATTTCCTCTACGTGACGGTCGAGGCGAGCCCGCGCCTGGCGTTGACGCACGCCCTCACCTACGAGAACACGACCGGGTCATCTTCGGTCGGTGCAAGCGAGTCGATCGAGTGGAAACCTACGACGGCCGATTCGCTGCAGGCCGGGGTGAGCATCGGAGGCGCGCAGCCGTCGTTCGCGTCCAATCAATTCGTCGGCGATGCGCTCTCCGCCGACTACGATTGCTACAACCATTCGATCTTCACGAGCGGACCGCAGGACGCACCGAGCCGGCAATCGCAGGTCGGCTACAACATGACGTGGCTGCATAATTTCCACGGTGGCGGCGGTTCTCTGAAGCTGCAGCTGCTGCAGTCCGAGGGGCGCGGGCAGTACATGACGGCATCGGTGCCGATCGCCGCCGAACCGGCGAGCCTCTTCCCGGGCGGCCTGAACGCCTATCTGGCGTCGCTTGAGGCCGTTTGGAGCAGCCCGGGTATCTGCGGCAGCATGCCGTTCTCGACCGATCGCATCTACGTCAAGGACGGGATGGCCGGACTCTCGCAGGCCAGCAAGAGCGTCCTCTTGTCGGGGCGCATACCCCTCGGCCACAACGTCTTCGCGCTGCCCGCCTATACGCTCGCAAGCGTCTATCTCACCGCGCTCGATCCCCGTCTGGCGGCTCCGGGCAGCTTCTATTCCGTCGGCACGCAACTGCCGCATCGTCCGCTTCGCACCGCCAGCCTGACGTTCAGCGGGATTTTGACGCACGCGCATCTCGAATGGTTCGCCAACGGACTCTTCACCGACGCGAATAACGGCGCCAATCTTCCGGCGTTCACGAACTACAGCGCGGGACTGGTCTTCCGATCGAAGCACGGGACGATGACGCTAGTCGAATCGAACGTCTTCGGCACGCACGCCGGGCTGTTCTCGACGTATCAGGGCGTCCATCCGATGCCGGTCGTCGGGGGCGGGACGTTCGCCTATGCGACCACGCCGGCCCAGCCGCGTCAGTGGACGTTCACCTGGGACATCCCGTGGAGTCAACACATCTCGCCGCCGCCAAAGCCCTCGCCCAAGCCTTAGGCCAATCCCGGATACCAGGCGGCGAATTTCCGCCGGCCGCTGCGTCGGCGTCGCGCGAGCGATGCGTGCGTGTCGAAGATCGCCAGTTCCTCGCCGCGCGCGAGCGCGGCCGAGCGCGCCGCGATCCCGGCCTCGCCGGCGTCGTGGAGTTCGCGCGCGATCGTGCGGCAGGCGTCGTGTCCGCAGCCCTCCGGATAGACGGCGGGCAAGCCGAGCGCCGCGATGCCGTCCGGCGTGATCGCGTCGACGAACGCATGCGTCGCGACCGTGAAGAGCTGCAGATCGGGGCGGCGTTCGGGCCGGATATCGGCGAACGCGACCGCGTCGCCGAACGCGCTCGCGAGCGACCGGCGCGCGTTGGCGGCGGCGACCGCGATATCGGCGTTGAGATAGAGCGCGCCGAACGCGCCCGGCGGATTCCAGCGCCCGCCGTAACGGCGCGAGAACGACGTGTCGGCCGGATCGCGCCAGCTCGGGTCGCAGACGCGGTAGTAGGTCCCGCCGCGCCGGAGATGGGCGGGCGTCACGCCGCGGTGTAGGAGAAGGCCCGGTCGAGCAGATCGAAGATCGCGACCGTTCCGTGCGCGCGTAGTGCCGCGAGGATCGTCTGGCCGTCCAAGCCGGGCAACGGCGAGCGGACGATCTGCGGCAGACGTTCGGGGACGAACCGGTCGTGGAGCGCATTTGCGAGCGCTTGCGTACGGGTCACGTCGCCGATGCGTCCCATCGGAACGCCCTTGCCATACCACTCGTCGAGGGCTTGGCGGCTGACGCCGAAGATGCGGGCCGTCTCGGACTTGTTCAAACCGAAGACCTGGGCGATCCGGGCGAGCGCCTTCGACCCGCGCCGGGCATAGACGCGCGCGTAGAGACCGGGCATCTCGGACGCCTCGAGCCGGAGACCGCTCGAGGTCAACGCGCTGAATCGTTTCATGCTTCGATCATAGCGCAGGCAGAACGCAAGCGCAAGCAAATCGCAAGAGATCAGAAGCCGAGGGCTAGCGCGATGCGTCCCCGGAGGCTCTTGAGTTGCGCCCGTGATATACGCGAAGGGGTCGCGCGGACGCGTGCCAGCGAGACGCTTGTGACGTGATGGCCAAGGGCCCAACAGGTATCCTTGCCACCATTTTCCGCCGAGGGATCGATACGCTCGGAAAAGCTGGGGTATGCGAGCGAACGGTCGTGTGTGAGCGGGACCACCAGCGTGTTGGGGTAGCCATCCGGGAACCGTTCATCTTCTTCGACGATGACTGCCGGGCGTATCTTGGTCGGCTCGTTGGGCCGGGCGTCAAGGCGCCAATCGACCAAAACGATGCTTCCTGCGACCGGCCGGCTCATTCGGCCTCATCGATGGGAGTGCCGTAGAGTTCGATTTCTGCGCGCGCTTCGGGGTGATGAAGAAGGTAAGAAACGACCTTTTCGCCCTCGGCGCGGATCTCCGCGTTTCGGATCCGCTGGGCTTCGGCCTCGGCGATATCGCGAATAAAGGCGCTGAGTCCGACGCCATTGTGACGGGCAGCCGCCTCGAGCGTTTCGCGGTCGCGTTGTTTGAGTCTGATCGTAAGTGTTTCGGCCATGGCTTATTGTATCACGATGGCGTGTCACACGATACAGCACGTAAAGAAACACGACGCAGGTCGAGATTGACATCGAACATATGTTCGATTACGATACTCTCCCATGTCGGCTCCGATCAGTCTCTCCGCTCTCCCCAGCGACCGGTTCGCGGCCTTTAGCGCGCTCAAATCGGAGTTGGCGGCCCGGGCCGAGGCGAGCCGGGTCGAGGTCGCCGGCAAGGTGCTCTCGAGCGGGATCGAGGCTCTCGATGCGGCCCTCGCGGGCGGCTACGCCCGGGGCACGGTCGTGGTGCTCGAAGGCGGCTCGGGGCGGATGGCCATCGCCGCCCGACTGTTGGCCCAGGCGACCGTTCGCGGCTTGGCCGCGGTGGTCGATGCGGGCGAACTCTTCCCGCCTGCGCTAGCCCGGGCCGGCGTCCGTCTCGACCGGCTGCTGGTCGTACCGGCCCGCAGCGCGATCGGGATCGCGCGGGCCGTCGACATCCTTCTACGATCGCGCGCCTTCAGCGTGGTGCTGATGCCAGCCGTCGCCTTGCGCACCCAGGTCTGGGCGCGCTTGGCGGGACTCGCGCAGAAAGCCGGTGCGCTCGTCCTCGCCGTCGCCTCCTGCGCGAGCGCCGAACTCGCCGCCTTCGCCGCCACTCGCCTGCGTTGTGTACTCGACCGGGTGTTGGTGAGCGGTGCGGGCGGCGTCTTCGCGCGTCTGGTCGGCTACGACGTGCGCGCGCACGTGCTCAAACATCGCTACGGCCGACCGGGCGGGAGCGCCCTGGTGCGCGCCATCGAGCGCGGCGACGGCGCGCTCGTGCGAGAACGCGCCGTCGCGCCGGTCCGGCTTCGCGCCGTCGTCAGCGGCTAGCGATGCGCGTTGTGCTTGTCGCGATAGATGTCGCGCGAGACGTGGTTCTCGTCGCGATTGAGCTGCAGGTACTCGCGGCGCGAGATGCCGTCGCCCGAACGTCGATCGCGCGCCCGCAGGGCGGCCAAGCGCGCTTCTTGGGATTGCAGGCGATCGTACTCGCCGGTCGTGAGCGATCCGTGGTCGACGCCTTGATAGATGCGGTTCTCTTGCCGGACTTCGCGATTGCGGACTTCGCCGGCTTGCGCGGCCAGCGGCGCCAGCATGCCGGCGGCGCAGAGCAGTGCGAACAATGCTTTGGTCTTGGTCTTCATCGAGGTCTCCTTACGAAAGCGATGCGATGCATCGGATCTGGTATCGCTAGCGTACACCGCACGCTCGTCCCGCAAACGCCCTCTCACCATCGTCTTACTGCGCTCTAAGAACGGCTTCATCTGATGTTGCTCTGCGTGACGGTTCCCGACTACGCGCTCGCGGTCGCTCTGCTGGATGCGCCGCCTGCGGACGACGATACGCCGACGCTGCTCGCGGATAAGCGCGAACGCGGTCGCGCGATCGCCGTCGACGAGCGGGCGTACGACTACGGCGCGCGCGTCGGTCAGACGGTCGCGCAAGCCTCGGCCGCGGCCCACGGCGCGCGCGTGCTGGTGCACGACGCGGCCCGCGCCCGCGCGCTCTGGGACGACCTGCTCGATGCGCTCGACGCGGTCTCGCCGCTGGTCGACGGCGCGGAGCCGGGGGTCGCCTTCCTCGAGATGGCCGGGGTCCCGGGCGGCCCGGCCGACTATCTCGCGCGCGCGCACCGGGCGCTGCTGGGTTTCGGTCTCCCCGTGCGGGCGGCGTTCGCGCCCAACAAGTTCGTCGCGCGGGCGGCCGCCGGCATCGCCGACGGCACGATCTGCGGCCCAGGCGAGGAGCGCGCGCTGGTCGCGCCGCTGCCGCTGCGGACGCTCGGGATCGATCCGCGCGCGCTCGAACGCCTGCGCCTGCTCGGCATCCGGACGCTGGGCGAACTGGCGGCGCTGCCGTACGGGCCGTTCGTGCGGCGCTTCGGCGGCGCGGGCGCGATCTGGCACGAGCGCGCGAGCGGGGTCGACCGCACGCCCTTCCTGCCGCGCGCGCACGCGGTCGCGATCGAAGCGACGCTCTTCGGCGAGGGCACGGCCGAGGTCGAGGCCCAGGTCGTCTTCGCGCTGCGCGTGCTGATCGACCGGGTCTGCGCGGATATGGAGTGCTTGGGCAAACGCGCCGGCGCGCTCGCGATCGAATTGGAGCTCGAGAACGGCGAGGCGCGCACGCGCGAGATCGGGCTGGCCCGACCGACCGCGCAGGCCCGCGCCATGCTCGACGTCCTGCGCGCCAATCTCGAAGGCATCACGTTCGAGGCGCCGGTCATCGGCCTGCGCGTGCGCGCGTTGCGCTTGGAAGAAGCGGGCGAGGCGCTGCCGCTCTTCCGCAGCGCCGACGACCTGGATCCGCAGACGATCGCGGTCACGCTCGCGCGCTTGGAAGCGGCGCTCGGCGAGCCGGCCAGGCGGGCGCACGGCGTGCGGGCGTACGCGCTCGAAGAGCAGTTCGCGTACGCGCCGTTCTCGGCATCGTTCGAGCCGGTTCCTCAGGAAGATACGGGGGACGACGTGTCACGATCGAGTGCCATGATACCGCAGCTGCAGTTGTTGGAAGTGCGCGAGATCGAGGTGCGGACGGCGGGCGGCGCTCCCGCGTTCGTCGGATCGCGCGCGGTGCTGGAATGCGCCGGACCGTGGCGCATCGAGGAATCCTGGTACGCGACTCCGCTGGCCCGCGACGAGTACGATGTGGTCCTGGAAGGCGGCGCGCTCTACCGCATCTACCGCCAAGGCGAGAAGTGGTATCTGCGGGGTAGCTATGATTGAAATAGTGCCGGATATCGATCCGTGCGAGCGCTTTCAACGCGCGGCGGCGGCGTGGCTTGGCAGCGGAGAGATGGTGCGCACCAACCACCTGCTCTCGCCCCTCGAAGAGTTCGCCGGGTTCAACTACGGTTTCGTCTACCTCATGCAGATCGACTCGCAGTCCGTCAAGATCGGTTTCTCCGAACATCCGACCCGGCGTCTGCGCGAGCTGCGCCCGGAGTACGGCGCGGGGTTGCGTCTGCGCGCCTGCTTCGTCGGCGAACCCAAGGCCGAACGCGAGGCCCACGTGCGGTTCGCGCACCTGCGCGTGCAGAACGAACGCTTCCTGGACGCGCCGGGGATCGAGGCCTACTTCCGTACCGAACGCGAGCGCATCCGGGAGCGCGTGCGCGGCATGCATCTGTGCGCGGCCGAGTGCCCGCAGCTGGTCCGTTCGCTCGACCTGCGGATGCTCCGGGCGTGGCTTGCGCGGTGAACGCGGGCGGTACGCCGAGCTGCATGCGTGGTCCAACTTCACGTTTCTCGAAGGCGCGTCGCATCCCGAAGAGCTGATCGACCGGGCGGGCGAGCTGGACCTGGCCGCCATCGCGCTGACCGATCGAGACGGTCTCTACGGCGCGCCCCGTTTCGCGACCCACGCGCGGCAGCGCAAGATCGCGGCCATCGTCGGATGCGAGTGCACCTACGAGGACGGCGGCCGGGTGGTGCTGCTGGTCGAGAACGCGCGCGGCTACGGCAATCTCTGCGAGCTGATCTCGACCGCCCAGATGCGCGGTTCCAAACACGACGCGCGCCTGCGGGTCGACGACTTCGCCGGCCTCTCGGACGGGCTGATCGCGCTCTCGGGCGGCGCGCTTCCGGCCGAAGGCGAGGTGGCCGCCATGCGCGCGCATTTCGGCGAGCGCTACTACCTCGAACTCCAGCACCACCTGACCGCCGACGACGCCGAACGGTGCGAGCGGATCGTGGCGCTGGCCCGCCGGCTGCGGGTCCCCTACGTCGCGACCAACGCGGTCGCCTACGCCCACAAGGACGACGCGCAGTTGGCCGACGTGCTGGCCTGCA
>Ga0207667_10003318_pt1 | contig 19861 bp, 9 predicted proteins | sample KBSCornC52_FD_184301 | JGI IMG/M metagenome (GOLD analysis project Ga0207667, IMG submission 184301) | Corn rhizosphere microbial communities from Kellogg Biological Station, Michigan, USA - KBS Corn C5-2 (SPAdes) (version 2) | ecosystem: Host-associated > Plants > Roots > Rhizosphere > Soil ...
GAGAAGCTTCCCGGAGCACCGAGGTCCAACGGTTGATACTTTTTCGGAGCGGCGAATTGTCCGGCAGCGTGGGAGTCGGCGGAAGTCGACGCGCTCGTGGCCGCGGCGGCCACTACTGGAGGTTGCAGCGTGGCCGCCTGTGGCCGCATGAGCTCGAGCTGTCGGGACATCAATTCGAGCTGGCGCGCGATGATAGTCTCCAACGAGTGATTCTCCGCGCCAGGAGCCTGCACAGAGGGTGTGCCGGCCAGTCGAGCGGTATCACGAGGCTGTGGTGGCGGCTCCTGCAGGTGCTCCTGCGGCGGCGGCTGTGACATTGCCGTCGCCGAGTGGACTTCGCGATTCCCGCAAGAGAGCGTTGAGGCCGCCTCTGGAGACATCTCAGCCTCCAGAAAGGCCACTAGGCTCTCCACCGTGGCAAGATCCTCCGACAAGCGGATGATCGGAATCCGGACACCGAAACTGCGCGCGAGGGCATCGGCAAACTGGATCATCAGCAGCGAGCTCAAACCCAACGTCTCGAGCGATGCGCGAGTCTCCAAGGTCTCGATGCCGGTGAGCGTCCGCAGGATCTCCTCGATCTGGCGAGTCACTTTCCCCCGACGCCCCTGATCTGCTGCAATCTCCATCCAATGGCCGCCTTCGCGACCGACCAGGGGAGGTGCTGCGGGCATATCCGGAGAGGCAGTTACCGGTGGTGATGTCACGGAGTCGAGTTGGGCCATCTCACTTCTCTGCGTGTCAGGTGATATCCAGAAACTCTTTCTTTCAAAGGGATAGGTCGGCAGCGGAATGCGCCGGCGCTCTTGCCCAGCGAATACGCGCTCCCAGTCGATCTCGACGCCGTGCGTCCACAGGTGACCCAGCGTGCGCGCGAATCGCAGGGTCTGCGGTTCGCAAGCCAAGGAAGGCTCGAGGCTTGCCAGCACGGTGTGCCCGCCGGTCTTGCTCGGGTGGCTCGCGATCAGATCGGTCAACACCGACCCGGGTCCGACTTCCAGAACGATTTCCGCCTCCGTCGCAAGGAGTTGCTCGACCGCCGCGTGGAAGCGAACCGGACGCCGCAGATGCTCTGCCCAATAGCCGGGATCAACCGCTTGCCGATCCTGCAAGTACTGGCCCGTGACGGTCGAAATGATCGGAATCCGCGCAGGCGCCAGACTCAGGCCTCGTATGGCTGCGCTGAACGCCGGAATCACCGGGTCCATCATGGCCGAATGGAATGCGTGCGATGTCTTAAGAGGCCGGCATTCCACGGCATCCTGCCTCATGCGCTCGATGACGGCATCGATCGCATCCTGCTCTCCCGAGAGAATGCACTGATGGGTGCCGTTCTCGGCAGCCAGAGACACACGATCGGACAGATAAGTGGCGGCACGCTCGCGCGACACGAACGCAGCCAGCATTTTCCCGACGGGAACCTGGCCTACCAATTGCGCACGGACCTCGACCAGATGCAAGGCATCCCGCAGGGAAAGGACACCGGCGAGACAGGCAGCCACGAGCTCACCAACACTGTGCCCCACCAGGACCACGGGGCTTATCCCAACATCCATCCATGTGCGTGCCAGCGCATACTCCATGATGAAGATGGCGGGCTGCGCCAGGCGTGTGTCGTGCAAGGCCAGTCGTGTGTCGTGTAAGGATGTCGCCCCATCTTGCGGCCCCTCACCCAGCCAGTTCCGGCGCAGTGATGCTGCCAATGGCGCACTCAACAGATCCAGGCATTCCTCGACGGTCGCGCGGAATTGCCCGTGGGCCTGGTACAACTCTCTGCCCATCTGCGGACGTTGGCTTCCCTGGCCGGGAAACACGAATGCGACGCGCGAGCTGTTCGTCACGACCGTGGGCGGAACGAATAGTCGGTCGCGTCGCGCCAGCGCCTGCATGACATCGGCGCTCGAGCGCCCAACGATGCCCGCGCGTGCCGGAAGAGCCTTGCGACCCATGGCCAACGTGAAAGCGGCATCACGCGGCTCTATATCGGGAAAGCGCGCGAAGTGTTGAGCCAGGCGCGCAAGACTGCCCTCCAATGCCGTCGGTGTTCGCGCCGAAATGGGCAAGAAACTCCACTCATCGCTGTTTGAGATAGAGGCCGGCACGGCGGGCGCCTCCTCCAGGATCACATGCGCATTCGTCCCCCCCATGCCGAACGAGCTGACGGCTGCCCGACGGGGCTGCGACCCTGACGGCCAGGGTTGCGACTTCGAAGGCACATAGAATGGAGTCCGCTCGATGCCGAGCTTGGGATTGGGGGACTGGAAGTGGGCGGTGGGCGGAATCAGCTGCCGTTCCAGCACCATTACGGCTTTGATGAGCCCGGTGACCCCGGCGGCGACATCCAGGTGGCCGATGTTGGCCTTGATCGCACCCAACGCGCAAAAGCCCACTCGCTGCGTGTATTTGCGCCAGGCCCGGGTCAGGCCCTCCACTTCGATCGGATCACCCAGCTCGGTCGCGGTGCCGTGTGCTTCGACATAACCGATCGTATCGGGAGTGAGGCCGCTGAGCGCCAATGCCTGAGCGATGACTTCCGCCTGCCCTAAAGGCGAGGAAGCTGAATAGCCGGCCTTGGAGGCACCGTCGTTGTTGATCGCCGATGCCTTGATCACCGCGTGCACCGTATCCCGATCGCGCATGGCATCACGCAATCTCTTCAGCACGACGACACCGGCTCCGTCGCCAGGGACGATTCCGCGTGAGCGCGCATCGAAAGGCCGGCAGTGCCCATCCGGCGAGGCGATGCCGGACTCCTGAAACCAGTAGCCTTCGATCAGAGGAACCCGGATCCGAACCCCGCCGGCCAACGCGAGGTCGCACTCCCCTGCAAGCAGACTCTGACAGGCCATGTGAACGGCGACCAGTGACGTCGAACACGCGGTCTGCACCGTTATTGCCGGTCCGCGCAAGTCGAGTTTGTAAGCGACACGCGTGCTCAGGTGATCCTTGTCGCTCGCGAGCGCCAACTGCAGCTCGTTGCCCGTGTTGTCCTGGAGCGACTGTGGGTAAACGTTGTGCAGCAAGTAGGTATTCTGCCCCGTTCCGGCAAAGACACCCGTCCGGATGCGGCCGCGGCTCGGCTCATAGCCGGCGTGCTCCAGGGCTTCCCAGGCACACTCCAGAAAGACTCGCTGCTGCGGATCGATGAGCGCCGCTTCTCTGGGAAGAAAGCCAAACAACCCGGCGTCGAAGCCGGATGGATCCCGCAGCACGCCCTTGGCTTTCACGTAGTCAGGCGCGGACAGAAAGTCAGCCCTCACTCCCGCGCGGCGCAATTCGTCGTCGGAAAACTGATGTATCGACTCGCGGCCCCCGGCAATGTGATCCCACAGCTCCTCCACATCCTGCGCTCCGGGAAATCGCCCGCTCATTCCCACGATCGCGACGTCGAGTCCCTCATCTGCCTCGTCCCCACGCACCCGCTCGTCCACGCCTAAATCTCCTTTCGAATCGATTCGCTCCGTGATCGCAGGTGCGTCACTCTGCGTCGCATGCCGGCGGCCAGCTCCTGCTGTTCGCCGCTCTCATCCTTCCCGGTCGATGTGCCGGTCAAGAAACGCGCCATGGAGGCCACCGTGGGATAGGCGAAGAAATCCACGATGCGCATCGGGCGGTCGAGCTTCATCTCCAGCACCTGTTGCAGCCGGCCCAGCAGCAGCGAATGGCCTCCTACATCGAAGAAATTGTCGTGCGCGCGAACGTCTGGGAGATTCAACACCTCGCACCACGCCGCGGCGATGAGACGTTCCAGCTGTGTTTGCGCAGGTCTCGAAAGTCGACTTTCCCTGCCGCTGAGGCCGGTCGACTTGGGAAGCGCGGCCCGGTCGACCTTCCCGCTGCTCGTCAAAGGTACGCGCTCGAGCGGAATGTAGCGCCGCGGCACGAGGTACTCAGGAAGCTGAGTCAGCAGGTGGCGCCGCAGCTCATCATTGTCAGGTTGAGCTCCGACAACGTAGGCGACCAGGTGCTGGCGACCCGCCTCATCTGCTTCGGCGACGACGACTGCTTCCTTGATGCCGGCAAACGCGCGGATTGCGCATTCGATTTCGCCGGGCTCGATGCGTACGCCGCGAATCTTGATCTGTCGATCCGTGCGCCCGAGCCACTCGAGGACCCCATCCGGCGCCCAGCGCACGAGATCACCTGTCAGCAACACCGGTGGGTCGAGCTGCGGAATCGGGGATGGGTCGAGGAAACGCTCGGCCGTCAACTGCGCACGATTCAAATATGGGGCAAGGCACTGGCCGCTCACGCACAATTGACCCGGGACTCCCACGGGTACCGGCTGAAAGCGCTCATCGACGACGTGAACCGCGACCCCACCTCTGGGGCGCCCGATGGGAACGCGCGTGGCCCGCTCAGTAATACGACTCCAACAGACCCAGACAGTAGTTTCGGTCAATCCATAGAGGTTGAAAAAGCGCCGCTGCGCGGCCCAGGCCATTGCCAGATCCAGCGGCAACGCCTCCCCTCCACAGGCCAGAGTCCTTACCCGGGGGAGTGATGCGGGATCCAACTGCGCCAGGACCGAGGGTGTCAGGAACGCCGCGGTCACGGCCTTCTCACGCATGAAACTCACGAGCGGACTGCCGGCGATACGTTCATCGCCCTCGGGAATACAGAGCACCGCTCCCGAGCCAAAGGCGACCCCGAGCTCGATGATCGAGGCATCGAAGGTGAACGAGGCGAACTGCAGCATGCGGTCTTCGGGGCCGATGTCCAGTACCTCGTCCTGCGCCTCCACGAGTGTTTCCAACTGCCGATGCCGCACCGGAACACCCTTGGGACGTCCCGTCGATCCAGATGTGTAGATGAGATACGCAAACTGGTCGGGGCCCACGTCGATGGCCGGGTTTTCGGCCGCCTGCAGGTTTGTTTCACCCGGCTCCAACAATACGATTTCAGCCCGGCAGCCAGCCAACCGTGGGGCACTCGCTTGCCCGGCCACCATGACGTAACGCACCTGAGCATCTTCGATCATCGCTGCGAGGCGCTCACGCGGATGCGACGGATCGAGCGGCAAATAGGCCGCCCCCGCCTTCCAGACAGCCAGAATGGCTGCAACCATTTGCGATGCGGACTCCAGGCACAACGCGACCCACTCACCGGGTCGTACCCCTGCATCAATCAGCGCGCACGCCATGTGGTTCGCGCGCTGATTGAGCATTCGACAGGAGATTTCCTCTTCACTCGTCACGAGTGCCAGGCGGTCCGGGGTTGCGGCCGCCCGGCGCTCGAATACCTGATGGAGTCGATTTCCGCTCGGCCGCCGCGGAGTCGGTCCCACGGACCACTCGGCGATCATTGCCCGCTCTTGCTCGGGAAGATATGGCAGTGCGGCGATGAGGCTGTCGGGCTGCCGTACGGCTTCGCCAAGCAACTGGCAGTAGTGTCCAGCCATTCGCCGCATGGTGGCCGCATCGAAGAGATCGCGGCTGTACTCGAGCGTGCCCCACATGGCACTGGGAGTCTGACTGATGAGCAACGCGATATCCAACTTGGCCGCGGCGGCATCGCCAGTCACGACGCGCAAAGTTGCCCCCGGCACCTCGAGCGCATCCGCCGCGATATCCCGCATGGCAAACATGACTTGGAAAAGCGGCTGCTGACCTGCGCGTCGTTCGGGCCTCGTCCGCTCTACCACCAGCTCGAACGGCACATCCTGGTGCTCGTAGGCCACACGAAAGGTTCCGCTGAAGTGGGCGAGCAGCTCGCGAAACGTGGGGCTCCCGGACAGGTCGAATCGCAAGGCCAGCGTGTTGATGAATGGACCGATCAGATTCTGTAGGTCCGGATGCAACCTGTTTGCAACAGGAGCTCCCACGACGAAATCTTCCTGGCCGCTATAGCGGTATAGGAGCGCCGCGAAGCCGCAACAGAGCACAGTAGAAAGAGTCGTACCGGCAGAGGTGGCGAGCTCGCGCAGCCTGCGCACCCACTCCGGGTCCAGGTCGAAGCGCTCGCTCGCGCCGTAGGGACTCAGTACGGGCGGTCGCGGCCTGTCGGTCGGGAGCTGGAGTTGTTCAGGGGCGCGAGCGAGGTGTCTTTCCCAGAAAGACAGGCCCGTTTCCCACCGGGAATCCGTTGCGTTGGCGCGCTGCCATGCGGCGTAGTCATGATATTGCAACGGCAGCTCGGGGAGCGGCGCGGGTTGGCCCTGTCGAAATGCTCGGTAGAGCTCCGCGAGCTCGCGTAGCAGGATACTCACGGACCATCCATCCGTGAGCAGATGATGCAATGTCAGGACGAGTACGCCGCGGTCGTGATCTAGAACAAACAGGGTCGCGCGTCGCGGGGGGCCCGCCCGCAGATCAAAGCGCTGCCGCAGATCTTGCTCAGCTGCCTGTCGCCAGGCGCGCTCGCGTGCCGCATCCGGAATCGCCGTCAGATCAACTTCCCGCACCGGGAAAGGTGGCGTTGCGGTGTCCAGGATCACCACTGGCACCCCTGCCTGGGACTCAAAACGTCCGCCGAGAATTTGATGCCGTCGCGCAATCTCGGTGAGTGATCTCTCCAGAGTTTCCCGGTTGAGGACGCCCTGCACCTCGAACATGAGTTGATCGTGATAGCGCGATGCCTCCCCGGTCTCCAGTTGCTCCAGAAACCAGAAGCGCTCTTGGGCCGCAGATAGCGCAAAGATGGAAGCTCCAGCGCCATTCACCGGGAGACGGGGAATGGGTGAGTCAACACGCTCAAAACGCCCTTGCAGCTCGGCCAGCCGGCGCGAGAGCAGCGCTCTTTGGCGCGGATCGAGCCTCGCCAGCCGTTCCGCGAGCTCATCCGTCATAGCCTTTGCTCCTGACCGTCGCGGCCGCGGCTAACCGTAGCCTCTGTGTGTGCTCCCCTGGACAGGGCTTCATCGGGCATCTGCTCGATCTCTCGCAAGGCGTCGGCGAGCATGTCGGCCGGAGCTTCGGCCGCCTGATACAGAAGGACCGCAGCCACGAACTCTCCCAACGTGGGGTTTTCGAACACGCTGCGCAGGGGTATCGGCGCGTTCAACGCACGGCGGACGCAGAGGACCATCTGCGTTGCGAGCAACGAGTGGCCACCGGAACGGAAGAAATGGGTATCGGTCCTGATGACCGATACACTCAGCACTTCTTCCCAGATGCGGCTGATCTGCCTTTCGAGCGGTGTTGTCGGGAGAGCGCCGCCGTCCGCAGGCAACTGCCTCCCGGCGACTGCGGGCAGCGCACGCAGGTCGACTTTCCCGTTGGCACTCAGAGGAAGTGCGGCCAGGGCCACGAAATGAGCGGGAACCATCGCCTCCGGCAGAGCGGTGCGCAGATGTTTGTACAACTCATCGAGCTCCGGTGGGCTATCCGGGTTGCGCGGTACGATGTAGGCGACGAGCTCGCTGCGCGAGCCAGCGGTTCTCGCGGCCACACAGCAGGATGTGATACCGCGGTGGCCTCGCAGGACGGCCTCTATCTCGGCGGGCTCGATCCGGTGCCCACGAATCTTGAGCTGGCGGTCTTCTCGCCCGACAAACACCAGATTGCCGTCCGGCCGATAGTAGACGATGTCGCCGGTGTCATAGATACGTCCGCCGGAAGCTGACTCAGCAAGAGGATTTGCGATAAAGCGCCGGCGTGTGAGGTCCTCCTGATGCAGATATCCGCGCGCTACGCCGGCCCCGCCAATGAACAGCCGTCCGGGGACGCCGATCGGAACCGGTTCCATGTGCTCATCCAACACGTAGATTTCGGTGTTGGCAATGGGACGTCCGATGCACACCGCCGAGCTATGCGAATCGAGCTCGAAAGCCGTGGACCAGATGGTCGTCTCCGTGGGTCCATACATGTTCATGACAGCGGCGGACAGCTTTCCGGCGAGACGTCGGGCGAGATCCGCCGGTAGCGGCTCTCCGCCGACCAGCAGCATGCGCAGCGATTTCATGGCGCCGAATGTTTGCGGATGGTCCGCCAACAGAGCCGCAACGGACGGTGTGCATTGCATGTGAGTAACCTGGAATCTGCGCAAGTGATCGGCAATGGATCGCCCGTTACCAGTCCCGGGGTTGCGGTGCGCGGCGACACACTTTGCGTGCAGTGCCTGCAGATTTTTCAATCCTCCCATGACGGTGTCGAAATCGAGGCCGAAATCAATGAGGCAGGCGATCTCGTCTACCCCGATAGCCTGTAGCTCGAGAACCTTCGCCAACGCCTCCTCCACCGTTCCGAAGAGTCCGGTGTCGAAATAGCGGTCAAATGCCTGGTCGATGAGGTACTGAGCGTCTTCGGCGGGGAGTCCCTCGAGCGGCGGAGCCCCGCGCAACAGTTGTTGAAAGAGATCCGCGGAAGAGCGTAGGTATTGCCTGAACGCCTCACGAACCCGCGCACGCACGGCGGTTCGATCGGCGCCCAGGAAAGTATGCAACATCAACGTGACGGTGGCGTCCCGGCCGCCGGTCCCGGTCCGCAGTCCTGCCGCGCGATAAATCTCGATGTGCCGTGCGAGTGTTGCGGTGCTCTGCCCGAGTAAGTGAGTCAGGAGATTGAAGCCGCCCTCGCCCGCCTTTTGAAACGTATCCGGATGGCCGGCTGCCGTCAGCCAGATAGGCAGCTGTTGCTGTATCGGCCGAGGGTGGGTCCGGATCGGCACTGTGTTGCCATGGCCATCCTGCGCGGTGACCTCTTCGCCGCGCCACAGCTTCTGGAAAGTGGCAATCGTCTCGAACGTCTGCTCCTTGCGGCCGGCGTATGAGCCGGGAGCGAGCGCAAAGTCGCGCGGATTCCAACCGCTCGCAAACGACACTCCAACCCGGCCCTGGGAGAGATTGTCGATTGCGGCCCAGGCTTCGGCGAGGCGGATGGGATCGTGCAAGGGCGCTACGACGCTGCCTGCGCGAATGGCAATCCGACGGGTGATGGTGGCGAGAGCAGCTGCGGTCAGTGCGGGATCCGGATAGAGTCCGCCGAAGGCGTGGAAGTGGCGCTCCGGCGTCCACACCGCGCGCAGGCCGTGCTCGTCGGCGAACTTCGCGGACTCGATCAGCAGACGGTACTTCGCCTCCGGCGCGTGAGCTTGCCCGCAGTCCCCAAAGAAAAACAGACTGAGATCCACCGGCGCGTTCGCGCGCCGCGCTTGCGGAAGTGCGAAATAACTTTCCACGGCGCCTTGCACCACGACACGGAATCCCCGACCCAGAGGCCACAGCAATTCCAACACAGAGATGTCGAAGGAGATCGACGTGAGCGCGAGCCAGGTGCCCGGGCTGGTGCCCAGGCGCTCGTCCATCGCCAGCAGGAAATTGACCAGATTGCCATGCTCGACCATGACTCCCTTGGGTCGTCCCGTGGACCCGGAGGTATAGGTGACATAGGCCAAATGGCGCGGAGAGATCTGCGCGCTCGCCTCCAATCCGCTGTCGTAGGACAGCAGCTTCTCTGCATCCGGACTGAGCATCCCGTTACACGCCTGGAGATGTAACAAAGTGGGGCTGCCGGGGAGTTTCCGGGCGGCGAGCTCATCCGTGACGACATACCGGATGCCGGCATCATTGAAAATGTACTCGAGACGCTCCGCTGGAAGCTCCGGGTCGAGAGGCACATACGCACTCCCCGCCTTCAGAATTCCCAACAGACCGATGACCATGGCCGGCGAACGGGAGACACTCAATCCAACGCAACTGTCCGCGCCGATGCCCTGCGAGCGAAGCCAGCGTGCGACAGCATTTGCGCGGGTATCGACCTCCCTGTAGGTGAGCTCTTCATCCCCGCAGATGAGGGCAACAGCCTCAGGCGTACTCGCCGCTTGTCGTTCGAAGAAGTGATGTGCCAGGGTGGCCGGTGGCAGCTCTCTTGCCGTGCTGTTCCACTGGCGCAACATGCGCCCTCGTTCTGTGTCCGTCAGCATCCTCGCCTTCGCCACTGGACCTTCGGGATGGACTGTCAACTCGCGCACGAGCTCCACGAAGTGTGTGCTCATACGTTCGATTGTCGCGGCGTCCCACGCAGCGGCGTCATACTTCAGCGCCGCCTGGTATGCACCCGAGGACCGAAGCATCTCGAGGACGATGTCAAATTGACCTGTCTGTTGGGCGAGCGGGAAAGCTCGACAGTCGAGTCCAGCCCAGGCCAGCTCGAGCTCCGGGCTTCGATCCAACAGTCCGCTTGCGAGGCGACCGATTGCCCGCGGGTTGTGAAAGGAAAACAGCGCCTGAAACGGCGCCGCTGCCGGGCTCGCGGTGAAGGGTCCCGCGCGCGCCACGAGCGAGAGCGGAAACTCCTGAGCTTCAAGGGCTTTGGTCAGGGTACGCCGGGTACTTTGTAAATGTTGCGCGAGCGACGCATCCGCTTGCAGCCGCGAGCGGATCACGAGCGGGTTCACGAAGTAACCGACTACATCGTGGAACTGAGGACGCGTACGACCAGAGCTCAGTGTGCCGACGAGCAGATCGTTCTGCCGTGTATAGCGATGCAGCAGGAGTTGATAAGCGCAAAGTAGCACTGTCGCCGGCGTACAGTTCTGGGCGGCTGCCAGCTCGTGGATTGAAGGGGTCAGTGATGTCGGCAAGGAAAAGAAGTGAAGCGCGCCCCGGGGTGTCTGATGCGCCGCACGCGCATAGTCGACTCTCAACATTGCGGAGCCCACCGCGCCTTCGAGCTGCCCTCGCCAATAGTCACGCAGAGCCCGGCCCCGTTCTGCCTCGATCAGATCCCTCTGCCACCGTGTGAAGTCGCGATAGGACGCAATCGGGGGACGCACAGACGCCGCGGTGCCGTCGCACCGTGCTCGATAATCGAGACCCACTTCCCGCATGACGACCAACAAGGACCAGAGGTCCGTCACGATGTGATGCGCGCTCACCAGCAATAGCGCATCCGTAGCGGAGACCCTGAAGAGGAACACTCGAAACAACGGGCCGCATTCCAGATTGAAAGGTAGATGCAAAGCCTTTTCCGCTTCCTGTTTGAGCTGCGAATCCAGCCAGTCGTGAGCATCGACTTCCGCGAATGCGAGCACCTCCGCTGCTTCGACACGCTGCATCGGCTCACCATGGTGTACTGCGAATCTCGCGCGCAGCATGTCGTGTCGGTTCAAGGCCTGCTGGAACGCTTCCTTCAGGTAGTGCACTTTGAAGGGCGAGCGGATTCTCAGCGTCAACCCTGTGTTGTAGTCGGTCATTTGCGGATGCAGCTGCTGCAGGAGCCACAATCCTTGTTGACCGTAGGAGAGCGGAAATGGTGCCGCGTGGACGTCGTGCGCCGGAGTGTGTCTCACTTGCCGGCCTCCGGCCGCAGCTGCGCTTGCACTTCCGCTACTCGTAACGAAAATAAACTGTCCATGATGTTGACTCGTCTCCGCGCCCGCGAGGTCCAGGAGTCAGCAATCCCTGTACCCAACCAGGAATAACAGGCGCGCAACAGTCCATCTGCAATGTCATGGATGTTGGTCTGATGTCAGATATGTAACGGATGTCAGATATGTAAATTGATGCGCAACCATCCGCATCCGGCTCGCTTCCTGGGTCGCGCGGCTGGTCAGATAGAGGAGTTTGCCGAGCGAGGTTTCCAACTTCAGGGCACCGGCTGACTGGCCCGGCGCTAGTGCGAACAGACCCCGCCCGGGCAGGCTGCGCGGATCGGTCTCGCTCAGGCTTTCAGGGCAGCCTTGCGCCGCTCCAGACTCTCCGGCGGCCAGTATTGGTTACGGTCGTAGTAGTCCGCCACGGCGGGGATGCCGGGCGGGAGGACGACCCAGGGCTGTTTGGAGGCTGTGAAGATATGGATGTCGGGCGGCAAGCTGTCCGGATTCTCGAGCGTTCCGACCCGAACGAAGCTGAGCACGCGGCCTGCGCCGGCGTAGTGGCTCCACAGTGCAACCCGGCACACGGGACAGCGAGCGATGTGTTGGCCCTTGCCGCTGTTGCTCGGTGTAATGATGAGCTCGGCCTGGCCAGACACAACTTCGAGCCGGGTCGTTTCGATCAGCGCATTGAGCGCGAAGGCAGAGCCCGTCTCGCGCTGGCACCAGCGGCAGTGGCAGCAATGGACGAATAAAGGTTTGCCGCGGATGCGGTAACGGACGAGGCGGCACGTACAGTGCCCTGCGCGCAAGTCTTCCGGGGCGTCTACCATCCCGGTATTTTACCAGATCGGCTCGCGCTGCGTTGCCCGCCAGTGCGGGCGGCTCAGGAGTTCCAATTCAACATACGACGGATCAACACGAGCGGATCCTCGTTGATCGCCTTCGCGATCAGCACGATCTCGCCCAGCTCCGTGCGCCTGTGTCCTTGCACGATTTCGCTCAGCACGTTCTCGCTGATCCCCAGCGCCTTGGAGACCTCGATCTGCTTGCGGTCGGAATCCTTGATGGCGGCGCCGATGACGGCACCGACGGTTTTACGCCAGCGCTCCAGTACCTTCCGTTGGCTGGCGTGCTTGCCCATCTCCTCTCTCATGCATTTGAGCGTACCGCAGCAACCCTCGTCCTCAGCAAGCGCGAGCGCCGAATACTGTACGCGTACGCCCAGCCCACCGCCGGCGTCGCCATAGCGCGGACAGATCCAGGCCGGGCCGCTCCCCGTGCAGCGGTCCCGATGCCGGGTCTACGAGTTCCAATTCAACATGCGGCGAATCAACACCAGCGGGTCCTCGTTGATCGCCTTCGCAAGCAACACGATCTCGCCCAGCTCCGTCTTGCGGTGACCCTGTACGATCTCGCTCAGCATGTTCTTGCTGATGCCGGCAGCCTTGGCAACCTGAAATTGCTTGCGGTCGGAATCTTTGATTGAAGTTCCGATTACGGCTCCGACCGACTTGCGCCAGCGCTGCAGTACTTTGCGCCGCGCGGATTTCCTCGCCCTCTCCTCTGGATGCATCCTGCGCTCCCCCACTTCGGAGCGCTTTCTACCCTGGAATCAGCGTAATTCTGCGTTCCTCCTGAATACGGCTGACATGTCAGCTATTATCAGGATATATCCGGAAAATGGCGGACCGCGACGCGGTGCAGCACCAGGTCAGCGGTCAACACCAACATGGGGATGAGGCACGATGAAGGATTTGCAGCAGTTCTATATGCGCCTGGCGAGCGCCCTGGAGCTTGCCTGGACGAGCCGGGAGGACAAGCGCCACGCCGCAATCCTGTTGCGAAACGCAGCCATCGAGACGCCGCACTGTCACTTCTGCGGTTGCGCCTCGAAATGCGACTTGTACGAGTCTCGCTACAATCCCAAGGCGAGGATCTGCAAGCTCTGTGCAGTAGAGATTGCCGCGAAATTCAACGCTCGCGCGACGCAACCCTCGGAGGACCAGCAGCCCGTTTGAAGCGCGGTCCCATGTCACGCTAAGGCGTGCGAAAGATTCGTAGCGCCAACCGGCTGTTGGTTTGCGCGCGCCACGCGAGCGGGTTGGGCTCAGCCCCGCAATCCCTTCGAGGCCAAACCCCTTCCGATCCGTCCCAACTTCCCCGCTGCGTCCGTGCTTTTCTCGAAACTGCTTTAAATCCTACCCCTTAGCCTTGGATCTTGTTCTCGATCACCCCGATGATGCTCCCGCTGCCGCCCGCTAGAGCGTTGCGACGGCCCACCACAGGGCGAGGGACCGAGACCACCCGCGCGACGAATCCCGGCGGGGGGTTCGAGCACGCCTCACGGTAGATCTGCTCGGTGGCTGGGGCTGGGCTCGTGGCGAAATGGCGCCAAAGCACGGTACGGCATCGCTGGTAGGCCGCCCCGACCGCAGCGGGCTTGCCCTCACGTGCGAAGCACCGCATCAGGCCACGATGGACATCTTCAGGAGTGCAGTCGATGTCGAGCGCGCTCTCGTATAGGGAGATGGCCGAACCGACCTCGCCGGTGCGCTCGTATACCTGGCCGAGCTGCAGGACCGCCTGAATGAACTTGCGACGCAACCGTTCGCGGGCTTCGTAGGTCAGCGGCTGATCCGCCTCGCTCAGGAGCATTCCGCCGTAGAGTCGCAGGATGGGCTGCAAGCCGCTTGGCTCCGTCCTCTCGGACAGGCCCTGCTCGAATGCCCAGGCATCGACCCAGCACAGGGCCGGGTCGAGGAAGATCCAGCCGTCGCTGAGACCGATGGCCTCCTTGTGACTCAAGAGGCGCCGCAGCCGGTAGACGGACGTATTCAGCGCCCGCCTTGCCAGCAGGGAATCGGATTCGGGCCACAGGGCATCCTGCAGGGTGCCCTGGCTCAAGCCCCGCCGGCCAGCGCAGAGCAACGCTTTCAGCACGGCGAGGACTTTCCTCGGTGTCTTGGAGACAAACCGCAATGGTGTCCCGTCGAGCACAATTTCGAAGCGGCCGAGCGCGTAGATCTGGATCGGCCGGGTGTCCCCCGCATGGTTCGTCGTCATACTCATCCCTCCAGGTTTTTTTGGTAGCGCGATTTGCCGGTCGACATGTAAGGCTTCGCATGACGGAAAGTCCTGAAGGCTGTCGGAGGGTTTCCTGAAACATTTCTGAAGGCACCGGTGAGCTGTCTGTGACGGAGCGGTCAGTCGCCGAGGGGACAAAGGTCGTGGCGTATACTGCGCAGCGCTCGGAGAGGGACGATGCTCGCAGGCACTACCAGCCCAATACAGACAGGCCCGCTGCGGATAGGCGAGTGGCTCGTAGACCCGAGCACAGACACGATTTCACACGGTGAAGAGACTCAGAAGCTCGAGCCCCGCACCATGCGGCTGCTCCTGCTGCTGGCGGAGTGCCAAGGAGCGGTTGTCAGCGCTGACCGTATGCTGGCCGAGGTCTGGCCCGGGGTCATCGTCAGCCCGGCTTCGGTGTACCAGGCGGTATCACGGCTGCGACGGCTCCTACGGGATACAGATCCGACACCCACCTACATCGCGACTGTTCCCCGCAAGGGCTATCGGCTCGTGGCGCCCGTGCATCCGATCGAGGCGCCCCCGGCTGATGCGACCGTCACCAAGGCACGCCAGTGGCGCCTGCTCGCCGGTTTGAGTGCCCTGCTGCTGCTCGCTGGTATTGCGCTCGTGCTCGGGTGGACTCAGTTTGCCAAACAGGGTCCACCGGCGCTCGAGACGACCTCCATCGTCGTTCTGCCTTTCATCGACCTGACCGCCGAAAAGAAGGATCAGGCCTTTTGTGACGGTTTGACCGAGGAGCTGTCCAATTGGCTGGCGCAGATTCCCACGCTGCGGGTCGTCGCACGGACCTCGGCGTTCGCTTATCGCGGCAAGCAGATCGACGTCCGGACCATCGGCCGCGAGCTGGGAACGACGCACATCCTGGAAGGCTCCTTGCGGCGTTCCGGCAATCTGCTGCGGGTGACCGCGCAGTTGGTCAGCGCCAGAGATGGCTACAACCTCTGGTCCGCAACCTTCGACCGGACCATGGAGGACGTGGTCAAAATTCAGGAGGAGGTCTCCCGTTCGGTCGCCGACAGCCTGGAAATTCACCTGACGGAGCGGGCTTCGAAAGGGTTCGCGGCCCGGGAGGGAGGCGCGCCAGAGGCCTACCAGCTCTATCTGCTCGCGCGGCATCACCTGCAGCAGTTCACGCGGGAATCGAACAATCGGGCCATCGAGCTCTACAAGCAGGCCCTGGTGCTCGATGACCGCTTCGCCCTGGCCTATGCCGAGCTCGCCCACGCGTACCTCAACCAGATCTACTTGAACGGCTTCTCGGTCAACGAGGTCGCCAGCAAGGCGGAGCCGCTGCTCGCCAAGGGACTGCGCTTGAATCCCAATTTGCCGGAGCTCTACACGCGGCGCGGCGGCCTGCGCAGCGATCAGGGAAGGTATGAGGAAGCCCTCCGGGACCTGCGACATGCGATCGAGCTGAACCCCAATGACAGCCAGGCGCTGGCCGAAATGGGCTATGTCTACATCACCAACTCCCGGCCACGGGATGCGCTCGCCAGTTATAGCGCCGCGGCCATCCTGGATCCCCTGGATTTCAATTTGCATGCGCGCCGCTGCATCGCGTTGGCGGATATGTCTCGCTACGACGAGGCGGATGCCGCCTGCGCTCACGCCCGCGCTCTAGCGCCGGCCGCTTCCTGGAGTTACGTCGCGAGCAGCTGGCTCGAGGAGGCGCGCGGCCGCATCGATGAGGCGCTGAAATGGAATGCGCTCGCCTTGAAGGCCAGCCCGGATGAATTCGAGTTGTATGACGATCGTGCGAACCTGCTGCTCACACTCGGCCTGCCGGCCAAGGCTCGAGAGCCCCTGGAGCGCGCGCGGGTTGTTGGGGCTGGCGGTAACGACGAGGCCATTGCCGTGCGGCTCGCGCAGGTGAGTTATTACGAGAGTGGCGCTTCAGCGGCGCTCGCGCTGATGCAGACGGGACGTTTCGACTCGTCCAGCCGAGCCGACACGCTATTGCGGACCGCGCGCTTGCGCCTCCAGCTCGGTGATGCGGCGGCGGCAAAGCAGGTTCTGCAGAAGGCGCAAATGGCGCCCGATTGGAGCCGCGCGACGCTCGACCATCCCTGGTACCTGCGGGAGGGTGAGTCGTATGGGCTCGTCCTGGCTCTGGCCGAAATCAACCTGGGCGAGCGCCGCTCCGCCGAACAACAGCTCGGTAGCCTGCTGGGAGCGTTGGATAGCCTCGCGCAAGCCGGTGTGGAGCGTTATGGAATCTATACCCTGCGGGCAGCGGCGCTTGCCCTGCGTGGGGATGGCGATGGCGCCATGGTTGCGCTGGGCCGCGCCGCTGAGTTGGGATGGCGCGGTGCGATGCAGGCGGAGCACGAGCCGGCATTTACTTCATTGCAGTCGCGCGCGGACTTTCGGGCGTTGCTGGAGCGGCTGCGGCAACAGGACGAGCGTATGAAGGCCGATCTCGTCAATCCCGGCTAAGGAGGCAGGGCCGCGGCAGGCTCGCTGCCCGCCTCCTTGGGCACTCAATGTGCGGGACAAACGCGGGACAAAAAGAACTAGTGCGGACCCATTCCTCCATCGGGGGTGATCCCGCCACCGGTTCCGCCGGTAGGCGGTGGTGTCGGCTCCGTGGTGCCATCGGTCTGCCCGGCCTTGTGCGGACCCATGCCGCCAGCAGGCGTCAGCTTGTGCGGGCCCATCCCTCCGGCGGGCTGGAGACCCTGGGTGGGTGGGTTGGTTGTATCGGCGGGTTGTTTAGGATCAGACATGACGCGACACTCCGTGTAGTTGGAAAGTGGCTGGACACTGCCCGCCGCGGATCTTGGAATCGGCTCGACCGGAAACTTCGCATCGAGACTGAGTGTGTTGGCATTCGCGGCAGGAGCCAACTGACCGTAGCACAAGCCCCTCAATGCCGCAATGTTTGTGTTTCGCCCGTCTCCGGGTTGATTTCGCTAAACATCCCGGCGGGTGTTCGATCCGTGATTGGTGCGCGCTAGGCTGCGCCAAAAGACTTCCTGACGAGGTGCACTCGTGCCCACAACGGGAGGGGTGAGCTCGATGCGCGATATCAACAACCTCTGTCCGCAGCCCAACCTGCCCAAAGTAGCCGCGGCGTGAGTCTCCTGACCCGTATCGTAACCGCTCTGTTGTTCGCACTGGCGTGCGCGTCCGCTTTTGCCAACGGTGGCCCATCCGGCACGGCTGACGGCAGCAGCGGCGGCGCCTCGTCTTCGGACGCGGAGCCCGCGACTCCCGAATCGGGCATACGCCCGCAGGTGTATCCGGCAACCCGGCTGTCGACATTGTTTCCTGCGGCTGTGCAGATCAGCTTCGCGGTGGCAGTGGTGCCGGACCCACTCGTGCCGCGCTATCGTCGACCCTACGACCTCGAGATCGTGGCGCTCGAGCTCGGAATGCTCCACGACGGGTACGTCCTCGATCGATTTTATCTGCCTTGGAATGCAGACCTCCGCAGGGCGTCCACGGCCACCAGCGCCCAACAAGGGCCAATGGCATATCGTTACGGTTTGATGATTTTCCGTTGCGATGCCTGGCGTTCGCGTGACTTGATTCGGACACCTGATCCCGCGTCGCGCCCTGCGAACACCGCTTGCAATGCGCCGGTCACTGATGCTTCGACTCACGGCACCCATATCCGCGCCCTCTACATCGTAACTGACACCGCGACGAAGGGTCTGGAAGGGGAGGCGCTGCTGTGCGCCATGGATCGGATCAACTCGCAATTGTCGGGGGATTTCCCGGCCCCGACCGTCCCGATGCAGCGATTCAAACGCTGTTGGCAATGGCTGGAAGGCGCGCCCGCGATCTCCACCGAGTCGCCGGCGCCGCGCGCTGCGCTACTCTCATATCCGGATACCTGCGAGACCCCTGACCGGGCCGCGACGCTCCTCGTGCTCGGTCCCAACTTCTCCGGAGGAGTCGATTCCGCTGGTGAGGTGGGCAACCGGTTCCAGCTCGCGCTCGGCGCAGACTTGTCGCGGCAACCGCTCAGGGGCATGTGCCTCTTGTCGAGCTCGGCAACCGACGGCACCAACGTGCACGCCAATGAGATCTGGAGCCGCGCACCTTTCCCCGTGAGATACGCGAGCCTGGCGCTGGAGAACTACCGCAAGTTGCGGCACCTCCATGAACTCCTGCCGGAGCTCATCGGCAGGCCCCTGGCGACGGCTTCGGACCAGGGAGCGCTAGAGTTCAGCCCGGTCGCGATCCTTGCGGAGGCGTCCACGTACGGCTACGGCGTGTGTGGCTACGCCGATGATCCCAACAATTCCGTGTTGCCCGGGGCGAGAAAGCTGTGTGTCTCCGCCCGCCGCCTGTATTTCCCGGCGAACATCGCCGATATCCGTTATGGGATGCAGCAGAATGAGCAACACCGGGCGCGCGACAACCCGCTGGAGCTGGCAATGCCACCGGGACACTTGCCGCTCGATCTCGGCGCGGAGAACGGCAGTGAATATCCGGAGAGCCGCCAATCCGGGCTGACTTCCGCCAGCATACAGCTCGCGCTCGAGCGGGTCCTCCAGGAATTGCGGGCACACCCGCCGAAGCTCGTCGTCGTGGTCGCGACCGATGTGCGCGACCGCCTCTTCCTGTTCGACGCGTTGCGCAAACGCCTGCCACGGACCATGTTGGTCGACCTGGAGTCTGATAACCTGATCGGCCATCCTGACTTTCTTCATGCGAGCCGCGGCGCGCTGGCGATAGGCTCGGCAAAGCTGACGACCGGAGGCTCGGCGTATACCTGTGTCATGGACGGTGGGTCGCGAATGATGTCGACCTGGTCAACCGATTTTCAGGCCATCCTGGCGGACGCCGTGTCGCGGCTTTACGATCCGGCACAAGAGCGCAGTCAGACGCCGTGCAGTAGTGCAAGCTTTCGTAACCGGCCACCCGAGCTCCAGGTCATTTCACTCGAAGGATTACGAAGCGTCACGAGCACACGCTCGAGCGCGCCCGGTCGAGGAAGGCTTGCTGGCGCGGAGATGGTTGCGCCTTTTTCTTGCCTGGCGGTCGCCTGGCTGCTCATCGGACCTCTGGTTCGCCCACATTGGCGCCCCGACCCTGACAAGCGCAGGGCGCTCTCCTGGAGCGAGACGATTGCTGCGGGGTTTGCTCTGCTGCTTCCAGCGAGTGCGTGGGTGGTGGCCTTTTGGGTTCACGAGCGCGATGAGGACAATCTCTTGCTTCTCGTCACGATCGTGTTTTCCTGCGCAACGCTGTTGGGTCTTGGCGTATGCGTTCGGCTTTTGAGGCACGCGGCACGTACGGCCCCACCTGCGAATCTTCGCAATGTGGCAGCGCCAGTCATATTGGGATTGTCGGCAGCTTGTTTCGCCACCCTGCCCTCCTTCTGGTACGCCTCGGTCCAGTCTTTCGCACCTTATCTGGACGTGGCAGCGCTGGGGGATCTGGCGCTGGATCCGGACCCCGGCCTGGCTTTCCTGTTGCTGGTTGCCCTGGCGACTTTCACGCTGTTGTATGCCTGCGCAGTGCTCGCAACCGGCGCGGCCATCGTGAGTCGCAATTCAGC
>Ga0207667_10003319_pt1 | contig 19860 bp, 15 predicted proteins | sample KBSCornC52_FD_184301 | JGI IMG/M metagenome (GOLD analysis project Ga0207667, IMG submission 184301) | Corn rhizosphere microbial communities from Kellogg Biological Station, Michigan, USA - KBS Corn C5-2 (SPAdes) (version 2) | ecosystem: Host-associated > Plants > Roots > Rhizosphere > Soil ...
CCTCACCGGCTTTGCAAAAAAGAGGATAGGAGGTATCGCCCAATGCGAGTACGCTGTATTTTAATTTCTCGAGCTTAAATCCATTGTTGTGTACATGATCATAAAATTTTTTGGCTGCTGCGGGCGGCTCACCATCACCGTGAGTACTGATCACGGCAAGAAAATATTCTTCTTTGGTAAGATCATTTAAACGATACTGGTCGAGGCTTTGCACCTTTGCATGAATACCTTGCTTTTTAGCTTTGGCCGCAAATTCAGTAGCTAATCTTTTTGAATTGCCGGTTTCTGTTCCGTAAGCAATTGTAATTTTATTTACACCATTTTTTGAAACAGTAGTTTCCTTTGTTTCTTTTGATGAAACAATGCCATTCAAATATCCATTCATCCAGATCAATTCTTCGTTAGTTGCCTGGCTAATGAGGTCCTGTAAAATTTTTAATTTATTTTCAGCTAACATCCTGTAAATTTTCCATGTTATTAATTTTTATTTCCCGGCTCTTCATCGGCTTAAAATAATATTCGCTGCTGTTACTGTTATTAAGCCACGCAAATTGTTCATGAAGTGAAACAACTTTACCAATGATCACTAAAGAAGGTGATATATATTTTTGGCCTTTTAATTTATTTTTATAATTATACAAATTGCTAACGTGTACATTTTGCAAAGGAGTAGTTGCCTGCTCCACAACTGCCAACAGTTTATCTTCGTGAATATTATTTGCAGTTAATTTTTCCACTACTTCATCCAATGTTTCAGACGACATATAAAAAACCAGGGTATCTTCTGTATTGGCCAATTCTTTCCAATATGCATCGGTAACAATATCAGATTTATAATATGTAAGAAAACGAACGGAAGTTGCATAACCTCTTGCTGTAAGAGGAATTCCTGCAGTTGCTGCCGCGCCCAATGCAGCAGTAACACCCGGAATTATTTCATAGGGAATATTGTTGCTGACAACCGTTTCAAGCTCATCCAAAATATTGGAGAAAATTGAAACGTCACCTCCTTTTAAACGTACAACTAATTTACCTAACAGGCAATGATACACGATAAGCTCATTGATCGTTTGTTGTGGTGTTGAGATGCCGCGCCTGCATTGTTTTCCAACATGAATTATTTCTGCATTAGGATTCACATACCTGGTTAATATCTCATCACTAACGAGCCGGTCAGTAAGTACAACATCTGCCTGCTGTAAATGTCGTGCAGACTTAACCGTTAGTAATTCAGGATCTCCCGGGCCGGCTCCTGCAATAACCAATTTGCCGTTTATTAGTTTCATTAGTCTACTTAATTAGTAGGTTATATATTCAAAAAAAATTAGTGTGCCTTATTCAATCATGCATGCGCCTACAGTAACACAGCTTGTTTCATCAATTAATATGGCGCCTCCGTTTTGTCTTAAATTTTTATAAGAATCATAAGCAACGGGAGATGCGGTCTTAATTTTTATTTTAATAATATCATTCAAAACAGCTTTGTCAGGTGAATCAATTTTTTGTAAAGTGTTCACATCTAATTTGTATTCAATTTCCTTTACAACACTTCTTACCAGGCGGCTGTTAATTTGCAAAAAATATTTATTGCCTGGCTTTAAAGGCTTATTATCCATCCAGCACAGCATTGCTTCAAATTCCTGCGAAGTTTGCGGCTGATTATCCAAAGGAACGATCATATCGCCACGGCTTACATCCACATCATCTTCCAAATGAAGCACTACACTTTGCAATGCGAATGCCTCATCTATTTCTTTTCCACCAATTTCAATTGCTTTAATAGTACTTTCCACTCCCGAAGGAAGCACAACTACCTTATCTCCTTTTTTATAAATGCCGCTGATGATCTTACCTGCATAGCCTCTGTAATCGTGCAGTTCCGGCGCCTGCGGACGAATAACATATTGAACAGAAAATCTTGCATCGGTAAGATTAATATCAGAATCGAGTTGAACATTTTCTAAATAATGCAATAGCGACTCTTCTTCATACCATGAAAAATTTTCGGATTTATCAACTATGTTATCGCCGTTCAATGCACTGATGGGAATATATTTTACATCTTTCAATCCAAGTGATTTGGCAACATCCTGGTAATCTATAACAATGTTGTTATAAACATCCTGCGAATAATTTACGAGGTCCATTTTGTTGATAGCAACAACTATGTGAGGAATGTTTAATAAAGATGCAATTACTGAATGGCGGCGTGTTTGTTCAACAACTCCGTTTCTTGCATCAACAAGAATTATTGCAAGTTCTGAATTAGATGCGCCTGTGACCATATTGCGTGTATATTGAATGTGGCCGGGTGCATCGGCAATAATAAATTTACGTTTAGGCGTAGAGAAATATTTATAAGCTACATCAATAGTAATGCCTTGCTCTCTTTCTGCACGTAGGCCATCCGTTAGTAATGCCAAATCAATTTCTCCATTACTTTTATTTTTGCTTTGCTTTTCAATGGCAGCAAGCTGATCAATTAAAATAGATTTGCTGTCGTACAACAACCTTCCAATCAAAGTGCTTTTGCCATCATCAACACTTCCTGCGGTTATAAATCTTAAAATGTCCATTTTATTAGTTATGAGTTATTAGTTACGAGTTATAAGTTATGAGTTGTACTTATCACTCATAACTTATAACTGTTAACTTGACTAAAAATATCCTGTCTTCTTCCTGTCTTCCATTGCTGCTTCCGAAACCTTATCATCAATTCTTGTTTCGCCACGCTCACTTGTTTTAGTAGCAATTATTTCCTTAATAATTCCATCAATGTCTGTTGCATTGGATTCTACTGCAGCAGTACACGTCATATCACCAACAGTGCGGTAACGAACTTTCTTTTTTAATACTACATCGTTTTTATCGGGTATAATAAATTCTGAAAGAGATACTAACTGTCCCTGGTACTCGATAACTTCTCTTTCATGGGCGAAATAAATTGAAGGCAATTCAATCTTTTCTCTTTTTATATAATTCCAGATATCCAGTTCCGTCCAGTTGCTGATGGGAAATGCACGAACATTTTCACCCTTATGAATTTTGCCGTTATAGATATTCCATAATTCGGGTCTTTGCAGTTTGGGATTCCATTGGCCAAATTCATCTCTCACAGAAAATATTCTTTCTTTAGCTCTTGCTTTTTCTTCATCTCTTCTAGCGCCACCGATTAATGCATCGAATTTGTATTCTTCAATAATATCAAGCAGGGTATAGGTTTGCAAAGCATTTCTGCTTGCAAATTTTCCTTTCTGTTCGGTAAGATGTTTTTCTTTAATTGTTTTTTCTACATCACCTACAACTAATTTTTCCCCGATTTTATTTACAAGCTTATCTCTGAAGTTTAATGCTTCAGGAAAGTTGTGTCCTGTATCTATATGAACGAGCGGAAAAGGAAATTTTCCGGGACGAAATGCTTTTAATGCAAGATGAACAAGCGTTATTGAATCTTTACCCCCTGAAAATAATAGACCGGGACGTTCAAACTGTCCTGCCACTTCACGCATAATATGAATCGCTTCCGATTCTAATTGCGCCAAATAATCTAAATGATATTTACTCATCTTAATTTTATTTAAATCATGAAGCCTGCTCATGAACATGAAGGCCACATTCTTTTTTTGTATTGTCTTCCCACCACCACCGCCCGGCACGAAAATCTTCGCCTGGCCTTATTGCTCTTGTACACGGTGCACAACCAATGCTCACAAATCCTTTATCGTGGAGTGAGTTGTAAGGAATATCATTTTCATTAATGTATTGTTTTACTTCTTCGGTTGTCCAATGAAGTATAGGATGATATTTTATTACATGGTTACTTTCATCCCATTCAATCTGTGGCATATCATGGCGATCAGCAGAGTGTTCCGCCCGAAGGCCTGTAATCCAGATTGAATTATCTTTTAATGCTCGTTTTAACGGAGCTACCTTTCTTAAATAACAACATTCTTTCCTGTTTTCAACAGATTCATAAAATGCATTAGGACCTTTTTCTTCAACAAAACTTTCTAATGAAATAGCGTCAGGGTAATATGCTTTTATATGTGTGTTATACTTTTCATTGGTAGATCTCCACACAGAATAAGTCTCAGGAAATAATCTTCCGGTATCCAGCGTGAAAATTTTTATCGGAAGCTGATTACTTAAAATCTTGTCGGTAATAACCTGGTCTTCATAACTAAAGCTGGTAGAAAAGGTTACCGCATCAGGAAATTGCCTGGTTAACCCCAACAGAAATTCATCAATGCTTACAACATTTGCCATTTTGGCGAGAGGTAATGTATGATCTTTTAGCTGTTGTGACATTTGATGGAATAGATATTTTTAATTTTTTATTTAAAGAGAAATATTTGAAAATATTGGTTGCTGTATCACTGAGTTATTAATCAGCAACAGCCACGCATTGAGTAGTTTGGCATACACATCTGTAGGAGAAAAGATAAGTGTTTCATAATTTAATAAAAATAATAGTCTACAACAAAAGTAGGGTATAGAATTTTAAAAACTGAAAATATTTTTAAACATACTTGTTTTCTTTCTTAACGTTATTATAAAAAAATTGAAATAATGTAATTGAGGATTGATGTTAAAGTATTGACCGGCACTAATTTCAATAGATTATTTTAAAAAATATTTATTGTAGAATTTATTTTGAATGATTTCAAAAAAAATATTTTGTAAGTAGAAAAGCAATTGTATACAAAGGTGATTTGAACAAATGCATAACTTTTATTGATCCATATCAACGGAATTTCTTATTTCATCTCAATGGACGAAGGCATCAACCCGGCTTAGCTTTGCAGTATAAAAATTTAGAAAATGGAATTATTAAATGCACTTGAGTGGCGTTATGCATCTAAAAAAATGAACGGTAAAAGAGTACCCGAAGATAAAGTAGAAAAAATATTGGAAGCTATAAGGCTCGCTCCATCATCCATCGGCCTGCAACCATATAGCGTAATGGTTATTACCGATCCGGAATTAAAAAAGAAAATATTACCTATAGCTAATAATCAACAACAAATTGTTGATTCTTCACATTTGTTGGTATTTGCAGCATGGGATGAAATAACAACAGAACGTGTAGAAGATTTTATCAGCCTTAATGCAAAAACGAGGAAGGTCTCAATGGAATCACTTGATGGTTTAAGAAGTAAACTCTTGAACATTTCTAAACGCTCCCGGGAAGAGAATTTTGAATGGGCAGCAAGGCAAACTTATATAGCTTTTGCAACCGGTATAGCTGCCGCTGCTGAAGAAAGAGTGGATGCTACACCTATGGAAGGCTTCAATAATGTTGCTTTGGACGAGTTATTAAATTTAAAAGACAAAGGTCTTCGCAGTCTTACGTTACTTCCACTTGGTTATCGTGAGAAAGAAAAAGATTGGTTGGTAAATCTTCCTAAAGTGAGAAGAGAAAAGGAAAAATTTTTCATAACGGAATTGGCATAATCAAATCAAAAATTAAATCAAGAAAAAAATAAAAAATGAAAAAATTATTATCGACAAATCCAAATAACTGGATGGTATTAGTGGCGCGGCTTACATTGGGTATCACCATATTTCCACATGGCGCTCAAAAATTGTTGGGCTGGTTTGGAGGCTACGGTTACAACGGAACAATGGGATTTTTAACCGGGCAAATTCATCTTCCCTGGATCATAGCTTTGCTCGTAATTTTAATAGAATTTTTTGGTTCACTTCTGCTGATATTCGGCTTCCTTACCCGCATTGCGGCTTTTGCACTAATGGCAAGTTTCCTGGGAGTTCTATTTGCAGTTCATATTGGTAATGGTTTTTTTATGAACTGGGGGATGCAGCCCAATCATGGTGAAGGCTACGAATATTTTATTTTATTATTTGGCCTGGTGATTATGCCATTGATTGGCGGTGGTGGTAAAGCAAGCGTTGATGCAGCAATAACCAAGAATAAATGATCTTTGGCTTTGCATTTCATTATTGTGGTTTTATTAAAGTTAGAAAACGATGACAACATTATCAGAGTTTAAAACATTTACAGGTAATCTTAAGAAACAAGGTCATGTGATGCCTGTTTTATTTATTGGTCACGGTTCCCCGATGAACGGAATTGAACACAACCAGTTTAGTAACACTTGGGCGCAACTGGCAAAAGAAATTCCTGAGCCTTCAGCAATATTGGTGGTGTCAGCTCATTGGTTAAGTCGTGGCACAAAAATAACAGCAATGGATTTCCCTGAAACGATTCATGATTTCGGAGGTTTCCCAAAAGAATTATATGATGTGCAATATCCTGCACCTGGCAACCCTGAACTTGCAAAGGAAACTGCTTCTCTTATAAAAACCGCTGATGTAGAACTGGTACACGATTGGGGCCTTGATCACGGTGCGTGGACAGTTGTTAGAAACATGTACCCGGATGCTAAAATTCCCGTGTTGCAGTTAAGTATAGATTATACCAAAGGCCCGAAGTTTCATTATGAACTGGCTAAAGAACTTTCTTCATTACGCAGCAAGGGTGTTTTGATAATGGGCAGTGGTAATATGGTTCACAACCTCAGGCTTGTTTCCTTCGACAAGATTAATTCGGAGTTTGGCTTTGATTGGGCTGTTGAAATGAATGAAGTTTTCAAAAAAAATATCACAAACCGTGACCATGCTGCACTAATAAACTATGAAAATCTTGGCAATGCAGCTAAACTTGCCGTACCTACTCCTGATCATTACTATCCACTATTATATACATTAGGTTTGCAGGGCAAAAATGAAGAAGCTTTTATTTTCAATGATAAATTAATGGCCGGTTCACTTACCATGACATCGCTGGTGATAAATTAACTCACGGAATAAATTAGTATTAACTGAAAACTAATTATTCTTTCCATTCCAAATTTTTGCGATAAAGTATTCTACAATTTATTCACAATTTTGTATAAAATCGGGCTTAAAACGAAGCTCTACGGTTACCAGTTGGGCATTGTAGATATTTATAAAAGAATCCTTTTGCCACACTATGTTTCGTGACAAATAATTACATTTGCCCATTGTAAAATGTAACATTTTTTGTTTTCCATTCCCGATTGAATAAGAATAATTTGGGGAAGATGTTTTTTTCCAATTTCCTTTTAGAATTAACCAACTTTACAATTGCTTCAGATATCAGAATAATTAGCCCGTCATCACATTTAGAGGACTGCTGTTTAATTTTAGTTTAAATATTTAATATAAATATGGCCAATAAAGGTTTGTACCATCCGGAATTTGAACATGACTCATGTGGAATTGGATTTGTTGCCAATATAAAAAGCAATAAAAGCCACCAGATAATTTCTGATGCTTTGACAATTCTGGAAAATATGGAGCATCGTGGCGCTTGCGGCTGCGAACCCAATACCGGTGATGGAGCCGGAATCCTGATTCAGACACCTCACGAATTTTTCTTTGATGAATGTTTAAAGCATGGAATCCATTTGCCGACCTATAGCAAATATGGAGTTGGTGTTTTATTTTTCCCAAAAGATATCAGGCTTAGAGAAGAGTGCCGCGATATTTTCAATCGGTCTGCTGAAACCCTTGGGCTTGAGATTCTCGGTTATCGCCGGGTACCTGTAAACACTGATGGTATAGGGCTTACAGCGTTATCAGTTGAACCGGAAATTGAACAGGTCTTCATCGCTTGCCCGGATCATATCAATAATCCAATTAATTTCGAAAGAAAATTATTTGTATTAAGAAATTATGCTGCCCAAACAATTAATAATACAGTAAGAAAAGATGCAGTTGGATTTTACGTTGCTTCACTTTCTTACAAAACAGTTATTTATAAAGGACAACTTACCAGTTTGCAGTTGCGCAATTATTATCCTGATCTCAGTAATAAAAAAATTGTTTCTGCATTTGGTCTCATCCATTCACGTTTTGCAACTAATACTTTTCCTTCATGGAAGTTGGCTCAACCTTTCAGATATATTGCTCATAATGGTGAGATCAATACTTTGCAGGGAAATCTGAACTGGCTCCGTACAAGTGAGAAGAGTTTTGTTTCTCAATATTTCAGTAAGGAAGAAATGGAAATGTTGTTGCCCGTAGTTGAACAAGGACAGTCTGATTCTGCCTGCCTGGATAATATGATAGAGTTGCTTACATTATGCGGTCGTTCACTTCCACATGTTATGATGATGTTGATTCCGGAAGCATGGGATGGTAATGAACACATGGATCCAATAAAGAAAGCTTTTTACGAATTTCACGCTTCCTTTATGGAGCCGTGGGATGGCCCTGCATCCATTTCATTTACGGACGGAAGATTGATTGGTGCGACGCTCGACCGGAACGGCCTTCGCCCATCGAGGTATTGTATTACTACTGATGACCGTGTTATTATGGCATCAGAAACGGGAGTTTTGCCGATAGATCCCAAACTTATTAAAGAAAAAGGCAGGCTACAACCAGGGAAAATGTTTGTAGTGGATTTGGAAGAAGGGAGAATCATTAGCGATGACGAAATAAAAAAGAAAATTTGTTCTCAAAAACCCTACAGTGACTGGCTGAACAAATATAAAATACGGCTGGAGGAGTTACCCGAACCTCGTGTAATGTTTACGCACCTAGAGCACAGGCAAGTATTTCAATATCAAAAAGCATTCGGTTATACAACTGAAGACCTCGACCTGTTAATTGCGCCTATGGCATTAACAGGAAAAGAACCGACAGGATCCATGGGCAGTGATGTACCGTTGGCGGTTTTAAGTAATGAGCCTCAGCACCTGAGCAGTTATTTCAAACAGCTTTTTGCCCAGGTAACCAATCCACCGATTGATCCAATTAGGGAGAAGCTAGTCATGTCTCTTGCAACTTTCGTTGGTAATAATGGAAATCTTCTCGAGGAAGATCCTTTATCATGCCATTGTGTTGCATTAAAGCATCCTGTATTATCCAATCATGAATTAGAAAAAATAAGAAGCATTGATACCGGAATCTTCCAGGCTAAAACGTTACAGACTTATTTTATGGCAGATGGTAAGCCTGGCTCACTGCAAAGAGGGATCGAACGCCTTTGCCGTTATGCCGTTGACGCTGTTGCCGATGGGTTTGAAGTATTGATTTTGTCAGACAGGGCAATTGATTCGGAGCATGCTGCAATTCCATCATTATTGGCTACTGCAGCAGTTCACCATCATTTAATTAAAAAAGGTTTGCGTGGTCAGGTAGGTTTGGTTATTGAAGCTGGGGATGTATGGGAAGTACACCACTTTGCCTGCCTTATCGGTTTTGGTGCCACATGTATCAATCCGTACCTGGCATTATCTACCATTCGCGATATGAAGATTTCAGGAAAATTGATGACAGATCTCAATTCAACAGATCTCAAGAAAAACTATGTGAAAGCTGTCAATGAAGGTTTATTAAAGGTTTTTTCAAAAATGGGTATTTCTACATTTCAGTCTTACCAGGGAGCACAAATTTTTGAAATCATCGGAATAGATAAATCAGTTATCAATAAATATTTTACTGGTGCTACATCCCGTATCGAGGGTATGGGGCTTGATGAAATTGCTAATGAGACCTTAGTAAAACATTTCTTTTCATTCAGCAGGAAAAATATTCCTATTGAACGGCTTACGGTTGGTGGCGCCTACCAGTGGAAACGTAAAGGAGAATTTCATCTATTCAATCCTCAAACAATCCACTTGTTGCAATATTCTACAAGAATGAATGATTATTCAATCTTTAAGAAATATTCAAAACTTGTAAATGACCAAACTGAAAAAGCTGCTACACTGAGAAGCCTTTTTCAATTTAAGAATAACCGCCCTTCTATTTCGATAGATGAAGTAGAGCCTGCGGAAAACATTTATAAAAGGTTTGCCACAGGTGCCATGTCGTTTGGTTCCATTTCATGGGAAGCCCATACGACTTTAGCTATTGCAATGAACCGCCTTGGTGGTAAAAGTAACACAGGTGAAGGTGGAGAAGATGAAATAAGATATGTAAGATTACCTAACGGTGACTCTATGCGCAGTGCAATAAAACAGGTTGCCTCTGCCAGGTTTGGAGTTACGAGTGAATATCTTACAGAAGCTGAAGAATTGCAGATTAAAATGGCACAAGGGGCCAAGCCCGGCGAAGGTGGACAATTGCCCGGTCACAAAGTTGACGATTGGATTGGACGGGTTCGCCATGCAACAGCGGGGGTGGGCCTAATTTCTCCACCGCCTCACCACGATATATATTCTATCGAAGATCTGGCCCAATTAATCTTTGATCTCAAAAACGCAAACAGGAACGCAAGAATTAATGTGAAACTGGTTTCAAAAGCAGGCGTAGGTACGATCGCTGCCGGTGTGGCAAAAGCAAAGGCTGATGTTATCTTAATTTCCGGTCATGACGGTGGCACTGGAGCTTCACCACTTAGCTCAATAAAACATGCAGGTTTACCATGGGAACTTGGCCTTGCAGAAACGCATCAAACATTAGTAAAAAATAAACTTCGCAGCCGGGTAATTGTACAAACCGATGGTCAACTAAAAACCGGGCGCGACATTGCAATTGCAACTTTGTTAGGCGCTGAAGAATGGGGTGTTGCAACGGCAGCTTTGGTGGTCGAAGGTTGTATCATGATGCGAAAATGCCATTTAAATACCTGCCCGGTTGGAGTTGCTACTCAAAATCCTGAATTAAGGAAACGTTTCACTGGTGAGGCTGATCATGTGGTTAATTTGTTTAAATTTCTAACCCAGGAGTTAAGAGAGATAATGGCGGAACTAGGCTTCAGAACTATTAATGAAATGGTGGGCCAGGTTGATTATCTTGAAAAAAGAGAGAATATAACACACCCAAAGTTTTCTAAACTCGATCTGTCGCCAATCTTATATAAAGAACCAGCGTCTAAATTTACTGGATTATACAAAAGCGAAGACCAGGATCATGGATTAGCCGAAGTGCTTGACTGGAAACTATTAAAAGCTGCGCAACCTGCTATTGATCACCTTCAAAAAGTGAGGCATTCATTTAATATTCAAAATACTGATAGAACAACAGGAACGATTTTATCGAATGAGATCTCAAAAAAATATAAAGCCCAGGGGTTGCCAGATGATACCATTCATTTCAAATTTTCAGGCACTGCTGGTCAAAGCTTTGCTGCATTTAATACAAGAGGCGTGACACTTGAATTAGAGGGAGACGCTAATGATTATTTCGGCAAAGGTCTTAGCGGAGCCAAATTGATTATATATCCCTCAAAGGATGCAGGTTTTGTTCCGGAAGAAAATATTATCATTGGGAATGTTGCCTTTTATGGAGCTACATCTGGTGAAGCATATATTCGAGGAAAAGCGGGTGAACGTTTTTGTGTTCGTAATTCAGGCGCAAATGTAGTAGTTGAAGGAGTAGGGGATCACGGGTGCGAGTACATGACGGGGGGGAATGCTGTTATTTTAGGAGAAACCGGTAGAAATTTTGCGGCAGGTATGAGCGGAGGAATAGCTTATGTGTATAATGTTCAGCATAATTTTGATTCATTATGCAATAAAGAAATGGTTGATTTGGATCCCGTTGACGGTGAGGATGAAAAAGTATTACGTCACATGATAGCTCAACATTATCAACTTACTAATAGCACCGTTGCGAAATTTATTCTGAATGATTTTGAAAATCAATTGAAAAATTTCATAAAAGTTTTTCCTAAAGATTACAAAAAAATACTGGTTGACACAAAAGAAATGATTCCGGTAAAATAGCACAAAAGACTTTTTTATTATCACGAGAAATTTCCTAATTAAAATTATTTAATTGTTAGATTGAATGGCAAAACCAACAGGATTTTTAGAATTTACGAGGGAGCTTCCTCAAAAGCGACCACCAGCCGAAAGAGTTAATGATTATTATGAATTTGTCGAACGGTATACTGATGAAAAATTAAATCAGCAGGCAGCACGATGCATGGATTGCGGAATTCCCTTCTGTCATCACGGTTGCCCCTTAGGCAATGTTATTCCTGAATTTAATGATGCGGTATATAGAAAAAGTTGGAAAGAGGCTTACGACATTCTTACATCAACAAACAATTTCCCTGAATTTACAGGGCGTATATGCCCCGCGCCCTGCGAAACATCATGTGTTTTGGGCATTAACCAACCTGCAATTACTATAGAAGAAATAGAAAAACATATAATTGAAATTGCATTCGATCACGGGTTTGTAAAGGCGCAAAGACCAAATGTACGAACAGGCAAAAAAATTGCCGTTGTTGGTTCTGGCCCGGCAGGTCTGGCCGTAGCCGCACAACTGAATTATGCAGGTCACAACGTCACCGTTTTTGAAAGGGATGATTTGCCCGGCGGATTGTTGAGATATGGCATACCCGATTTCAAATTAGAAAAATGGGTAGTTGAACGAAGGATTAAATTAATGGAGGAAGAGGGTATTGTTTTTAGTTGCAATTCAAACGTGGGAGTTGATATCAGTATTAATGACCTTCTTCGGGAATATCACGCAATTGTGTTGGCCGGAGGTTCCACCATCCCAAGGGATTTGAGTATTCCGGGCAGGGAACTAAAAGGAGTTCATTTCGCTATGGACTTTTTAAAACAGCAAAATAAAAGAGTTTCAGATATAAAAGTAGAGAACGAAAATATTTTCGCCACTAATAAAAATGTGGTGGTAATTGGTGGCGGCGATACCGGAAGTGATTGTGTTGGTACATCTAACCGGCACAAGGCATTGTCAGTAACTCAATTTGAGCTATTGCCCAAGCCGCCCGATAGTCGAACCTCTTTTATGCCATGGCCGACCTATCCAATGCTAATGAAAACGACCAGCTCACATGAAGAGGGTGTTCAGCGCAATTGGGCAATTGCTACTAAAGAATTTGTGGGCGATGAAAACGGTAATCTCAAAGCATTAAAGATTGTTAGTCTTGAATGGAAGTTTACCGATGATGATAAGCCGGCGAAATTTGTAGAAGTAGAGGGAAGCGAAACTGAAATTCCTTGCGAACTCGCTTTGCTGGCGATGGGATTTTTGCATCCTCAGTATGAAGGCTTACTCGAGCAGCTTGAAATTGAACTGGACGAAAGAGGTAATGTAAGGGCTTCGGAGAAAAATTATCATACTAATATTTCAAAAATATTTGCGGCCGGCGATATGCGCAGAGGCCAGTCATTAGTTGTTTGGGCAATATCAGAGGGTAGGGAATGTGCCAGGAAAGTAGATGAATATCTTATGGGGCATTCTTTATTGGAAGCAAAAGACCAGAATATTTTGCATGAACTATAACTAAGTTTTAGTGATGAAAAGAGATCCTGCCTCGAGCAGGATTTTTTAGTTTTAATAATTTATATTAAAAATAAAAATATCTGTTATAATATTTATTAACATTGAAATTTATAAAATGTGGAATATGACTATTAATTGCTGATGATCAATAATTTAATATAATTATTAAATATATTATAAATAAAAATATATAAATTATTTGATTGAAAAAACAAAATATTAAATATGTTTGACTCATGAATTTAAATAATACAAAAATAAATTCGAAATTGATTATTGCGATTATTATTATAATATTATTTTTTCGTATGCCCGCCAAGAGCAATTATTTGAACTCAACATTGTTCCCGGACATAGCCAAAAATGTTCGGGGAATGAACAAGTATCTTTCCTTACAATATGAAAAACATTTACAGAGTACGATGCTGATAAAAATTACTGGTGCTTTAGCCAAAAAGGAAAGGAGCGTAGCAGATCGATTAACTTCTGAGAAAAGTTAATCAGCTACACCCCTTTCATTATTAATCTTTAAATCTAAAACAATGTTAAGAAAGATTTTCTTAGGAGCAATCGTATGTCTAACTTTTATTTCGGCCTTCTCGCAGTCTGATTCTACAAAACCTGCGGCGCCAACTTCGCCGGCGCCAACAATCACCGGATCCGTTGATGCGTATTTCCGGTATAATTTTAATGACCCGAAGGGTGGGTTTACAAACAATTATACAAGTTTTACTAACTCGCAAAATTCTTTCGAGCTTGGAATGGCCAGTATCAGGGCCGATCATAGCTTTGGCAAAGCAAGTGCAACTATTGATCTTGGATTTGGGCGCCGCGCCGAAGAGTTTTCTTACGGAAACCCGGACCATCCAAGTTTGTTTGCTGTTAAACAGGCTTATGTAAGTTATTCAGTTTCTGATAAATTAAAGTTCACAATAGGGAAGTGGGCAACCCATATTGGATATGAAGTAACTGACGCTTATCTGAACAGGAATTACAGCATGGATTATATGTTTTCTTATGGACCATTTTCACATACTGGTCTAAAGGCAGACATTGGACTCGGAAAAAAGAGCGCATTAATGCTCGGTGTTGCTAATACCACGGACCATGTAAGTGATACCGTGTCCCGCAAATATGCAATTGCTCAGTTTAGCACAGGTACAATGGACGATAAAGTAAAGGCTTATGTAAATTACCAGGGAACTTATGGAGGGGCTTACAGTCTAACGCAATTTGATTTGGTCGTTACCGCTGCGGTTACCAGCAAATTTAGTTTAGGTTATAATGGTACTATTCAGATGGTAAAACCTGAAGGGACTTCTGGTTCCAGTTGGTGGGGTTCAGCTGTTTATGTTACTGCTGATCCTACCGCTGTGTTCGGCATTACTTTACGTGCAGAGTATTTTGATAATAAAAAAGCAGTAATTGCTGCCCCTGTCGCAAGCATATTTGATGTGACGCTTTCACCCAATTTCAGGGTAGGCAATCTTACCATAATTCCTGAGCTAAGGCTAGACGCTGGTAATAATGAAATTTTCGAAAAGGGTGATGGAACGGGAACGAAAACAACTGTTACCGGTATAGTAGCAGCTACATATCATTTTTAAATCTTTAACCAACCATTTTTTTACACACAAAAACCTTAACAATGAGATTATCTGATTTCACTAAAAGTTTTTACTTTTCGCGGAAAGGATTTTTCAAAATCTTTGTCCCCCTGATGCTGATATTATTTATCACCATCGCATCACCCGCAATAGCCCAGGACGCTTCCGGAACTAAGACCGGAACAATAAATGACGTTGCGGCCGCAACAGTCGGAAAACCAACTGTAACAGAAATTGGCGACCAGGCCGGTCACAACAAAATTGCAATTAACATAATGTGGACTCTTATCACGGGCTTTCTTGTGATGTTTATGCAAGCTGGTTTTGCAATGGTTGAAACCGGGTTTACACAAAAGAAAAATGTGGCCCATACCATGACCATGAATTTTATGGTATATGCTATTGGAATGCTTGGCTTTTGGATTTGCGGTTTCGCATTTATGTTTGGAGGAGCTCTTAACCCAGCCACGTTAGGAGGAGGAGTTGCATCGAGTCACGAAATAACCGTCCATCTTTTTGGAAAGGATTTTGGACTCATAGGAGCTGCGGGATATTTCCTGAACAGTAAGGTGTATGACGTAGGTGTTTTCACATTATTCCTTTTCCAGATGGTATTTATGGATACCACTGCCACGATACCCACAGGTGCAATGGCAGAAAGATGGCATTTCAAATCTTTTATTGTGTTCGGCTTCTTTATTTCCATGTTTGTATATCCAATTTTCGGAAACTGGGTATGGGGCGGCGGATGGTTATCTCAACTTGGGGTAAACTTTGGTTTAGGACATGGTCATGTTGATTTTGCTGGTTCTTCTGTTGTACATGAAGTTGGTGGGTTTGCAGCTTTAGCCGGTGCGATCGTTATCGGTCCCCGGATTGGCAAATATGGGAAAGACGGCTCTGTAAATACTATTCCGGCACATAATATTCCAATGGCAATTATAGGAACCTTTATTCTTGCGTTTGGATGGTTTGGTTTCAACCCGGGATCTACACTTGCTGGCGGCGACCTTCGTATTTCAATTGTTGCTGTTAATACAATGCTGGCTAGTGCCGGAGGTGCCTTCGCTGCTGCATTATACATGAAAGCAAAAACAAAAAAGTGGGACCCCGGAATGATGGCCAATGGTATGTTGGCTGGCCTTGTTGCCATTACTGCTCCATGTGCTTTCGTAAATGCACTCTCCGCAGTAGTTATAGGTGTTATTTCAGGGATATTGGTAATTGTTGTCGCAATATTTGTAGATACCAAATTAAAAATTGATGATCCTGTTGGAGCATTTGCGGTACATGGGGCAAATGGTTTCTGGGGTGTTCTGGCGTTGGGCCTGTTTGCTGATGGTTCATATGGCGATGGTTGGAACGGCGTTCCCGGCACAGTAAAAGGGTTGTTTTACGGAGATGGAAAACAATTTGTTGCAGAGCTTATTGGAGCAGTCACCTGCGCTGTATTTGTATTTGTGGTAATGTATATATTCTTCAAGATTTGTAAGGGTACTGCCATTGGGCTCAGATCAACTGCAGAGGAAGAAATAGGAGGCCTTGATATTCCAGAAATGGGTGTTCATGGTTATGTAGATTAATTAGTCATTTATTCCGGAAGCGTCTGTTTAAGGATGCTTCCGGAATTTTTTTAAATATATCAACCTTGACAAAATTTTTAAGAAGAGCTATCAATCCAATAAAGCTTTTTATCGCAGATAGCAGATTCATAGGTGTTTTGTTACTTTGTTGCACTGCTATATCATTAATATTATCCAATTCATCGGGTGGCCATTGGTATAGGGAAATATGGAATAGTGATTTGCATTATGGTCATCTGCCCATTGCGCTTCCGCACTCTGGTTTAAAATGGATTAATGATTTTTTGATGGCAATTTTCTTCCTGTTTGCAGGAATGGAAATAAAGCGTGAATTGCTTGTTGGTGAATTGTCGAGCTTTAAAAGAGCTGTAATGCCTTTTGGCGCTGCATTAGGCGGAATGATAGTGCCTGCTCTTATATATTCTTCTTTTAATATTACCACCAGCTTTGCCCATGGTTGGGGAATACCAACTGCAACAGATATTGCTTTTTCTCTCGGCATTGCATCATTATTTGGAAAAAAAGTTCCCGCAAGCTTAAAAATATTTTTAATGGCGCTTGCCATTATCGATGATCTCGGAGCTATTGTTGTTATTGCACTCTTTTATGGCAACCAGGTAAAATGGATGTTCCTGTTGATTGGCGCACTGGTTTATGGTGCCATCTTCATAGTTAATTATTTTAAATTAAAACAAGGTGTTGTTCAGGTGGTTCTTTCATTAGTATTGTGGTATATGATTTTTAATTCTGGAATTGAGGCAAGTATTAGCGGGGTAATGATTGCGTTTGCCATGCCTGTAAATTCATTACCTAAATTTGAGAATGCAATCAGCCGGTTTGTAAATTTCATTATTTTACCTCTTTTTGCATTAGCAAATACTGCAATATTGTTACCAACTGATATCGTAAATTCCCTGCAAAGTTCTGTGAGCACGGGAATTATGTTCGGGTTGGTAATTGGTAAGCCTGTTGGTATTTTTATTTTTAGCAGGGCTATGATAGCATTTAAAATTGCAAAGTTGCCTACCAATACCAATTTAAAACAGTTGTTGGGTGTTGGTTCCCTTGCCGGTATTGGGTTTACCATGTCTATTTTTACCACCACACTTGCTTTTCAGGATGAGTTATTCAGGGATATAGCCAAAATTTCGATTCTTTCAAGTATGATATTATCGATGACGCTGAGTTTTATTTACTTTAAAATGATCCATCCGAAGGTTGTGAAGCCTGTACACAAGAAACCACCTTTAACACAAATGCAGCCATCAATGGCAATGGGCTAACTGTAGCTGTGCAGAATTTGGTTTATGTGGTAAAAATAGATTTGAAATATTTTCCCTTTTGGAAACTAAAAAGCTTTTCATTTCTATGAAAGGCTTTTTTAAATTCAGGTGATTGTAAAGTTTTAGTGGCGAAAAGTAAAATCGTATATTGAAATATTTTTTGGAGAATTTGTAAAAATGCCGCGAGCATTTAAAATTTTGAAATCATTATGTCAACATTAATTATAATAGGATTCATCCTGGTGATCGTATTAGCTGTCATTTTTCTTGCGTGGCGGGATGACAAAATCGGAGACCTTGAAAAAAGAGTAGAGATCCTGGAGCAGCAGGCAAATAAAAAAATTGTTAGCAGGCTCTTCTTTGTCGAATTAAAATCTGTAAATAGCGTGCTGGATACATTGAATAATTGCTTTTATGAAATAGATAAAAATGGCGATTACGATATCGATACTGAATACAGGCTTGACGATGTATCCGATGAATGGTGGGACTCTTTATCAATCAGCGACCTTGAAGTTGTAAATAAAATGAAAAATGCTAAAACATAGATATAAAGCTAACTATAAAGCCAGGTCCCCGCTCATTCAATGTGGCGATTACTACAAAATGCCGGGTGATCCATCTTTACATTTGCTTTTGACCTGATGCCCGAATCAATATTTCAATTCCAAATGCTTATATGAACAGGTATAAACTGCGCCCTTCCCGTTTAAGAAGATTTTGGAAAGCTTTGGGCCCCGGGTTGATTTCAGGCGCCAGTGATGATGATCCTTCAGCCATCACAACTTTTTCACAGGCGGGAGCAAGATATGGCTTGTCTACGTTATGGGTGGCAATACTTGCTTTTCCAGTACTTGCTTCTGTACAGGAAATGTGCGCAAGAATAGGAATGGTAACGCAAAAAGGCATTACCGGGGTGGTAAAAGCACATTATCCAAAATGGGTACTTTATGTTTTAATAGGTTTGAGCTGCCCGGCGTTTGTGCTGAATATGGGCGCGGATATTTCTGTATTAGGAGAAACAGGAAATTTACTATTTCCGCAGATTGCACCATTATATTGCAGTATCGCATTTACCTTATTGTTGCTTCTGCTCATGATTGTTCTTTCATTTAAGAGGCTGGCACAGGTTATGAAATTTGTTTGCTTAAGCCTTGTTGTATATGTGGCTGCTCCTTTTTTTTATCCTCAGCACTTTATAGCAATTTTTAAAAGTTCCTTTATTCCTTCTTTTCATTTTGATAAGCCATTTTTATTAGTCGTTACCGGTTTAACCGGCGCCATCATTTCTCCTTATTTATTTTTTTGGCAAACTTCTGCTGAAGCCGAAGAAGCTGGAGAAGATGCGCATACCGTAAATCAACCTATAAAAAGGAAATTTTTTATAGCCATGAGAAAGGATATTGTTACGGGTGCTTTTTTTGCCGTACTCATCATGTATTTTGTAATACTTACTACCGGTACCGTTTTGCACGATAATCATATTTATGAAATCAGCACCGTAAAAGAAGCGGCAGCTGCCTTAAAGCCTTTGGCAGGTAATGCTTCTTATACATTATTTTCTATTGGAATTATCAGTACTGCTTTCCTGATAATACCGGTTTTAAGTGGATCTGTATCCTATATTCTATCAGAAGCATTTAACTGGAAATCGGGTTTCAATAAATCATTTTCCGAAGCAAAGGAATTTTATATCATCATCATTATAGCAATGTTCATTGGTATAATAATGCAGGTATTGCATATTAATGCAGTAAAAGCACTATTATTTACCACTATAATTTATGGCGTCACTGCGCCATTTCTTATAGCCATTATCCTGCACATTTGTAATAATAAAAAAATAATGGGCAAATACGCAAATCACCGGAAAGCTAATATACCAGGAGTTGTCACGCTTATATTAATGTTAGCAACTCTTGTTATACTGGGTTATTTTATGCTGCGTTAATTTTTTATGCTGGACTTATACATCTACTATCACATTTTTTTCATTCTTAGGATCAATCTTAACATTTACTTCTTTGCCTGGTTGAAAATGTACTATCCTTCGGCGGGAAACAATCGTTTTGCAGGCTGTTATATATACCTGGCCGGCATTGCTTTTTATTTCCAGTAATAATTTAT
>Ga0207667_10003322_pt1 | contig 19853 bp, 15 predicted proteins | sample KBSCornC52_FD_184301 | JGI IMG/M metagenome (GOLD analysis project Ga0207667, IMG submission 184301) | Corn rhizosphere microbial communities from Kellogg Biological Station, Michigan, USA - KBS Corn C5-2 (SPAdes) (version 2) | ecosystem: Host-associated > Plants > Roots > Rhizosphere > Soil ...
TATGCCGTATCCGCACATCGCCGACACGGACCAGCCTATCCTCAACAATCAGATGCTGGTCGCCCCGTTGCGGATCGAGGAAGCGCGTAATTCAAAGCTGGAAAAGGGACCTAACATCGCTTCGCTTCCGGAATTCGAGGCGCTACCCGACGAGCTTCAACTGACCGTACTTCTAAAAGTGGGCGACAACATTTCTACGGATGAGATCATGCCGGCGGGAGCCCGGGTGTTGCCGTTCCGCAGCAATATCCCGAAGATTGCCGAATTTGCCTTCGATATCATAGACCGAACCTATTGGCAACGAGCCAAAGCTTTGGCTGGGACCGACGGACATGCCGTCGTGGGAGGCAGTAATTATGGGCAGGGATCCAGCCGCGAGCATGCCGCATTAGCACCTCGTTACCTGGGCCTCCGTGTGGTTCTGGCCAAAGGGTTCGCCCGGATCCACGGCCAGAACTTGGTGAATTTCGGAATCCTACCGCTTGAATTCGTCGATCCAGCAGAGTACGACGAACTTGCGAACGGGGATATTCTGGTTTTAAAGGATCTCCGGGAAAAACTACCTCACGGTCGCATCTTGATCGAAAATCGTAGTCGAAAGCGCACATTTGAGAGCCGCCATGATCTTTCCCCGCGACAAGTCCATGTGGTGCTGGTAGGCGGCCTGATTAATTGGGCTAAGCAGCGGCTGTAGTTCGCCGATGCCACTGTCCCACTCGCGAGTGTTAAAGGTGTGTTGGTATAGAGAGGGGTCTTAGAGTGACAGATAACAAAGCGCAAGAACCTCAGGGACCGGACCTCAAATCTGGCATCGGCCTGGAAAGTCTGGTGGAGAATTCGCCTCTGTTGGGTCACGTTGATGGCGAGCCAGTCATGCTCGTCCGGCAAGGAGAGAACGTATTTGCCATCGGAGCGACCTGCACGCACTACGGCGGTCCCCTCGCAGAAGGACTGGTGGTCGGCGAAACCATTCGCTGCCCGTGGCACCATGCGCGATTCAGCTTACGCACGGGAGAGGCCGAAGGAGCTCCTGCACTCAATCCTGTCGCCTGTTTCGGCGTCCAACGCGAGGGCGGCAAGATCAGAGTTGATCGAAAGCGGGATGTTAATTTTGAGATCACTTGCCCGCAGAACCCGGATTCTGTGGTGATTATTGGGGCAGGCGCATCCGGTGCCGCTTGCGTGGACATGTTGCGCCAAAAAGGCTATCGCAAACCCATAACTCTGGTGGGTAACGAGGAGCCGGGGCCTGTCGATCGGCCGAATCTCTCAAAAGACTACCTGGCCGGCAAGGCTCCCGAAGAGTGGATTCCGCTACGCACACGTGACTACTATGAATCCATTCACGTTGAGCTCGTTACTACCGATCCGGCCGTTCACATCGATCCGGTTGCTCATAAAGCCACGCTACGAAGTGGACGCGTACTCCCATACGGAACGCTTTTGCTGGCGACCGGAGCCGAGGCCCAGTCTCTTCCAATCGAAGGCGCCGATCTCCCGCACGTCCATCGTTTGCGAACATTGGCCGATAGTAAAGCGATCATTGCCGATGCTCAGCGAGCAAAACGTTGCGTCGTGATTGGTTCCAGTTTCATCGGCCTGGAGGTTGCTGCTTCGCTCCGCGATCGAGGACTCGAAGTCAGCGTTGTCGGGAAGGAAGCAGTTCCGTTGGAGCGGGTATTGGGTTCGGAATTCGGCACATTCATAAAGAATCTTCACGAGCAACACGGTGTTCGTTTCCACTTAGGCACAACGGCTCAGGCCATCAGGAAGGACTGCGTCGAATTGAGTAATGGAAAGACAATTGAGGCCGAGTTGGTGGTTTTGGGGGTAGGCGTGTTACCACGGACGGCGCTAGCCAAAGACGCCGGCATTACGGTCGACAACGGCATCGTGGTGAACGAGAGTCTGCGGACCAGCGCGCAGGATGTATACGCAGCTGGGGACGTCGCGCGATATCCGGACCCGATCTCGGGTGAAAACGTAAGGATTGAGCACTGGGCTCTGGCAGAGCGCCAAGGACAATCGGTAGCGCGCGCAATGTTGGGCATCGGACATGCGTTTCGTGACGTGCCGTTTTTCTGGAGCCAACATTACGATGTTCGGATCTCCTACGTAGGCCATGCGTCGTCATGGGACGGACTTGAAGTCATCGGAGACCTGATAAAGGGGAATGCCTGCGGGGTTTTTCGCAGGGGTAGGCAAATCATGGCAGTAGCGACGGTTGGCCGGGATCGAGTGAGTTTGGCCGCGGAAGCCGCTTTGGAACAGAACGATCTTAAATCCCTGGAAGTCGTCTTGAAGGCTCAACAGTAGACCCGCAGTCAGGGCTTTTGGCTAACCTTGGCACTCTTCTGATTGTCGACACGCCGATAATTTGTATACGTTTCATCGTCAGCGGATGCAGTCGAGAAAAGCAATACCGTGGCTTTTACTCGCGTTGAGAAGTGACTTGGCAGCCAGATATTGTTCTGTATAGGAGTTTGCTCCAAGGTGAATTCCGTGCCCGGCTGCACATGCGCCACAAATAAGCCGATCGCCACAGGTTGAAACACTTCAGCATGTACTTTTACCCACTGGTATTGCTCGACGTCGACCCACATTTCTCCTCGCATGCCCTTCAGGACTTTGGTGTCCCGGTTTTTGGGCTGGTAGCTTGCCCGAGGGGTCGCTGCCAGGACAAAGCAGCGGCGCCCGTTTACGGTCTCCTGTCCGCGAAGGGTAAAGTCAAAGGCTTTCATCATTTCCGACATTAAAGCGTGGTCTTGACGGCGCTCTGCCTGATACTTCGTTAAGCGCTTTTTGCTTTCGCTCGCTGTTTCCTTGCGCCTGCGATCAGTTTCTCTCCGCAGCTTCGCCGCTTCTTCGTCAGCCTGCCCCACAGGCAGCGGTTCATCATTGATCGCGATTAACTTGTTATAGGGGGAACCTTCGATCATCGTCACCTGATACGTCTTCGTGGTTTGTTTGCCGTGTTTTGTAATAACATCCCGTTCCGTAAACGCGTACTCCGGCGCCGCGGTCCAATCAGCGTTGGTGTTTTGGACCGATCGTTGAACGATCTCCTGGACATTGCTCGCTCCCATTACCCGCCCGGCTGAAGCGATCGCAAGTACTGCTAATCCAATGTGTTCGAGATTATGCATGTCAGCATAATGTTGATGCGGGACAGTCTATATGTGTAACATGCAAACCTGCGTTAGTTGTCGCCGCTATCTTTGCGCCGGGCGTGTACGACGAAACGCAACGGTGCCGGACCCACGTCAACCGCCTCGTCCAGGAGCTCGTCCGTGCCTTTGTGTATGCGCCGCGCTACGTCGTTCAGCTTGGCTTCGGCTTCGGGCGGTAAGTGCCTCCGGTATGTCCTTGTCTCAACCGCCGAGCAGGCTTCCTGCTGAAAGGCCGCCGGACTGCGCAAGCTCGCCGCCGCTAAGTTTTTTACCGTCCTCGAACTTGGCTCGCAGAACCTCGATCGCGCCGCCCTGGGAAGTGATCTTGAAACTCTGCGCCGTAACGTCGGTGACCTCACCGATCTTTCCAGGCACGTCGGCGAAACGACGGAAAAGCGTCTTGCGGGCGTCGAAAATCTGAAGCTTCTTTCCGTTGAATGTGGTCCATGCTCCCGGTGCTGGATTGCATCCGCGAATCAGGTTGTAGACGTGATCGATGGGCTTGGCCCAATCGATCTTCGCCTCGCCTGAGCGGCACCAGCCCTCGTAGCTCGCGTGCGATTCGTCCTGCACCGTCTCCGTGTGCTTGCCGGCCAGCACGAGGGCTGCAGCTTCGAGCATCGCCTGGACGCCCATCGGAAACAGACGATCGAAATAAACCGTGCCCAACGTGTCATCGGGGCTTATTGGCGTTCTCTTCTGAAGAACAACGGCACCTTCATCTAATCCATCAGAAGGCCGGAAGATGGTCAACCCGGTTTCCGTGTCACCCTTGATGATCGGCCAGTTGATGGAGCTCGGGCCGCGATATTTCGGCAGCAGCGACGGATGATACTGGATTGTGCCATGCGTCGGAATCTTCACGAATTCCTGGGGCGCGAACTGAAGCACGAAAGCCATAATCCCGATATCGGCGCCGGCGTCCTGCATGGCTTTCGCTGCTGCCGGATCCCGTAGCGATTTGAACTGGTGAACCTTCAGTCCTTTTTCCTGCGCAGCCGCCCGCAGCGCGTCGGGGCGAGCGCCCTCTTTTTCAGGTGCGCAGAATACGGCTCCGACCTCGTCGCCACGAGAGAGAAATGCTTCAAGTACCGCCTTGCCGAAGTCCTGCTGCCCGATAATGGCGATCTTCATTTCGTCTACTTTGTTTTAGGCGGCAGCGAAAACGCGCCCGCTGCTTTCTTGGCCGCGATGTCGGCGTCGCTCAAGCCGAGCACTTCTCTCAAGACCTCATCGGTGTGTTCGCCCAGCGTCGGCGATCTCTTGATTTTCGCGGGCGATGCCGAAAGCTTGATCGGCATGCCGACGTTGAACCACTTGCCGCGCTGTGGATGGTCCAGCTCGACATACATGTCGCGACCCTTCACGTGTACATCGTTCGCCAGATCTTCGGTAGACATGATTGGGCCACAGGGAACGTCGAGATCGTTCAAAATCACCATGAACTCGCGCTTGGTGTACTTCGACGCGAACTGTTCCAGTAGCCGCCAGACGTCGTTCTGGTTCTTGCGGCGGTCGCCGATCTTCAGATAGCGCGGATCCGTCGCCAGATCGGGTTGGCCCACGTCGGGTCCAACTCGCTTGGCGAGCCCGTCCCAGACTGCTTCCTGTATGACCACGTAGATATAGTCGTTGGGCCCGCCGGGCTTGCACTTGATGGCATTGCCGAGCTGGCCGCCGCCGGAATCATTTCCCGCTCGCGGCGTGGTGGTCAGACCTTCGGTAGGTACGGAATACTCTGACAAGGGTCCGTGCGCGAGCCGTTGGTGATCGCGCCATTTCACACGGCACAGGTTCATCACGCCGTCCATCATCGCGACTTCCACATACTGACCCTCGCCCGTGCGATCCCGTTGATGGAGCGCCGCTAGCAGCCCGATTGCAAGATGCAGTCCTGTGCCCGTGTCGCCGATCTGGGCGCCCGTCACATACGGCGGACCTTCGGGAATCCCGGTGGTGCTCATCGCGCCACCCATGGCCTGCGCCACGTTCTCGTACGCCTTGAAATCGGCATAGGGGCCAGACGATCCGAAACCTTTGATCGAACCCATGACCACCCGTGGATTGATTTCATGAATCTTTTCCCAAGGAAACCCGAGCCGGTCGAGCACGCCGGGTCCGAAATTCTCCATGATGATGTCACTCTTCTTCAACAGCTCGACGAACACCGCCTTGCCATCGGGCGACTTCATGTTGACCGTGATCGAGCGCTTGTTGCAGTTCAGCATCGTGAAATACAAGCTGTCCGCATTGGGCACGTCTCGCAACTGGCCGCGTGTCGCGTCGCCGGCGGGCGACTCGAACTTGATCACGTCCGCTCCCAGCCACGCCAGCAGTTGGGAGCAGGTCGGGCCTGCCTGCACGTGCGTCATGTCGAGGATGCGGACTCCCTTGAGTGCTTCCATCTATGTGTAGGTCTCCTTCGTCGACCCAGCCTGCCCATCAGGGCAAGGGATCTACTTGTACATGGTCTGATTCGACGTGCCCGACGAATAGACATCGCGGTTAATCACGACGTCCACGAGTGCCGGCAAGCCCGAATCGCGAGCCTTTTCGAGCGCGGGGCGAATGTCCTCGGGCTTAGTCACGCGGATGCCGAACCCGCCCATGGCCTGTGCGAGGTGGTCGAAGCGCACATCCCCCACCACGTTGCCGATATCGCCGCGGCCCGGATACTTGCGTTCCTGCCCAAATCGAATCTGGTTCCACGATGAGTTGTTGCCGATCACGCCCACAAACGGCAACTTCCGGTGCACCATGGTGATGAAATCGAAGCCTGTCAGCGTAAACGAGCAATCGCCGTAGAGGACCACGACATCGCGCTTGGGTTGAGCGAGCTTCGAGGCCATCGCAAAGCCAGTGCCGACGCCCAGAGTGCCAAGTGGTCCAGGATCCATCCAGCCGCCTGGTTTATGCGGCCGCACGATAGAGCCTGAGAACGTGACGATGTCGCCACCGTCGCCGATGTAGACCGTGTCCTCCTGAAGGAACTCGTTGATCTCGTGGCACAGACGCACAGGATGAATCGGCACTTCACCGGCCGCGATGATCTTGTCGTTCTTGCCCTGCGCCTTAGCTTCATCCTCACGCAGCATCCGGATGAACGGATCGTGCTTGCGAGAAACGTCGCCGGGAGAAGCTTCACACATCGCGTTCACGATGGTGCGCAGATTGCCGACCAACCCGAAATCGAAATCGCGGTTGTTGCCGACGTTCTTGTAATCCATGTCCATGATCACGATTTTGGCTTTTGGATTGAGCCGGCGGCCATAGCCCATGCGGAAATCGAGTGGCGTGCCCGCCAGCAGGATCACATCGGCGTTGTCGAACGCGGTCTTGCGCGAGGGCATGAACGCATGCGAGTGATTGCGCGGCAACGTTCCGCGCGCCGAACCGTTCACATAGATCGGGATGTTGAAATGCTTCGAGAACCGGTCGATCGCGTCATGCGCCCGGCATGTCCGAGCCTGCGTGCCGAATAGGGCCACCGGACGCTCCGCTTTTGCCAGCAAGTCCGCGACCTGCTCCACGATTTTGGGATCGCCGATGAAATCCGGAGCCCCGCCGTCGGATCCCTTAACGCGATAGTTCTTGGGATAACGCACTTTCGACGCTTCGACTTTGCCGTCCATCACGTCGTGCGGGATTTCGAGGAAGCCCGGTCCCGGCGCGCCGTTATACATTTCGCGGAACGCGATGCCCATCATTTCCGCGGTGCGCTCGGTGGTCATCACCAGCGACGCGAACTTGCTGATGGGCGTCATCATTTCGGTGTGACGCAACTCTTGTAATCCACCCATCCGGTATTGCTTGAGCGGCGAATTGCCGCCAATTAGCAGCATCGGGCTCTCGGCGCGATAGGCGTTGGCCATCCCCGTCACCGCGTCCGTCGTGCCCGGACCGGCGGTAACTACTGCGCAGCCCATCCCGGTGATGCGCGCGTAGGCGTCGGCCGCGTGCGCGGCGACCTGTTCGTGGCGGACGTCGACGATCTCGATGCCTTCATCAATGCAGCCGTTATAGATATCGACAATGTGCCCACCGGAAATGGTGAAGATGTGCTGGATGCCTTCCTGTTTGAGCATCTTGGCGACGATCTGGCCGGCGGAAATCATTTCCGGAGCGGCCTCGGTTTTCACAGCGGTAACGGGTTGAGTAGCGGTTTCCATGATCTTCTCCTGATGCCATCTCCTGACGGTTGGGGGCAACAGACGATGTTAACAAATTCCTGGAAACCGCCGCCTGTTTAAGGCAGTACTCTTAGCGGCGGAATCGGCGGCAGATGCTGCGATCGCTTGAGGCGCGCTTGCCCGATTTTGACCGAAGTCTTGAAGATCGCTCCCACCGGAATGAATCCGCCCAGCTTGTGCGCCGCGATCGCCGCCAGTCCCATGGACGCGATGCATCCGCACGAAGCACAGTCCGGTTTGCCGCCGAACTGGCAGGGGACGATCTTCGTTTCCAGATCCGCCGAAATTGTCTGAGTGGTGAGGGCGAACACGCAATTCTCGGGGCTGTGGGGCGGCGTGGCGAACTGCCGGATCAATCCATCCGCCATATCCAGCTTGGGGAATTCCGTCCGCAGTTGAAGCATGTCCGCGATAGCCCGCCGGCGCTCCTGCGGATCCAGCATTTCAGGCAATTGATCCCCCACCTGCGGTGTGAACAGGCTGAACCAGACTTTGCGGATCTCATCCCGGGGATGCCAGAATTCCAGAAACTCGCGCAAATATCCCGGCCGTTTCATCATCTGGCCAGTAACTGTGCAGTGAATGGTGATCTTCTGGCCTTCGATATTTTTCAGAATTCGATCATAGGTGGCTGGAGCGCGACGGACATCATGCTCCGCCTGTAAGCCGTCGATCGATACCACGAGGTTTAGGTTAGGAAGTGTGGCCCACGATGCTGCCGGCGGACGGAAGGCGCTGGTGACGATCTGCACGTGAATACCTTTACTAAGCAGAAGCGGAACCATCGTTTCGAGCTCACGATAACGGACCAGAGGGTCGCCTCCCACCAGTGAGAGATGCAAAGGCCGGAGGCGATCGACCACCTCAAGCACGCCGTCGACCAGTTCCTGCCCTCTGCGGTCGCGGAGGCTGCGCAGGGTGACGCCGCCGCCCAGGTGCCCATCCTCATATGCGTAGCAGCCCGGACATTTCAGCGGACATTCCCGTGTGATTTCGATCGAAAGAGAGGGTGGCTCTCCCTTCAAAATCCGGCCCCAGGCCTTCACTATCTCCGAAGTTTTCAAGCGATTCCTTTTCCCTGTCTTGGGGAGACACTACGTCTCATTCCACTATGACAGTGTCCTCACCACAGGAGGGACGGCTGGCGGCGTTAATTGTTTCAGAAATAGCGAACTACAATCCTACTCATACCGTAGCGCTTCTATGGGATTGATGCGCGAGGCTTTTACCGCCGGATACACGCCGAACAGCACACCTACGGCCACCGAAACTCCGAACGCGACGACAACGGACACGGTGGTCACGATCGTCTTCCACTCGGCTGTCCGCGCGATGAGCCACGCCAGGAAGAATCCGAACGCAATCCCCAGCAAGCCTCCTCCCGCCGAAATCAACACCGATTCAGTCAGGAATTGCCGCACGATGTCGAATCTTCGAGCTCCCACGGACCGCCGTATGCCGATCTCCCGGGTCCGTTCCAGAACGGTTGCCAGGACGATGTTCATGATCCCGATGCCGCCAACCAGCAGGGAGATGGCCGCGATCGCCACCATCACGTAGGTGAAGATTCTTTGGGTGCGTTGCTGCTGGGCGAGCAGCGCGGCCGGAATCGTCACTGTGAAGTCCTGGGTATCGTGATGCGTGGAATTGAGTACGGCGGTGACCACCTTGGCTACCTCGATACTGTCCGCGTCCGGCCGCAGCCGCAGCTCAATACCGTCCAGTTCGTCGCGCATGTTGGCGCTGCGGTCCCAGTATCGGTATTGAAAAGTGTTGGCTGGAATGTAAATGATGTTGTTGACATCCTGCATGGTCCCGCCGCTGCTCTGCGATCCGGCCATGAGCTGTTCTTTTAATACACCGACGACTTCGAGCCACGTGTCGTTGACCTTGACGAATTTTCCGACCGCCGGATCATACCCCAGCATGTTCACTTTCGCGCCTTCACCCAACACGCATACCAGCGCGCTGCGGTCGTCATCGGAATCGTCAAAAAAACGGCCTTCGGCAAATTGCAGACTGTGGATCGCGCTGTAGGATGGCCGCACTCCATACAGCTCCGGTATATCCCGAGACGGCTTGGGCAGCGCCGCAGCGGGATGCAGAGTCCGTCGTGGCGACATCATTTCGATCGCCTCGACATTCGCCTGGAGAATTCGAACGTCGCGTTCGGACAGTCCTGGCGACGAGCGCCGGCGCTGCTGCAGCTCTTCCTGGCTCATGGCCGGACGCGAATCGATCAGGATATTACGCACGCCCAGCTGTTCGATGAAGCGCAGGGATTCCTCGCGCGCGCCCGCGCCGATCGCCATCATCCCGATCACCGAACCCACCCCAAATACGATTCCAATGGCGGTAAGAAACGTCCGCGTCTTCTGTGCCCGCAGATTTCCGAAGGCCTGGCCTAAATCGGAGAGTAGGATCACTTGGTCAGCGCCTTCATCACGCCACCCGAGTCGCCGGCTTTGCTCGCCTTGTTCTGATCTGGATTGGACAGCGCCACTTGTTCTCCTTCCGCCAATCCCGTAATGACGGCCTGGCTTTCGCTGCGGCGGACCAGCTTTACGTCCTTCGAAATGAAGCCCTGGGGAGTGCGCAAGTATACGAACGCCCGTCCGTCGTTTTCAAACAGCGCCTGAGAGGGCAGCCATAGGGCGTCGTCGAGCGCTTCTACGGTGATCAGGATGTTGGAGGTCATCCCCGGCCGCAGCTCCGGGCCTGTTTCGTCTAGTGCGATACGGCACTCGAATCGCCGGTCCCATGCCGAGCCCGATGTGCCGCCAAGACTTTTCACGTGGCCCCGGAACTCGCGTCCCGGGATCGCCGCTGCCCGGATCGTGACCTTCTGCCCCGGATCCAAGTGGCCGCGGTCGAGTTCGGGAATGCTGGCACTCACTTCCCAATTGCTCATATCAGGAATCTGCGCGACAGCTTGGCCGGATCGTGCCGCATCGCCCACTTGAAAATCGGGCAACTGCTGGCCGTAATAGAGGGTGTTCTGATTACTGTTCAGTTGAACGGCCACGTAGCCGGCAGTCTTGGCTCTCAGCGTCATGCTATCGATCTGCTTCTGAGCCTGCTCGGCGAGCACCCGCGACTTTTCGACCGCAGCCTTCTGGATCGCGACTCCCGCGCCGGCCGTGGCCTTCTTGTTGGTGAAATCCTTCTCGGCCTGGGCCTGCTTGTTCTTGGCCGCGTCCAGCGCAATTTCGTTCTGGCGGGCGGGAACGGCGGCCAGAGTCGGGTTCTTACGCACTTCCAGCGCCGCTGTCTTTACGTCAGCCGCTGTCGAAAGAGTTTGATAATGCGCTTCTTCGAGCGATGCCTGCGCGTCCGCTTCAGCCTTGATCACTTGCTGCTCGGCTTCCGCCAGATCGGCCTGGGCCTCGCGTAAGTTGTACTCCTGCGCTGTGGTATCGAACTCCACCACCACGTCTCCGGGCTTCACCATTTCGCCGGGCTCACGGAGGGACGTGATGGGAAGATCGCCGCCCACCATGGGCGCCGTGAGCACTTCGGAATTACCGCCCTGCAACTCCCCGCGCGCCGAAACCGTGATGGTTACTTTTCCCTTGCGGACACGCGTGGTCGGCACCTCGTTCCGTTCTTCGGGAGCCGTTAATTGGATCACGCGCATGCCGCCCCAGGCCAGCGCCGCCAAGACTGCGATTACCAGCGCGGAGATGATCAGCCGCTTCTTCACTTTTTGGCGTCTTTCTTTTCCGGATCCGTTAGCGCAACGGTCGAGCCGGCGGGGATGCCCGAGACCGCTACTTCATCCGGATTCCGCGCTAACAACTGCACGACAACCGGATGATAGGACCCGCGCTCCGCCACGAACACCACCGGCTTTCCGTCCCGCGTGAATACCGCTTTGGCCGGAACGCTGATAGCCTTCGGAATCCGGTCGATCACAATATCCATGCCGCCGTTCATGCCCGGACGCAGCCGCGGATCAGGACTCTGAAGAGCCGCGTAGGCGCGAAAACTTCGGGTGGGCGGATAATCCGTGCTCAACTCCGCCAGCGGCGAAATCTGCGTGATCTTGGTAGGGATCTGAAGCTCTGGGAGTGCGTCCACGCGCACCCGCACGTCTTTGCCAACACCAATGCGTCCCCGATCGGTTTCCTCCACTTTGGCATCCATGGCGAGTGAGCTCATGTCGGGGATCTCCGCCAGATTCATTCCGGAATACACATTGTCGCCGACCTTGAAGGGCTTGGCGTTCAGCGGACCCTGGTTGTAGTTGGAAACGAACACCACGACGCCGCTCAGGGGAGCGTGGATTTCCATCTGCCCCATGCGGGTCTTGGTAACCTCCACATCCGCCTTGGCCTGGTCGCGCTGCCGGGTTAGCGACGCCATGCGCGAAGCGTTCGACGCCGTATGTAGTGCCATGTTGGCTTCCTGAACTTTTAGCTTCTGCTCCGCCACGCCCAGATCGATGCGCGCCTCCTCGGCCTGAAGTCGTCCTACAAATTCATTAGCCGCCGTGCCCAAGCGCGATTTGTCCACGTTGTAGCGCGAGTCGGTGAGATCGCTCTGATCCTTGTCGGAGTCGATGCGGACTTGCGCCACTTCCTGATCGAGCGATGCCTGCGCCTGGGCGAGCTGCGCCTCCTTTTGAACCAGTTGCTGCTCGACGGTGCTCGAGTCAAAGCGAATCACGGTAGCGCCTTTTTCCACTACTTCACCGCTACCCGCCATCCAGGCGATGCGCAGATTCGGTACTGCGGGCGCGTATATTTGTACCGAGCGGGCAGCTCTTAGCTCACCGCGGCAGCGAATGATGGCGAGAAATTCACCCTCGCGAGCTTGCGCCACTGGCAATTCGCCCGTAGTCTGCGTGCCACGAAACTTGTTCACACCCACCCAGCCGGCGGCACCCAGCGCAGCCACACAGGTCAGCCATATCAATGCGCGAAGGCTTTTTCCAAAGGCGTTCATTTCGGTGGTTCCAGGACCACCGCCGCCGAAAGATCCGGCGTCAAGCGGGAATCCGTTTTATCCAGTCTGAACACTGCCGAGAAGGTCTTGACCGGGCTGCCTAGCGCCGACGATGCCATGGGACTGGCAAATTCGAAATGCGCCGGAAGAGCCAGATCCGGATACGCGTCGAAATATACTTTGGCCCGCATGCCGGGCGTCAGCGCCGCGCCGTCGGGCTCGCCCACCGAGCAGCGAACCAGCATCTGAGCAGGATCGAAGATGCTGACCAGGGCTTGGCCGCGATACAACTGATCGCCTTCCTGCGCGTGGCCATTGGAGTTCCCCCGCCACACGTTCTGCTGCGCCACCATACCCGCCAGGGGCGCGCGTACCTGCATCCGATCGATGTTGGTCTGAGCCCGATCCAGCGCCACCTTCTGCCGGTCGCGCTGCAATTCCAGGATTCGCAACGCCGCCGCATCGGACTGGTCGTGATAAACGTTTGATTTAGTCAGGCTTTCGACGTGCTGGCGTGCGATCTCCGCCTTGACGTCATTTTCAAGCTTGGCGATCTCGGCCAGGATAGGAGCTTTTTGCAACTCGATTTGCGCCTTGGCCAGGTCGCCCTGGGCCTGCGTAAGATCGGAAATCCGTTTTTCCTGATCTGCATGATTCTGAGCGACTTTCTGCTCCACTTGGTGGCTCAGATCTTCATATTTACCCTTCGCCGCAAGAGCGTTATCGATTTGTTGGGTGGGATCGAACTCCGCAATCAGGTCGCCCTGCGCCACGCGCGTTCCGTTGGGAATCAGTCGCGTCAAGGTCAGTTGCCCCCCCTGGCCTAAAGTCTGTGGAACGATGACTTTGGAGGAGTGGATCGCCTCTACCGTTCCCGTCAGCCGGACCTCACGCTGGCCGTGCGAGGGCTCCGCCGCGGATACAGTCGTAGGGGCGCTGGTGGCGGCGGAACTGCTGGGGCTCGCACGCTCGCACGACACTATCGGTACTGCCATCGCAACCACCGCTATCAGAAGCGCGAGTTTTCGCACAAACCCTCCTCCTCGCAGGGGCTTGGCAACCAGACAGCCTTGGAAATTAGACGGCTGACACTGGAAATTAGTTGATGGATTTTCACAGAAATTGATGGCCTTCTGTAATCCTTGCATACAACACCCGCGTCGAGCCCACCAAGCCAGGATTGTACTGCATGTAAAACTTTGTGACTACAGGGAATCTGGCGGGCGTATTAGGTTGAACGCCTTATCGCAACCCTATGATCCACCTGCCGATAACTCCCTAGATGTCTAGGAGTATCCTCAGTTCGATCGCGGTGGGTCTGATAGCTCTCGCCAGTCATGCCTCAGCATCCGATGTTCGGGGAATCGTTACGATCGAGCGGAAACTCACACCCCGAAATGTCACACCAGCCGCCGGACTCTATCAGCGCGGTTCGCCGGTCGCACTGGAGTCCGATAATCACGAAAACGCATTGGACTATGAGCGTTCGCACGTCGTTGTATACCTTGAGGGCGATCGTCTTGGCGCCTCCAACGCCCCCGTCGTCCCGGCGAAAATGGAGCAGCAGAATCGCCGGTTTTCGCCCGACCTGGTGGTGATTCCAGCAGGAGCATCGGTCTCCTTTCCTAATTTCGACCCTATCTTCCATAACGTGTTTTCGTTATCCAAGGCCAAGAGCTTTGACCTAGGGAACTATTCGAAAGGCCAGACCCGGATGGTGGCATTTCCCAAAGCCGGGATTGTTGCGGTCTACTGTCATCTGCATCCGAACATGACGGGAACTATCGTTGTGACACCCAACCCATGGGGCGTTCGGGTGGATGCTAAGGGCCAGTACACCTTGGCCGATGTGCCGCCCGGAAAATATACGGTCGTAGCCTGGCACAAGACGGGTGGAACCTTCCGCAAGAACATCGAAGTCACCTCCAGCAAGGATTCGGAGGCCGACTTCTTCGTGCCGTTGGCGGAACTCGGGGTGGGGGAAAAAGACAATCACGCCGGGCTTCATACCGGTCACTAAATGCGGGGCATCCAATGAGATTCGCCACGCGGGCGTTTTTGTGGTCGTTTCTGCCTTTCGCCGCGCTGCTTGCGGGCAGCTTCTGGACGGTGCGAACCGCGGCCCTTTCCGCCGTGCGCGAAGCGTTACGAACTTCGGTGCGCGATAACCAGGTCACGCTGGTACGGGAGCGCGAACAGAGTGAGTCACGTAACACGCGCATTCTGCGCGTCGCGGCGGAAAACCCGGCCCTGAAGGCGGGTTTGCAGTTGCTGGCTACCGAACGCAGCGCCAGAGAGACCGCGCGCCGCACGGTCGAAGATCAGCTCAGCGAAATCTGCGACACCATGGGTTTCGATTTCCTGGCGGTATCCGGAGCCTCCGGAGAACCGCTGGCCGGCGTCATCCGGGGCCAAGAAGGCTTCGCGGCAATGGATCTTAAGCCCGTGCCGCCCGCCAAAGGATTTTTCGCCACCCAGGGACACATCTTCCAGGTAACTTCAGTCACCATCGCGCAGGGGGACGAGCGTGTAGGCACACTGGCAGTCGGAGAGCGGTTCGATCTGGCCGGCGTAGCGATGCCGGCAGTGCTGCTGCACGGCGGAAGCGTGGTCGCCATAACCACTCCGGGAGCAAATAAATCAGAAACTGAAGCTGCGCTCCACAAATGCGCCCCCAGCGCCGAATGCGAGGTGCGAATTGGCGGGGAAACGTACATGTCGATGCCGCTCGAGAACAGTGCCGCACAGGGAGCCGAAGATGGATTCACGCTGCGAAGCTTGCGCAGCCTGGATGCTGCTGCGGCGCCCGCACAGCTAGTGCTGCGGCGCGTATTTTTAAGCGCGGGATTAGCCTCGTTAGCGGTTGCCATCGCCTTGGGAGCATTCTCGTCCAGATCCATCGTTCAACCGCTCGCCGACGTTGTAGCCCGTTTGCGTGAGAGTGGCAAAACAGGAGTTCTGCCGGTGTTTGCCAAGGGTAAGCGCGGCGTTCGCGAAATTTCAGAGCTGACCGACAGTTTCAATCACGCCGCCGCTTCTATTCGTGAGGGCCAGGACCAACTCGTCCGGGCCTACGTCGAATTTGTAAGTTCGCTGGCCAGTGCACTTGATGCTCGCGATCCCTATACCGCTGGCCACAGCCTGCGAGTGAGCGAGTATTCTTGTGCGATCGCCCGGGCGATGAATGTTGAGGGCCAGGAACACGAGCTCATCCGCGTGGGCGCACTGCTGCACGACATCGGCAAAATCGGGATCTCCGACGCAGTGCTGCAGAAACAAGAAAGACTCACCGAGGAGGAAGAAGCCCTCATCCGGCAGCATCCCGTGATCGGCAAGAAGATTTTGGAATGTGTGCATGGATTCGAGGCGTACCTGCCGGTTGTCGAACTGCATCACGAGAACTGGGACGGTTCGGGCTATCCACGAGGCTTGAAGGGCGAGGAGACGCCGCGCACCGCGCGAATCGTGAAAGTTGCCGATGCATACGATGCCATGACTTCGGATCGTCCGTATCGACGCGGCATGCGCCACGAGCAAGCCATAAGCATTCTCGAAAAATATGCGGGGACGCAGTTCGATGTGGCGGCGGTGCAGGCTTTCCTTACTCTAGGAGACATAATCCAACGTCCGGCTGCCGGAGACGATCCGGTGCACAACTCACTTCAGCACCTGGCTGCGGCTCTCAGAATGGAAACCGCTTCTCCCGTCGCCCCGGAGGAGAGCCGGGCATGATCTTCAGAATCGGTTTGCTGTGTGGAGTGGCCGCCGCGGTGTGGGCGCAGGAAGCCGAGTCCGGGTTCGAGCTGCGATCTACGGTCAGTATCGAAGCGGCCCAGTCGCCTGATCTGACCGAGCCTCCGCGTAATGGCGCGCCCGTGGTCGGCGGATTTCAGGCTCTGCTTTATCCCACCTGGAAGCTCGACTCCCACTGGGCAATCTCGGGTACGATTCAGGTTCACTCGCGGCCCTATTTTCCGGAAGAATTTTCCACCCAGGGCCACGGTGTGAAGACCAATATTTTGAACGCTAACGTCAGCTACTCCCAGTTCTGGCGAAAAAGCTCGCTGGTGGTGCGCGTGGGCCAGCTCACGTCGGCCTTCGGCTCATTCCTCCTGCGCTACGATCCCTCGAGTAACCCGCTCACGGGCATTCCCGCGGGTTATGGGTACTACGGAAACGGCGTGGCAATTGAGGGCCTGGCTGGCGCGCAAGTGGACGGTACCATTGGGCCTTTCGATATGCGTGCTCAGTTCACGAATTCCTCCCCGGCCAACCCGCGCAGCGTGTTCGACAAAGACCAATACGCGAACTGGACAGGCGGCGCCGGCTATACCATCCGCCAGGGATTTCGTGTCGGAGTGTCAGCCTACCGCGGTCCGTATCTGGACCGTCATTATGCCTTCTATTTTCCCGGGGAAGCCCCTCCACACGACCTGCCCGGCACCGGCTATGGCCTCGACGTTCAATGGGGTCAGGGCCCCTGGAATGTGTATGGCGAACTATCGCACTTCCAGATGACGTATAAAACGATTCGCGATTTCAACATGCACACGGGGTACGCGGAGACCCGCCGCGTGATCAATCCCCGTTGGTTTACGGCGGCGCGCGTCAATTACATGCGGCCACTTGGGTTCAGAGGGTCGGAAGTCTACGAAATGGCCGCCGGCTTTCGTCCCACTGCGAACCAGTTGTTGAAATTCGGATACACGATCGAACACATTTCCGGCCGCCCTGATGGGCTGGACCACTCAGTCACCCTTCAGTTCGTCACCAGTTTCCGGGCGTTCGGGCTTGCTACGCGCTAAATCCCTCCAGCCTCGTCCAACTTCCGCCATGCGGCGGGCCATGTGAATCGCTCGCGGTAAAGCGCCCATCCGGAATCCCCTAACCTCGCCCTCAGCCTAGGATCTTTCAAAAGGCGCAGTACCGCATTAGCGAAATCGTCCGGATCGTCGGCCAGAAGCAGATGCTCGCCATCGCGCGCGCCCAGCCCCTCGGCTCCGAGCGTGGTCGAGACTACGGCGCGTCCCGCCGCCCAAGCTTCCAGAATCTTGAAGCGCGTTCCGCTGCCGGAATGTAGCGGCGCAAGACACACTTTAGCTTTTGCGAGATGCGCCACGGCATCTTCTATCGGACTCACGACACGAATGCGAGGGTCGCCCCCCGTGAACCGCGCGACGGCGTCGGGATTCGAGCCGAGCAAGCGCCATTCGATTTCGGGCGCCTCTGCGCGCACACGAGGCCAGATCCGTTGGCGAAACCAGCGCACCGCTTCGACATTAGGGTGGTATTCGAGATTTCCGCTGAAGACGATTACGTCGCGTTCCGTCGCGTTCGCTCCCACCACATTTGGCCGTGGGATTTCGGGCAGGGCATTCGGAAACACTCGGACATCCGGATGATCGACGCGGCGGCGATCTTCTTCCGATGCCGCCAGAATCACATCGAACTGCGGCAGCCACTCGCTCTCCAACCTTCGGTAGGATGCAGCAAATCGTTTGGATGCCCAGGAAGCCGGCCAGCGCGCGGCCTGGGCGTGCGTCCGCGCCAGTTCGCTCTCGATGTTGTGCAGATCTACCACCAGCCGGTCACAACAACTTCTTAACAACGGTGCGTATGACGCGCACCAGAAGTGTTCGACGACGCCGACCGCGTAGCGCCCGAGCATCGCGCCCGCGAGCTGGTTTTCGTAACCGGAAAAACGATCGAACAATGGAGGACGTCCGCGAAGCAAGCGAAGTGTGTTGCGCCAAACCCGCGCTTCCGGCCTGCGCGAGTGAAGCCGTAGCGAGAAATTCACCATATGAACGTCGTACTTGTTCTGCAGGTAGGCTAGAAGCGAAGCCGAACGCAAACCGCCGCCGCCGGAACCGGCTTTCGGTTCCTCAGGAGTGAGAAAAAGCACGCGTGGCGCGGTCATACACCTCCCGAGTCAGTCGAGCGGTCTTCTGCCAACTGAACTGCGCGGCGCGTCTCAAGGCTCGTTGGCGAACTTTGTCAAAACGGTCTGAATGCATGGCTGCTGCTCGCATGGTCTCGGCTAGCTCGGCCGTATTTTGCGCATCCACGTGCAGCGCTACACAATTGTTAAATCCGCCGCTTACTTCGAGAATGGCGGGATCGCGCGATGCAATCACCAGCGCGCCGCATTGCATCGCCTCCAGCACCGGCAGCCCGAAGCCTTCATAGAGCGATGGATAGAGGCAGGCGATCGCACCGGAATACAACCCCGGCAGATCCGCATCGGGGATTTCGCCGAGTACTCGCAGACCCGGTTCCTCCGGATGAGCGTGATTCCGGCCGACCAAGACCAGGTCGACCGCGATTGCCTTGTGCACTTCGCGCCATGCATCTATCAATCGCGCGATATTCTTGCGCGGCTCGCATGTCCCTACAAACAAGAAGTACGGATTCCCGCGAGGCTTGGCGGCAGGCGAAGCCGGCTTAAAGGACTCGCCGGCTGCCAAGGGAACAGTCACGACGCGGTCCGGCGACAGCCCGAATCTTTCGATAGCCGCGACCCGTATGGTTTCCGTGGGTGTAATCACCATGGTCGCCAGGCCCATCCGCAGAAGCCGCGGTGTCCTTCTCCTTACACGCGACGCGCCCAGCTGCCAGGCCGGATCGAGCCACGGACTCAGATCGTGCACGGTCATTACACTGGGCCGCAGCGCCCTGTATGGGACGGAATAATCGGTACCGTGAAATAGTTCGACTCCGCGACGGCGCATTTCCCGATCCAAACCCCACAGCCACCACTTACGCTCGGCCGGATTTCGCGGGCCTTCGCCGACGTGAAGATTGGAGGGGCTTCTGGGAATCTGAAACGGTTGGTCGGAGAGCAGCCAGTACTGGTCCTCGGGGTACTCAGATGCGAGGGCCCGGGCCAGTTCCAGAGTGTAGCGGCCGACGCCTCCGGGGGATACCGTCAGGGGAGTCGCGTCGAGGGCGATAGTCACGGCGCTAGTGTAGGATAGCATCGTGGGCTCTGAAAACCTCAACGCCATTGAGGAGATCACGGCTCTCGGCCAGCGGGTGGAACTGGCCGGGGAAGCCGACATCGAACCGATCCGCCAGCGGGTACAGCGGATCGCGAGCATGTTTCCGGATGATCCGGAGGTGCAAAGAGCCGCCGAGGAAACCAGCCGCCTGATTATGAGCCGGGCGAACTCGCTTCGGTGGCCGTCATGGATTGCCACCTTTCCAGGCTCCGCACCCGCCACGCCACCCGGGCCACCAACCATCCCCCAGGGCGAAATGTCCGCCTTGCGGATGCCGCCGCCCATGCCGCCGCAGGCCGGGCCACCGCTCAACTCTCAGGTCGATTGGAAGAAGGCGCTCTGGACTGGCATCGCGGTAGGTATAGGGCTCTCGCTTCTGATGATCGTAGTGCTGGTAAATGTCGCGCGCAGGCGCAACATCAATGTGCCGGACCTCACCGCGACACCCGCCGGAGTTGCGGTTCAGATCGCAACCACGCCTCCGGGCGCATCTATTCGCGTGAACGGCGAGGCTAGATGTACCTCAGACTGCGCGCTCACCTTGC
>Ga0207667_10003323_pt1 | contig 19852 bp, 17 predicted proteins | sample KBSCornC52_FD_184301 | JGI IMG/M metagenome (GOLD analysis project Ga0207667, IMG submission 184301) | Corn rhizosphere microbial communities from Kellogg Biological Station, Michigan, USA - KBS Corn C5-2 (SPAdes) (version 2) | ecosystem: Host-associated > Plants > Roots > Rhizosphere > Soil ...
TTAAATGAAGTATAATAATACAAACAAAAATAAATATTTAAATAAAATAAATATTTATTTATTTTTTTATTAAAAATAAATAAATTAGCTTCTATATTAAAATAAAATTTTGATATATTATAATATCTATAGAGATAAAAAAAAAAAAAAAAAAAAGAACAATTATTAATCATACTGTTAACAATAAAAAAAAAATTAACATAAGAATTAAACATAATTTTATTAGAATAAATATAAATTTTTTTCATTAAGTAAATTAATCAATAATAATATAGATTATACATTTTATAAAAAAAACTATTATTCAATAATTTAGTATTTTTTAAATAGTTATCTCTTGATTTAAAAAATTTATATTTATTATATTTTTTTTTAAAAAATATTCTTTTATTTTTCATAATATTAATATCTATTTTTTTAAAAAGTCTTCTAGCTATTACAATTAAAACTTTATTATAAAATAAATCTAAAGGTAATGTGTATAATTTATTTTTTTTTAATACATTAAATTTAAAAATTCTTAATAAATAAAATTGGTATTTTAAAGATATATCTTTATGTTGAACAGTAAATAATCAATTATTTCTATATCTTCATAATCAATTTTCACATTTTCAATATAAATATTTAATTTTTAATCTTAATATATTTCTAAAATTTCTACTATTATCCACAATTAAATATTTAATAGAAGATTTAGGACTAAAAATTAAATGTTTAATAAATTCTATTTTATTTAAATTAAATTTCTTAATAAATCTTAAATTAATTAATTTATTATATTTTTTAATAATTTTTAACTTAATAGAATCTTTTAATATTTTATTTCTTCATTCAAATATAAACAAAAAATTTTTTATAAAATAATTTTTTAAAATTACTGTATATGGTTTTACTTTAATTGAATAAGGATAAACTAATATAGGTCTATAAGCTAAATTATATATATGTGTATAAGGATGTTTTCTATTAATACGTGCATATATATTTTTTAAATAGCTAGGCTCCATATTTCAAAATTCATAAACTTCATTATCTCTAAAACTTTCACTAAATTTAAAATTATATTGATCAATTCTTATTTTTCAATTAAAAATTTTTAAAATACCACCCTCTAAATAATTTTTAAAGAAAAAAATTATATTTTTTTTTAGAAATACTTTTTTTTTTCTATTTAGATTTGTTTTTTTTTTTAATTTATTATATTTATCACAATATATATTAGTTATTTTTTTTATAGAATTTAAATATTTATAAAATTTAACATATACAAAAATTTTATAAAAATTATTAAATTTATTTTTATTTAATAAAATTTTATTATTACTATTTTTTAAATTTATAAACTTTTTTTTATCATTTTTTATTAACATAAATTTAATTTTAATATATATATTATTTGCTTTAATTATTAATTTTATATGAAAACTATAGAATGCTAAATTTAATAAAACAATTTATTTTATCTAACTATAATAAATTATAAAATAAAATAATTTAATTTAATTCAAATAAAATAATATCTTATATATATTAATATATATATATATAATATAAAGATATTATTTTATTTATTTTTTATTATTTAAATTAATAGAAAATAAATAACGTTTTATAAGTTCAATTTTATAAATATTAACAAAAATATAATAAAATATATTATTAATAAATTTATTTAAATAAGTATTGAATATTATATATCTAAATTTTAATTTTATTAAAGCTAAACCATTTAAATTTTTTAAATAAATAAATAAAATATAAATTGACATATAATTAAATATATTATAATCTAAATTTTTAATAAAATTATTATTAATATATCAAATTCTTAGACAATGTTTAACAAAAAATGAATAATAAAATCTATCAACATAAACAAAATTATTTAATTTATTAAAATAATAAATAAAATTATATTTATAATAGATATAAATTCTATTTTGAAACACATAAATATTTATTAATTTAAAAAATAAATAAGATATAACATCAAATATTAATATTAATAAATATAAAATTGTATTAAATTTTCTTAAAATAAAATAATACTTAATTAATATAGAATACACATTTTTAATAAAATTATATTCAATTTTATTTATTAATAAAATTAAATTATCTAATTTACTATAATTAATCAAAGCATAAATTTCATTTATATAAGTTATACCAATAGTTCTAAAACTTACAACATTATATAATAATAAAAAGAAAAAAAATAAACCTACAACAGTAATTAAAGAACCTATTGAACTATAATAATTTCAAGTTCAAAAAATATCAGGATAATCAGGTATACGTCTAGGCATACCAGCTAAACCTAAAAAATGCATTGGAAAAAATGTTATATTAACACCTATAAAAGTTAGAACAAAATGTATTTTACCTAAATGTGTTGAGTATTTTAAACCTAGTAAATATTCTATTCAATAATAAAAACCAGCAAATAAACCAAATACAACACCCATAGATAATACATAATGAAAATGTGCCACAACGTAATAAGTATCATGTAAAGCAACATCTAAACCTGCATTTGCTAAAATAACACCAGTAACACCTCCCATTGTAAATAAAAATAAAAACCCAATAGCAAAAAGCATTGGTATTGATAAACTTATAATACCACCTGCCATTGTCGTTAATCATGAAAAAATTTTAATACCTGTGGGTACAGCTATAATCATAGTAGCTGCTGTAAAATAAGATCTAGTATCTATATCCATACCAATAACATACATATGATGAGCTCATACTATAAAGCCTAAAAAACCTATAGCAACCATAGCATAAACCATTCCAAGATAACCAAAAATAGGACGATTAGAATAGTCAGCTATAACATGACTTATAATACCAAAAGCTGGTAGTATTAGAATATAAACTTCTGGATGGCCAAAGAATCAGAACAGATGTTGGAATAAAATAGGATCACCTCCTCCAGAAGGATTAAAAAATGCACTATTAAAATTTCTATCTGTTAGTAACATAGTTATACCTGCAGCAAGAACAGGTAGTGATATTAAAAGTAAAAAAGCTGTAATAAGTACAGCTCATGTGAATAGAGGTATTAAGTTCATTTTCATACCAGGAACTCTCATATTAAATATAGTAACTATAAAATTTATAGCACCTAATATAGAAGATATACCAGCAAGATGTAAACTAAATATAGCAAAATCAACGGAAGCATCAGAAGCTATAGCACTTAAAGGAGGATACACTGTTCAACCTGTACCTGCTCCAGCGCCTATGAAGCTGGATGATAGTAATAAAAGTAATGATGGTGGCAATAATCAAAAACTTAAATTATTTAGTCTAGGAAAAGCCATATCTGCGGCTCCTAGCATTAATGGAACAAACCAATTACCAAAACCTCCTATCATGGCAGGCATAACCATGAAAAATATCATAATAAAAGCATGCGCTGTAACTACAACATTATAAAACTGATAATTTCCTTGAAATATTTGATCACCTGGAAAGGCTAATTCTATTCTAATTAATATAGAAAATAATGTACCTATTAATCCAGAAATAAAAGCAAATCAAAGGTATAAAGTACCTATATCTTTGTGATTTGTTGAAAAAAATCATCTAGACATAATTAGTTATATAACATAATTATGCTATATACAAAATAGTAAATATCAAAATAATAACTTAAATAAATAAACATAAATATAATATATTATATAATTATATTATAATAAACTGATTGTATTTAAATATTAATGTTCTGAACCAAAAATATCTTTAAGATATATACATATTAATATAGTCATAACATAAGCTTGTAAACAGGCAACACCCAATTCTAAAAGTAATATGGCAAATATACCTAAAAAACCTAAAAAAGAAAATAATAAATTTATAGTTAATGTATTAACAATAAAAACACTAATAATATTAACTAAAGTATGACCTGCTAAAATATTTGCAGTTAATCTAATAGATAAACTAAAGGCTCTAATTATATATGAAAATAATTCAATAAATATTAATACAGGTAATAAAGCTAAAGGACATTTAGGTATAAATATCTTTAAAAATTTAAGATTATTATATAATAAACCTAAAATAAAAGTAGCACTACAAGTTGATAAAGATAATCACATAGTAACTATTAAATGACTAGTTAAAGCTATACCAAATGGTATAACACTTAATAAATTGGCTAATAAAACGAAAGTAAATATAGTAAAAATAAAAGGTAAAAATAAAAAACCTTCTTTACCTATTTGGTTTTTTATAATTCCAATAATAAATTCAATAAGACTTTCAAATACATATTGAATATTAGAAGGTATTAATTTGTAATTGATATAAAAACTTTCAACAACAAATAAAAAACTTATAATTAATAATAAAGGCAAAAAGATGTTAAAAAAAGTAATATCATAGTTACCTATTGAAAAAAAAATTAAAGGTATTACATCAAATTGTTCTAAAGGAGAAAACATGTTAAATTAAATTATTTATTATTTATTTTTAAATTCCCATATCTATTAATAAAATAATTAATAGACACTGTTAGTAAGTTTAATGATATATTATAATAATTATATATATGCATTAAATTTGTATATTTTTGTATACAATTATTTTTTATTTCTTTATAAAAAATAATTCTAACTTTTAATATACTTAGAAATATAGAAAAAAAATAACTAAATATAAAGAAATATAAAATAAATAATAGTATTATAAATCAAAATAATAAAGGTAAATATATAATCTTATCTATTTGAGACATATATAAATTAAATAATTTTGTATAATAATCTAAACAAGCAAATTATTTAAATAATCTATATTTAAATAATAATAATTATTATTTAAAACTATAAAAATACAATTGAATTTAAACTATATAATAAATATAAAAGCTAATAAACTTAATAAAAATAAATTATTAATTATAATATAAATATCAATTATATTAATAAATATGAAAATTAAAATTAATAAACCTAATGATAAAAAAAATAAATAAATATAAAAAAAAATTAAAGGTGTTATACTATTCATCAATATATTATTAATTTTTTTAAAAAATTTATAAAAACCAAAAGGGCCTATAACCTCCAATAAACCTTTATCTATATATTTTATAAATATAGTATAACTAAAATTTAAAATTAAAGCATATAAATTGTTATATAATTTATTAAAAAATAAAGCATAATAAAAAAATGGTGCAACATAATAATAATAACTTAATAATTTTTTATATAATGAATTATAATTTAAAAAAAAAAATCAAGAACCATCTAATAAAAAAAATAATAAAATCATGATTAATAATGATAATATAATAGGTAAATTTTTTATTAAAGGATGTATATATTCAATATCTAACAAATAAAAATGATCTAAAGAAACATAAATAGAATTATTTCAAAAAATACTACCATAACCTATAAACATATCACTAAACACAAAACCACTGACTATAGATAATAATATTAAACAAAATATAGATATAGACATCCTATCAGTAACTTCACTTAAATGATAATTCCAAAATTTATAAATAGTATATGAAAAATTAACTTTAGAAAAAAAAATATAAAACACAACCTTTAGTGAATAGCTAGCCGTGAATAAAGCACCCAATAAAGATAAAAAATACACAAATATAGAATCTAAAACATACCTGCTATAAACTAATTCAATTATTAAATCTTTAGAATAAAATCCACTTAAAAAAGGAAAACCTAATATAGCCAAAGATCCTATCATTATGGCAACATAAATTAAAGGTAAACCTCATAATAATTTACCCATTTTTCTAATATCTTGCTCATCAAATAGAGCGTGTATAAGAGCTCCTGCACTTAAGAATAACAAAGCTTTAAAAAAAGCATGATTAAATAAATGAAAAAAAGCAACATGATAGTTACTTAAACCACATGAAAAAAACATATAACCTAATTGACTACAAGTTGAATAAGCTATTATACGTTTAACATCATATTGAAAAGTAGCCACCATACCACTAAATATGGCTGTAATACTACCAAATATACACAGTAGAATTAAAACATTATTGCTATATTCCATAAAAATACTGGACCTTATAACTAGAAATACACCTGCTGTAACCATTGTAGCAGCATGTAGTAAGGCTGAAACTGGTGTAGGCTAAATCCTTTATTTTTCAAAAAAGGCTGGACTATATCTTTAATTATTAATAAATAATATATTTATAATAATTATTTTCCGTTTAGTCTCTGAACTGTCTATTATTTATAAATAATAAATTAGCTGCGGATCGTCCATTTATAAACTATACTGTTTAACATCACTAAAATTTTTACACATAGTATTTAGTGCTTTAGGAGGTTCCCGAACAATTTAGGAAAATTTTAGGAGAGCCCTATAATCCTAACTTATATAACATTAATTTATGAAAATAATTTTGAGTTAAACATCTTAATTTTTTAATATTCAAAATTTTAGAACTAAATCTTAACCTAAAACCATTACCTCTTTTCTTAATACTTAATTTTAAACCAAATTTATGCCTCAATATAAACATTAAATTATGTATACTATCTATATCAAAACATTCTGTGCAAATATATATAGTACTATCTTTTTTATCTCAATAACCATCACCCATTAATAAAAAAGCTAAAGATTGCCCTGTAAAATATTTATCTAAGAATAAAATTGAAGGAATTATTTTAATTATTTTATGATTATTTATTTTATAAAATAAATGATATATCTCATTAAATAATTTTAAATTCTTAGTATTAAAAGAACATTGTGTTGGTTTTTTTTTAGGCCATAAATTTAATTCTTTCATTGTACATATATCTGATAATATTTCAAATTTTAATCAAATATTAAAAGGCATCATGTCAACATTATTTTTTCTATCTCAAATCTTAAAAGTAAAACACATTCTATAATTTGTATTTGGATATAATTTATTAGTTTTTATATGACCATCACTTAGTAATAATCCAACTAAAATTGCTATTAAATTTAAATTATTATTATTTATTTCCATAATTTATATTATTATAATGTATTCATATATTAAATAACCCTCCATAGCCAAAGGTAATCAAACATGAAATATAATTTGGGCGCTTTTACCTATAGCGCCTATAAATAAAAAAAAAGCTATAATATCAATCTTATTTATTAAAATATTTAAAAAAATAATTTTTTCATTTGAAATAAGAGGTATTAAGTTAAAAACAATATTATAATCTGTTGTTTTAAAAGTTATAAATATAACTATTATAGCCAAAGTAAAAAATACATCAGCTATTCTATTAACTAGCATAGCATTAATAGCTGCTTTATTAGCTAATATTCTTGTAAATCAAAAATTAATTAATAAATATGAACATAAACCAACACCTTCTCAACCTAGAAATAATTGGAAAAAATTATCACTGGTTACTAGGACTAACATAAAAAAAGTAAAAAATGATAATCAACCCATAAATCTAGATATATGTGGATCATGACTCATATAAGCCGTTGAATATAAATGGACAAAAAAAGATATAGTACTAATAACTAAAACCATTGTAACTGTAATTGTATCAAAGATTAATCCTATATCTATATTAAATATATCTAATAAAACTCAAGTATATAGTTTTATAGATATGACAGTATTACATAAAGCAACTTCATAGAAACAAAAAATAGCACATATTAAAGTTAAAAACAAACCAAATGTACTTAATATAGCACTACCTTCTCTTCCAAAATATTTACCAAAACCTCCTGCAAGTAGGAATCCTATAAATGGAAAAATTATTACGAAAATATACATAAAATTAAAACTATTTATCTTTAATTATTATTTTATAATCAAATAAAATATAAATTACAAATTTACTTTTATAATATAAACAAAATAAAACTACTGAGATACAATATTTTTATAAATAAATAATAAATTTATTTATATAACAAAACATAATATTTTTATAAATAAAAATTAACAACCTAGATAAATTATTGATAAAAAAAAAATAAATAATAATTATCTATTATGCAACTATTTAAATAAATTATTAAGTTGTTCAATCATTTTTTATAATATCTAAATTGAACATAATTATTAATTTTTATATTTATATTTAAACCTTTTTAATAAAAACCTATTAGAATAACCCTCTATATATGTTCTTTTTTTTTTTTGACAACCTAAGCCTTTATTGTGTATTGATAGTAAAATTTCATCTAAAAGAAATCTTACTCTTATTTTTTTATATTTATTAATAAGAGCCATTCTTAATCATTTTACAGCATAAGTTATTTTTTTCTTTCAACTAATAGCCAAAGGTACACCTTGTTTAGCACCACCAATCTTTAAATATGATAATAAAACATGTGGTGTTATATTTAACATAGCCAAAATAAATATAATATGAAATTCAATACTTTCTCTTAATTTTAAATCATATCTTAATTTTAACATAAAATTATATGCTCATAGTTTTCTACCTCTCCAAATCATAGATTCAAAAAATACTCTTTGATATTTATAAAACAAATAAGGTAAAAAATCATTATAATATCTACGATTAATTATTTTATAATGTTTCACAGCCATATTATTTATCAGCTTTTTTTACACCAAACTTTGAACGTCTATTTTGACGACCAAAAGTCTCCACTCTATTAAAGTCATATTTACCTCTAATTAAATGATAATTAATACCAGGGGAATCTTTTGGGCCATGTCCACGTAATAATACTTCAGAATGGGTTGCAAAAAATGTTCACCTATACCTGGAATTTTGGCAAAAACCTTTTTATTATTAATACGTACTCTAACTTTGGCAAATGTCCTCTTAGCAGAATTGGTTTCCTAGGGGTCATAATTGCTACTTTATAAACAATGGCTACTCTTTGAGGACTGCCTTCAAAGGGTTTAACCTTATTTCTTCTTATTTTTCTTAGTCTTTTATATTTAGCTAACTGCCCTGTAGTTGGTAACATATTTAAGCTAAATTTTCTTTAACTTTTTCTAAATAATCTAAAAAACTACTAGGAGTAACAGCCTGGATAACAATAGGCATAAAAGCATGACTAGTACCACATAATTCTGAACATTGACCATAATAAACACCAGGTCTACTAATATATATTAATATTTGATTTAAACGTCCAGGATTAGCATCAACTTTAAAGCCAAGTTCTGGTACAGCAAATGAATGTAGAACATCACTTGAACTTACTAAAAATCTAGTAGTCATATTAGTAGGTAAAACTAATCTATTATCCACTTCTAATAATCTTTTAAATCCAAAATCCAAGTTATCTGTATCAACAATAACACTATTAAAAGCATAAGACATATATATATTTTGATCAACTAAAGAATCTTCATCTTTTGTTTTAAAATTTATTCAATTATTAAATTCATAACTTCAATATCATTGATTACCTATAACTTTCACAGATAATTTAGGATTTAATATATCTTCAAAAGAATATAATAAAATTAATGAAGGTATTAATATTGATATAATTATAATAGTAGGAAAAGCTGCTCATATAGCTTCAAAGACACCAGAATGTTTAAATTGATTTAAACTAAAAACATCTTGATAATTAGAACGTGTATTAGCTAAACTATAACTATAATCTAAAACTTTCTTATTATTTTTTTTACATATAGATAAATAATCAGAAGAAAAAAAAAATGATCTAGGTTTAGTATAATATAAATAATATGTCATTTTTTTTTTTACAACATAACTTGAATAATTATAGAATCTGCGTAATAAATATATAGATTCTTTAATTAAAGTGATAACTATATTAAATTTATAAATACCTGAATTTAATAATATTAATGATCTACCTAAAACATCAAAATGTTTTAAGTTATTACTAAAAATATTAATAATATTAATTCTATTTAAATATTTTTTTTTAAAATGAAAAGGAAATAAACCTATAAATTTTTTAGGTATACTTGAATCTCTGCCAAAATTTATATGACTTAAATTTAAAAATAATAAATATTCTTTTTCCTTAAATAAACGTAAAAATTTTAACACTAATAAATATAATTGTACATATATATGCATAATATTCTTTATAATTATGTTTACAAAAATACTAAAATTATATTTAACTGTATAATTATAATTTGTTGTATTTCAACATAAAAAATCAACAATAAAAACATATAAACATCAATAAACCATAATAATAATAATAATAAGATAATAACTAACAAATAAATGTTCTAAACAAATTAAAAGAGACATCAAAGTACCTGTATCATAAAAAGGCGCTTCATAACTAAAGTATTTTTGATAATTAATAGTACTATTTAGTACTGTTTTAATGACTATTAGACCTAAAACTAATAAAACTTCATAAACTGTTATATAATTAATAGAAAATATTTTTGGTAAAAAACTAAATTTTTGATTATTTTTCATAATTAAATCTAATAATTTTTCTTATTTATTTTTTTAATGATTTAAATAAATATACTATTATTATTTTATTCTTAAAATAAAATATAAAAATTTAAAATTTTAAATTTAATAATTGTAAACAATTATCTAAATAAACTATTAATTATTATCCTTTTAACAAAGATAATAAATCTATAGATATACCACCTCTTAATCTATAATAAACTATAATAATAGCAAGTCCTATTGAACTTTCAGCTGCTGCGACTGTTAAAATAAATAAGGAATATACTTGGCCTAGTAAGTCATCTAGATAACAAGAAAATACTATAAAATTAAAATTTAAAGATAAAATAATTAACTCAAATGATATTAATATATTAATAATATGTTTTCTAAACAAAAACATACCACAAGTACCTATTATAAATAAGATTATTGATAATAATAAATAAACACCCATATCTATTTAATTAATTTATTACTCAAATTCTATTTTTATATCTAGCTCTACGTCTAACATAGGCATTATATATAGATTTTTCAAAATAACCTAAATAAGGAAATAATATTAATAATATAAAAAAATATAAAAAAGTAACTAATTGTCCTATTTCTAAAAATGGTGATATTACCGGAAGACTACCTATTCAGCCTAATAGAAAACAAACAAAAAAAAAAAATCAAACAATAAAACCATATATTGGTCTAAACATTGTACTTCTTATAATTATATTTTTATTAATAAAAGGCATTAATATAACACAAATAATGAAACAAGCTATTAAAAATAAACCTAATAATTTATTAGGCACACTTCTTAACACAGCATATAAAGGTAAAAAATATCATTCAGGAACTATATGTGGTGGTGTTACTAATGAATTAGCAGCTATATAATTATCACTATGTCCTAGTTTATCTGGCATATAAAATATAAATATAAAAAAAATAAATAAAAAAATTACAATACTAAAAGCATCTTTTATACCATAATAAGGTATAAAAGGTGCATTATCTAATTCAACAGACACACCTAAAGGATTATTTGAACCAAATTCATGTAATAGAGCAAAATGTACTACTGTTAGTAATAAAATAATAAAAGGTAATAAATAATGTAATGAATAAAATCTATGTAATGTTACATTATCTATAGAATAACTACCTCATAATAAAAATAAAATATCACCACCTACCAGAGGTATAGCACCAAGTAAGCTAGTAATAACCATAGCACCTCAAAAACTCATTTGACCCCAAGGTAATATATACAAAATTTTATTTACTTATACGTATTTATATCTAATAAATATTTAGCTCCCTTATAAGTAACCCTGTAGTTTATTTTAATAAATAATAAACCCTTGAGCTTTTAATATGATTAAAATTAAAAGAAAATTTCCGACTGTACATTAAGCATCATTTCAGATACCCACAAGTGATCCAGTCTGTAGCAGTTATTAGTTTAACTGACGGTCTCATAAAAGGGAAACTTTACTTTAACCGTTAACACTTGCATTGCTAATAAGATTATTATTAACTATAAATATATTTTAATCAAATTTTTTTTTTATTAAACCTATATTTTTAAACATAATTTGATTTTTTATGACTTTACTAATAGTCTTTCTACAGCAACTGAATGCTAAAGCCATTTGTTTTATACTGGTATATTCAGAATGTATACTTAGATCCACATTATATAATATTAAAGAATAACCTGATTTCTTAGATAACTGTTTCCTTAGCTCTAGATTTTCATTACGAAGTTTTGCTATTTTAGAAAATAATAACTTTCTTTCATTTATTCATTTTTTGCCTAAATTTAACTTCTTACAAAAAATTTTGCTATCTTGTGAATAATTTAGTTTCATTTTTTTTTTTGTAAGTTCACTATGTTTGAAACCTAGTGAAGATGTGGCATAAGTCAATATATTATATTGAGGTTTTAATTTTTCGATATAAAAAGTCTCTTTATCTAAAAGAGCCAAATGATTTTTATTTAAATTTTCTTTTTTTACAAAACCAGGAAAATATTCTAAAATAAAAAAATAAAAATTATTTAATCCATATTTTTTTATAGATCTATTTACTAACATTGAACCTGTCCCATGTATACAATGATTTCTAAATCTAACATTAATCCTATTACTACAAGCACTACCTATATAATATTTATTATTTATATTATTATATATAAGATAGATACCAGATTTATGCCTATTTTCATTTCTAATTAATAATTGATTTTCTATCAAATGTATATCTTTATATATCTTTTTATATTCAAAATTAAAAGTCATATAAACAAATTTTATATTTATTATCTATATTTATTTTTGGCTAAATTACCAGAAAAAGCTGTAGCTATCATTAATACTCATATGATTGAACCTGAGATTCAAAGATATTGTCTAGGATAAATAAAAGAACCATGATATAAACCTCTACACATATGTAAATAAACACAAAAAAAAAAGAAAGAAGCACCATTTGCATGTATATATCTTAATCATCAACCATAATATATTTCATTAGACATATCTAATATTAGACCAAAGGCTAATAAAGCATTAGCGTTATAAAACATGGCTATAACAATACCAGTTATTAATTGAGATATAAGAAAATAAAGAGATAAAAATCCAAAATTAAATCAATAATTAAAATTTACAGGACTAGCATAATAAACACCTGATTTTTTTACTAAATATAATAATAAACTTCTTGTTCAAAGACGCATAAAAAATATATTAAATTTTTACTAAATAATTATCTAATCAATTTTATTTTTAATTTATTAACAACTACGCTAAACTTCATTATTTATAACCATTATATAATTTAACCTAAATATTAATTTATTAAATAAACTAATTTAAATTAATTTGCTAATATTAATTTCATATAAACCAAAATTTACATTAAAAATTAAATAAGGTAATAAACCAAATAATAATACTAAACTACAAAATATAAATAAGCAAAAAAATTCTAATCTATTAACTTCAGCATAAAATCTTATAAAATTAACTTCTAATTTACCAAAAAATATTTTACCATATAAACTTAAAGAATATATTAAAGTTAATATCATGCCAAAAGTTGATAGAAATATTATTACATTAGAATAAGCATAAGCACCTACAAGTATAAAAAATTCACCAACAAAATTTATTGTGCCAGGGAATCCAAAATTAGATAGTATTAAAATAAACATACATATACTAAATATAGGCATAAATAGTACTAAACTACTATAATAAAAAATTAACCTTGTTTTATAACGATCATATAACACACCTATACTTAGAAAAAGTGCTCCTGATGTTATAGCATGTCCAAACATTAAAAAATAAACACCAGATAAACCTAAAAGATTATTACTAAATAATCCTAGAAGTGAAAAATTCATATGAGCTACAGAACTATAAGCTATTATCTTTTTTATATCTATTTGACTTAATGCTGTCATAGATGCATAACTAAAACTAAATAAAGATAATATTAAAATAAAAAAAACAATATCAGAAGATATATTAAAAAATAAAACTAATAATAATCTAATCATAGCATATGATCCTAATTTTAATAATATACTAGCCAGAATTATTGATCCAGGTGTAGGCGCTTCAACATGTGCCTCTGGTAATCAAACATGTAAAGGCATAATAGGTATTTTCACACCAAAACCAAAAAATAAACACATTAATATAATTAATTGTCTATTACTAAAAATATATATATTTGAAATGTAATCAAAAGAAGAAGTACCTTTATTGAAATATATGCTAATTATAACTAATAATACAAATATTGAACCAAGTAATGTATATATAAAGAATTGATAACCTGCATAAATTTTTCTTTTTCTACTACCCCAAATACCTATTAATAAAAACATAGGTATAACAATACCCTCAAAAAAAATATAAAAAAAAAATAAATCTAAAGATGCAAAAATATTAACTAAAATTCATAGCGAAAAAAATAATAAAAAAGAATAAACATTATATTGATAATTTAAATATCAATATAATAGAAAACAAAATAATATTATAAAAGAACATAATAATATAAAAGATATAGATATACCATCTAAACCAACTATATAAGATACATATATATAATTTATAGTATAAAATTTAAATATTAATTGATATCATAAAACAGATTTATTTAAAATTAATAATAAAAATAAACAAAGTAAAAAATAACTAATAAAATAGAAATAGCCTAAAACTCTTAAATAATTATAATTATTATATAATATGAAGCCTAATATTCAAGTGTAAAAAAAAAAAAATATATATATCATAAAATTTGCTAAATATTTTTAATTATTTTTATCATTCTTTAAACATTAAAATTATGCTTAAATAAAAAAATAAAGCACCTAAAGATAAAGGTAACATAACTTTTCAACCTAAACTCATTAATTGATCATATCTATATCTAGGTAAAGTAGCTCTAACTCAAACAAAACCAAATAATACAAATATAACCTTAATAAAAAATCAAAAAAATCCAGGTATAATATTTAATATATGAAAATTAATTAAAGGTAATCAACCACCTAAAAATAAAATAACTAGAAGACTTGACATTAATATCATATAACTATATTCTGCTAAGAAAAATAAAGCAAAAGTTAATGCTGAATATTCGACATTATAACCTGAGACCAATTCGGATTCTGCTTCTGGTAGATCAAAAGGTAATCTATTAGTTTCTGCTAAAATACATATAAAAAACATAACAAAAGAACACATAAAAGGTCAACAATTATATAAATCTTTCTGCGCTAATACTATAGCTGTTAAGTTTAAAGAACCTGAAAGTGCTAGAACCGGCATTATTAACAGACCTAGACTAACTTCATAACTAATCATTTGTGCTGAAGATCTTAAAGCACCTAATAAAGCATATTTTGAATTACTAGATCATCCTGACATAATTACACCATAAACACTTAGTGATGATATAGCCAATAGTATTAATAAACCTAACTCTAAATCGGCTATAACAACACCTTTTATAAAAGGTATTATAGCTCAACCATATAAACTTAAACTAAATATTAATATAGGAGATAATAAAAAAATTATATAATTAGATGATGAAGGTATTATAGTTTCTTTTAATATTAATTTAACACCATCAGCAAATGCCTGTAAAAAACCATAAACACCAACAACATTAGGTCCACGTCTTCTCTGCATGGCAGCTAAAACTTTCCTTTCCAATAAAGTAAGAAAAGCAATTGACAATATTACAGGTAATATTATAGGTAAAAATTTAAAAAAATCATTATCTAGACTTAATAAAATAAATATAACAGATATTTTTAATATGAATAAACAAAAATTAAAATATACTAACATAATTAATAATAATTTATTTTTCTTAACTTTAAATTTTAGTAGCTTGATTTTTTCTATAGCATAAATAATAAAGCTTAGAAGACCTATACTCAAATTTTTTACGCTTATAATCTGACATTAAAGTATTACAAAACAATCTATAATTATAATATGATATAATAAGTTCTACACCTATATTATGTAGTACATTTCTTAAAATCAATGTAGAATTATTACTAACTAAATTTTTTTTTTTTAAGCCTAAACATATACCTTCAAAATTGTAACTACATGTTTTTGATCAAAAATTTATAGTTAATATATCACCTCTAGTAAAAACTTTACCATTTATAGGATTATTTAAAATAAACTTTCTTTTTCTTCTGAAATTAATCAGATCTCTTTTTCTATTTCTTAATTTTGTATTAAATAGAAAATATAACATCTAATTTAATAAAAATTTAACCAAATTTTTTTTTACTGAATAATTAATAAAGGCACCTTTTAATAATCAATAACTAAGTCTATATATATTAATTCTAAAAGATCTTACACCACATTGTGGATTAAAAAAACCTAACTTTTCTAGGGCTGTACCTTTATTCCTTAAATTTTTATAAGTAACAATAATATCATATAAAGGATATCTAACTATACCTTTTTTTCTAAAACGAATAACTTTTTGCTTATTTTTATGATTATTTTTTAAAGTTAATCTTATCATTATTAGCTAAAAATATACATAATATGAATTAATAGAGGTTCTTGAAAAAATAAAAAAATTAAATTTAATAAAAAAAAAAAAGTTATAGATATGTAAATATAACTAGATTTAGTTTTTTGAAAAACTATAGGTTCTTCTGTCCTATCATCAAAAAAAATAAATCTAACTAAACGTATATAATAAACACAACTTAGTATACTTAATAATAGTAATATTAAACATATAACATAATTACCTGTACCTACTAATAAATTAAATATAAATAATTTACCATAAAAACCCATAAAAGGTGGTATACCTGCCAATGAAAGTAGAGATACTATAGTTATTAGAGATAATAATTTATTACTATTTTTTAAATAAGATAAATCAGTTATATTACCAAAAACTATACCATGTGAACTTTTCATTAACAGATAAATACTAAATATATTTATAGTAGATAATAAATATATTAAAAAATAATAAAAAGATATAGCTACACCTATTTTAGAGCTTAAGCCAAGGGCTAATAACATATAGCCCATATGTACTATAGAACTATAAGCGAATAATTTTTTTAATTTAACAGTATACAAAGCTAATATTGTACCAACAAAAATAGATAATAAACTACATATTATTATTATATATGAGTAATAAATATAATTAACATATAAATAAATATCTAATCTGTATAGAACAAAAAAGAGAGGTAATTTAGGTACTATAGCCAAAAAGAAAGTTATCACATCGCAAGAACCTTCAAAAATATCGGCTAATCATCAATGAAATGGTGATACTGCTAATTTAAATAAAAAACCTATTAAAATACAAACTAAACCAACATGTAAAAATATATTATCATCAGAACTAAATGTATTTATTAACAAATTAATATCATTAAGATTTAATGTACCAAAAGTTAAATAAATAAAAGATATACCTAATAAAAGAACTAATGAGGCATATGATCCATATATAAAATATTTTAATCCAGCCTCTACAGACTTATTTGAATAACGTTTTAAACAACATAATATATATAAAGCTAAACTTTGTAATTCAATACCAAGATATAATACAAATAAATTATTACTAGATACAAAAATTATTATACCTAATACACATAATAATATTAAAGATAATGACTCAAAATTTAAAAAAATTTCACTATCCTTATCTTCTAACATATACATAAAAAATAAAACAATAAAAACAGTAAATAATAAAACTATTTTAATATTGATTAATAATGCACTGGAATATCAGTGCTCTAAATTCACAAAATTATCACTTTCTAATACTCTTAGATATTGAGAAATTGTAGCTATCATTAAAGTTACATAACTTCAAAAACAATCAGAGCTAGTCATTTTATTAAAAAAACTATAAATAAAAATACTAATAAATCCAAAAAGAAATACATATTCTGGAGTAAATGAGTATAGATAACTATAATATATTAAAAAAAATCTGTAAAAATAAAGGAAAGTAAATAAATATATAAGTATATAGATTATATTTTTTAAATCACGTAACATTATAATTTAAGATATTATATTACTACCTCAACAATATACTGTAATAAATAAAAATAATCACACAACATCAACAAAATGTCAATATCAAATAGCAAATATTAAACCATTATGATGTCTAGTTGTAAAATGATTAAATATTAATCTTAAAAAAGATAAAAATAAACATACAATACCTACAAATACATGAAATCCATGTAGTCCTGTTAGCATAAAAAATACACAACCATAAACACTATCATTAAAACTAAAAGGTGATTCATAATATTCAAACATTTGTAATACAAAAAAACATAAACCTAAAAATATTGTTAGGAAAAAAGAATCTATTGATTCTTTATAACTACCTAATATTATAGCTTTATGCAATCAAGTAACAGTAACACCAGATAATAATAATAAACAAGTATTATATAAAGGAAACATATAAACTGGTATTACAGTTATACCTACAGGAGGAAATTCAGCACCTATTAATATTGATGGACTTAAAGAACTATGAAAAAAAGCTCAAAAAAATCCAAAAAAAAGCATAATTTCAGAAACTATAAAAAGTATAAAACCTGAAGTTATACCCATTTGTACGGCAATCGAATGATCACCACTATAAGTAGCTTCATCTATAACATCAAAAACTCAACTTGTAGCTGCTCAACTAATTACTAGTATACCTACTAATGATATAGTAAATCCATTTTTTATATTATGCATATAAAAAGTTAATCCAGATACAAGAAATAAAGCACCCATTGAAGAGAATAAAGGTCAAGGACTTACTTTTAAAATATGAAATAAATGTCTTCTTGTTTTTGCCATAAATTTTAATTCTAATTTTTATTATTTATATTTAATTAAAAATTAAATAATACATGATAAATATATCATTATTATCTAAGGATTACATTTTGTATATTTAATCTAGTAGTTAAAAAATACTAATTTTATTAAAAATTAATTTCTATCTTAATTTTTATCATTACAACTATGATTTTTTATTTATAATATATCAATATTATTCTTTTTAATAAAATTAATATAAAATAATATCTAACTTCTATAACAAATAAATTAAATTAAACAGGACTTTTTCCTGCCCAAATTTTTTCTATTTGTTTCTCTGTGTATCCACGTTCTCTTCATCTATCTAAGAATTTTTTTCTATAATCAATGGTATAATATTTTATATATGATGCTATTTCTAAATTTGTTAATCTATAAAGCTCGCCCTGTAATTTAATATATTCTTCTATTTTTCTTATTTTATCTTCATCATATTCTAATTCAAAGAAAAACATATCAGCAAAATTAATTTTACATATTACTATCCAAGGTTCATATTTAAAAAACAATAGATATAAACTATAAGTTATATAAGGAACACTTTTAGAATTAGGCACAAAACCACAATTACCTTCATTTAAATATAAATATTTTACCTGTGGATATGTATACAAATCTTTATAAAAATATGTATATAAAAATTTAACATAATCTTTATTTTTTAGTTCCACATCTACTGTATAATTTAATATTATATATACAGTAAAAAATTGAGTTCATCTATTTAAGAATTTATATTTATGAAATATATTTCAATCTTGATAAATTTCCTCTTTACTATATTTTTTATCATAATTATTTAAATAATTTTTAAATAATTTTACAAATTCATAGATAAATAATATTATTCATACCAAATACAATCTACAAATACCAAGTATATAATATGATAATATTAATGCCAATATTAATGTAATAATAATAAACAACATTGATTTAAACATATCTTTAAAAAATTCATAGGATAAATAACTAATGTTT
>Ga0207667_10003324_pt1 | contig 19852 bp, 20 predicted proteins | sample KBSCornC52_FD_184301 | JGI IMG/M metagenome (GOLD analysis project Ga0207667, IMG submission 184301) | Corn rhizosphere microbial communities from Kellogg Biological Station, Michigan, USA - KBS Corn C5-2 (SPAdes) (version 2) | ecosystem: Host-associated > Plants > Roots > Rhizosphere > Soil ...
CGCGCGAATGATCGGCGTCGCGGGGTCGAGCCCGGTCGACGCGAATTGCTGCAGCAGGTCGCGACTGCCGTCGAACCAGCGATGCGCCTTCGCGACGCGATCGACCAGCATCGGATCGACACCGAGTGCCTTGCCGGTTTCGCGCAGCACGCCGCGCGGGCGATACGTCGAGACGGCCGCCGCTAGCGCGGCGCGATCGTGTCCGTATTTGTCGTAGATATGCTGGATCACCTCTTCCCGGCGCTGATGCTCGAAGTCGACGTCGATGTCGGGCGGCTCGCCGCGCTCCTCGCTGATGAAGCGCTCGAACAGCATCGTGCTCTGCTCGGGATTCACCTCGGTGATGCCGAGGCAATAACACACGACCGAGTTCGCCGCCGAACCGCGGCCCTGGCACAGGATGTTCTGGCTGCGCGCGTATTTGACGATGTCGTAGACGGTCAGGAAGAACGGCTCGTAGCTCAGCCTCGCGATCAGGTCGAGTTCATAGCGGATCTGCCTCTCGACTTTCTCCGGAATGCCCTGCGGATAACGCGCGGCGGCCCCCGCGAAGGTTTCCTGTTCCAGATGGCGCGTCGGCGTGAGCCCTTTCGGCACGATCTCGTCGGGATACTCGTACTGAAGCGAGTCGAGCTTGAAATCGCACGCATCGAGAATCGCGCAGGTCTCGTCGAGCTCCTCCGGCGAAAACAGCTTCGCGATGCGCCCACGCGCGCGCAGATGCTGTTCCGCATTCGGCGCGAGCGCATACCCGCACTCGGAAACCGGCATCCCGACGCGGATCGCCGTCATCACGTCCTGCAGCGGCTTGCAGGAGCGCCGATGCATCGTCACGTCGCCGAGCGCGACGATGCGCACGCCGCGCCGCTCGCCGGCCGCGCGAATCTCCTCGCGCTGCGCGCCGTCGAGCGGGCGCTGCAGCTGCACGAGCCCGAGTCGCGCCCGCGCGCCGAACGTCGCGCGAAACCAGGCGACCTGCGCATCGAGTACGTCCGCGCGCACCGGATACGTGGGGACGAGAATCGCGAAGCAGTCGGGCATGCCGCGCAAGTGGGCGAACTCCGCGGGCGGCGCCGACAGCATCCTCGACGTCAGCCGGTACGTTCCCTTCGGCGACGCCATGCGCCGCCACGAGATCAGCTCGGACAGGTTGCCGTAGCCCCCGCGGTTCTGCGCGAGCAGCACGAGCCCGAACGCGCCGGGGCCCGGATCGTGGCCGGGGGCGACTTCATCGGGCGTCACTTCGAAGAACGAACCGACGATCAGCGGCAGCCCTTGCGCCTTCGCCGCGACGTGCATGCGCGGTGCGCCGGCGAGCGAGCATTCGTCGGTGATCGCGATCCCGCGATAGCCGAGCTCGGCGGCGCGCTCGACCAGTTCCTCCGCATGCGACGCGCCATGCAGGAACGAGAAGTTCGAACGACAGAACAATTCCGCGTAATCGGGCAGCCAATTGAATTCCGCAACCATCGCCGCTCACCCGAACAGGCCGTGCAGGAACCAGTGCGGATCCGCCTGGCTGCTCAACCGTTCCTGAAAGACCCAGTAGCACGCGCCGGCCTCGTCCTGCGCGACGTAGTAGTCGCGCGCCACGAGCTGACCGTCGAACCACCCGGCCTCGATCCGCTCGGGCGACGACATCATCCTGAGCGGCGTATGGAACACCGGCCGGTTCGCGCGCATCAGCAGCGGCTGCGGCTCGGCCAGCAGCCACGCGGGACGCGGCGGCGCGGCCGGCAGGCCGCCGGGCGGCTTGCCGGCCTGCGCATCGAGCGGCAGCCAGCGGTTCGCCGCTTCGGGCCGGTGATCGGCAACGGGCGCCGCGCGCAGCACGTTCTCCGTGCCGAGCCGCGCGACCAGCAGCTCGAACAGCCGCGCACGCGTTTCTTTCGTGCCGCCCGGCTCGGGAAAGAGATCGTCGGCCGGCGGCGCGACCGATTCGACACGCGTGGCCGTGAGCCGCACCGCGATCACCGCGGCCGGCAACTCGACGCGCGCGAGCCGCTCGCCGAGCAGCCGCATGAAGTGCGCTTCGTCGCGCACGGGTGCGGCGAACGCGAGTTCGAGCGGCGTCGGCGGCACGGCCTGGCGGCCGCGCTCGTGCTCGAGCTCGAACGTCATCGCGGCCAGCGACAGCTGCCGCGCGGCCAGCCAGCCGCAAAGCTGCACGACGAGCCGCCGCGCGACGAACAGCACGGCTTCCGCGTATTCGACGCGTTCCGCCAATTCGAGCCGCACGTCGAACACGGGCGGCACGGCCATCCACGCGAGCGGCTCGACCGCATCGCCGTACGCGCGATCGAGCGCGGCGAGCAGCGCCGGACCGCAGCGGCGCTGCAGCCCCGCGCGCGGCAGGCGGCGCAGATCGGCGAGCGTGCGGCAGCCGAGGCCGTCGAACCAGCCCGCATACGGGCGCGCGTCGGGCAGCAGCACGCACGGCAAACGATCGAGCGCACGGACGAGCGAAGCCGGCCCGGCCACGCGGCGCCGGGCCCGCGCACGCGCCGACGTGCGCGCGAGCAGCCACGCGCCGCGCCCGGTCGGCGCGGCGGACAGGCGCGCCGCATAGCCGAGCGCCGCGAGCGTCGCGCGCACCTGGCGGCACAGCGACGGCAGGCCGCCGAACAGGCGCAGGCTCGGGCCGACGTCGACGAGCAGCGTCGCTTCGTCGTCGAGCGCGACGCACGGCGAGAAGCGCAGCAACGCGAGCGCGACCGCGCGCAGCGCATCGGCCTCGCGGGCGGGATCGCGCTCGACGAGCCGCGTGTCGGGCGCGAGCGTCAGCACGCCGCCGCGCTTCATGCCCGCGCGCACGCCGTGCCGGCGCGCGGCCGCATCGGCGATCAACACGACACCCTGCTCGAGCACCGCGCAGCCGGCCGCACCGGCCTCCGCGTCAGACGGCGGCGGGGCGCACACGTCGAGCGGCAGGCGCGGCAGATGGATGCCGAGCAAGACGCGCATAGCGGCTCTCCACGATGGGCGATGGCAAATCGAGCGTGAGCGGCTCGCTGCACGCGGGCCCCCGACGCTTGACGATGTCGAGCGACACACCGCCCGGCACCGGATGCAGCGCGACGCGCAGCACGGCCGGCGACGGCTGCCGCGCGGCCGCCAGCGGGCGCAGCATCACGAACAGCGTGTCGCCGGTGCGAGCGGCCGCGAGATGCAGACGCCGCAGCGCGTCGGGCCGCGCGTCCTCCCAGAGCAGCAGCGCACCGCAGCAGCCCGTCTTGAGCGCCTGCTCGGCGGCCCACAACGCATCGGTGCGGCTGCCGGCGCGCAGCCACAGCAGCGCGTCGGACGGCACGCCGAGACCGGCCAGCGCGCTCGCATGCGGCGCGTGCGGCGGCGCGACGAGCGCGAGCGGCCGCCGTGCGCTGACGGTACGCGCGAGCGCCGGCGCGAGCAGCCGCATCTCGCCGCAGCCCGGCTGCGCGGCCAGCAGTTCGACGAGGCCGCCGACCGGCCAGCCGCCGCCTGGCAGTTCGGCGGACAGCGGCGCGAAGCCCGTGTCGATCGTGCGTGGGCCGCCGCGCGCGAGTTGCGAGCCGCGCCAGAGCGATGGATGAAGGGATTCGGGAGAAATGGAGGATGCGAGCATGACGCCACCCACAACTGTATGGATATACAGTATATGGCAATGCGCTCGCGTCGCACAGTACTGGTACGAAACCGGTATTTTCGTCAGAAGAAAAACAGGGGAAGCCGACGGCGGTCCGCGCACGGTATCGGCGCAACGCGTCAGCCGCGCTTGCCGCTTTACGCTATGCTGTCCGCCGACCCCATCCCCACCCTCGGAGGGCACATGAAACGGGCGATCCGTGCGATCGCGTGCGCGGCCGTCGCGCTGGTGCTGGTGCTGCCGCGCATGGCATTCGCGCTGGGCGACGATTACACGCAGTACGACGACTGCATGCTCAACGCGCTGCGCGAAAGCCGTAACGGCGCGGCGGCCCAGTTGATCCAGCGCTCGTGCGACGCGCTGTACCGCAACAACGCGATGCTGCTGCCGCGCGAGCGACGCTTTCACGAGTGCGTCGTGCAGTCGCTGCCCGGCGTGCGCGACAACTACGCGATCCAGCAGATCATGTCGATCTGCTCGCGGCGCGGCGAGATGTGAGGGCGCGCTGACCGCCTGGCGCCGGGTGGCCGTCCAGCGGCCACGCCAATGAAAAAGGGCCTGTGAGATACAGGCCCTTTCGTTTCAGGTTTCAGCGGTCCGACCGCGGTGCGGCGTTCAGAACGACGCGACCATCGAGCCCTTGAACTGCTTCTTGATGAATTCCCGCACTTCCGGCGACTGATACGCCTTGACCAGCTTCTTCACCCACGGCTGATCCTTGTCCTTCGCGCGCACGGCGATCACGTTCGCGTACGGGCTCGTCAGCGATTCGAGCGCGATCGCGTCCTTGGTCGGCTGCAGGTTGGCGGCGAGCGCGTAGTTCGTGTTGATCACGGCCGCGTCGACGTCCGACAGCACGCGCGGCAGTTGCGCGGCGTCGAGCTCGGAGAGCTTCAGTTTCTTCGGGTTCTCGGCGATGTCGAGCACCGTCGCGTTGTTGCCGCCCGTGCCGGCGCCCGCCTTCAGCTTGATCACGCCTTGCGTCTGCAGCAGCAGCAGCGCGCGGTTCTCGTTCGACGGATCGTTCGGCACCGCGAGCTTCGCGCCTTGCGGCAGGTCCTTCAGCGACTTGAACTTCTTCGAGTACACGCCGATCGGCGAGATGTAGGTCAGGCCCGCGGTGACGAGCTTGTAGCCGCGCTGCTTCACCTGGCTGTCGAGGTAGGGCTGGTGCTGGAAGCTGTTCGCGTCGAGGTCGCCCGAATCGAGCGCCGCGTTCGGCTGCACGTAGTCGTTGAACTCGACGACCTTCACGTTCAGGCCTTGCTTCTCCTTCGCGACCTTCTGCACGACCTGCCACACTTCCGAATCCGGACCGGCCACCGTGCCGACCTTGATCACCTTGTCTTCGGCCTGCGCACCCGCCGACAGCGTCAGCGCGGCACCGGTGGCCAGCACGGAAAATACCTTCAGGAGACTGCGACGCTTCATCTGTTTCTCGCTTTCTTGCTAACTGAAAATGGGGGCGCGATACGGGTATGCCCGGACTCGCAGGAAGGGGCAAATGGTGTCACAGGATCGGCCGGAAGTGAAATACATCCCGCTCATATGGGTATGCACCGCGGCCGTGCCCGCGGCGTGCGGGCGACTCGGCCGTTAGTTGCACTTCAGCGAAGGCCGGCGGCATCGCCGACCCGGAATGCGCCGATCGCGCCGCGCAGCCGCCCGGCCTGTTCCTGAAGCGACGCCGCGGCCGCGGCGGCCTCCTCGACAAGCGCCGCGTTCTGCTGCGTAACCTGATCCATCTGCGTGACCGCGCGCCCGACCTGCGTGATGCCGCTCGCCTGCTCTTCCGACGCGGCCGCGATCTCGCCCATGATGTCGGTCACGCGCGCGACCGCCTGCAGGATCTCGCCCATCGTCGTGCCGGCCTGGCCGACCAGCGTCGAGCCGTTGCGCACGCGCTCGACCGAAGCGACGATCAGCTCGCGGATCTCCTTCGCGGCCGTCGCGCTGCGCTGCGCGAGCGAACGGACCTCGCCCGCGACCACCGCGAAGCCCCGCCCCTGCTCGCCGGCGCGCGCGGCCTCGACCGCCGCGTTCAGCGCGAGGATGTTGGTCTGGAATGCGATGCCCTCGATCACGCCGATGATGTCGGCGATCTTGCGCGAGCTGTCGTCGATCTCGCCCATCGTGCCGATCACACGGTTCACGACGTCGTTGCCCGCCCGCGCGATCTCCGATGCGTTGTTCGCGAGCCCGCTCGCCTGCCGCGCGTTGTCGGCGTTCTGCTTCACCGTCGCGGTCAGCTGCTCCATGCTCGCGGCCGTTTCTTCCAGCGAGGCGGCCTGCTCCTCGGTGCGCTGCGACAGGTCGTCGTTGCCGGACGCGATCTCGCGGCTCGCCGACGCGATCGACTCGGCCGACTGGCGGATTCCGCCGATCGTCGCCTGAAGGCGCGCCTGCATGTCGCGCATCGCCGCCATCATGCTCGTGCTGTCACCCGCACGCACCGGCACCGGCCGCGTCAGGTCGCCCTGCGCGATGCGACTCGCCAGCGCGGCCGCTTCATCGGGCTCGCCGCCGAGGCTGCCCCGCACGTTGCGGATGATCACGAGCATCGCCGCGCTGATCACGAAGCCGATCACCAGCACGACCGCGAGGTGACCGAACAGCGTCCGGTAGTAGACGGTATCGATGTCCTTCAGGAATACGCCGCTCGATATGTTCCAGTCCCACGGCGCGAAGCGCGTGACGTAGCTGATCTTCGGCACCGCGGTCTCGCTGTGCGGCAGCCGGCCGCGATACTCGGCGAAGCCGCTGCCGGTCGCCTTCGCGGCGTTCAGGATCGTGACGAACAGCGGCTTGCCGTCCGGGTCGAGATAGTCGCCGACCTGCGTGCCAACCAGCTTCGGCAGCGTCGGATGCATCAGCACGACGGGTTTCGAATCCATCACGAACACGTAGCCCGACTCGCCGTACCGCATCGCCGCCAGGCTCGCGAGCGCATCGCGCTTCGCGTCGGCCTCGGGCAGCGTGCCGCTCTGCGCGAGCGCGTGATAGGCGTTGACGATGCCGGCCGCCGATTCGACCAGGTTGGCGATGCCGGCCTTGCGTTCGGCAAGCATCGTCGCGCGCGTCTCGTACGCGCTCCATGCGCCGACGCCGAGTAGCCCGACCCATACCAGCGCAAGCGCGAGCCACAGCTTGCGGTTCAAACTCATTCTGCTCATCTGCGTGCCTCGTCGAAGTCGATGCCGCGATGCGCGCGAACGGCCGGTCGCGCGCAAACGGTTGCCCCCGTATTTACGGCAGCGAGACTTACAACTTGAATACACGTGGCCGCCGCACGACGGCCGGCACGACATGGAGCAGCCGCTGTGCTAAAAAGACCGGCTGGCTGGCGCGACACGCGCCGGCGACATCCGGGGCCATCCATGTACGTCATCGACATCCATTACCACGCGTCGCTCGAGCGCATCGACGATGCGCTCGAACGCCACCGTGCGTATCTGCAGCCGCTGTTCGAGCGCGGCATCTTCATCGCGGCGGGGCCGAAGGTGCCGCGCGAAGGCGGCGTGATCCTCGCAGCCCGCATCGATCGCGACGAACTGGACGCGATCCTCGACACCGATCCGTTCGTGACCGAAGGGCTCGCGACGTATCGGGTGACCGAATTCAAGATCACGCGTGCCGCGCAGGGTTTCAACGTGCCGGCGCTGCCGTAACGCGCGCGCGCCGCTGCACGTGCGCAAGCACGCCGCCGCGGCAGCGCGAGGCGGTGCATGCAGATCGAGGGAAAGAGGGAAGCATGCGTGACGGCGCGTCGCGGCCGTCACGCGTGTCGCCGGGCGGGCGCCCGGGCGATGCGGCGCGCGCCGCTCAGTCGACCAGCAGTTTCAGGTCGTGGACCCACGGGCCCGGGCCCTGGCCGTCGCGCACGAACAGGCGCAGCTTGCCGTCGCGATCGAACACGTAGCTCGCGGCGGTGTGATCCATCGTGTAGCTGCCGGGCGTCTTGCCGGGCACCTTCGCGTAGTACACGCGGAAATCCTTCGTGACCTTCTTGAGCTGCGTTTCGTCGGCCGGCCGCAGGCCGATGAACGACGGATCGAACGCGGGCACGTACTGGCCGAGCAGCGCAGGCGTGTCGCGCTCCGGATCGACGGTGACGAACAACACCTGCACGCGCTTCGCCGCGTCGGGCCCGAGCTGCTTGAGCGCCTCGGACAGTTCGGCCATCGTCGTCGGACATACGTCCGGACAGTGCGTATAACCGAAGAACATCACGACGGCACGGCCCTTGAAGTCGGCGAGCGTGCGCACCTTGCCGGTCGTGTCGGGCAGCGAGAAATCGCTGCCGAACTGCGTGTTGCCGGTGATGTCGAGATTCTGGAATTTCGGCGCGTTGTCGCAGCCCGCGAGCAGCGTGGCTGCCGCGAATGCGCAGGCGAGCATCCAGCCTTGGCGCGCGCGGCGCCCGAACCGTGAATGGAGCATTGCGTTCAAACCGTGCGGTTACACGCCGAGCAGCGGGCGCGCATAGTGATCGACGAGCAGCGCGGCGAACAGCAGCGACAGGTAGACGATCGAGTAGCGGAAAGCCTTGCGGGCGAGTTCGTCCGAATAATCGCGGTAGATCTTCCACGCATACGCGAGGAACACCGCGCCGAGCAGCACCGCGCTCGCCAGGTAGACGACGCCGCTCATCCCGGAGATGAACGGCATCAGCGTGACCGCGAACAGGATCACCGTGTACAGCAGGATGTGCAGCCGCGTGAATTTCTCGCCGTGCGTGACCGGCAGCATCGGCAGGCCCGCGTTTTCGTAATCCTTGCGGCGATAGAGCGCGAGCACCCAGAAATGCGGCGGCGTCCACACGAAGATGATCAGCACGAGGATCCATGCGTCGCCGGGCACCGCGCCGGTGACCGCGGCCCAGCCGAGCGCCGGCGGCATCGCGCCCGACGCACCGCCGATCACGATGTTCTGCGGCGTCATCGGTTTGAGCAGCAGCGTATAGACCACCGCGTAGCCGACGAACGTCGCGATCGTCAGCCACATCGTCAGCGGGTTCGTGAACGTATACAGAGTCCAGGCGCCGACGCTGCCGAGCACGGCCGAGAACAGCAGGATCTGCGGGGTCGTGATCTCGCCGCGCGCGGACGGACGCCACGCGGTGCGGCGCATCATCGCGTCGATCTTCTGTTCGACGAGGCAGTTGATCGCGAACGCGGCGCCGGCCAGCAGCCAGATGCCGATGGTGCCGCCGATCAGCACATGCCACGGCACCATGCCCGGCGTCGCGAGAAACATGCCGATCACCGCGCAGAACACCGCGAGCTGCGTGACACGCGGCTTCGTCAGCGCCATGTACTGCGAAAACCGGCTACCGGGCGATTGGGAGAGGGTGCTTTGCATGGGGACGGTCACGCCGGGGCGGCGTCGCGCGCGGGCTGCACGACACGGCCGGGGCGGCTTGAAAGGATGCGAAAGTTTAGCATGACGACGAGCAGCAGCAGGATCGCGGCGCCGCCGTTGTGCGCGACGGCGACCGGCAGCGGCCACTGCAGCACGATGTTGGTCAGGCCCGTCAGGAACTGCAGCACGACGACCAGCAGCACGCCGTTCGCCGGCCGCCGCAGCGACTCGAAGCGGCGCATCTTCAGCGCGAACGCGACCAGATACGCGACGACGACGAACGCGAACGTGCGGTGGGTCCAGTGGATCGCGACCAGCGCATCCTGCGTGATCGCGTCGCCGTCCTTCGTCATCCCGAGCGCGCGCCACAGGTGGAAGCCCTGGCCGAAGTTCATCGGCGGAAACCACTGGCCGTTGCAGGTCGGGAAATCGGTACACGCGAGCACCGCGTAGTTGGTGCTCACCCAGCCGCCGAGCGCGATCTGCACGACCAGCAGCACCAGCGCCGCGAGCGCGGCCGCGCGGTAGCGGCCGGCCTCCGGATCATGCGACGGCAGCGGCGTCTGCCGCGCCGCGAGCCAGCCGAGCGTGCCGAGCAGCGCGAGACCAAGCAGCAGATGGGTCGTGACGATCACCGGCTGCAGCTTCATCGTGACCGTCCACGCGCCGAACACGCCCTGCACGACGATCAGCAGCAGCAGGCTCGTCGGCCACCACGGCGACACGTGCAGCGGGCGGCGGCGCAGCCGCGCGGACCATGCGATCACGACCTGCGCGATGATCAGCACGCCGATCGCCATCGCGAAATAGCGATGGATCATCTCGATCCACGCTTTCGTCATGCTGACGGGGCCGGTCGGCATCGCCTGGTGCGCGGCCGTGATCGCGGCGTGCGCGATGAACGGCGACGACGTGCCGTAGCAGCCGGGCCAGTCCGGGCAGCCGAGCCCCGAATCGGTCAGCCGCGTGAAGCCGCCGAACATCACCAGGTCGAGCGTCAGGAACGTGGTGATCCACACCAGCTTGCGGAACTTGTCGTCGTCGGCCTTCACCCACACGTACGACAGCGGCAGCAGCGCGATGCACAGGCCGATGAGGCCGAGTTGCAGTAGATACGACATCGAATGGTTGCCTCGCTGTCTCGCCTTAGCCGATGCTCGACCACTTCAGCAGCTTCGTGACGTCCGCCTTGATCTTGCTGGGGTTCGGGTTCTTCGGGAAACGCATCATCAGGTTGCCGTTCGGATCGACCATGTAGAGGTGGTCGCTGTCCTTCGTGCCGGCGTCGGCCGGCAGCCATGCGGCGACCGCGGCCGGATCGGCGACCAGCCGGCGCGTGTCCGGGTAGGCTTCCAGCACCTTCGGCGGCACCGCGCCCGCATCGCTGCGCAGCCACACCATCGTGAGCCGGTGTCGCTCGCCCGCCTGCGTGACGCGGATCTGGCGCATGAAATAGAGCTTTTGCGCGCATGCGTCGTCGCACGCGCTGCGGTCGGTCATCACGAACAGCCACACGCCGCGCAGCGACGACAGCGGCACCGTCTTGCCGGTTTCGTCGGTGACCTGCAGGTCGGCCGGGATCGGCCGCTGCGGCTCGATCAGCGTGCCGTAGTTGGTCGAGCCGCCCTTCGGCTTGATCACGTAATAGGTGAAATACGACGCGAGTATCGGCGCCGCGCACACGAGCCCGAGCAGCACGAGCATCCAGCGGCCGCGCTTGCGGGCCGCCGGCGAAACCGGCGTCGCGGCCGGACCCTGACGGGAAGATTGCATGGACAAATCAGACCTCTCGAAACGAACCCGCGGCGCCGCCGCCGCGTCCGGGCATGGCGCTCACGCGCCGGCCGACTTCTTCGCCGCACGCCGCGCGGCGTACAGGCCGAAGCCGAGCGCGGCGGCCGCCATGGCCCACCACTGAAACATGTAACCGTAATTGCGCTCGACGCCGGTCGTCGCCGCCGGCCAGTCGCGCACGAGCTTGTCGCCGTCGTCGCTCGTCTGCTGGATCACGAACGGCTGCAGCGGCAGCCCCGTTTCCTTCGCATACGCGGCGACGTCCAGGTTCTGCCGGATCTTCTGGTGCGCGGCCGAGCCGCCTTCGCCGAGTTCGAACGCACGCGACGCGTCGGCGCGCGCGATGCCTTCGATCTCGATGTCGCCGTCGGGCGTCGCGAACGGCTCGATCGCCGTGCGATCGGCGATGTTGCGCGGCAGCCAGCCGCGGTTCACCAGCACGACGCCGCCGCCCGAGAGTTTAAACGGCATCACGACGTAAAAACCCGGCTGGTCGTTATACGGCCGATTGTCGAGGAACACCGCCTGCTCCGGCATGAAACGGCCCCTCGCCCGCACGCGGTGGAACTCGATCGACGCGAGCGGAATCGGCTGCGCACCGACGTCGATGGGCGCCGCGTGCTCGTAGCGCACGATGCTCGCCTGCAGCGCTTCCTTCTGGTGCGCGCGCTCGCGCTGCCAGAACCCGAGGCGGATCGTGACCGTGACGACGACGAGAATCAGCAGGGCAGGCAGCCAGCGGATCTTCATCGGGCCGCCCGCCGGGCGCATTCGCGAAAGCGAAGTGCGATAATTATCCTCTTCCTTTCGAATTGCCGTCGTCCGGTTCGTGTCATGCACATCCTCGTTCCCATCGCCTTCGTCCTCATCATCGCCAGCATGGGCTCGGCGCTCTACTTCATGATGCACGACCGCGGCCATACGAAACGCATGGTCTGGTCGCTGGCCACCCGCGTCGGGCTGTCGGTGTCGCTGTTCCTGTTCATCCTGTTCGCGAACTGGATGGGCTGGATCCATTCGACCGGCCTGCCGATCGGGCGTTGATGCATTCGCCACGACGGCTGCCGTGACATTTCGCCGCATGGCGGCGCCACCAAGCAAAAGCGCCGCCTGACTGAGTCGCGGCGGCGCCGGGGGCGTCGAGCGCAAGCAGCCGGCCGCTGCGTCGCCTTCGCCAATGAAAACGGCCCGCGCATCGCTGCGCGGGCCGTTGTTCCATTTACAGCCAGTAGACGACGACGTACAGGCCGAGCCAGACGACGTCGACGAAGTGCCAGTACCACGCAGCGCCTTCGAATGCGAAGTGGTGATCCGGCTTGAAGTGGCCGCGGATCATCCGCACCAGCACCACCGCGAGCATCGTGCCGCCGAGGAACACGTGGAAGCCGTGGAAGCCCGTCAGCAGGAAGAACGTCGAGCCGTACACGCCCGAGTTCAGCGTCAGGTTCAGTTCGTTGTACGCGTGGTAGTACTCGAAGCCCTGCAGGAACAGGAAGCAGATACCGAGCGCAAGCGTCGCGGCCAGCCAGGCGATCGCCTTCTTGCGGTAATCGTCGCGCAGCGCGTGGTGCGAGATCGTCAGCGTCACGCCCGACGACAGCAGGAACGCGGTGTTCAGCGTCGGGATCGGCCACGGGCCCATCGTCTTGAAGTGACCGGCGAGCGCGGCGGGGCCTTCGTTCGGCCACACGGCGGAGAAATCCGGCCAGATCAGCTTGTAGTCGAGGCTGCCGAGCTGGTGCAGCGCGATTTCACGCGCATAGAACAGCGCGCCGAAGAACGCGCCGAAGAACATGACTTCCGAGAAGATGAACCAGCTCATGCTCCAGCGGTACGACTTGTCGACGTTCTTGCCGTAATGACCGCCTTCCGACTCGGCGATCGCGTCGCCGAACCAGTGATACAGCGTGAAGAGCAACCACAGCAGGCCGAGCAGCGCCGTGTACGGCGCCCAGTCGTGACCGTTGATCCACAGCGCCACCGATCCGAGCATGACCAGCAGGCCGACGGCCGCGCTGATCGGATGCTGCGACGGATGCGGCACGAAATAGTACGGGGTCTGGTTTTGACCGCTCATGCTTGATTCTCCACTTCAGTCCAATTTATGTACCGGAAACCGCTCCGGCTGTATTTCTTGCGCGGCGCGACCGCCGCCGCTCTTTCCCGCACGCGGCGCCCGGGCGCCACGCACTGCATTCTTTCGTGGCCGCGGGCCTCAGCCCACGACCGCACGCACGATCAGGATCAGCACGCCGATGAACACGCCGGCCGCGATCAACGCGACGATCAGCACGTGCAGCGGATTGAGCTGCGTCGCATCGGCCTCCAGGTCGCGCCGCTTGCGCACCCCGAAGAACGACCACAACACCGCGCGCACCGCCTGGCCGAACGACCCGCTCCGCTTGGTCTCCGTCATCGCCCCGTCTCCATCGTCATGCGTCCGGTTTCGCCGCGCCCTGCGCCGCCGTCTTGCGCGGTGCCGGCGCCGGCTCGGCCGGCGTATTCAGTTCGAAGAACGTGTACGACAGCGTGATCGTCTTCACGTCCTTCGGCAGTTTCGGATCGATCACGAACACCACCGGCATCTTGCGCGACTCGTTCGCGGCCAGCGTCTGCTGCGTGAAGCAAAAACACTCGATCTTCTTGAAGAACTCCGTCGCCTGCTTCGGCGCGTAGCTCGGAATCGCCTGCGCCACCACCGGCCGGCCCTGCCCGTTGGTCACGTCGTAGACGATCGTCGTCAGTTCGCCGGGATGCACGTCGAGGCTGTTGTGCTCCGGCTTGAAACCGAGCGGGCCGCGCGCATTCGCATCGAACTCGACCGACACCGTGCGGCCATAGTCGACCTGCGAGTTCTTCGCCTCGCGCTCGCTGACATCCCGCTGCACCAGGTTGTTGATGCCGGTGATCTGGCAAATCGCGCGATACATCGGAATCAGCGCGAAGCCGAAGCCGAACATCAGTCCGGCCACGACGAAGAGCTTCACCAGCATCGAACGATTGAACGCGCGATCGGCGGCGCCCTCTTCCGGCTTCGACATACGACGACTTCCTCGCTACTGCGTCAGTTACTGCATCAGTGGGTGGACAGCCACCACTGCTTGATCACGACACCCACGAAAAAAACGGCGGCGATGACGAGCAGGGTGAGGCCGAGCCGCTTGTTGCCCGCGCGAATCTGCTCGGGCGTTCGTCTTTCTTGTGGATTCCGGTTCATCTGAAACTTCGCTGAAACTCGATTCCGCGCCCGCCGCTGCCCGCCTGCGCGGCAGGCAGCGGCGGAACGCCGGGTGAAACTTATTCGACGTGCGGCGGTTGCTCGAACGTGTGGAACGGAGCCGGGCTCGGCACCGTCCATTCGAGGCCCGTCGCGCCATCCCACGGCTTGTCCGACGCCTTTTCCAGCTCGCCGCCGCCACGGTAGGCCGGCAGTGCGACCGCGAACAGGAAGTACACCTGTGCGAGGCCGAAGCCGAATGCGCCGATCGTCGCCACCTGGTTGAAGTCCGTGAACTGCGCCGGGTAGTCCGCATAGCGGCGCGGCATGCCCGCGAGACCGACGAAGTGCATCGGGAAGAACGTCAGGTTGAAGAAGATCATCGACGCCCAGAAGTGGATCTTGCCGCGCGTCTCGTTGTACATCCAGCCCGTCCACTTCGGCGCCCAGTAGTACCAGCCCGCGAACAGCGCGAACAGCGACCCGGCCACCAGCACGTAGTGGAAGTGCGCGACCACGAAGTAGGTGCCGTGGTACTGGATGTCGAGCGGCGCCATGGCCAGCATCAGGCCCGTCAGGCCGCCGAACGTGAACACGAACAGGAAGCCGATCGCGAACAGCATCGGGGTTTCGAAGGTCATCGAGCCGCGCCACATCGTCGCGAGCCAGTTGAACACCTTCACGCCCGTCGGCACCGCGATCAGCATCGTCGCGTACATGAAGAACAGCTGGCCGGTGACCGGCATGCCCGTCGCGAACATGTGGTGCGCCCAGACCATGAACGACAGGATCGCGATCGAAGCCGTCGCGTACACCATCGAGCTATAGCCGAACAGCGTCTTGCGTGCGAACGCCGGGATCACCTGCGACACGATCCCGAACGCCGGCAGAATCATGATGTACACCTCGGGGTGGCCGAAGAACCAGAAGATGTGCTGGTACATCACCGGATCGCCGCCGCCTGCCGCGTTGAAGAACGACGTGCCGAAGTGGCGGTCGAACAGCACCATCGTGATCGCGCCTGCCAGAACCGGCATCACGGCGATCAGCAGGTAGGCCGTGATCAGCCACGTCCATGCGAACATCGGCATCTTCATCAGCGTCATGCCCGGTGCGCGCATGTTCAGGATCGTCACGACGATGTTGATCCCGCCCATGATCGACGACGCGCCCATGATGTGGACCGCGAAGATCGCGAAGTCCATGCCCGGGCCCATCTGGGTCGACAGCGGTGCGTACAGCGTCCAGCCGGCGGCCGTCGCGCCGCCCGGCGCGAAGAACGAACCGACCAGCAGCACGGCCGCGACCGGCAGCAGCCAGAAGCTGAAGTTGTTCATCCGCGCGAATGCCATGTCGGACGCGCCGATCTGCAGCGGAATCATCCAGTTCGCGAAGCCGACGAACGCCGGCATGATCGCGCCGAACACCATGATCAGGCCGTGCATCGTCGTGAGTTCGTTGAAGAACTCCGGACGCATGATCTGCAGGCCCGGCTCGAACAGCTCGGCACGGATGCCGAGGGCCATCACGCCGCCCGACAGGAACATGATGAACGAGAACAGCAGGTACAGCGTACCGATGTCCTTGTGGTTGGTGGCGAACAACCAGCGCCGCCAGCCATGCGGTGTTTCGTGCGCGTGGTCGTCGTGCGCGTGGTCCGCGACTACGTCGTGCCCGATGCTAGACATGAGAATCTCCTAATGCGAATACGTCGACTAACTCAGCGACACGTCAAGCCGCCGGCCCGATCTCGACTCGCCGGGCTTCCTTCGCGTCAGCCCCGCCCGTGATCGTTTCCGGCTTTTTGAGAATAATGTGGTCTTCCGCCACGCCTGCTGCCTTCAGCGCGTCGCGCACGACCTGTGCACGATGCTTGGCGAGTTCGGCGTTCGCGTCGGCCGAGCCCGTCTTGTCGGTGAAACCCGACAGCGCGAGCTTCGCGTCCGGATGTGCCTTCGCATAGTCGGCCGCTGCGGCGATCGCCGCCTTCGCGTCGGCCGGCAGCACGCTCTTGCCCGTTTCGAAGTAGACCGTCGACAGCGCGGTCGATGCCGGCGCCGCCGCCGCCGATGCCGCCGCCGACTGCTCGGCCGCGCCCGACGCGGCTTGCGCCGGTGCCGAGGCCGCTTCGGCCGGTGCCGCGGCGCCTGCCGCGTCTTCCGGCATCTTGCCGTTGCGCGCGTCAGCCACTTGCTTCGGCTGCAGCAGATCGTTCTTGTGGTTGCCCCACGAGTTGCGCTCGTACGTGACGACCGATGCGATGTCGAGGTCCGACAGCGACGCCCACGACGGCATCGCGCCCTTGCCGTGCAGCACGCGCTCGACGTGGCCGGCGATCGGGCCGTTCACGATCGGGCTGCCGTCCATCGCCGGGAATGCGCCGAGGCCCTTGCCGCTCACCTGGTGGCAGGCCGCGCAGTTCGCCTTGTAGACTTCCTCGCCGTGCGAGACGAGTTCGGCCATCGTGTAGACCTTGTTCGGATCGACCGCCGCGCCGGCCAGCTTGGCCTTCTGCGCGGTGACCCACTTCGCGTAGTCGTCGTCCGACAGCACAACGACTACGACCGGCATGAACGCGTGTTCCTTGCCGCACAGCTCGGTACAGAAGCCGCGGAACGTGCCGACCTTGTCGGCCTTGAACCACGTATCGCGCACGAAGCCGGGGATCGCATCCTGCTTCACGCCGAATGCGGGCACGTACCACGAGTGAACGACGTCGTTCGCGGTCGTGATGATGCGGATCTTCTTGTTGACCGGCACGACGAGCGGGTTGTCGACTTCCTGCAGGTAGGTTTCGGTGATCGGCTTCTTGCCCATCACTTCGTCACGCGGCGTGCTGAGCGTCGACAGGAAGCCGATGCCCTCGCCCGGGCCCTTCACGTAGTCGTAGCCCCACTTCCACTGGTAGCCGGTGACCTTGATCGTGAGATCGGCGTTGGTCGTGTCCTTCATCGCGACGACGGCCTTCGTGGCCGGCAGCGCCATCAGCACGACGATGACGAACGGCACGATCGTCCAGATGATCTCGACGGTCGTGCTTTCATGGAAATTGGCGGCCTTGTGGCCTTTGGATTTGCGGTGCGCGAAGATCGAATAGAACATCACGCCGAACACGCCGACGAAGATCACCGTACACAGGATCAGCATCATCGTGTGGAGATCGTAGAGCTCCTCGGCGATCTTCGTGACCGGCGGCTGAAAGTTGATCTCGTTGACGCGGGGGCCGCCCGGGCTATCACCGACCGCCAGAGCAGCGCCGGCAAAGAGCAATCCGCTGCATGCCAGCACGCCCGTGAGGGCTCGCTTGATTGTTTTCATAGCATCCTTACCCAAAATTTCCATTCAAACCCCTCCCCCGTCGCAAGCCGCCGGCCTGTTCCGGCCGGTGCCCGCGCCTCGTCAGCCGCAGCGCCTGAGCGACACGCGCAGTTCGTCGGCGAACTGCGCACGCTTGTGCTGCGCGAGATGCTGCCCGATTACGACGGTCTGCCCGCGCGATACCAGTCGAATCGGATCGCGTGGCGTCGCACCCGGCTCGACCCGCACCCAGCGCGGGTTGAATTCGATCTGCGTGAACCGCTCCGCATCCATCCGCTCGATCACGAGCCGGTGCGGAAACAGCCTGATGCGCTCGTAATCGACCGCATGACGGGCATAGATCGCAAACGCGACACCTACCGCCAGCAATTCGATTCCGGTGAAGGGCATGACGAGCCAGGCCCCACGCCACATCAGCAATGCCGCGATCACCAGCGAGAAGCTCGCGAGCGACGCGTAAAACAGCACGAACTGGCGCGGCGACACCGAACAATTGCGTTTCATGAGCCAGTCTGCGAGGACCGGTTCACCGTTCGTCGTCTCCGCCAAACCCCTCGCTGCTCCCATCGCCGCCTCACGCGAATGGCATGCGATGCATGCCTGCATCGGACTCGTCGCCCCGTATTGCGGGGACCCCGGGACGACAAGCTGACGCATTATAGGCGGGTTCAATGGCATCCACAAGCAAGCGGCTATCGGCCCGCGAGCCAAGCGCCACAAGCTTTCCGGCCGTTTTTCGCGTCAATTCGACCCCGCTTTGCACCGCTAATTTCGGACATAACAAAACCCCTCTTTACCGCTTTACCGATTCTTCGGACGCCCCTTGCCGATATCTTCGATGCGCACGATCCCGTGCCCCTCGGCAGTCGTGCGCGGCACGGCCTTCCACGCGTGGCCGTAGATCACCTCGAACGTGAGCGGAATGGTGCCGTCCGCGCGCCGGCGCGCTTCCAGCGCGTCGCCGAGCGCCGCGCGAAAGCGTCGCGTCGCGCGCTGCGGCGCCGCGCGCTCGAACGGGTAGGCGCCCCAGCGGCGCACGTCGGCCAGCAGGGAATCGGGTGTCTTGTACGTGACGGTGAGCACTTCCTGGTCCATCACCGGAATCTCGAAGCCGCTCTCGACGAGCATGTCGCCGAGGTCGTGCATGTCGACGAAATCGATCACGCGCGCCGCGGGCGGCGCGATGCCGAGCGCCGCTTCGGCTTCCGCGCAGGCCGCGCGCAATTCGCGCAACGTGTCGGGGCCGAGCGTGCTGAACATCAACAGGCCGTTCACGCGCAGCACCCGCTGCCACTCGGGGAACACCGTGTCGGGACGCGAATGCCAGTGCAGCGCGAGATTCGACCAGATCAGGTCGAACGCGCCGGCCGCGAACGGCAGCGCCGAGAAATCGGCGTGCGCGACGCGCGGGCCGCGCTGGCCCAGTGCCCGGCCGAGCGACGCGGGCAGCCAGCGGCGCCAGCTCGTCTGCTCGACCTCGCGCTGCCCCGCCCGCGCGAGCATCGCGCCGGACAGGTCGACGCCGAACACCGGGGCTTCGGGAAAGCGCGCGCGCAGCGCCGGCAGGTCGTCGCCCGCGCCGCAGCCCGCATCGAGCACGGCCGCGGGGCTCACCTTGATGTATTCGAGGCGCTCGTTCATCCGCTGCGCGATCTCGCGCGGCAGGAACGCGACCGCGTCGAACGCGGCGGCACGGCGATCGAAGATCCGCCGCAAACGCCGGGCGTCATTGGCCGGACGGCCTGTTGAAGTCGAAGCTGGGGACATGTCGGGCACACTGGCGAAGAGCCCGAAGTATACTCGCTCGCCTCGCGGCCTTCAGCGAGACGGGGCCCCCAGGAGTCTTTCGCGAATGGATCGCCGTTTCGCCCCGCGCCAGATGCGCGTCGTTTTGTCGCAGGTTCGCGCGCTCGCCGTGCGCGTCGTCGCGCTCGCGTTGCCGAATCGGTGCGCACTGTGCGGCAATTTGTCACACGCCGTGATTTGCAGCGCCTGCGACGCCGCGTACTGGAATGAAGCGCGACTGCGCTGCGACGTCTGCGCGGTGCCGCTCGGCATCGGGCGGCCGCGGCCGCGCGCAGCCCGTGGCCGGCATACCGGCGCCGCGGCTTCGTTCGCCTACCGGTGCGATGCATGCCGCGCGACACCGCCGCCGTTCGACGCAACGCTCGCGCTCGCCGATTACCGCGCGCCGCTCGACGGGCTCGCGCGCGGCCTGAAGTTTCATGCGCGGCTCGCGCTCGGCGCCGAATTCGCGGCCCGGCTCGCGCAGCGGATCGACGATACGGACGCGCTGCGCGAGCCGGGCGGCTTCGACGTGATCGCGCCGGTGCCGCTGTCGCACGGAAGGCTCGTCGCGCGCGGCTACAACCAGGCGTGGGCGATTGCGCGTCCGCTCGCGCGCCGGCTCGGCGTGCGCGCCGACGCGACGCTGCTCGCGCGCGTGACCGAAACCGCGCCGCAGTCGCGGCTCGACCGGCGCGCGCGGCGCGACAACGTGATCGCGGCGTTCGCGGTGACGGACGATCTCGCCGGCC
>Ga0207667_10003330_pt1 | contig 19833 bp, 15 predicted proteins | sample KBSCornC52_FD_184301 | JGI IMG/M metagenome (GOLD analysis project Ga0207667, IMG submission 184301) | Corn rhizosphere microbial communities from Kellogg Biological Station, Michigan, USA - KBS Corn C5-2 (SPAdes) (version 2) | ecosystem: Host-associated > Plants > Roots > Rhizosphere > Soil ...
GCAGATGGTTCGTCGCCGTCTGGTTGCCGCACTCGAACACGCAACCGGGGGTAAGGTTGACATTGGCAGCTTTCATGCCGTCCCGCTTCGCTTTGAAGTTGAAGTCCGTGATTTAACCATCCACGGACGCGAGGGCCGCTCAGAGCGTCCCCTCGTGCATGTGGACAGCATGAGCGCGATTGTGGATCTGAGCGCGGTGCTCGGTGTCCGAATGGCGTTTGACCGACTGACGCTGACTCATCCCGTGGTTCACTTCATTTACTACCCCGATGGCACCACCAACAAACCCGCACCCCAGCAGCCGGGCGGGGCCGCCTTCGATCAAATGTTCGCCATCTCGGTGCATCGCCTCGAGGTACGGCAAGGCGAGTTGTTTCTTGATGAGCAGCGTATCCCGGTCGAGTTCGTATCGAATGACGTAGAGGCCCGTCTCGACTATTCCTTTCTCCATCGCCGGTACTCGGGAGATATTTCTGTCGGCCGCGCAGAAACTCAGGTCGCGGGTTATCGCCCGTTCTCCTGGGCGGCCGCAACCCATTTCAGCATCGGCCACGACGAGATCCAACTCCGCTCGCTTACCGCCAGTTCGGAAGGGTCTAGACTGCAGGGTGGCGGGACCCTTTCCGACTTTCGGCATCCCTCCTTCCAAGGGATGTACGACTTGTTATTGGATCTCCAACAGCTTTCCTCAACTCTGCGCCAACCCCACACCGCTGCGGGGAAACTCCACGTAACGGGTTCGGCGACATGGTCCGATCATGCCTACCGCACCTTTGGGGATTTCGACCTGAAAGACGGTGCCTGGAGCGATTCCAACTTCAACACCAAGGACCTGGCGGCTGCAGGGAAGTTTGCCGTGGATCCGGTGAAGATTTCCTTTACCCAAGTGCAGGGCCGCGCTCTTCGGGGAGCCTTCAACTCCGAATTGGAGATCACCAACTGGAATGCTTCGGAAAAACCGCCCCACGCGGCCAGGCCGGAGCCCCAGCATGGCACCGCGGTGATCAAAGCGAGAGATATTTCGCTCTCGGACCTGCTCGCTAGTCTTGGGGCGCGGTTCGGTTCGCTGAAATCTTTGCGGCTTGTCGGTTCGCTGGCCACAAGCTCTGAGATTCGCTGGAAAGAATCCGTTCAGAATGCAGAGCTCAGCTCTTCAGTTTCGGTCACGCGTCCGTCCCATGTTTCCTTAGGACAGCTTCCGATCACGGCAGCGACGCATTTCAGTTATCGAGTTCGCTCGGCCGCGCTCGACATCGACGACTTGAATGCCAGTACGCCCGCTACCCAGCTGCGCGCGTCGGGCACGCTGTCCAAGGACAGCGGGTTGCGTCTATCGGTGGCAAGCGACAACCTGGGCGAGTGGACGTCGCTGATCTCCGCCGCTTTTCCCCAAGGGTTCCCGGTGACATTGGCAGGAAATGCCTCCTTCAATGGATTGGTCAACGGGCGAGTGGACAGCCCAATTCTCAAGGGAAATTTGCAGCTCCACAATTTCGGAACTTCTGTTTCACGGGATGGCAAGCAAACCACAGCCTTGCATTGGGATTCGATGTCGACCGACATGCAACTATCAGCTGGTGACTTGACGCTGCACAATGCGGTATTTCGTCGTCGAGCAGCAACCCTACATGTAGACGGAAGTGTTGGCCTGGACCACTGGGATACCGGGCCCGGCAGCCAGATTCGACTGAATGCACGCCTGGACAGTTTCGATGCCAGCGATCTTGAAACATTCTCGCGGGAGCACATCGGGGCAAAAGGCAAGATCAATGGGCGCTTGGACGTAACTGGAACCCTCTCCCGGCCTGAAGCCCAAGGCTCGGTTGCCTGGTCGAGCGGTTTCATTCGCGAATACGATTTTGATCGGTTGAACGCGTCTTTTTCTTTCGCGAACAAGCGGGTTGCGTTTCAAAGCTTCGAAATTGGGAGGAGCCGCCTGCAAGTCTCCGGCAAGGGCTGGTACGACCTCTCGGCACACACCTTTAACGGAGATATCTCTGGAAAAGACTTTGATCTTTCCGAGCTCGCACCCCTCATGCGTTCGCGCGTCAAGGTTAGCGGGCTGGTGGACTTTTCCGCCAAGGCTTCTGGTTCTCTCGATCAGCCGGACGTGAATGCACAATTGCACCTGCGAAATGTCACCTTCAACGATGAACCGGCCGGCGGCTATGTGATCAATGCTGTGACCCATGGACCCGACTTGCACATTACCGGCAACTCCGAGTTCGTACAATCGCAACTCGCGATCGAGGGGAATGTCAGGCTTCGCGAACTGTGGCCGGCGCACATCGGCTTGCACTTCACTCACCTAGACATCGATTCCTTGCTCGCGAGTTACCTCCATGGCCACGTGACTGGCCACTCGGCGGTCGCCGGAGACCTGGTTCTCGAGGGGCCGTTACGCGACCCGCAACGTCTTACCTTGACGGGAGATGTGTCAGATTTCTACGCCGAGGTTGAGAAGATCAAGATTCGCAACGGTGGTCCGTTGCGATTCGCGGTCGATCAACAGACACTCCGTATCAACAGCCTTCATCTCATTGGCGATGATACCGATTTCTCCCTGACCGGCAGCTTGCAGCTCAGCGGCGAACAACAGCTCAACGTTCGCGGCCAGGGACACGTCGGAATGCGCCTGGTGCAAACCTACGACCCTGACCTCACAGGATCCGGACTGATATCGGGTCAGGTTACCGTCAGCGGCAGTCTCAACTCACCCGTCGTTCGAGGATCCCTCCAGGTTGAAAATGTCGCGATCGCGGACATCAACTTGCCGAGTGCGCTGAGCGAACTGAACGGTACGCTCACCTTTAGCCAGAACCAGGTCACCATCGACAAACTCACCGGAAAAACGGGCGGAGGCACGGTCAGCTTCTCTGGCAACGCTCAGTTGAATGGGCGTCAGGTCAATTTTGATCTCCGGGCCAATGGGGATTCGGTGCGTTTGCGGTATCCGCCCGGGGTGAGTTCGACGGCCACAGCTTCGTTGCACTGGAGTGGCAGTTCGAGCGGATCGCTGCTCTCGGGCGACATTACGGTAAACAAACTCGGCGTGACGCCCGGCTTCGATTTCGGGGCTTATCTGACGCGAAGCATTCAGGCTTCGAGTTTGCCTCAGACCGATCCGGTTCTGAACAACATCAGGTTGGATCTGCACGTGGTGACCGCTCCTGACCTGCAGATGCAAACCAGCGTGGTTCGGCTGCGAGGCGAGGCCGACCTGCGGGTTCGCGGCAATGCAGCAAAACCGGTGCTGCTGGGGCGCGCCGATGTGTTTGAAGGAGAGGCGTATTTTAACGGCACGAAGTACCGCCTGGAACGAGGTGGCATCACCTTCGGAACGCCAAGTGCCAGCAATGCGGCATCCACGGTTCCGATCGTCGACTTCGAAGCGACCACTCGGGTGCGAGACTACGACATTACACTTTCCATCACGGGTCCCGCCGACCACCCCAAACTGAACTATCGGTCCGAACCGCCGTTGCCGACCAACGACATCATTGCCCTGCTCGCCTTTGGGCAGACAACCGAAGAATCGGCGGCATTGCAACAGAGTAATCAGTCGGCATTTGCCCAACAGGCATCGAGTGCCATGCTGAACGCAGCCCTGAACGCCACGCTCAGCAATCGCGCTCAGCGGTTGTTTGGAAACAGCAGGATCAAGATCGATCCGCAAGGGCTGGCGACCGAAACATCGACTACGCAGGTGGGACCAGCGGTAACCATCGAGCAGCAGGTCAATAGCAATCTGACCATCACCTACACCACCGATGTTGCCCAAACGTCGCAGCAGGTGATTCGAGCCGAGTACTTTGTCTCGAGGAATGTTTCTGTCGTCGCCATCCGTGACCAGAACGGCATCGTGAGCTTCGATGTCAAAATCCGCCGGCGGAAGCGCTAGATACAACTTGCTTTGCGGGCCAACATCACAGATTCCGGCATGAACGGGAACATCTCAGACCCCTACGCAGGTGAGCGTCGGGCCATGGTCGAGCGGCAGCTGAGGGCACGGGGAATTCACGACCAACGTGTTCTCGATGCCATGCTCGAAGTACCGCGACATGAGTTCGTCTCCCAGGACCTCCAGGCGCAGGCCTATGCCGACCACCCCCTGCCAATCGGGGTGGAACAGACGATCTCCCAGCCCTTCATCATCGCCGTAGCTTTGCAAGCGTTGGCCCTCACCGGGTCCGAGTCTGTGCTGGAAGTCGGAACCGGTTCAGGGTTTCAAACCGCTCTGCTGGCTCGCATGGCACGGCAAGTGTATTCGGTGGAGCGGCATGGCGAGCTGGCCGAAAAAGCCCAGAGAACTCTCGAGCAGCTGGGATTCGGAAACATCCAGATCGCGGTGCGCGACGGCAGCCAGGGCTGGCCGGACTATTCGCCCTACGACGCTATCCTGGTTTCCGCGGCTGCTCCTTCCCTGCCCAGGAGTCTGCTGGAACAACTCGCGGAGGGAGGGAAAATGGTCATTCCCGTAGGCCCCCCGCACGCGCAAGAACTCCAGTTGATCCGCCGAAACGCAGGCCAAATGACCCGGGAAACCGTAGAAGGTTGCCGTTTCGTCCCGCTGGTCGGGGTCGAGGGCTACTGAAGGTCAAGCGTAAGCAGGCACCTGGGATACAACCCTTGGTTGCTTCCCCCAATCTGCAATGGTGCAAGGGAAAGGCAGGTGCACGGATGAAGAGCAGTCTATGGATAGCGACGGCGGTTTTGTTCAGCGTTTCGGTTTGGGCACAGAATTCAAGCGTGGGCACTGGCCGTTACGACCAGCAGATCCAACAGGAAGTCACGAAAGTACTGCAGTCTAAGGACAAGTGGAGAGGAGTCACCTCTTCGACCGACGACGGCATCGCCACGCTTCAAGGCTCGGTCAAGTTGCTAGTCGACAAACTCGATGTTGGGAAAAAAGTGGACAAGCTAGATCACGTGGCAGGGGTCCGTAACCATGTCGAAGTCGAGGGCAACGTCCCTGACCAGCAGCTTCAGCAGCAACTCGCCGACAAGCTTCGTTACGACCGTATCGGCTACGGTATCGCGTTCAACGCACTCGGACTCAATGTGCAGAACGGTGTGGTGACGGTGAGTGGAGACGTCCGCGACTATCCGGCAAGAGATTCGGCGTTGTCGCTCATCGCAACCACACCCGGCGTCAAAGACGTCGTCGACAACATCAACGTGCTGCCGGTCTCTCCCATGGACGATGACATTCGTCTCCGGGTCGCACGTGCCATCTACGGGCACCCCGCGCTGACAAGGTACGCCAATGATCCCCAGGCGCCCATCCGGATTGTCGTGGAGAATGGACACGTAACTTTGTACGGCGTGGTCAACAGTCAGATGGATAAGCAGATTGCCGAGACTCAAGCCAAGTCGGTTCCGAACGTGTTCAGTGTGGATGACAAGCTCGTGGTCGCTGGCCAGAACCTGGTGAAGTAATCCTTTGGCGTTGAGATCCCAGCCGGGCTGATGGCCCGGCTTTTCTTTTAAAATACGGGAGTGCCGCTGCTGAAAAATCTCACCACCACTCTTGAAATGATCAAGTGGGAACACTCGGTGTTTGCGCTTCCGTTTGCCCTTTGCGGGGCAATGCTCGCGGCTCGCGGCGTGCCCAGCCTTCATCAACTGCTGTGGATCGTCCTTGCCATGGTGGCCGCACGTTCGGCAGCGATGTCGTTCAACCGCCTCGCGGATGCCACAATTGATGCTGCGAACCCCCGCACGCAGGCGCGGGCGCTTCCGGCAGGGGTTCTGACGCATGGATTTGTCCGCACCTTCGTGCTGTTCTCTGCGGGCGTGTTTCTGTTGGCCGCATGGGAGTTAAACCGGCTGGCATTCCTGTTGTCTCCCGCCGCACTGGCGGTGCTGCTCTTCTATTCCTATACCAAGCGGTTCACGCGCTGGTCGCATGTGGTTCTGGGATTCGCGCTGGGGATTGCGCCCGCGGCGGCATGGATCGCGGTGCGGGGATCGCTAGACGCGAGGATCCTGCTTTTGACGGCGGCCGTCACCTTCTGGGTTGCCGGTTTTGACGTGCTTTACGCCTGCCAGGATTTGGAGTTCGATCGCAGCGCGGGGCTGCATTCCATTCCGAGATATTGCGGGGTTGCTAAGTCACTGTGGATCGCACGCCTGTTCCATGCGCTCATGCTCGGGCTGCTGTTGCTTCTGGTCTGGGCCTTTGCGCTCGGAGCGATCGCAATCACCGGAGTAGGAGTGGTTCTGCTATTGATTGCCTACGAGCATTCCTTGGTATCCAAGGACGACTTGAGTAAACTCAATGCGGCGTTTTTTACCATGAACGGCGTCATTTCTGTCGTCTTCTTCGTTTTTGTTGCGCTTGATCTTCTGCACAAACACACAATCTGAGTTGGTTTTCGGAGGCATTCATGACAAGGTACCAGGTAGTGCTCGCCTGCTTTGTTTCCCTCTCCGCCCTGGCCACACTGGCACAAGATCCGCCGCATATCGTCTCGCCTGAACTAGGAAAAGACGGGCGGGTGACCTTCCGGTTCCATGCCCCGAACGCTGCCAAGGTCGAAGTAAGAGTGGAAGGGCAAGCTCAGCCGGTGGCGATGCAAAAAGACGATAAGGGCACCTGGACCGTGACGGTCGGGCCGTACGATCCGGATATTTATGGATATTCCATCGTTCAAGATGGTCAGCCGCTGATTGATCCCTCCAACCAACTGATGAAGCCCAACCTTCTGTTCACGCAGAGCGCCGTGCACATCCCAGGACCCTCTGCCACATCATGGGAGGTGAATGACATTCCACACGGTGAACTCCATCATCATTTCTTCCACTCGCAGACCGCCAACGAGATTCGTGATTTCTATGTCTATACACCGCCCAACTACGATGGAGCGGGCAAGCAGGAGTATCCGGTGCTGTATCTTCTGCATGGTTTCAGCGACGACGCGAGCGGGTGGACTGCGGTTGGACGCGCCCACGTGATCCTTGACAACCTCATTCACCAGGGCAAGGCGAAGCCCATGGTCGTGGTCATGCCGCTTGGTTACGGCGACATGGAAGTGATTCGCCGAGGCTGGACATCCTGGCAGGACAAGGAGCTTGCGTGGCGTAATTTAACAAAATTCACCGACATTCTTTTGGGAGAGGTCATTCCTCAGGTTGAACAGTCCTATCGGGTCAAGAAAGACCGAGACTCACGAGCGATTGCAGGTCTGTCGATGGGCGGCGCCGAATCGCTATTCACGGGACTGAACCATCAGGACCAATTCGCTTGGATTGGCGCCTTCAGCGCTGGCGGAATCAACAATCGCGATTTCGCCACTGAGTTTCCCGGCACGGACGCGAACACCAACAAGAAGATCAAATTACTCTGGATCGCGTGCGGCACGGAGGACGGGCTCATCCAGGTCAATCGTCAATTCAAGTCGTGGCTCAAAGACAAAGGCGTCCAATACACGGATATTGAAACTCCGGGAATGCACACTTGGATGGTGTGGCGGAGAAATCTGACGAGCCTTGTGCCACTGCTGTTTCACGAGTGAGTCCTTCGAACGGGGTTGGGATTTTTCGCGGTTACGTCTGTTTCCCTTGTGCAACCCCCGTATTCTCTCGGGGCTCAATGCCCTGAAAATTCAGCCCCGAAGGGACACGGAAGCGGGCAGCGGAACTCACCAAAGGCAACCTGGCGACTAGCCAGTGACCACGCTCGGCTTGTATGATCGATGGCAGTGGGACATTCCTTTCAGAGCGAAGATCCGCGCCTAGCCTCGATTCACGATAAGGTTCTCTCTGGGACTCGCTTGCGCGCCGAAGACGGCCTGGTGCTGTATCAAACCGGTGACATCCTTGCGGTGGGCTGGCTCGCAAATTACGTACGCGAGCGGCTGCACGGAAATAGAACTTACTTCAACGTCAACCGGCATATCAATCCGACAAATGTTTGCATCGCAGCATGCCGGTTGTGCGCGTTCGGCCGAAAGAAGGACGCTCCCGGCGCCTACACCATGGCTCTAGACGAGGCATTCCAAACGGCTGCGTCTGGCTATACCGAAGCGGTTACTGAGTTTCACATCGTCGGAGGACTGCATCCGGACCTGCCGTTCCAATACTTCCTCGATCTGGTTTCCGGCTTGAAGCAGCGTTTTCCGCAGGTACACTTGAAAGCTTTCACCATGGTCGAGGTCGCCTATCTGGCAAAGCGCGCCAAGCTGCCGATTGCGGAAACGCTCCTTCAGCTCAAGGCGGCGGGTGTGGACTCCCTTCCCGGCGGGGGTGCTGAAATTTTTGCCGATCGTGTTCGTCACATCATTTGCGACCACAAGATTGACGGTGATCAGTGGCTAGACACGGCACGAATGGCCCATCAGATCGGTCTGAAATCGAATGCCACGATGCTCTATGGCCACGTGGAAAACGACGAGGATCGCCTCGATCACCTGTTGAAGCTTCGGGCATTGCAGGACGAGACTGGGGGATTCCAGACATTTATTCCATTGGCTTTCCATCCGGACAACACCCCCCTCGAACATCTGCCGCGCACGACCGGCATGCTCGATATCAGGCAGATTGCGGTGAGCCGGCTGGTGCTCGACAACTTCCCGCATATCAAAGCGTACTGGCAGATGCTGACGCCGAAAATTGCACAAATCGCTCTGCGGTTTGGTGCCGACGACTTGGATGGAACGGTGATCGAAGAGAAGATCTATCACGATGCCGGGGCGACCACTCCCCAAGGCATGCAGCGACAGGAACTCGTGCGTCTCATCCGGGAAGCGGGCCGCGAACCCATCGAACGTGACACCATGTACCGGCCGGTCGTCAGGACGGAGACCTCGGTCACGGTTGCGGTGTAGAGCGGCTCTGGAACCGTCGCGGGCGCCCCGCACACCAGGCTCAAAAGAACTCACTCATATCGGGAGCGCTTGCCGCGGCCCCGGGAAAATCAGTTACACCCAGCAACTGCATCGTCAGCTTCAGAGCACTCTGGTGCTGATAAGTGGTGGTTGACTGAAATCCTGAGCGGACTTTGGGACTTATCAGGATGGTGGCGATATGTCCCCCTTTGTTGGCCATGTCGTTTGCGTCGCCCTCATCCCAGGTGTAGATCAGCACGGAATCTTGGAATGCGGAGCTGTTGATGAGCGGCCCCACATTGCTTTTTATCCAGCCGTCTACGGTGGAAAGTTTTTGCGTGTCACTGCAATTCCCAGTACCGGCGGGACAGTCATGTCCATCATTGGAGAGATTTGGAACAATCATCGCGTAGTCGGGCAGTGTCCCGTTCTGCAAGTCTGTGGCGAGTTGGGTAATGGGGACAATGCTCGCGGCTTGGGAAGGACTATTGAGCACGTCATCGAAGTAGGCAAAGGGATTGTGGTCTCTGGCATAGGGAGCGTCCGCAGATCCGGTGAATCCCGCCTTGGGCAAACTCTCGGCGTAGATTTTCCAGCTCTTCCCCGCTGCGGTGAGGGCGCGGACCACGTTGTCGGAACTGACCGTGCCGGTGTAAAGATCATTGGTGGTAATCAAATCTCCAACCGTCAACATGAAATAGTTCGGCAGCGAATTATGGCGGTTCGCGAAGTACTGCGTGGCCAGCGAGTAGTTCTGCGCCAAGGTATTGGTGTACGGCATGGCCGAGTTGCCGATCACCTGTTCAAAAGAATGGTTCTCTTCGACTAGTACAAACACATGTCCCACAACCGGAATTTTTCCCGTGCCCTGTGGAACGCTTCCCCCACCACACGCAGTCCCCAATACGGACCCTGCCAAGACCGACAGGCCCATGATGGCCTCATAGTATTTGCCACGTTTGCGCACTTGAGTGTTAGAGATGCGCAGGGAGCGGCAAGTTGCTCGCCGGTCTCGCAGTTTGGCACCGGAAATGCCAGTATCTTTTTAAGAAGAATTACTGAAATGTGACAAGCCAAAACGCGAATTTTGTTTTCCGGCCTAAGAGCAGGTGTAGAATCGCGTGGTAGCAAAAGCTTCACGGGACCTTCTCCCGATCCGAGGCGAGCATGAATGTGCATTTTAGCTACAGACTTCCGAGAACCCCCGACATCGACCGAGAAATTCAGCATGGAACAGAGAAGGTAAGGAAACGGCTGCAGGTGTTCCGGCCTGAGCTGGTGCATCTGAAGGGCTCGGTCGAGCAGAACTCCTCGCGGGAAGGGCTGGCCGTATCCCTAAACCTGCGCCTGCCCTCAGGACAGATGGCGGCTCAGGAGACTGCAGCGAGTGCGACCGCTGCGATCAAAGCGGCGTTTGAAAGCTTGTTGGGCCAGATCGGCAAGCACAAGGAGCTACTCCGAAATTCGCACAAATGGCGCCGTCGCCGAACCGAGCAAGGCCGCCCGCTGCCGCAGGTTCCTTTCGAGCAAACCGTGGCTTCGGTTCCGCCGCTTACGGCCACAGGGGAAGACGTGCGCAGCTATGTGAATGCAAACTTTCGACGGCTGCACCTGTTCGTTGAGCGCGAACTTTACTTCCGCGAGAGTTCCGGCGACATCGAGTCAGATGCCATCAGGGCCGAGGAGATTGTCGACCAAGCGGTGGCCGATGCGTTGGACGAGAAAGTCGAAAAACCCGACCGTATCGGAATCGAACCCTGGCTTTATCGGTTGGCAATTCGCGCCATCGACGATTTCGTGGCGCGGCGCGCGGCAAGCGAAACGGAAATCGAACTGCGCGGGATTCGCCAACGGCGCAGAGAGAGCGCCAGCGATGAGGCGCGCCTGCAATACCATCAGCCCGACGAGGCCATGACCAACGAAAGCGGCATTCCGGACCGCGCGGCGCCTACGCCGGAAGAGGTCGCCTACACAGACGAGATGGTCGCGCTGGTCCAACTGGCTCTGGCGGGCGCGGCGCCCCAAGACCGCGAAACCTTTGTCCTGCACGCGATGGAAGGCTTTACGGTCGAGGAAATCGCCGCCATCACCGATCGGAATCGCGAAGAGATTGAGCAATCGATTGCGCGCGCCCGCGACCGGTTGCGAATCGGCTTTGCCAGAAACAACCCCTTCCAGAAACGACTACTGCAAGAAACACGTTAAGACGAGGTGCCTCATGATTACTCGTGAAGACTTGCGCCAACTTGCCGACTTCGAATGCCGGGGGAACGAATTTGCCATCAGTTTTTATTTTCAGCCCGGCGTGCCGCACGATAAATCGCACCGCGAGGAGGCAATTCAAGCGAAGGACCTGGTGCGCAAGACCATCCAAGAACTGGAACTCAATCTCCGAAATCAAGAGGCCGTTCAAGATCTGCAACGGATTCTGCGGATCGCAGAGAGTCTTCACGGAAATGAGAGGTTTGCAAAGGTGTTGTTCAGCTGTTCGGACCGGGGCATCTGGCGCGAGTTCGATGTGCCTCAAGTTTCGTTTTCGACCCGTCTCTTTGTAAATCGCCGCTTTCACTTGAAACCCCTCGCCGCACTGTTCTCTGAGTACCCCAAACTTTGGGTTGCCCTGGCAGACCGCCAGAATGCCCGCGTTCTAGAACTAGAGTTCGGCGAAACCCGGCAGCAGTTGTCGATCACCAATCCGATGCCCCGGCACGGCCGCAGCGACGGCTTTGGAGGATACGACGCTGGGCACACTCAGCGTCACAAGGAAGACGAGGTGCGAAAGCACTTTCGCGAGCTGGCTGAGTTCCTGAAGAATGGCGCGCAGCGCAGGCAGTTCGATGCCATTGTTTTCGGCTGCAACGATGTGAATTGGCCGGATCTGCAGGCGCAACTGCATCCCGACGTGGCGAAAAAAAGGCTGGGCCAGTTCTCGGGTGAAATCACGGCAATGTCCGACGACCGCGCCGCGGGCGAGGCTCTTCGCGTCGCGCAGGGCACTTTGCGGAAACATCACTACTCACTCTTGGGTGAGACGCTCGATGAGGCACGGGCCAATGGACGGGGTGTTACCGGGTTGCGTCGCGTACTGCGCGCGATGGAACAGGGGGAAGTCGACACTCTGCTCATGTCGCAGGATTATTCCGCGCGGGCGGTGGAATGTACGAACTGCCGGCATCTCGATTCGCACGTCGTGCGCTATTGCCCGGTCTGCGGCCGTGCCACTCGCCAGCTTGAGGACGTGTGTGAAGCCCTGGTGCCCATTGCCGTACGCAACAGTTTGGGGCTCGTGCTGCTTCCGCGGGATGAAACCCTCGATAAGATCGGAAACATCGCGGCTCTGCTCCGATTCCGCGCCGACCGGAATATGAATCAGCTGCGAGCAGCTGGCTGAGCCTTGGCTTCAGTCGAAGGGGAACCGGCATTCTCGCCGGCCTGGCGAGAAACGGGAACTCTGAAATCCCGCAGCGATAGCTCAATTCCGCCAAATTCGGGATGATCGTTGTGAGCCAGCGTGAAAGCAACTTCGAGAGCGTCCCCGGTCAGAAGTTTTTCTTCCGTCACCCGGTCGGCTAACCGCCATGCCATGGCTTTGTACTTCAGCGATTTTTTCCAACCTGGAGAAGCCCCATCCCTTGGCGACAACTTCAATTGCGCATGCTTGTCCTTCAGAATGCGAGGGGGCTCGGCGAGGCGCGCGCTGGCGCTGAATAGGGGCTCGGGGTTCCCGGTGCCGAACGGTTCCAGCTTGCTCAAAGCTTCCAGGAGCTGAGGAGTAATCGCATCGATTGCCAGATCTGCGTCGATGTTCACGACGGGAACGAAGTCCTCGGGAGTCAACCGGGCACGAGCGTAAGAATCGAGCTGCTGCTGGAGTTGCGGAATTCGCGAGGTTGGCAGCGAGAATCCAACCGCGTGCGCGTGTCCCCCATATCGAGTAAAAAGGCCGGCGCAGGATTCGAGCGCCTGCAACAGATGAAAGGAAGGGATCGAACGTCCGGACCCATGCGCCTCTTCGCCGCCGTGCGAGACCACAAGGGCAGGACGCCCGTGGCGCTCTACCACCCGCGTGGCAGTGATTCCGATGACGCCTCGGTGCCAGCCTTCGCCGGCGATCACCATGCAGTAGGCTTCCCTCAGGGCAGCGTCTTCCTCGAGGCGCTGCTCGATCGCATCGACAATTCGGCGCTCCTCTTCTTGACGCTCACTGTTGAGCTGGTCGAGGCGGCCTGCGATTTCTTTGGCGCGGGCAGGGTCCTTGGTGCTGAAAAGATCGATCACCTCGCGGGCGATGTCCATGCGTCCGGCGGCGTTGATCCGCGGTGCGACGCGGAAGGCGACTTCGCCAGAGCTGAGCGGCTTGCCTCCTAGGCGAGCAACCTCGAGCAGAGCTTTGAGTCCTGGATTCAGGGCCGAGCGCAAGGCATTGAGTCCCAGGCCGGCGATGACACGGTTCTCGCCCTGGAGAGGAACGCAATCCGCGATGGTGGCAATTGCGGCAACCTTCATGAATGAAAGCAGCAGCGCTTTCTGATCGCGATGGCCCAGCCGTTTTTCAAGCAGAGCTTGTGCGAGCTTGAAGGCAATTCCTGCGCCACAAAGATTCTTGCAGGGGTAGCTGCATCCCGGCTGATTCGGGTTCACAACCGTGAATGCGTTCGGCAGCCCCTCCGGCCCGGGAAGATGATGATCAGTGATGATGAGATCAATGCCCGAGCGGCGTGCGCTTTCGGCAGCGGAAAAGGCGCGGGTGCCGGCGTCCACGCTGATCACCAGGCGAATCCCCGCCGCGGCGGCGCGCTCGATGACATCCCCACGCAGATCGTACCCTTCACGAATACGGTGGGGTACGTGGAAATCGGCCGCCCCTCCGCAAAGCTCAATCACAGTTTTCAAGATGACCACGGCGGTGGTGCCATCGACGTCGTAATCGCCGTAGATCAGGATTCCTTCCTTGCGCTCAATGGCAGCGTTGAGACGCTCAATGGCAGTTTTCATACCAGTCAGAAGATAGGGCGAATGCAACTGGTCAATTGATGGGGAGAGGAAGACGGCTGCCGATTCAGGCGAGTCAATTCCGCGCAGTACAAGCAGGCCCGCGAGTGTTTTCTGAATCGAGGGATCCGATCCGAGAACTCGAGCCAAGGCCTGCTCCAGGCCATGTACGCGAGCGGCATCCGCTTCTCTAAAGTTCCAGCGCACGGCTATCTCGCATTATGCATGACCGACAGGTGGATGTGGATGGAGCAGCGTCCGAGCGCAGCGATTCCCGGCCCTAGGGTTCGTCTTCGCTCCCCGACTCGTCGATCGCGATGCTGCCGAAGTCGTCGGCAACTTCTACCAGGCGCTGATAATGTTCATACCACCCGGTTGAGACTTCATAGAGCATCATCACACCCTGGAAGGCAAATCCCAGTTGCAGGAAGCCGGTCTTGCCCAGATAGGTCTTCAGCCACTTGGCGTCCTCAATGTCGTCGTCATTGGTGAAGTCCGCGTTGCTGAGGCGGGTAATGATGTCGTCGAGTTCTTCGCGATCGAGTTGCCAGGAGTCCATGGTGAGGAACGGCGATCCGGCGGCTTTGGCGAGCTCCACGAAGTCCTTCCAGCTCTCCGTATCGTCGGCTGGCTTCCACATGACGGTCTGGACCTCTTCGTGGTCCACGTATCCCGGGAAGCGGCGCATGCCATGGCCCTCGATGAAGGCCACCATGTCATCTTTCATCGTCGCAAGATCGTCGGGGAGCTGCGGCATGGGTGATTCGCTAATTGTATGCCAAAAAACGACGCCGGGCGCCAGCCTAGAGGCCGCCACCGACGCGCCACGTCAAGCGCGCTGGAGATTGCCGCTAACGGTTGGCGACCTGATCTGGGGCGTTAGGACCCTCGGTTTCGCCCAGCCGACGAAAGCTCAATAGGAATGGACGATCGTACGATGGTCCGCCGCGGCAACGCTGAACAATCATTTTTTCTCCCGGCTAAGAGCGGATGGCCTCAGCTGGACAGCTTCTTTTTCTGCTAAACTAATTTTTTCGCCACACTCTCCTAACCGCACATGCTTCTTTCAAAAGAATTTGTGGGCTACATGGCCCGCGAGACAGTGAAGAGACTGGCTGCGACGCAATTCATACATAGCAAGTCTTTGCCGCGAGTTACAGAGAAGGTACATGCGGCTATGCTGGACGAGCTCTCGCTTGAGGACCGCATCAATGACGAGGTGCGGGTCATCCTGGAAGCCTATTCCGACGAAATGCGCAACACCGGCGCGAACTATCAGGAGATGTTCCGCAAGGTCAAGAACGAGTTGGTGCGCAAGTACAGGGCGGTGTTATGAGGATCAGCCGCGACAAGGCTAACAAAGTCGCCCATGTGGTGACCGACGCGCTCGCCGGGATCGACGAACTGGATTTTGTCGAGGACCGTAACACCATCCGGCTGGAGGTCCGCAAGATTCTCGAAGACCTGCTCAATCAAGAAGCCAAGATCGACCAAGCTGCCCGCCAGAAGATCGAAAATCAAAAGCGAACCATCCTCGAAGGCAGCCAGGAGTGGGACATCCTCTACCGCAAGTACTACAACGAGGAAGTGAAGAAACTGGGAGTGTAGGAAGCCTTTGCGGTCAGCGATTGGCGATCGGTCCCGTTCTTCTCTTCTTGAGAACTCTGCCACCCGAGGGCTAGAGCAAGCTACTCGTTTTCCTGAATGTCGTTCACTTTCCCGGATCAACCAGCGCCCCATAGACTGCGGCGTGGCTGCGGTAGAGCAAGGGATGGTTGTCGGGAGCGATCAAACGCTGAATCATGCCCACAAAGACGATATCGTTTGCCGGGTCGACCCAAAACCAGGTTCCGGCGGCGCCATCCCAGAAGAAGGTGCCCTTGCCGACTGGCAAGTTCGCTTCCGCCGGGTCGTACACCACGGCGCAGTTATATCCATAGCCGAAACCAGGCCGCATCACGTGCATTCCGATTCCAAATTCCCCAGTTAGCAGATTTCCTGGCAAGTGATTCGAGCCCATCAGCCTGACTGATGCAGGTGAAAGAACGCGCTTCCCTTCGAGTTCTCCGCCATTTCCAAGCATCTGTGCGAAGCGATAGTAGTCCTCCGCCGTCGAAACCAAACCTCCGCCGCCTGAAGGGAGCGCGGGTTGTGCAGTGTAGTTGTTGGCCAACGCCATGGCATTGGTGGAAACAAGTTTGCCGCCCTCCAGACGATAGTCGGTGGCAAATCGAGAACGCTTCTCTTCAGGAACAAAAAAACCCGCGTCCTTCATTCCCAGCGGAGTAAATATGTGATCGCGCATGAAATCGGGAAGCTTTTGGCCGGAAAGCTTTTCGACCAAATACCCCTCGATGTCCATCGAAAGGCTGTAAGTCCATCCCTTGCCCGGCTGGTAGTTCAGTGGAATCTTGGCCAGCTTGCCGATCATCTCCTCCAGGCTGCCGGACTCAAACAGCTTGGCTTCCTTGTACATTGCATCCACCACCGTATTCCCGCTCCCGTAGGAAAAACCGGCTGAGTGCGACATGAGCTCCCGCATGGTGGGAGCGTGATCGGGCTCAATGAGGATCGGCTTGCCCTCTTTGTCGACTCCGTTGAATACCTTGAGGTTCTTGAACTCAGGAATGTATTTGGCAATAGGATCGTTGGGCAGCCACTTGCCCTGCTCGAACAGAATCATCATGGCGACGCCGGTGACCGGCTTGCTCATCGAGTAATCGCGAAAGATGGTGTCTTTCGCCATCGGCCTATGGGAATCGATATCGCTTTCGCCGTAGACACGGTAATCCACGATCTTGCCATGGCGCGCCAGAATGGTGATGGCACCTGCCAGCTGCTTGTCCTCAATCTCGCCCTGAATAATCCTGTGCAGATTTTCCAGCCGTTCGCTTGAGAAGCCGACGCTTTCCGGGCTGACGGTGGTTGCCTCAGGCGCCTTACGCCGATTGGCGGTTTGTGCCGCATCCGGCCGTGATGTCGCCAGGCAGAGGCCCAGCAGCGCAATCGTAGGAACAACTCGCAGGTTGCTCATCAGTCAAATTCCTTTCCTTGAACCTAGAACCGAGGGAACTCGTTTATACCAGAGAATGGGAGAACTCAGTCTCGTTCGGAGCGGGCGCACCCCGGGATACTACGCGATAATAAGGGCGTGTCCTGGCGCGATCTTCCCAAGCTCCTCAAATCCGCGGCCGCCGAAGCAGGGTTCGACCTGTGCGGAATCGCAGGGGTTGAGGAGTTCCCAGAATTGGCGCGGTTTCCTGACTGGATTGCCGATGGACACGCTGGCGAAATGAAGTATCTGGAATCGCGTGATAGTTCCGGCCAGTTGCGCAGAGCCTCCCTTCAATCTGTTTTCCCGTGGGCACGAACGGTGATGGTCTGCGCCGTGAACTACAACACCGCACACCCATACTCGACGCAGGTTCAAGCATCTGGTCGCGGGTGGATCTCCCGTTACGCCTGGAGCCGGGAAGACTATCACGACTCGGTTCTGCGCCGGCTCCGCAAGGTTGAGGCCAAGGCCAAACATCTTTGCCAGCCGGTAGAGATCGAGACCCGCTCCTACGTTGATACCGGCCCGATCGTCGAGCGGGTCTACGCCAAGTATGCCGGGATCGGCTGGCTGGGGAAGAACACGTGTCTGATCAATCAGCAGATCGGGTCCTGGCTCTTTCTGGGGGTAATTATTACTTCGCTTGAACTCACCCCCGACCTGCCCGCGCCCGACCGCTGTGGGACGTGTACGCGCTGTATTGAGGCGTGCCCAACCCAGGCTTTCGTTGCGCCACATCAGCTTGACTCGAACAAGTGCATCGCGTATCTGACCATTGAAAAACGTGGCTCGATTCCTGAAGCATTGCGCGCCGGCATTGGACATCAGGTGTTTGGGTGCGATATCTGCCAGGACGTGTGCCCGTGGAACCGCAAGGCTCCGGCAACCGAGAAGGCCGAGTTTCAGCCGCGGGAAGGACTTGTAAACCCTGCCTTAGAGTGGTTAGCGGGAATTTCTGAAGAAGAATTTCGCGACTCGTTTCGAGGCTCTCCGGTAAAACGCGCCAAGCGCAACGGACTACGCAGAAATGCCCTCATCGCAATTGGAAACAGCGGAAATTCCGCGCTTTCCCCCGTTGTCGACCATGCCGCCAGTGATCCGGACGCCTCCGTCGCCGAGACGGCTGAGTGGGCCAGAGGGCGCCTAGCCGGAAACGAGCGCAGGGGGGACGAGTAGTTCCGGTACGCCCGCGCCAGCGATGAGCTAAGCTTTCAGCAATGCCCCTCAAGGAATCCGAAGCGCTGGTGTTGCGGACGTATCCTTTCCGCGAGTCCGATCTGCTGGTTACCCTTGTTCACTCGCAACGAAGGAAAAATTCGTGGCGCGGCGAGGGCGGCGAAAAAATCCCGCCGGCGGTTTGGAGGCGCACTGGAGCCGCTGACCTACGTAAAGCTCACCTGGGAAGATCGCGAGCGCCAGGAGTTGTCAAGGCTGGATGCGTGCGAAGTTCTCGATTCACCTCTAACCTCGGAGGTCAGCTATGCGCGCGCCGTGGCACTGGGACACGTGGCCGAGCTGCTCGACGAACTCTTGCCCGATCGCGAAGCCAGCGATGCCGTGTTTCGGCTGGCCGTGACTGTCGTCAAGCAGCTGCGCGGAGAGGAGATTTGGCTCCCGGTCACCTATTTCGAGCTATGGATCACGCGTTTGATGGGATATCTGCCTGACTTATCAGAGTGCATCAGTTGCGGGCGCTCGCTAAATGCCAGCCGTGCTTTCTTCCACGCGCTGGCGGATGGGCTCATGTGTCCGGCGGACAAAAGGCTTGCTTCTTCCGAGCTCTCGCCGGAATCGCGGACGCTGGCAGGGCAGATGCTCAGGGTGCCTCTTTCCGCCCTGAAGGCAGAGGGTCCCGCCGCGCAAAAGGCTGCGGATCTGCGGAAGTTTCTGTTGCAAACCTTGGAACGACACATCGAAAAGAAGTTGGTGACACGGGGGATGCTCGAGAAGCTGCCCACTCGATGAATCCCGGCTCAGGCTGACGCATTGCGTCCCTTCCATTTACAATCAGGGACTAGTTCCTTCCGCTTGCCTACGCTTCCACCGTTCCAGTGTTGGGTTGCTAGCAGCTAGGAACTCGCGGCTTTTGCCACATGAATCCACTCAAGCCAAACCCGCCCACGTTTCAGGAGCTGATTCTCCGCCTGCAGGCATTCTGGGCGGAGCGCGGGTGTGTCCTACAGCAGCCCTACGACCTCGAAGTGGGTGCTGGCACCATGGCACCGGAGACATTTTTGCGTGTGCTTGGGCCGCAACCGTACAAAGTTGCCTATGTGCAGCCATCGCGGCGGCCTGCGGACGGGCGTTATGGAGAAAATCCAAACCGTTTATACAAACACATGCAGCTTCAAGTCATCCTGAAGCCTCCTCCGGAGAACGTTCAGGAGCTTTACCTTGAGTCCATCGAGGCCATGGGGATCGATCTTCGCCAGCATGACATCAAGTTTGAAGAGGACAACTGGGAGTCGCCAACCTTGGGCGCTTGGGGTATCGGTTGGCAGGTGATGCTGGACGGCTTAGAGATCACGCAGTTCACCTATTTCCAGCAGTGCGGCGGGGTGGATCTGTTCCCCATCTCCGCCGAACTGACCTACGGGCTCGAGCGCATTGCGGCGTTTTTGCAAGATGTTGACTCCATCTATGACATTGTCTGGGCCCGTGATCCGGTTGCTGAACGGGAGACCAAATACGGGGAAGTTCGGCTTGCCGATGAGTTGCAGATGTCGGTCTACAATTTCGAGATGGCGGATGTCGCAAGCGCGTGGAAACACTTCGAGCTGTGCGAGGCAGAGTGCAAAAGATTGATTGATCACTACGCAGAAATTGGAAAAGACCAACCTGCAAATGTGACCTCGCGGGAGAAGAAGCGGTTCCCTCTCCTAGGCGCTTACGAGTTGTGCCTCAGGTGCTCTCATCTATTCAATATCCTTGATGCTCGCGGCGCAATTTCCGTGACCG
>Ga0207667_10003338_pt1 | contig 19801 bp, 16 predicted proteins | sample KBSCornC52_FD_184301 | JGI IMG/M metagenome (GOLD analysis project Ga0207667, IMG submission 184301) | Corn rhizosphere microbial communities from Kellogg Biological Station, Michigan, USA - KBS Corn C5-2 (SPAdes) (version 2) | ecosystem: Host-associated > Plants > Roots > Rhizosphere > Soil ...
GCCGTCCGGCTGAATCGCAAGACAGAAGATCGTGTTATTTGCGCCGGTCCCAGGATCGAAGCTGGCATCGGGTGAGCCACCGGAGTTGAGCCGGGCAATGTTGTTTCGGCTGATGGTGGGAAACGGAGTTCCGACGGTGGTAAAGCCGCCGGCGATGACGATCTTCCCATCAGGCTGGATTACTGTGGCACGAACGGTGTTCTGGCCGCCGGAGACGTTCGCGAGGAATGTCGAATCCAAGCTACCTGCCGTCTGGGCGCGGGCCTCCGAAGCGAGGAGACCGGCCACTAAAGCTAATGCGAGGAGTATTGGGCGAACCACACGGGGGGCCCATTTGGTCAGCTTCGACATATCCATCACGAGGGGAAGGTTAGTACAGGTGGTGGGGAACGAGACGGCGTTGTCTCGCACAAAGAGGCCCCTCTGGCAATGGGTAAAAACCCGCTACCAAACGGGCTGTAACGGAACCAAGTGCGTGGGCGGAGAATCGAGATGCCGATCTCCGAGCGGCATGGAAAACCCCGCATGCCGGAGGCGTCCATCTTTTGCTGTGGCCGGGGACATTGACCCCGAATCGACCTCAGTGAGGCCGGCTACAGCGATGAAGCGCTAAGCGCGAGTGTTTTCCCATCGCGCTCGGAGATCGCGATCCACCGCGGCGCGGGCCCGCGGCCGCGACCCCCGGCTTACGCCGGGATCTCGGCGTCGAGCGCGGTCAGCAACTCGGTGATCGTCTCGCGGGTCTCGTCGCCCATGTTCGACAGGCGGAAGGTCTTGCCCTTGAGCTTGCCGTAACCGCCATCGATGATGAAGCCGTGCTTGCTCTTGAGCGCGGCGAGCAGGGCGGGCACGTCGATGTTGCGATTGTTAGCCACGCAGGTCAGCGACTTCGAGCGGTAGCCTTCGGGCGCGAAAAACTCGAAGCCCTTCTTCTTCACCCAATCGTGGACCATGGCATTGAGCTGCGCATGGCGGGCGTGGCGGGCCGCGACGCCTTCGGTGAAGATGTCGTCGAGCTTCGACTGCAGCGCGTAGATGTGCGAGATGCTCGGCGTGCTTGGGGTCATGTCGTCGGCCTGGTTCTTGGCGAACTCGAGGAAGTCGAAGTAGTAGCCGCGGGCCTTCACCGTGCCCGCGCGTTCCATGGCCTTCTTGCTGGCCGAGAAGAGCGCGAGACCGGGCGGCAGGGCGAGCGCCTTCTGCGAGCCGGTGAGGAGGACGTCGATGCCGAGTTCATCCATCGGGATCGGCATGGTGCTGAACGACGACACCGTATCGACGATGAGCATGACTTCCGGAAATTCGCGGACGGCCTCGGCGATTTCGCGGATGTCGCTCATCACGCCGGTCGAGGTCTCGTTGTGGATGACGGTCACAGCGTCAAAGCCGCCCTCCTTGAGCTGCTCGCGAATCTGCTCACCGCGAATGGGCTGGCCCCACTCGACCTGCAGCGCCACCGCTTCCTTGCCGCACTTCTTGGAAACGTCGAACCACTTGTCCGAAAACGCGCCGCACATGCAGTTCAGCACCTTGCCCGTGCCGACGAGGTTGCGGAGCGAGCCTTCCATGACACCCCAGGCCGACGACGTGGACAGAAACACCGGCTGCTGCGTGCCAAAGAGCTCCTGCAAACGCGGGTGGATCGAGGCGTAGAGCTTTTTAAAGTCGCCGCTGCGGTGACCGATCATCGGCTGGCAAAAAGCGCGGAACGTTTTCTCAGAAACCTGAACGGGACCGGGAATGAAAAGCTTGGGCATTTGGAGTGATGGTGATGGGTGATGTGCCTTTTCGGAAAGTCGCAGGACGGAAAGGGGCGGTGTTTCTACATCCGAATTTCGAAATCCGAAATCGAAAACTTTCGTTCACTCCCAAATGAATTTGTCCAGCCGGAGCTGGCTGAGCCGGGCGCGGGCCTCCGCGGCGCGAGGGCCTTCGAGTTTGGCCATCTTCTGGTAGATGCCGATGGCGGCCTTCCAATTTTCCTTCTGCTCGAAGAGATGCGCGGCGTCGAATCCCGCCTTGTAGAACCAGAAAAACTCGCGGCCCTCGGCCACGGTTTTGTCGAGCACATCGTAATAGGCAGTGAGCGCCTCGGGCTCGCGGTTGAGTTGCACCAGCGTGAGGCCCTTCTTGTAAAGCGCCTGGTTGCGCCAGGTGGGCGTGACTCCCGGTAGCGCGGCCAGTTCATCGAAGACGGCCACGGCGGCTTCCAGTTGCGCGGATTCCTTGCGGCCCATCGCTCGCAGATTGTCGCCCTTGCTGCACAGCGCGGCGTAGCGCAATTCCGGGTCCGGCGCGGGCTGGGCGGAAAGAATCGCGTCGTAGATCGTCACGGCTTCTCCCTCCTTGCCGAGCCGGCTTTGCACGATGGCCTGCTGCTGCCGCGCGTAGAGCTTGAGCGGGCCGTCGAGTTTGACCACTTCATCGAAAAGACGCAGCGCGCGATCCACGGCGCTGCTGTCCAGCCATTGCGTGGCCGCCTGCCCCGCGAGGTAGAGCGCGGTCTCGGTATACGGGCCGTTGGGATTCTCGCGCGCGATCAGGGTGAATTGCGTCTCCGCATTCGCATGGTCGCCGGTGCTGAAATAGGTCTGCCCGAGCTTCATGCGCACTTCGGGCAGATAAGAAGAACGCGGGAAGTCGTGCAGGAACTTGCGAGCGCGTTCGATGACTCTCGACGGGTTCGGCGGCGTCTCGGCATCGGCCAGGAATACGGCCAGATACGCCGCTCGCGCCGCGGTCTCGGCATCAGGTGAAGAGTTGTCGACGACTTGCAGATAACGCGCGGCCCCCCGCTTGTCGCCGTCGCCAAACGCCAGCTCGGCCAGCGCCACCCGCGCCTCATTCTGGCGCGGATGTTTTGGAAAATGGTGCAGGAAAAGCTCGATTGTATCCCCGGCGCGCGGGTCGCCCGCCCGCGCCTGGGCGAAGCCTTCCTCCAACACCAGATCGCTGCGCAACGGACTGTTTGGCGCGAGGCTGCTCAGGTCCCGGTAGTCCTTGAAGAAGCTCTCGTAGTTGCGTCGGTTGAGGGCCGACAGCGCAGCGTCGAACGTGGCGTTGACCCGCAGCTTGTCCGAGCCCTGGGCCGCACGGTGAAAGAAGATTTCCGCGAGCAACGATTCACCCTGGCGATAGTGGACCAGCGCCGTGCGCATCTCGATCTCCGCCCGTTCCGCTTCGTTTTGTGCCCGGCGCCCGGCCTCATCGAGCGCGCGCAAAGCCGCGGGGAGATTGTCTTTATCCAGATAGAGATCGGCCTGCAGAAGATAGACCGAATTGAGTAACGGGCTCGTCGGGTTGCCGAGGATGAAACTATCGAGCGTGGAGATGGCTTTGTCCGTCTTGTGCAAACGGCGGTACATCCGCGCAAGATAATATTTCGCCAGCGCGGCCCGGCGCGGCGGCGTTTTCAACGCCCACTTTCGCAGCTCACTGTCCGAGGGACGCTCCTCTTGCGCGTACAATTCGTCGAGCCGCCGAAACGCTTCTTCGAGATACGCGCTGTCGTCGTGATGCGCGATGAAGCGCTCCAGCACGTTGTCGCCGGCTTCGAAACCGTTCAGCACCGCTCGCGCTTCGGCACTGCCGAGCACCGCGCCAAAGAAGAGGCTCTGCGTGAGTTCCGCCGGGTTTTGCTGCAGCTCATCGAAGACCAGCAGAGCCGGCGCCGCCTGATCCTGCGCCAGCAGGAGACGAGCTTCGAGATACTGTTTCCACTTCGCCTCCGTGCCGCTGGCCGCGGTCACATTTTTGACGATCTCATCGGCCTGCGGGACCTTTTTGAGATCGATCATGAGACTCGCCAGACGCAGCCGCGCGCCGACGTTCGCCGGGTGCTGCGCGGTGAATTTTTCCAGCAACGTTGCTGCGTCGTTGATCCGCCCGAGCGCTTGCAAACATTCCGCTGCGCCGAGTTGCGCAGCCTCTCCGACCTCCGCCGAATCGGCCAATGCCTGGTACACCGGCAGCGCCTCCGGCCAGCGGCCATCGCCCGCGAAAATATCCGCCTGGAGCAACCGTGCCGCGGGATCACCCGCATCCGCCAACGGTTGAACCACGGATTCCGCCTCTTCGAGTTCATCAGCCGCCAGCAGCGCAGCCGCCAGTTCGTAACTGGCCGCGCGCTGGGTGTCCGCCGGGAGAGCGTTCGACTTCAGCAGCACGCGCAGCTTTTGCACCGCCACTTCGGGAATGGCTTCCGCACGAGCCTGCCGTGCCTCCACGAGCAGCGCCGGGTCATCGGCGCGCAGCGAGGCGGTCGCGAGACAAAAAAGAAAAGGCAACAGGCGGCGCGTCATAGCATCCGCTGCAAATAGCGGCCGGTGTGGCTCTCGGCAACCCCGGCAATTTTTTCCGGCGGTCCCTGCGCGACGATTTGTCCGCCGCCCGAGCCGCCCTCCGGGCCCATGTCGAGCACCCAATCCGCGCACTTAATCACCTCAAGATTGTGTTCGATGATGATCAGCGTATTGCCCGAGTCGCGCAGCTTCATGAGCACTTCGAGCAGCTTGTGTATGTCCGCGAAATGCAAGCCGGTGGTCGGCTCATCCAGGATGTAAACCGTCCGTCCCGTGGCCTTCTTCGCCAGTTCGGTCGCGAGCTTGATGCGCTGCGCTTCACCACCGCTCAGCGTGGTGCCGCTCTGCCCGAGATGCACGTAACCGAGACCCACGTCTTCGAGCGCGAGCAGCTTGTCGGAGATTTGTGTGACGTTGCGGAAGAAGCGCGCGGCTTCGTCCACGGTCATGTCGAGGACGTCGGCAATATTCTTGCCCTTGTAAGTGATCTCCAGCGTTTCGCGATTGTAACGGCGCCCGCGGCAGACCTCGCACTCGACATACACGTCGGCGAGGAAGTGCATCTCGATCTTCTTCATGCCATCGCCCTCGCAGGCTTCGCAACGGCCGCCCTTCACATTGAAGCTGAAGCGCCCGCCATCGTAGCCGCGAATGCGTGATGCCGGCAGGTTGGCGAAAAGTTCGCGAATCGGCCCGAATGCGCCCGTGTACGTCGCGGGATTCGAGCGCGGGGTGCGGCCGATCGGCGTTTGGTCGATGACGATCGCTTTGTCGATCTGCTCCAGTCCGTGCAGCTTGACGTATTTTCCGGGCCGTTCTTTCGAGCGATAGAAATGACGGAACAACGCGCGCCGCAGGATATCGTCAACCAGCGTCGACTTCCCACTGCCGCTGACCCCCGTCACACAGGTGAGGCAGCCCAGCGGAAACGCCGCGGTCACTTCGCGCAGGTTGTTTTCCGTCGCGCCGCGCAAGGTCAGCCACCCAGGTGAATCCGGCGTGCGCCATGTTCCTTGCGGCGTTTTGCGATGACGTGGCACGGGAATGCGCGTCTTGCCGGCGAGGTACTGGCCGGTCAACGAATTCTCAACTGCGAGAATTTGCTCCAGGTTGCCCTGGGCCACGATTTGCCCGCCGCGCGCACCCGCGCCGGGCCCCAGATCGAGAATATGATCCGCCGCGCGAATGGTGTCTTCATCGTGCTCTACCACGATTACCGAGTTTCCCAGATCGCGCAGTCGTCGCAGCGTACCGATCAGCCGGTCATTGTCGCGCTGGTGGAGACCGATGCTCGGTTCATCGAGCACATAAAGGCAGCCCGCCAATCCCGAGCCGATCTGCGTCGCCAGGCGAATGCGCTGCGCTTCACCACCGCTGAGCGTGCCGCTCTCGCGGTCGAGCGAAAGATAGCCGAGCCCGACCTCGACGAGAAAAGCCAGCCGCGCCGCGATCTCCCGCCGCACTTCACTCGTGATGAAGCGTTGCTGTTCGTTCATCGATAGCTCTTCGATAAACCGGCCCGCATCCGCGATCGTGAGCTGGCAGAAGCCGTGAATATTCCGCTCCCCAAGCAACCCCGCATCGCCCAGCGCATCGCTGCGAATCGTCACCGCCAGGATTTCCGGCTTGAGCCGCGCCCCCTGACACGCCGAGCACGTCCGCCGGCTCATATATTGCCGGATGCGTTGCCGCGTGAATTCGCTCTCCGTCGTGTCGTAAAGATTCTGTAACGACGCCACCAACCCGTCGAACGGCTTTTCCACCTTCGTGCGTTTGCCATCCTCGCCCCAATTCAATGTCACCACGCGCTCGCCCGTGCCAAAGCACAACGCCTGCTGAAATTTCTCCGGTAACTCACGATACGGCGCTTCCATCGAGACGCGATATTCCTTGGCCAGCGATTCCAGCACGCCGCTGTAGTAGCCCTGCATGCGCTTGCCCGCCTTCGCCCATGGCGCCACGGCGCCTTCGGCCAGCGATTTTTCCTGGTCCGGGATCATCAACTCCGCATCGCAGACCAATTCCGTGCCCAAACCATGGCACACCGGGCACGCCCCGAGGTGGCTGTTGAACGAGAAATGTTTCGGTGTCAGCAGCGGTAATGTGAATCCGGTATCCGGATTGCTGTAATCAATCGAATACTTCAACTCTTCCCACACTTCCGGCAACGCGTCGCCCACCCGGCGCAGCACCGCCAGCCGATTTTCTCCCCACTTCAAAGCCGTATCCACCGAATCCGCCAACCGCGTCCGCACTCCCTCCCGAATTACCAAACGATCCACGACCACCTCGATCCGATGCTTGCTCCCTTTTTCCAGCCGAATGGGCTCCGGGCGCCCCAGTTCGATGATCTCCCCATCGACCCGCACCCGCACAAACCCCTCCCGCTTCAGCTTCTCAATCACATCCCGAAATTCGCCCACCTCGTCCTGCACCAGCGGCGCGAGCAGGACAATGCGAGTTTCCGCGGGGTAGGCCACGATCTGATCCACGATCTGCTGGGGCGTCAGCTTGCTGATCGGCGCGCCCGTCGACGGGTCGTGCGGCTGGCCGATCGAGGAGTAAAGCAGGCGGAGGTAGTCGTAAATCTCCGTGGTCGTGGCAATCGTCGAGCGCGGATTGCCCCCGCTGCTGCGTTGCTCGATGGCAATTGCCGGCGACAGGCCTTCAATGAAGTCCACGTCCGGTTTCTGCATCTGGTCGAGGAACTGCCGGGCATAGGCGCTCAGGCTTTCCACGTAACGCCGTTGACCCTCTGCGTAGAGCGTGTCAAAGGCCAGCGACGATTTGCCGGACCCGCTCATTCCAGTGATAACGACCAGTTTTTCCCGCGGAATCTCGAGCGTGAGATTCCGGAGATTATGCTGGCGTGCTCCGGTGATTCTGATTACTTCTGCTGGCATTTCCGCCGATGGGTTGAATCGGCAAATCAAGCACAATCACTATCCCGCCTCCAGAGGTAATTGCGATGTCCACCCCTTTTGAAATGACTAGAGAAGAACTGCAAGCGATCCACGAGAAGTATCGCGAGGTAAAGCACGACATCAACAATACTCTGGCGGTGATCATGGCTCTCTCCGAACTCGCGCAGCGTAATCCCGCGCATTACGAAAAGCTGGCCAAAGCCGTTCTCACCCGCGGCCCCGACGTCGTCCAGAAGCTTCAGGACTTCCAAAACCTCCTCGGCGCCAAGCTGAAAGACGGCGGCAGCGCCCCTCCGACGAGCCATCCGACTTCGGGCGTTTTCTAGCCCACGCGGCACAAAGGCGCGGCACCTTGCAGGAGAGCGCGAAGGGCAACCTTCGAGAGCGCACCCGTGCCGGGTGCTGGCGATGGCGTCCCGCCTTCGCGAACTTTAAACTCGTTCGATGCCACAAACGGTCTCGGAGGGTCGGAGAAGGACTCCCAACCGGACCACTCTTTCCGCCAGACAAGCGTCTGCCAGCCCCCATACCGGCAAGGATCAAGAGGGAATGGCAGCACTCCAACCCGGATCCAAATGGCCAAAGAGGCTTTCGTATCCAGTGTAGCCCAGGTGACTTTGGTGGAAGACTGCACGAAATCGCCTTGCCATTCCCCACGCCTGATTTTATCCACACCGGCTGCCCTCGCGCGCACCGGCCCGCCCCACGGATTGCCGCGCACTCGCAGTTGATCACTCTCACCATCCCTATATCCCATGTCTCTTACCACTATCGTTGAAGTTCATGCCCGGCAGGTCATTGATTCCCGCGGCAATCCCACGGTCGAAGCGGACGTCGTCCTTGCGGGCGGCGCAGTCGGCAGTGCCATCGTCCCCAGCGGCGCCAGCACCGGCGAACACGAGGCTTGGGAATTGCGCGACGGCGTGAAGGATCGTTTCGGCGGCAAGGGCGTGACCAAGGCGGTCGCGAACGTCAACAAGGCCATCGCCAAGGAAATCGAAGGCATGGACGCGTGCGACCAGGTCGGCGTGGACAAGACGATGATCGCCCTCGACGGCACGGCGAACAAAGCCAAGCTCGGCGCCAACGCCATCCTCGCGGTCTCGCTGGCCACGGCCAAGGCGGCCGCCAATCAACTCGGCCAGTCCCTCTTCAAATACATCGGCGGCCCGAACGCCAAGGTGCTCCCGGTGCCGATGATGAACATCGTCAATGGCGGCGCGCACTCCGATGCGCCGGTGGACTTCCAGGAGTTCATGATCGTGCCGAAGAATTTCCCCAGCTTCTCCGAGGCGCTCCGCGCCGGCACCGAGATCTTCCACTCGCTGAAGAGCGTGCTGAAGGGCCGCGGCCTTTCCACCGCGGTGGGTGACGAAGGCGGTTTCGCCCCGAATTTCGAGAGCGCCGACGACGCGTTGGAAACCATCGGTGTGGCCGTGAAAAAAGCAGGCTATAAGTTCGGCAAGGACGTCTTCATCGCCCTCGATGCCGCTTCCTCCGAATTCTACGACAAAGCCAAGAAGCAATACGTCTTCAAAAAGGGTGACGGCTCGAAGCGTAGCGCCGAAGAGTTGGTGGAATACTACGTCCAGTTGCAGAAGAAGTTCCCGATCATCTCGATCGAAGACGGCTGCGCTGAGAACGACTGGGCCGGCTGGAAGGTGCTGACCGACAAGCTCGGCGCCACCACCCAGATCGTCGGTGACGATCTTTTCGTAACGAACGTCGAGTTCCTCAAGAAGGGGATCGAGACCGGCACGGCAAACTCGATTCTCGTGAAGGTGAACCAGATCGGTTCGCTGACCGAGACGCTCGACACCATCGAACTCGCCAAAGAGAACAAATACACGTCGGTCATTTCCCACCGCTCTGGCGAGAGCGAGGACAACACCATCGCCGACATCGCCGTGGCGACGAACGCCGGGCAGATCAAGACCGGCTCGCTCAGCCGCACCGATCGCGTGGCGAAGTACAATCAACTTCTCCGAATTGAAGAAGAATTGGGTGACAACGCCATTTATGGCGGTAAGATGCGATAAGTGAGCTCGGCCCGTGGCCACTTCCAAAACCCTTCTCCGTCTGGGGGAATCTGGTATTTCCTCAATCGGCTGCTTTTTGTCCTGATCCTTCTTGTACTCGGGGCAATCGCTGCGTACCACTTCCTTCCGGAGGTAACAAAGCGCCGTGACCAGGAAGCGCGCGTCGAGCAACTCAAGCTCGAGGTGGAGCAGCAGCGGCAACTCCTCATCCGCAACACGCGGATCGAGGAGCTGCTGAAGCACGACCCAGAGTATGTAGGACTCATCGCCCGCGACCGTCTCGACCTGATGAAGGAGAACGAGACGATCTATCGCATCGATCCGGTGAAGCCGGACCGGTCGGCGATGAAGCGCGTGCATTGAGTTGAAGGCACTACGTCTGCCAGGACAGCGCGGTAATCAGCCAGGGGGACAACCAGACGTTGAGAGGCCCGATGTCTGCCTCTGTTAGCTAAATCGGCCACGCAGCCATGTGTGACGGAATCACCCACCTCTACACGCAGGAACACTGGCAGGTTTCCTTCATCAATGACCCGCAGCGTTTTTTCCACGCCCTTCCGATAGTCGCTCCATTTGGAACTGTTATCCTGTTTGACGGAAATCGACCCGCTCGTGAATTTCGCCAGTTTCTTGGAGAGTATGCGCCCAAAAAGCGAATCGAATATTTGACGCACAATAAAGTTTGGACCGAACAAATCCAATTCACCGAATCTTTCGCGAAAGACTTCGAGGAATTTCAGTTCAATAATCATAAGAAAGCCAGATTCGATCACTTGGCCGGCTTCTCTGTCTCCAAACGGATGCTATTTTGGTTTCACGACGCCTTTTCCGGAGGAGAGCTTGCCATCGCTCGTTCTGTTTCCAAGGCGCGCCTTCAGCATTTTTGTTTAGAACTCGGTCCGCATTACCTACGTCAGAAACCGATTTGTTGAACGGCGCCTTCCAGAACTGCGACTCCGATCAAAAGCAAAGCCCTCTCATTGTCCGATTGTCCCAAAGTTCGATTGTCCATATCTTCTCACCTCTCATCCTCCATTCCCATGTCCTTCGACCTCCAAGCCATCAATACCGACGAATTCAAATCCCGTGTAGGCGAGCTTCGGAGGTATCTTTGACTTCCCCAAGCTGCAATCCCGCCTGGCGGAACTCGAAGGCCTGATGGCCGAGCCCGATTTCTGGGCGAACAAAGAACGCGCGCAAAAGAACGTCGAGGAAGTCTCCACGTTGCGGAACAAGATCGGGCCGCTGGTTGCGCTCGATCGGCAAATCGATGACCTGCCGGTCCTCATCGAACTCGCCCGGGAGGCGAATGATGAGGCGAGCGTCAAGGAGGTCGAGAAGGAATACGGCGCGATCCAGAATGGCCTCGCCGAGTTCGAGCTGAAGATGCTGCTCAACGGTCCGAACGACCGTTACAACGCCTTTCTGACGATCAATTCCGGCGCCGGCGGCACGGAGTCGTGCGATTGGGCAGACATGCTGCTGCGAATGTATCAGCGCTGGATCGAGCGGCACGGCTTCAAGAGCGAGGTCATGGACATTCAGCTCGGCGAAGAAGCGGGCATCAAGTCCTGCACGTTGAAGGTCGCCGGAGAATATGCCTTTGGCTATCTCGCCACGGAGCGTGGCGTGCATCGGTTGGTGCGCATTTCTCCTTTCGACGCAAACAAACGCCGGCACACTTCATTCGCCGGCGTGGATGTCGTGCCTGAACTGCCCGAGAGTGCGCCGATCGAGATCAACGAAGCGGACATCGAGGTGGACACCTATCGAAGCGGCGGCAAGGGTGGGCAGAATGTGAACAAGGTGGAGACCGCGGTGCGTATCCGGCACATCCCGACGGGCATCGTCGCGGCGTGCCAAAACGAGCGCAGCCAACAAAAGAACAAGGTAACCGCGATGCGGATGTTGCAGGCCAAGCTGCAGCAGATCGAGGTTGACAAGATGGCCGCCGAAACCGCCGCGGCCTACGGGGAAAAAGCCGACGTCAGCTTCGGCAGCCAGATCCGCAGCTATGTTTTCCAGCCGTATCAGAAGGTCCTCGACCTGCGGACCGGCGTCGACACGAGCAACATTTCCGCGGTCATGGACGGCGACATCGATGCCTTCATTCAAGGCAAGCTGCGCGGCCTGAAGCGCGAGAAGGGTGCGACGGACGAGGAATAAAATGACGACTGCCTAATGACGAATGACGAAGTTCGTCATCCGGACGCATTCGTCATTCGTTCCCGCTACACGGGATCATTCGTCATTCGTCATTTCCCTTCCGTCCACGGAGCGGCTGCAGTGCGTATACAGTTCCAAAACCTATGAGCACGCGCACTGCCTCCCTGAAAAGCCATTTGCCGCACAAGACGGCCATCAACCTCCCGGACAACGCCCGGGCGCAGCTGGTCACTCTCCTCAACCAGCAGCTCGCCAATCTCGCCGACCTGCATTCACAGACCAAGCAGGCGCACTGGAATGTGCGTGGCGAGGATTTCTACCAACTGCACAAGCTCTTCGACGACCTCGCCGAGCCCTTCGATGAGTTTATCGACACCGTTGCGGAACGCGCCGTGACCCTCGGCGGTCTGGCCCTCGGCACCGTGCGCAGCGCCTCCGCCGCCTCGGAGTTGAAGGAATTCCCGCTGCAACCCGGTGGCATGGAATACGCCAAGGATCTCGGCCAACGCTTCGCCAAGGCAGCCAATTCCATGCGCGACGCCATCGAGACGGCCGACGACCTCGGCGACAAGGACACCTCGGATATCTTTACTCAGATCTCGCGAGAGCTCGACAAGAGCGTTTACTTCCTCGAGGCGCACTTCCGGTCGTAGCGCGCAAAAGAGTTGATAGTTGATGGTGGATAGTTGATAGACCACCGCGTTTCCGCCGTAATGATCGCTCGCGAAGGATTTTCGATCATTCTCTGGCGCGGAGCGCCGCCAGAATGCGGTCAGGCGGCGGACTATCAACTATCCACTCTCAACCATCAACTTCCCCTCTCCCTCAAGGAATGATCAAGACCATGCCCGGCTTGATCTTCACCGTGCCCGAGAGCGCATTGAAGTTTGCGTCCTGGATATCGCGGGCCCGCGTGGGCGTCTTGTAGTACTTGCGGGAAATCTTGGCCAGCGTGTCGCCGGACCGGACGGTGTAGGTTCGGGCACCCGGTGGGATCGGCTTTTGCACCGGCTCGCCCTTGCCATTGAGCGTAGCCGCCGGCATGGCCTTCTGCGCGCGCAGGGCGGTGAGCTGCTCGCGCAGGATCTGATTTTCGTTCTTCAGCCGAACGGCGTCCTGTTGGGTGATGGGTGAGCCATTGGAAAGCTTGGTCAGCAGCCTCGCTTCGCCTTCCTTCTTGTAGGCCTTCGCGTCGCGGACGTGCGGGCCATTCGGCGCGAGCTCGATGTAGCGGTCCATGTGGTGCAACGCATCGATCGGGCTCTTCAGTTTGTCGTCGTAGAGGAGCGCCAGCTTGTAGTGCACCTCCGCAGTCTTGGACGTACCATCGAGCGCGCCCTCGTACAAATCCACCGCGGTCCGGTAATCTCCGGCGGCCGCCTTCTTGTCGGCAGCGGCGATATTTTCCTTGGTCCCTTTGTCGAACAGTCGCTCGCACGCGGGAAGTGCGAGCAAGCTTACAGCGATCAATACGCGGACCAGCGAGCGGCCTGGAATCTGCATCTCAGGCTTTCCGGCTCAGTCCCGCGCGTTCCAGCGCCTCGACAACGGTCTTGAGCACGCGGAGACGCGCGAACCACTTGTAATTGGCCGGGATCACCGACCACGGCGCGTCCTCGGTCGAAGTCTTCTCAAACATGTCCTCCGCCGCGGAATTGTGCTCGTCCCACTTGCGGCGATTGCGCCAATCCTCGTCGTTGATCTTCCAATGCTTGTAAGGATCCGCCTCGCGACGTTTGAAGCGGAAAAGCTGCTCATCCTTCGAGATGTGCAGGTAGAATTTCACGATGATCGCCCCGTCATCCGCCAGCGTGCGTTCAAATTCGTTGATCTCCTCGTAGGCGCGCTTCCACTCCTTTTCCGTGGCGAATCCTTCCACCCGCTCCACGAGCAAGCGACCGTACCACGAACGATCGAACACCACCGTCTGCCCGTAGGGCGGCAGCTTGTTCCAGAAGCGCCACATGTAATGATGCTGATACTCCTCCGCCGTCGGCTTGATGATGGAGTGCACCCGCAGCAGGCGCGGGTCGAGACGCTCGGCGAGCCGCTTGATCGCGCCGCCCTTTCCGGCCGCATCCGGGCCTTCGAAGACGACGATCAGCGAGCGGTGCGATTCGGAAAGTTCGCGGGTGAGATTGAGCAACCGAAGCTGGAAATCCTTGAGCTTCGGTTTGTAGTCATCCTCGTCGATCGACTTGTGCTCCAAGTCGTCGAGGCGGCGGCCTTTTTTCAGTCCGTTCGGCTCTTTGAGAGTCGGCATGCGAGGCGTTTATAACGGCGGCGGGTGGGAGTGCAAGCTGCGGAAAATGCTCCTATGCGCCAGCCCAAATAAAAGTCACCGGCTTCTCCACATCGGGGTGTAAACTCTGGTGGACCGGGCAGGTTAACGCCACGCGCTCCAGCGCTTCGCGGCGCGGATGCGTATCCGGCAGCGGCATGGTGATCTCGCAAGCCAGCCGCGCGATGCGCCGGACCGGCACTTGCGTCATCTCCTTGCCCACGGTCACTTTCATCCCGCGCAGGTCGATCTCGTGCTGCTGGGCGTAGATGCCCATGACTGTTGCCATGCAAGTGCCGAGCGCCGTCGCGACGAGATCGGTCGGGGAAAACGATTCGCCCTTGCCGTGATTGTCCACGGGGGCGTCGGTGAGCAGCTGGTTATTCGAAGGGCCGTGGATGGCCTCGCAGCGAAGATCGCCGTGATATGCGATGGAGATTTTGACCATGTCGTCAGGAGTGTGCAGGAAAACGGATGGCCGTGGCGAGCATCGCGTGCACCCCAGGCTCGATTCCGCGCAAATAACCCGCGGCATCATTCTTCCAAAGCGCACGCACGGTATCGAGATGATCGTCCGGCAATTCGTCCGGGCGCGCCTCGGCCCCGGGATCGTAAGGCAGTTCCAGCGTGATCATCGCCGGAGCCGTGCCGTCGTTGTATTCGAGACCGTAGCCGCACCATTGGCCGACCGAACCGGGACACGCGGCGTAGATGCGCTCGAGGCGGCGCTGACCACGCCCGGGTTCCGTCACGCGCAGGCGATAGGGACGCCGGCCCTTCTCATCGAGGGAATTCCACATCGCCTGGGCGAGCGACGTGGATTGCACGCCATCGGCGTCGATCTCCGCCAGGGCCCAATGCAGGCTGACGATTTTCGCCGGGTGCCAGCCGAGAATGAAATCGCGCAAGGCCACCGATTCCGGCTCGGACCACGGCGCGGGGCCCGGCGGCTCCTCACATTCCGAGCGCCAGTTGAAACCGCAGTTGCGATTCAGATCCACCCCGCGCGCATTGTAGCGCGTGGCGCGTTCGGCGCCGTCGGGATTGGCCAGTGCCAGGACCATCGTCGGAAATTGCCGCAGCGCTTCCCAAGCGGAACTTTGCAAATAGTCCTCCAACACCCGCACGGTCGCGGGTTCGTTGCCGTGGGTCCCGCCGATGAGCAGCGCGCTATTGCGTGGTGGTGAAACGGCGAAGTCGAAATTCGCGTGCACGATGATTTCCCGGCCTTCGACAGAGCGGCCGATGGATCGCGTGAAGATTGGGCTGCCTTGCATGCGTGTTCAGCATACAGTCCCAGAAATCTGCCCTTGTGGAAATAGATTCCTCTTTGCGATGAAGCTCACCTGTATCAGCCGCGAATTGCATCCGCGCCGCGCCTTTCGCATCAGCCGCGCGCGCAAGACGGAAGTGCGCAACGTTTTCATCCGTCTCGAAAGCGACGGCGTGGTGGGTTACGGCGAAGCGTCGCCGAATGCCTTCTACGACGAAACGTGGAGCGGGGTGATTGCGAAGCTGGAAAGCGCCCGGGAATTTCTCCGGACGCTGGAAGTACGCAGCGTCGCCGATATCGAAGCCTCCTGGAAAGAAGCGTGGCAAATCCTGGCGCCGTCGCACGCCGCGCAGTGCGCGCTCGATATCGCGCTGTGGGATTGGCTCGCCAGGAAGAAGGGGGTGACCGCCTCGGAACTGGCTTGGAATGAGCCTCCGCAGCCGGTGACGACCTTTGCGACCATCGGCCTGTCGAGCCCGGAGGAACTGATCGAAAAGATCGACGAGCTGCGCGGCTTCGCACGCATCAAAATAAAGTCCGACCAAACGGCGAGCCTTGATCCCGTGCGTTTCGTGCGCGAGCGTTCCCCTGCCCTGCTCGCCGTGGATGCCAATTGCGCTTGGGGAGAGATCGATCTGGCGAAGCTTTCCCGCGAATTGGCGCAACTTGGCGTCACCTTCATCGAGCAGCCATGGTTGCCCGCAAGCGATGCGGCGTTGCCGCAGTTGGAGTTGCCGGTGATGGCGGATGAAAGCTGCGTGACCGAGGAGAACGCCGCGCAACTCGTGGACGCCTTCGATGGCTTCAACATCAAGCTCGTGAAATGCGGCGGCATCACGCCCGGCCGGCGCATGGTCGCGACCGGAAGGACGCGCGGGAAAAAGATGATGGTCGGGTGCATGTTGGAGAGCAGCGCGTTGATCGCCGCCGGCGCGGTGGTTGCACAGCGCACCGATTATGCCGATCTCGATGGCGCGTGGTTGTTGGGCGATGATCCGTTCCGGGGGTGGAAGTTTGATCGCGGGGTTCTGTTGCCGAATACATCGCCGGGCCTTGGCGTTGAGCCGGAGGAAGGGTTGTTTCCGGGGTTGTAAGAGAGCAGCGGAACCTCGTGAGGGTGAGGCCAACGCGACAGCGTTTTAGTGCGGCGGTGCCCGCCGCATCTCCAAAACGCAAGCGCCTACGACTCGCCCGTTCCAATTCGAAAACCGACCTAAACTGGCTTTTTGTCGGCGGGCTCGGGCGCTTTTTCCGGCGTCTTGTCGGACGGTTTTTCGGGCGCTTTTTCGACCGGTTTCTCCGCGGCCTTGTCCGTGGATTTCTCCGCAGCTTTCTCAGCGGCTTTTTCCGCTGCTTTCTCGGCCTGCTTTTCTGCCTTTTCCGGAGACTTATCCTTCGCCGCAGGGGTGATCTCGGCTTTCAACGGTGCGGGCCGGGCGGCTTGCTTCGGCGTGGAGTGGCCGGCGGCGCGGGCGTCGAACGATTTCCAGAACTCCTCCGCCGGTTCCGTCATCTTGATGTAGGAAAGACGCTTGATGCTCGGATGATTTCGCAGGAAGGCGATGTCCTTGCACTGCAAAGGAATGAGCACGCTTTCCAAGGTGGTGATCTCCATCAGCGGGCGCAGATCCGTCAGCGCGGTGCACCCTTCGAGATTCAGTTCGCGGAGCGGCGAATGGATGAGCGGCTTGAGATCCGTAATGCCGGTGTGATTGAGCGTGAGCGTTTGCAGCGGCATGCCATCCAGCGCCGAGATGTCTTTGATCGAGCGGCAATTCGCGAGATAGAGCTGCTCGATCGGCATTCCCTTGAGCGGGACGAGATTGATCACGCGCGTGGTGGAAAGCCGCAACACCTCCAGCGGCAGATCGTGCAACGGCCGCAAATCCAGCACCGCGCTGCCCTCGAGACTCAGGTTGCGCAAGGGCATGCCCTCGAGCGGCGAGAGATCGCGCACCACCGTATGCCCGAGGGAGAGCGACTCCAGTTCCATCCCCTTCAGCGCGTTGAGATCGGTGATCCGCGTTTCGTCGAGAATGAGTCCCGTCACCGGCAGGTCGCGCAGCTTCTTGAAATCCGGCTGCGCCACATAGCTGAAGTCGACGCTCACCGTGCCATCGCCATTCGTCTCGAAGCGCTGGGCGCGCAGGCCGTGTTTGTCGAAGGTGTCGCGCCAGATTTTGTTCAGCCGCTGCTTATCCATGCCGAACTCGTCGCGAATGCTCTCCGCGGCGCTGTGGCGTCCCTGGTTCATGAGCGCCTTGTAGAGCTCATCCTGGATCGCCGGCTTGATCTGCTCATCCGTGCCGATGCCCTTGAGCACGCGCCGCGTCAGGTCGAGGTTGACCTGCGCCTCCTTGAGCTTGGGATTCAGACGCAAGGCCTCGGTATAGGCATCGGCCGCTTCCTCGAGCCGGAGTTGGGCCTGCAGAATATTGCCGCGCAGGTTGTGATACGTGGCCTCGTTGGGCACCTGCTGAATGGCGTACTCGATCTTCTCCAGCGCCTCGGGAAAACGGTTTTCGTCGATGAGCTGCTGTGCATCCGAAGCGAAGGTCGGCGCGGTGCCGCGCAGTTCGTTCAAGCGGGCTGCCGCCAGGAGTTCCTGATCAATCGCGCGCTTCTCGCTCAAGCGCGCGCGGTCACGTTCATGCATGAGCTGGAGGAAGAAGCCGATGACGACGACGTTGAAAATGACAGCGAAGACGAGGAAGAGCGCGACCTCTTTCTTGTGCCGAGCGGCGAAGAGCAGCGTGTGTTTCGCCATGCTGGCGCGCTCCGCCTTCGTCGCGAAGCCGCCTTGGTAAGCCTCGATGTCCGCCTGCAAATCTTCGACATGCTGATAGCGATCCGCCGGATCGAGCGCGAGCGCCTTCATGACCACTGCAGAAAGGCCGTCGGGAATGCGCTTGTTGGGGCAATGCGCAAAGATGAAATTGGCCGGCGCGCCATCGGACGAATTCTCACCCGGCGTTTTCGCCGCGGATTTCTTGGTCGGCTGGTTGTAACTCGACGGCGGTGCGATCGCGCTGGTCACGATCTTTTCCACCACCTCGTGCACCGACTCGCCTTCCACCGGCGGCCGCAACGCGAGGATCGCGTAGAGAATTCCGCCGAGCACATAGATATCGGAACGCTCGTCGATGCGGTCCAGCTCGCCGCGCGCCTGCTCGGGCGAAATGTAAGGCGGCGTGCCCACGATGAGCCCGTGCATCGTCTCGAAGCCGCGCAGGTTGTCTCCCGATTTCGCCACCGGCGTATCCGGCACGGGCGTCGGGGGGTGCTCCGGCGTTTCCTTGCGCACCGTGGTGAGATTTTTCGCCAGGCCCCAGTCCATGACCAGCACCTCACCGAAGGAGCCGATCATGATGTTCTCCGGCTTGAGATCGCGGTGCACGATGCTCTTCGAGTGAGCATACGCCACGGCGTCGCAGACCTTTTGGAAAATGGTGAGCAGAGTGCCCAGCGGATATTTCTCGATGGTTTTCTGCCGGCCGTTGCGAATCCCGCGCAGGACGTCGTCCAGGGTCGTGCCCTTGACGAATTTCATCGTGTAGAAAATCTCCCCCTGGTCGTCGATGCCCAGCTCGTAGATGGGCACGATATTCGGATGCTCGAGCTGGCCGGTCATCTGGGCTTCGTCGATGAAACGGAGCACGTTTTCGCGGGAAAACTGGTTGCTCGTCTTCATCACCTTCATCGCCACCGTGCGGCGAATCCGCAGATCGCGCGCCTGCAGGATCACCCCCATGCCGCCGCGGTTGATCGTGGTGATGACCTTGTATTTTTTCTCCTCGAGCTGCTCGCGCACCTGCGCCAGACCGAGATCCTTGTCCCAGAGCGCCTCGGCGAGCTGCTTGGCCGCTTCCGCCCGCAGGCGAATGAAGAGCCGCGCCGTGCCGACCTGCACTTCCTGGTCAAGACGCACCCGAGTGGGCAATTGCACCTGAATGCTATCGATGAAAACCCCGTTGCTGCTGCCGAGGTCTTCGATGACCAACTCGTAGGCGTTGAATGTCAGCCGCGCATGATGGCGTGAAACGAGGTCGGCATCGATCCGGATCGGACACGAAGCATCGCGGCCGATGATGTACTCACCGTGCTCGATGGCGTACTTGGCTTTGAGCTCCTGGCCGACGTAGACGAAGATCTCCGCCTGGATTTGATCCGGCGGCGCGTCCGCATCATTCAATTCCGGGGCAGGCATGACAGTGGGCAAGTCGCTCATTCGAAGTGGAAGTCAACAAGCACAATCCGCTCCGGAAGAAATCCAAAGGCGGTACGAGTGTCGACCACGCGGGATGGAACCCGCTCCGATGGGCCGAGTTGCACTTCAAAACGCGAATGAACGCGCGGGAGGCGTCAGTTATTCGGCGGCGGCGTAGCCGGGGCCGGCGGAGCGGCTGGGGCTGGCGCGGCCGGGGCGGCAGCATCCGGCGCCCCAGGAGCGGGAGCCGCGGGCGGCAGACCCGGGATATCCGCGGGCGGCAATCCACCGGGAGCACCGGCATCCGTGGCCGGCTTGTTCTTGTCCACTTCGCCGAGCAACGCTTCCGCGGAAGGCTCCTTGCCATGCGCGACCGCGTCTTCCTTCGGCGGGACGAAATGATTCTTATGATACGAGTAGGTTTTGTCGTAGATCGTGCCGACGCAACCGGTCAGACCGACGGCACTGGCTACGAATACAGCAGGAAGCAGAAAGCGAAAGGGGCGGGACATGTCTCCGTGTAGGATAAGAATACGCGCGGCGTCAATCCTACGCATAAAAAATGCTATCATTTCTTGCCGGGAGGCAGTTTGCGCAGGTCGAAAGAGCC
>Ga0207667_10003339_pt1 | contig 19800 bp, 12 predicted proteins | sample KBSCornC52_FD_184301 | JGI IMG/M metagenome (GOLD analysis project Ga0207667, IMG submission 184301) | Corn rhizosphere microbial communities from Kellogg Biological Station, Michigan, USA - KBS Corn C5-2 (SPAdes) (version 2) | ecosystem: Host-associated > Plants > Roots > Rhizosphere > Soil ...
CTCCGTTATTGCCCCAGGTATAGGGGGCCGGGAACTGCCAGGGGCCTTCGGTATCGCCATTGCCCTTGAAGGTGACAGGCGAGAAGTATGAGACGTAGTGTCCCGCCGTATTCAGACCGCCGGCTTTGGCGGACAATTTCCCGGCTTTATTTGGAAAGCAGACACCTGTCGGATCGCCGAATGCAACATTGCTCCAGCATCCATTGCTGAATCCTGCTGTGTAGGGCAAACCGCTCGCCAGGTCCATCGTGGCATTCAACGTGAATCCGCCGAAAATAGCGTTCGTGAACGAATTCATGTTCGCGCCAAACTGCCTGCCTCTGCCGAAGGGGAGATCGTATCCTCCGTAGAGCTTGAACCAGCTACGACGGTTATAGCCAAATTCTCCCCAGTAAATGTGGTGATCATTGACGAACTGGTTGGCCCCAGTCTCACCCGTGGCGTGAGAATAGGAATAACTGGCCTGGAATTGCAGCCCTTGGCTGTAGCGCTTGTCGAGGACCAACTGAACGGCGTTGTAGTGTGCGTTTGAGGACCCGGCCATGTCCGCTTGCCATCCGCCGCAGTTTGTCACTCCTGGATAGAGTTGACCGAACCGCAAGTAGAACTGATCAGCGTTGCAAGTTAGATGCTGTTGGTATCCATACATCGGAGCATCGTTGACGTTGTAGCCCGCCCATCCGTCGCTGGGAACGGCATGCGTAGTCTTGCTGCCGACATACGCAGCGGAGAGCGCCAAGGTTGGACTCACTTGCCACTGATACGACACGTTCCATCCATAGACATCCGGCATGGTTATCCTGTTGGACCGTGTTCTGGGCGCCTCGCCCACAGGCAGCAGAAACATGCCGCTTGCTGGTATAGAGATAGTTGATGGAGCGTCAGGAGCATTTGCGATGTTGTAGATGGAATTGTCAGAGGGATTACGCGCCGCATCGGTCTTCATGCCGTTCCCAACATTGAAGCTTTGGGCCTGAAGAACTGGAATTGTCTGGGTCAACAACTGACCGAAGGTGTCACCCCAGAAGCCCGGATCTGCATCGCGGCCAATCCCGGCTCGCAACACCGATTTTGGTGTCATTTGGTACGCGATGCCGATGCGCGGCTCCACGTAGGAGTAGTTGTTGAGGACGTTGCCTTGCAGATTCACGTGTCCGACACCAGCAACCTGGATCATGTCCGTATCCCAGTTCCAGAATCCGCCGTTTCCCGGCTTGTTGGTGTGTTCCGGCCAAATGATTTGCCAGCGCCCACCGAGACTGAATGTCAGCTTGTCCGTCGCCCGCCAGGTGTCCTGGGCATAGAAGAAGACTCGCGGCTGAATGTCCATGGCGTCGGTGCTAGTGCTGTAATACCGCACCATTGCCCGGGTTGCCAAACATGTAGGTGGCAAGTGCGAGGCCACCAGCGGTGGCATTGGCTGGGTTGGATGTTTGGTCCGCATAGAAGGAAAACTCGCCTGTACGATTATCGTCACTGGGAATGCGCAATTGCCTCAACATGCGCCATCGCCGCCGAACTTAATAGAGTGCCGGCCCGCGTCCCGGGTCCAGTTGTTGACGATCTCGTATTCATTCTCGTTCTCATTCAGCGGGCAATTGCAGTGCAGACCGCCCCCATTGCTGGTGCCCCAGGAAGTAAGGCCCACGCTGTCATCGTTGAAGTAAACCGCCGATGCTCCGCCAGCATCGTCCTGCAGTGAGTTCAGGCCTTGCCAAACCAATTGGGTCATTAACGCATCCTGTCCGTCGGACTGGTAGTTCGAAAAATCCTGCGCCGCGGAGACGAATGACAGAAAACAGACGAAACAGATGAAGAAGCTGAGACGCGGCCACAGATTCACGAAGGCCGCGACTGAAGCTGCCAGGCCAATCCATGTCACGATCATCAGTGCGTGCGAACTGGATGAAAGCCAGAAGAGCGTTGGCGCGAACCAGATTTTCGCTGCCGGATAAATCCGCGCAACCGCGGGAAGATAATCGTGTACCGGCAAAATGCCCCGCGGTCCGATCAGGCCCTTGATCTGAAGCAGAAGCGAGTAGAACGCCGAAAAGTAGATGGCTGCAAGGGCGCGCAGAAACATCCAGCGAGGCATCAGCCGGCCCGGCACACCGCGATCGGAGCCGAACAACCAATGGACGCGATTGCCAGGGTTGCGCTCCGTCATATAAATAAGAGTAGCGAGCCGGCCCCGGCAATGTCATTTCTTACGATTCAGTAGTTCGCAGGTCCGAAGTTGCGGAGTGCGATTCTTTTCATCACCTCGATTACGGCTATTCAGACCCTCGGTGATGGAAACCGCGCCCACTTCTGAATCGCCGAACCGCGGCTGGCAAGCCACGCTTCGACTGGTCGCAGGGGGCCGATCGACGTCCGTCTCACCTCTGGAGCGCCTTCGTTCCCTTGCCCATTTGAGCCTTTTTGAGCATGGCATTCCTCACTGACGGACCGGGCGGGTTGCGGTGCATGTTGTTCACTCCCACAAGAGTGTTGTCGGTGGATTCCGAATCCATCCATATGGTGTTTTTCGGATCGCCGCCAACCACGGTACAGTTCGTTGTCGGAACACTGGGCGTATCCAGGTAATCAGTGTCCAGCAGAATGTCGGCCCAGCTTGAAGTAAGAGTCAGCAGGTTGTTGGCTTTCAGCATGCACCCGTCACTCGCCCACACCCAGATCCCGTCCACGGCGGTTCCCGAAAGTTTGTTACCGGTCACCACAGCACCTTCTGTCACGTTTACCTCGATCCCGTCGCAGGCGGGGCAGTTCGCCAACCTGATGTCGTTATTCGAAAGCTCGAACGACGACGCGGGCTCCCCATAGTTGGCCGGAAGCAGATCGACGACAACGATACCTGTATTCCAGTTGAAGACGCTGGAATATCCGCTCACGGTCATCTGGTTATGTCGAATCGTGAAGTTGGCAGGCTGATGATCCCATTCCCCGTTTTGAACGATCATCATTCCCACATCAGAATTCACGACCGTATTTTGTGAGATGTTGACCACCGATTGATCCGCCTCGGGAATGTATATCCCGATTACGTGATTGTCGAATGTGTTTGCATCCGCGGGCGAACCACCGATGCTTACCCGCGACTCGGCAACTCCCCAAACACGAATAGCCTCCGACATGTTTTTGAATCGGGATCCAATGACTTGCACGTCTGCCTTGATCTCAGGATTTCCCTGAACGAGGAGCCCTCCGTACAGGTTGTAGGCGCCAAAGCCGGTATCCGGTCCAGGCTCGCCTTCAAAGGCGACCCGTGTGGCTGAGACGCTTCCGGTTTGCCCAACTACGCCCAGCAGAGCCAACACGCAGAAGCCCTGGCAACCGCCCGCTGGTTGGCCCGCAACTCTGAGGGTGAGATCAGAGATCGCGATATCGCTTTTTGTGAACACGAGCAGGCTCGACGCGTCGGGGTGCTACGGAAGTGCATCGATGACGGTGGCATCCATCCCTTTGCCCACAATGGAGCCATGGAAGTTTGTGGTTGTCAGCGGGCCGCTCAGGTACATACCAGCAGAGAGCCGAATCTCGCATCCCGCAGGATGGTAATTCACACATTCATCCAGGGCACCCTGGAGGACCAAAGTATCGTTTGCACCATTCGGCGCGCCAATCTGGATGGTGTAAGTAGAGCCGAACGCAGCCGCCGAGAATAGCACGATCAGCAAAGATAGGACACAAGACCAACCGTTCCTTGAGCTGATCTGGCTTACAGATTTGATCATCGAAATACTCCTTTCGGGTTTCGACAAGAGAGACGATTACGGCCACGAGTGCCGCTACTGAGCACCGAGCAGAGGTGCTTGCCTGGAAATCAGTTTCCCATCGCGATGCACGCGCCAGTTTCGGTCGTGCTGTAGTTCTGCCCGAATTCGAAGCAGGTGATTCCGTGGGGTATCAGACTGCGGAAGTTGAACGGCCGACCTTGCAGGGAAATCTCCTGGCTTCCGGTTAATTGCGCCGAAAAGATGAATCGGTCAGTATCTTTGAAGCTATCGGGACTTTGGAACATACCTGCGCCGCGGGCGAATGTTGCGACCGGAGTTCCCCACGTGCCGCGGTCAATCGAATCAAAAGGGAGAGACATGGGATCTTGCCGGTAGTAGATGGTGGCGGTGGCGGCGGGTATCCCAGCAAGAGTGACTTTACTGTTGCCAAATCCCGGGTTTTCCGCCTCCCACTGGATACTCCAGCCGGAGACCCACACGAAATAAGCATGGTTCAAGTCGACCACTGGAGAACCTTTCTCCGATGCGAACAACGAGGTGAGTGGCAGATTTCCGAGCACTGGGAAGTACCAGATGCAAGTGCCACCAGTTAGCGTATCGTTCCAGACCGAACCGCCCGTGAAAGCAAGGAATGCCTGTGAATCGCCTGCGGGCGGAGCCGACTGCGCGAATAGCGGAGCGGCAAACATCGAAGCAACAAGCATACAAATGAGATTGCGTTTCATAACTGACCTTTCATGCAGGTTGTTGCGCTCAAAAGCGCGAATGCAGCGGAGGCGCGCAAGCTATCGAGCCAAAAGGAGTAGCAGCCATAGCGAGTGCATGGGATGTACCGGATGCGCGACGATATGCCAAAAGATACTCATGTCCTTTCGCACCTCAGATCCTCGGCCCGAGGCACGTCCTGCATCATCGATGAACATTGTCGAAGGCACGACCCGGGCACTAAGGCCTTTCGTATTGGCGGATGTTGCACCATGGAGGTGTGAGCGGCAATGCAAAGCATGTCATTTGTTGGGTCACGAGTGAGTCACATCACAAATCGTATAAGTTCATGCATTTAGCTGAAATCCGCCCAGCCAAATCCCAGAGTTTGGTGGTAAACTTCCGGCGTCTCTCCAGGAAAATGGGCTAAGCCTAACGGGATTCCTCAAGCTGAGTGGCTTTGCTGCGCAAGAGGTATGGCGGAATGGAAGCCGGGACACAGGCTCACCATCACGTCCGGTTCAAAACCTTTGAGCTGAACCTCAAAACGGGAGAACTCTCGCAGCGCGGCGTAAAGATCAGGCTCTATGGGCAGCCCGTCGATGTGCTGCGCCTCCTGATCGAACACGCCGGCGAAGTAGTCACCCGCGAGACGCTTCAGAAGGCCCTCTGGCCCGAAGACATCTTCGTAGACTTTGACCACAGCCTCAACAGTACGATCAACCGCTTGCGTGATGCGCTGGGAGACTCGGCTGATTCTCCGCAGCTGATCCAAACGGTGCCGCGGGTAGGCTATCGTTTCATCGCACGTGTGGAAGTGAAACCGTTGGCAGGTCGTGACGGCACCGATTCCCTTGAAGCTCGTGCGCTCCCATTCGGCAGCCCGGCTGCAATGACAGTAGCCCATCTTGAAATGCCGATTGCCTATGTCAAGGCCCAGTCTGTCCCGCAACGAAAGGCAGATGTCCGTTGGCTGGCTGTGCCAGTCCTCTTCGCCGCTGCCACTCTGCTCTTGTACGGAAATCGACCATTCCCCCTGCCACATGTCAGCACCACTGTGCGGCTCACCAGCGACCCACGATTTGACAAGTGGCTCATCGGAGCTGACGCCAGCAGAATCTACATGAATGTCTATCCCACCGCATTTGGGCAGGTGCCAGAATCCGGGGGCAACATCACAATAACTCCTATCGAACTTGTTCAGAGGCTGAGGCCATTCAACTCATTCCCGTTCGCCCGATTGTCGCCCGATGGATCCAGCTTTCTCGTTCAGGGACACCGGGATCCTGAAGATGACCAATCGGAGATCTGGGTGATTGGAAGCTCTGGAACTCCGGTCCAATTTCTTACACGCGCATCGAGCGCTGGATGGTCGACCGACGGTAAACAGGTAATCTACGCGACTCCCAAGCGGGGTATATTCACAATTCCAAGCGCCGGGGGAGACCCTCACCCGATTCGCACACTGGACGGATCTCTTGATCCGTCGGGCTTCGAATATTCACTGGCACCAGGGTTCGATTCAACATTGGCAATCACAAGCTTATGGAGATGTTGCCGGATGGGTCCGGACTCCACGAGATCCTTGCGGGCTGGCATCCCGACGACATTAAATGTTGCGGGCACTGGACCCCGGACGGTGATTTTTTTCTCTTCTTGTCAGCGCACTCCGCGGAAAGACGTGGAGTACCGGCGTTTCAGTTGTGGGCACTCGATGAGCGACATGCAATGCTTAGGAAACCTGCATCTACGCCCGTTCAATTGACATTTGGTCCGATGACATGGGAAACACCAATCCCCTCACGCGATGGGCGACAGGTTTTTATCAAAGCAAACGACGTCCGTGGAGAACTTGTCCGCTATAACCGCCTATCGGGACAGGTCGAACCGTTCCTGGGAGGCATATCGGCGGACATGCTGGATTTCTCGCGTGACGGGAAGTATGTCGTGTACGCATCGTTTCCCGGCGACATTCTGTGGACGGCAAACCGGGACGGGACGCAGGTACAGGAAGTCGCAAAAGCAATGGCACATCCAACCGGTCCGCGCTGGTCTCCCGATGGCAGCCAGATTGCGTTTGTAGACTTTCCCGCGACTGGGCCGGCGGAGGTTTATGTAGTGCCATCGCGCGGCGGTACCCCAGTTCGTGTTCTCCCCGAAAACCGGTGCTGCGACGAACTTGATCCCACATGGTCCCCCGACGGCAAGCAGCTGGCTCTCTGGGTAGCGCCTTCGGAAGGCAACACGGAAACTGAACTGAGGATAGTGGATCTCTCGACCCGTCAGGTCTCGCTTTTGCCGCGTCCGCCGAAACGAACCTGTTCGCCTCGATGGTCTCCGGATGGAAGATACATGCTCGCCGTGACCAACACCTACCCTGATACTGATGGCCTTGAAGTCTACGATTTCAAAACACGCAAGTGGAGAATCCTACTGACCGAACAGGTTGGCTGGCCTCCGGTGAATTGGCCTTCCTGGTCGAAAGACGGTCGCTCGATCTACTACATGGGTCCGGATGATCTTCAGAGGTTTCACGGCGTTGTCTTTCGCATTTCGGTGGACGGACAGAAGCCAGTGCGAATTGCGGATCTTCCTGGATTTCGTCCAGCTGGCTGGCTCTACAACTGGTTTGGGATTGATCCAGATGAGAACCCCATCATGCTGCGTGATGCTGGATCAAATGAAATCTACGCCCTCACGCTAGATCGATAATAAGAATGTTGGTGCCGACGATTGGCCTCTGGCCTGCCACGGTACATGAACGCCAAATCAGGAATTCCGGCATCTACAGTGAGCCTCACGGTCCGCCGTCACATCGTCCCCCCGTGTTTGGTACCTGCATCTACCTTTGAAGCAAACAAAATGGAGCAGGGATAACCCTGCCTGCTCCATGGTAAAAGTAACAATTAGTTCCTAACTGCATCCCGAGGTAGACCCGCAGCTCATGCAGCGGTAGCAACTCCCGTTGCGGACCATGATGGCTCCGCAGGTGGAGCAGCTTGGCGCATCGCCCATTTCGTACATGCTGCGCATTGCCTCAGACGCGTGGAAGAGACCGCGATCTTGCAACGCCGGCGTGCTGCTCGAAGCCGAAGCGGCGCCAGTCGCTTCAGGTGGAATGCTTCCGCCAGGAGCAGAGGTGCTGCCCATGCCGGTGTACGACCGCCGCGCCATCTCTTCTGCGAGCCGCGATAGCTGGTTGTGTTCTGTCGGCTCGATTTCGCTTTCCGCAAGAATGGTCGGCGTCTCTGGCAGAGGAGCAGCCTGCGGCGCGAGCCCTGCAAACAGCGTGAGTTGCTCGCCTGAGAGGAAGCGCAGATTCAGCCACCGGAAGATGTAGTCCATGAGGCTCTTCGCGTAGCCAATCTGCTCGTTGCCTGTCCAGCCGGAAGGCTCAAAGCGGGTGTGCGCAAACTTCTCGCAAAGCACGCGCAGCGGAACACCGTGCTGAAGCGCAAGAGAAATGGAGGTTGCGAACGCATCCATCAGACCGGAGACAGTCGAACCCTCCTTCGCCATCTTGATGAATATTTCGCCCGGCTGGCCCGTCGGATACAGCCCAACAGTGATGTAGCCCTCATGACCCGCGATGGAGAATTTGTGGGTGATGGATGCACGCTCCTCCTGAAGGCGATGGCGGACGGCACGCGGCGGTCCATTCAGATCCTGCGCGACTGGCTCTTCGGCGAGAGCCGCGGTCAGTTGCGGGACACTTGTTGCTCTGACAATTTCGTCAAGCGCGCGCTGAAAGACGCTGGCCGCCGAGACAACTGACTTCGCGGTGACTTCGAGCTTCTCGCTGATCTTGGCTTCGAGCGTCTTGAGATCTGCCTCGGCTGCAGGCTGTCCGGCTGCAAGCTGCGAAAGTACGCGCTGGCCTGCAACGTCGAGTGCCGTAGCCTCTTTTTTAGCGTCCATGCTGGTATTCAGCGGCTGCGTTCCCTTTGAGCCGTCGCGATAAATCGCTACCGCTTTGATGCCCTGACGCCAGCTTTCGGCATATGCCTCGGCGATGTCTTCCACGGTCGCTTCGTGAGGCAGGTTGACCGTCTTCGAGATTGCGCCCGAGAGGAACGGCTGCGTCGCGGACATCATTTTGATGTGGCCCATGTACTGGATGGAACGCGTGCCCTTCGCCGGTTTGAAGCTGCAATCGAAAACCGACAGATGCTCCGGCTTGATCCCCGGTGCGCCTTCAATGGTGCCCGTCGCATCGATGTAGCTGACAATCGCGTCGACCTGGTCGTTGTTGTAGCCCAGCTTGAACAGAGCTGCCGGCACGGTGTTGTTGACGATCTTGATCATGCCGCCGCCGACCAGTTTCTTGTACTTCACCAGCGCCAGATCAGGCTCGATACCCGTGGTGTCGCAATCCATCATGAAACCGATGGTTCCCGTCGGAGCCAGTACGGTGGTCTGCGAGTTGCGATAGCCATAACGCTCGCCATAGACAAGAGCCATGTCCCAGCACTCGCGGCTCGATTCGATGAGCGCTTCCAGTTGCGGAAGCATGAAAGGCTCGCCGCTATTGCGCGACTTACCGATGTTGTTGACCTCGGCACGATGCATCCGGATCACGTTGAGGAATGGTTCGCGGTTCACGTAGAAGCCCGGGCACGCTCCGCCCTGGCGCTCCACGCTGGCAGTAAGCGGCGTGGCTGAAGCTATCGACGGGCAGTTGGCAGCAAGCACCGCGGACTGCAGGTACGCCTGTCCGCACATGATGGCGGTGAGAGCGGCTGCGAGATCGCGGCCTGTTGCCGAGTCGTACGGAATGCCGAACGACATGAGCAGTGCGCCAAGATTGGCGTACCCAAGACCAAGCGGCCGATAGTCGTGCGAGTTGCGGGCGATCTTCTCGGTGGGATACCCGGAGTTGTCGACCAGGATCTCCATAGCCGTGATGACGACCGAGATGGCATGGCGATACTCGGGAATATTGAAGACACCATTCGGCGTGACAAACTTCATCAAGTTGAAGCTGGCCAGGTTGCAGGCCGAGTTGTCGAGGAACATGTACTCGGAGCAGGGATTCGACGCATTGATGCGTGCCGTGTTCTTCGACGTGTGCCACTTGTTGATCGTGGTGTCGAACTGAAGGCCGGGGTCGCCGCAATGCCATGTTGCTTCGGCGATCTTGCGCATGATGTCGCGCGCCTTGTTAGCGTGAACAGGGGTTCCATCCTTTACAGACTTCGTCCAGTACTCACCGTCAGTCTCGTAGGCGTGCATAAAGTCGTCGCTTACGCGGACAGAGTTGTTGGCGTTCTGGAAGAAGATTGACGAGAAGGCCTCTGAGTCTGGGCCCGAACCGTCGTAGCCGTTGCGGATGAGCGTGTGCGCCTTGGCCTCTTCCTTCGCCTTGCACTCGATGAAATCGATGATGTCAGGGTGTTCGGCATTCAGAATTGCCATCTTGGCCGCACGGCGCGTCTTGCCACCGCTCTTAATCACGCCGGCAAATGCATCGAGTCCGCGCATGAAGCTGAGAGGGCCGCTGGCCGTTCCGCCGCCGGTGACACCCTCGTGGCTCGAGCGCAGCGAACTGAAGTTTGTGCCCGTGCCCGAACCAAACTTGAAGAGCAGGGCCTCGGTGCGGGCCAGGTCCATGATGCCTTCCATCGAGTCGTCGACGGAGTTGATGAAGCAGGCGGAGCATTGCGGGTTCTTGTAACCGGTGGCGGCATGGGTCACGCCCCCGGTCGCCGTGTCCCAATGCCAGTTGGCCCCGGCCGCGTGGGGCTCCAGCCGATCGCAACCTACGTTGAACCACACAGGCGAGTTGAACGCAACCTTTTGGGTGAGCAGCATGTGGGCCAGCTCGTCATGGAAGGTCTCCGCATCCGCGGCGCTGGCGAAATAGCCGCCTGCGATACCCCAGTCTCGGACAGTTTCAGCCACGCGGGACACGAGCTGGCGTACGCCGCTCTCGCGCTCCGGCGAGCCGATTGTTCCATGCAGGTACTTTGAGGCCACGATGTTGGTCGCGGTCATCGACCAATCGACTGGAATGTCAACATCCTTCTGCTCAAAAATCGTGTTGCCCTTGCTGTCGGAAATTAGCGCAGTACGGCGCTCCCATTTCACTTCGTCGTACGGGGAAACCCCTTCGGTTGAGAAGCGGCGGGAAAATGTCAGGCCACCCTGGCTCTTGGGGGTTTGCAGGGCTGCATCGGTTGTTGTCTGAAGGTGGGCCTCGCTCATCGATTTCTCTCCATTGGCGAATTCTTAGAACACATGTCCCTGAGGCGTTTCGCAGCCAGATCTGGGGCGGGATAAGTCTTACAGTGAACGGAAAAACGGGGGTTATTCTGTACCGCGGGTTTTTCTGTTTTGCGGGCCGCAATTGCAACCAAGGTTACAGTCTGTTTACAGCCGCAGATGCAAAAATAGCGCTGTCTATGGTACCTGTCAACCGGAAACCACAATAGGTTGTATTCCGCTGGTAATTCTTGCATCACGCCTCTAAACACAGGCATTCAGGCTGTGGAAAGCGCCAAAACGACCTTGATTAGCGGGTTTCCCGGGTCTGATTTGCCCAAAATCCAGTGCAGAAGCGGTTTTCAGGGCTGCGTCTGTTCTGAAACTCAAGCGTAGTGCGCGCAGCAGAGGGGAACAAGGCGCAGAATCGGTGCATTCCGGCATTTTTGTCTGTGCGAAATCGTGCAAAATGTGGAGAAGCGAGACGTTACTTTTCCGGTACATCCTGTGTCGCCGGTTTGAACGCGATGGTCGGGTGCGGTTAAGGTTTCGCCATGAGGCCATTGGCGGGTCCAGTACTGCTGCTTCTTATCCGCTGTGCAACAGGAGTCAGCCAGACTGCCCCGGCTCCGAGCTTTCCGATTGTAGGGCCGACGGTGATCGCGTTCTTTCCGCCGATGACGGATGCGGAACTCGATAAAAACCCCGATATGAACGAAGTGCTGGGTGATTTCCAGCTATATGCATCCCGGGCGGGACCGCGGCTGAAACAAGCTGGCATCGATTTTGAAGTGGCGAGTACAGTCAAGTTCAAGGTCAGAGACGGCAGTGTTGTTCGTGCCTTCAAGACGGGCAAAGTCGGCGTGGGCTACTACTTTGTGGCTCCGGGGAAGCCGCCGCATGTCGAGTACGGCGTTCACGACGATCTGGACATCCTCGATATTGCCCGCAAGTACTTCCAGCTTCCCATCCCCGCAGCGTGAGGACATGGCTGGTAAGGTGAGTACCATGTCCGTCTTCGATTCCCTATCCAACTGGCAAGCCCGGCCGCTTCCCTCACCCGGAGTGCTGCAGGGTCGATACGTCACCATGGTCCCGTTGAGTGCTCAAAGGCACACTGCTGACCTCTGGAGGGCCGTGGAGGGCCATGACGAGCTATGGGACTACCTGGCGGATGGTCCATTCGCCAGCGAGGCCGAGATGCGGCAGGCGCTCGCTCAAAAAGAGGCGGGGACCGCGGCCGTATTCCTGGCTATCGTTCCCCGGTCCAGTGGAAAAGCAGAGGGGTATGCCAGCTACATGCGGATGGATCCGGCTAACGGAGTGATCGAGGTTGGCAACATCCTGATGACGCCCTCTCTGCAGCGAACCATCGCGGCGACGGAAGCCATGTACCTGATGGCCCGGCATATCTTCGAGGACCTTGGGTATCGCCGCTATGAATGGAAGTGCAACGCGAATAACGCGCCTTCGCGGCGGGCGGCACTGCGGTACGGGTTCACGTTCGAGGGAATCTTTCGCCAGCACATGATCGTGAAGGGCCAAAACCGGGATACGGCATGGTTCTCGATGCTCGATGGCGAGTGGCCGGCGCGCAAAGCGGCTTTTGAGGCGTGGCTCGATCCTGCAAATTTCGATTCTGGAGGCCGCCAGATCAAAAGCCTCGCGCAACTGCAGGGTTGCCAATCTTGAAGGTCGCGATTTCGCGAAAATTTCATTTGGAAATACCACGGCCCTGCGCGTTGCACGCAGGGCCGTGGCTTGCTGGTCGTCCACCAGTCACAGGATGGCTAAGTTGTGATCCTGATCATCCTCATCTACCGAAGCAGATGAGGATGATCAAGCTTATTGCGCTGCTGTTCTCCCGAATAGCCGCGACAAATCAGTTTCCCGCCTTCGATTCAATTCTCATTCCGTAGAACGATTTGTGAACGAAGAACATCGAGATCAGGAAGAATGCTACTGCCAGCAAATGTGTGAGGAGCGCGTTGTTCGAATTAAGCGTCACTGCAAGCTCCACAGCAAGTAATCCGAATAGCGTGGTGAACTTGATTACTGGGTTCATCGCCACCGACGAAGTATCTTTGAACGGATCGCCGACGGTGTCTCCGACCACGGTTGCGTCGTGCAGAGGCGTTCCTTTCTGTTTCAGATCGACCTCTACAATCTTCTTGGCGTTGTCCCACGCACCGCCGGCATTGGCCATAAAGATCGCCTGATACAAACCGAAGATCGCAATCGATATCAGATAGCCGATAAAGAAGAACGGCTCAAAGAACGCGAACGCAAGCGTGGCGAAGAAGATTGCAAGGAAGATGTTGAACATGCCCTTCTGCGCGTATTGCGTGCAGATTTGCACCACCTTCTTACTGTCCGTGACAGACGCCTTCTCCACACCTTCCAGTTTGATGTGCGCCTTGATGTACTCCACCGCGCGGTAAGCGCCGGTGGTGACGGCCTGAGTCGAAGCGCCGGTGAACCAGTAGATCATTGCCCCACCGGTGATCAAGCCGAGCATAAATGGCGCGTGCAGAAGAGAGAGGTTCTGTACGTCATGACTCAGTCCACCCGTCAGTGCCATGATGATCGAGAAGATCATCGTGGTTGCGCCCACAACCGCTGTGCCGATCAGCACCGGCTTTGCCGAGGCCTTGAATGTATTGCCGGCTCCATCGTTGGCTTCCAGCAGGTGCTTCGCGCGTTCGAACTTCACGTCGATGTTGAATTCCTTCTTCAACTCCGCTTCGATGCCAGGGACGTTCTCGATCAATGACAGCTCATAAACTGATTGAGCATTATCCGTGACCGGCCCATAGGAATCGACGGCAATCGTCACCGGCCCCATACCAAGGAAGCCGAACGCGACAAGGCCGAACGCGAAGACGGCCGGCGCGAGCATGAGCGCGGCCATCGACAAGCCCGTTGTGAAGTAATAGCCCAGCCCCATCAGAGCTACCATGCACAGTCCCAGCCAGTAGGCCGAGAAATTGCCGGCAACGAATCCCGATAGGATTCCCAGCGACGCTCCGCCTTCTTGCGCCGACTTTACGACTTCTTTCACATGGCTCGATTTGGTTGACGTGAAGACCTTGACGAACTCGGGAATGATCGCGCCTGCCAGCGTTCCGCACGAGATGATCGAAGCCAGTTTCCACCACAGTGTTCCGTCGCCCAGATGGGGAATCATCAGGTACGTAACAACGTAGGTAAGGACGATGGAGATGATCGACGTGATCCATACCAGCGAGGTCAGTGGCGTCTCAAAGTCCATCTCGTCGGAGTTCGAGTATTTGGCGTGAGCGATTGCGCCATTGAGAAAATAAGCACCCGCGCTGGAGACCAGCATGGCCACGCGCATCACGAAGATCCATACCAGCAGTTCCACCTGCGTTTCTGGGCTCTTGACCGCCAGCAGAATGAAGGTGATCAAAGCCACGCCGGTCACGCCATAGGTTTCGAAGCCGTCCGCGCTTGGTCCGACAGAGTCGCCCGCGTTGTCACCCGTACAGTCCGCAATGACACCAGGGTTGCGTGCATCGTCTTCCTTGATCTTGAAGACAATTTTCATCAGGTCGGCGCCGATGTCGGCGATTTTGGTGAAGATGCCGCCCGCAATACGCAAGGCCGCCGCGCCAAGGCTTTCGCCAATCGCGAAGCCGATAAAGCATGGGCCCGCATAATCGCGCGGGATGAACAAGAGTATGCAGAGCATGATGAGCAGCTCGACCGAGATCAGCATCATGCCCACGCTCATGCCCGACTTCAGCGGAATCGCGTAGACAGGGTATGGCTTCCCGCGCAATCCCGCGAATGCCGTTCGTGAATTCGCAAATGTGTTCACGCGAATTCCGAACCATGCCACTCCGTAGCTGCCCGCGATACCAACCAGGCTAAACAACAGAATGATTGGCAGCGTAACCGCAACCGATTTCCCCGGCACGGGTGCCAGGTAGCCGAAGTAGAGCCCGATAATCACGGCGATGAAAGCCCAAAGAAGAAGAATGAACTTGCCCTGCGTCACCAGGTACGTCTTGCAAGTCTCATAGATCATTTCGGAAATTTCGAGCATCGTCCGATGAACCGGCAGGTTCTTCAACTGCACATAGATCGCCAGGCCGAACAAGAGGCCGCCGACGCAGAACAACAATCCGATCATCAGCAGTGCGTGTCCGTTCATGCCGAAAAACTGTACGGTCGACAGATCCGGCAGCACGAGATTGGCTTCTCCTCCGCCGGCGTGTTCCGATTGCCCGAAAGCGAAGCTGGGAAGCAGCAAGCCCATAAGGATGGGCAGGGCCTTGCTCTGCTGCTTCAAAAAAAGGTACACCGATTCGATAGCTGTCACATACCCTCCAAGAGAGATTTGCGATTCCAAATTAGCGGGCGAACTAAAGGCGCGCGACCTCCACGAACCTTATTGCTTTTCCCGCAAAAAATACCGGCCCGTGAGGCCCCCGGCTCGAAGTCACGGGAAGCCTATCACCCGTGTATAGGTGTGTCGAGTGATTGCAGTCACAAGGTTTAGGGCGAACGCATCATGGGGAAGATCACACCGTCCTAATCCGGGAATAGGCGAAACGCTTGTACATGCCGCGGCTGAGTCTACTCAATCCGACATAACGTCGTCTACACCTCTCTGGCCATCCTTCAGCGACCGTCGATGCCAACAAGAATTCGACTTCCGCAGCGGCTACTCCGTAGGGATCTCAATCTTGTCCCCGGGAAGCGGCTGTTGCAGATTGTTCCCTTCTATGATTCTGTCCTTGCCATCTGGAAGCGGATGCAGCTTGAAGAGCACCAGCACATTCCGCTCGGGATCATCGAAGGCCCTGAACCTGGCCACCTGCTCCAGTGAATAGTGGGTGTGGATGTCCTCGAGTGTGCCGAGGTCGATGTCGTTCCACGTAGCCCACCAGCCCGGCTTATAGTGAGCCAGTTTTGTTCCCAGATCGGGGTATTGCGGCGTGCGCATGCTGAAGTCATCGCAGAGTGACTGCAGATGGGTGATGAGCGTGATCTCATCGCCGCTGATCGAAACCAGAAGCCGGTTTCCATTCGGATGCTGGTCTATGTAGCTCGTCATTGCGCGCGCCGCGGTCACAAACGTGTACTCGGGATGCGCGGCATAGTTTGCCGTCCACACTCCATTCACCACCGCTGCAGCTGCAGCAAGCGCAACCGCGCCGTAGCCGAACATGCGACGGACACCGGGTTCGGTGCAGAGTTTCCCGGCCGCCATCGCAATAATCAAAAAACAGAACACCGCAACAAGTGCAAAGTACCGTGGTTGAGGATGGTTCTGGTACGTCATGAAGAGGATGTAACCCCCTGCGGCCAGGATGCACGCGCCAAAGACGGGATCAATCAGCAGTTCGACTGCCCACCCAGAACGTTTGCGGAACAAGCCCGCAGCCAGCAGCGTCGCTGCGATCAACAACCCGGAAAGCGGAATCAGAATGCGGTCGATCCAGATGCTTGCGTGAAAGGACCACCAGAAACTCAGCAGCGGCCAGTAGAACTCGGTCGGTTTCACATACTTGTTGATGAAAAGCAGGAATTTGTAATCGCCGAAATATCCCAGAGCGACGACCAGGGCCATCCACCCGCCGAAGGTCACGACGAAAGCAATGGCGGCCGAAGCAGCACAGCGCAGCGCGCAATCATGAAACCAGGTCCGCAAACTTGATCGCGTTGCATCGGACGAAGCTTCTCCTCGATCCCAGAACGCAGCGAACATCGCCCAGCCAATCGCCGGAAGCAAAAATATCGCTGTCGTCTTGGTCAACATCATGAGGGTGAAGAGCACGCCGACCACCGCTGCCATTGCTACAGGACGGCGCATCTTCGGCAGCCGCACGGTGATATTGAGTGCACCCAGCATCAGCGTGGTCAGCGTCGGCTCGAGAATTGCCAGGCGACTGAAGCAATAAAGAAACGGGCTAGTCACCATCAACGTGAGCGCAAGCAACGCCACCCACCTGGGCCCCCGGGAGCGGAGCAGGATGTAACACAGGAAAAGATTGGCAAAAAAGAACGCAACCGCGAGGCCGCGTGCTGCTTCAATGTTTACGCCCGTAAAGAAGAACAGCATCCACTCCAGGAAAGGCCACACCGGCACTGCCGGCGCGGGGTTGAAATCACCCGCAACGTACCAGTTGCCGAACAAGTGGGCGCGGACCGCAGCGTTGCCGTACCAGCCCTCATCCGTGTACTTGGCCCAGTCAATGTGCCAGGGAGTGTGATTGGGAAAATCTGCAGCGAGATTCAACGCGTGCAGCACTGCGAAGCCGGCGATCACCACCACCCAGACGGCGTACATCCACTTCATCGATGAAGTGCTGCCGCTTGTTTTCAAGACTTTCGACAAGAACACTTTCTCCGCTGAGTTGACGCAGATGACCTCACATAGTTTGTTGCAGGGAATGGATAGAAGTATATCCGCCGGGCCACTTTTGATCAGATAGCGCGAACCGGGCGGTCGAACTGTGGACACGCAAGGCAGATTTATTCGTACGCAAGAGCGTCGATTGGGTCCTTGCGGGCGGCCATCCAGGCCGGATACATCGCTCCAACCAGCGCCCCGACGAACGCAATTGCGGCGCCCCGCATCAGCCACTGCGACGTGATCTCGAAATGCTGGGTCGGGAAGGCGTGCAGGATGCTCCAGCGCACCAGGTACGTCCCGGCAATGCCCAGAATCACTCCGGCCACGGCCATGACCGCGGTTTCGCGCAGCACCACGGTGACGATTTGAGGTTTCGAAGAGCCAAGCGATTTAAGTATCCCGATCTCGCGGGTACGCTCCAGCACCGCCGTGTACATCGATTGGAAGATCACGAGGAAGCCCACGATCACGGCGATGCCTGTAACCACTTTGAGGGCGAGATTGAACCCGGGCAGCTTTTCCGGAGTCATGGCGGAGAGCCATTCCTGCATCGTTTGAACTGGATAGTCCTGCAGTCCCTTCACCGCATGGATCTCATCAATAACAGCCTGATCGTTCGCCGGATCGTCCGTCTTGATGTAGAAGATCGACGCTTTTCCCTCGGTCCCTGTCAATTCGTTCATCGTGTCCAGTGGGATGAGTTTGCGGCCGCCTTTTCCATGCTCAAATATCCCGCTGATCCGGAATGGTGCATTCAGTATCTGGACGCTATCGCCCACCTGGAAAGGTCTTCCTGTTTGCGGGTTGGTTGAGTTTGCAAAGACATCGTCGACAAGTGCATCCCGGGGACCTTGGAAACGGCCGCCGGACTGATAGACAAATGGCTTGAGTGCATCGAAGCTCGCATAATCGATGCCATACAGAATCTCAACGGAACCGGCGGTCGCGAGGTGAGCGTTCGCAGGAGCAACCACAGCCACGTGGGGAAGCTTGCTGATCACATCCGCGATCTTCACGTTCATCGTCGCGCCGCTCACACCGTTCATAATGCTGGCATTCGAGGCCCTCATCATTAGGTCGGCTCCGATGCCGTTGGTCCGCTGCTTGGTGTCGTTCAGCATGCCCATGAAGATGCCTACAATCGACAGGATCATCATCACCTCAATAGCCACGGCCGTGATACTGATCAGGGACCTCAAGGGGCGGTGCAACAGATTGGCGATCACGAGCTTATTCATCGATTTCTGAAGACTCCGGCGAGAAACGACGCTCAGATAAGGGTATCAGTCCTGTTCGGATTGCATTCGGGGTACCCCCGCCCTGCTTTTTGGGCTTTTGCACCGGGTTGCAACCCGAAAAGCTTTCAAAATGGATGCGTAGGTTCTTGCATCATCGCGAGTGACGCAAAGCACATTTCCTCCCGCTAGCTTGGTGATAACTAAGGGTGATAAACTTGGTTCATACTTGAAATGTCCTTAGTAACTTGCCTGTGAAATGACCACGGGCTATTATGGCGGGACTGGTTACCAAATGAGTACTTTTGGGGAAGAGCTTCGATCGCAGCGGTTATCGCGCGGTATCCCGCTCGAGCAGATCACCGCTGTTACCAAGATCAGCCAGCGACACCTTGTCGCGCTGGAGCAGGATCGCTTCCAGCAGCTTCCCGGGGGAATTTTGAGCAAGGGCATCGTTCGCGGCTACGTCAGCGCACTTGGCCTGGATACCCGGGACTGGACCGATCGCTTCGTCAGAGCTACCAACCAGGTTGGATTAACCATAGACACCCCGGACAATGGCTGGGCCACCTTTGCCTCTAATGTCGGCAAGGAGCGCATCCAGCGCCGCGAAGCAATTGAGCAGCGGCTTCGCTGGGTCGGAGCTGTAGTACTGGTAGCCATGGTCGCCGTCGCAGGGTACCTTACCGTGCGGTATGTCGGCGTTCGGGCGGGATGGTGGAGTTCTGTTATGCCCGTCCCCGCGAAAGCCCAGGCAGTAGTCGCTCACGTGGCTTCCTGGCTCAAGCACTAACCTTCTGGATCGTTTCGGAGTAGGCGCCAACACAACCGCTGCCAACCCAACATTGGTTCACCCTCCTAAGTACGGGGCCCCACTTGTCCCGCCGAAGCCTTGGCGGAGGCGGATCGCTCACCGGGTGCCCCAGAGCCTGCCTGAGCGAAGTCGAACGGTGTCGATTCTGAGACCTGGGTTCCGTTACCAGATCCTCGAAGAGAAGTGAAGACTGGACAAATCCGGGTGCCCCGTCCAAGCTCTGCTTGGGCGGGATGACCAGCTGCCGAGTTACGCATCGGCGGTCAATCGCATGCCTCGAATCCCCACAGAGCAAAGAACCAGCCGAACAGCTTCCTAATCGAGCGAATAGCTATCCGTCGAACTCCCCGCCTCCCATGCAGTCAAGACCTTGTCAGCTCCCATTAGCCACAAGCCGTTGTCCTCTACGGACGAACCCCTCCCATCCGTTTGCATGTCAATTCATCAAACTTCACAATAATAGAGACATAAGCAGGAACCGCTACCCTCGCCTGAGGAACTCCAGAATCGGATCTCTCGCTCCACCCGTCACATCTCCGGGACCGACAGTTCGGTCCCCTTAACATTCTCATCTCACAATGCAGTACAAAAACACAGCCTTTCACGACTAAGTCTTTTGTTTGCGATAGTTTGGATATCACCAACTAAACGACTTACAGCCGCCTGCGTCCGTAAACCATTGAAAACACTAGCCACTCTTGGGGGGGGAGGGATACCCGGCCG
>Ga0207667_10003340_pt1 | contig 19799 bp, 17 predicted proteins | sample KBSCornC52_FD_184301 | JGI IMG/M metagenome (GOLD analysis project Ga0207667, IMG submission 184301) | Corn rhizosphere microbial communities from Kellogg Biological Station, Michigan, USA - KBS Corn C5-2 (SPAdes) (version 2) | ecosystem: Host-associated > Plants > Roots > Rhizosphere > Soil ...
CACAAGGTTCACATCATGCTCGAAGAGTGCGGCTTGCCGTATCGCGTGCATGCGGTAGACATCGGCGCGGGCGACCAGTTCAAGCCCGAGTTCCTGCGCATCAGCCCGAACAACAAGATCCCCGCCATCGTCGACCCCGACGGCCCCGACGGCAAGCCGATCAGCCTGTTCGAGTCCGGCGCGATCCTGCTGTACCTGGCCGGCAAGACCGGACGCTTCCTGCCCGCGAGCACTTCCGAGCGCTACGAGATGCTGCAGTGGCTCATGTTCCAGATGGGGGGCGTCGGCCCGATGCTGGGACAGGCGCATCACTTCCGCATCTACGCGCCCGAGAAGATCGCCTATGCGATCGACCGCTACACCAACGAGGCGCGGCGCCTGTACGGCGTGATGGACAAGCGGCTGGCCAAGTCGCGCTACATCGGCGGCAAGGACTACGGCATCGCCGACATGGCCATCTTCCCCTGGCTGCGCTCGTGGAAGAACCAGGGCATCGCGTGGGCGGACTTCCCGCACCTGAAAGGCTGGTTCGACGAGATCGCCGCCCGTCCCGCCGTGATCCGCGGCGTGGACGTGCTCACCGGCCAGCGCCGCCCGCTGGACGACGACCCGAAGGCGCGAGAGATGCTGTTCGGGCAGACGCAGTACGCCCGCCGCTGAGCGGGTGGCCTGCCCAGAGGGACTCGAACCCCCGACCTGCTGCTTAGAAGGCAGCTGCTCTATCCAGTTGAGCTATGGGCAGTCGTGCGCCATGCGACAGCCAGGGATTCTATCGGCCGAGTACGGCCTGCGTCCGGGACGTCGCCGGAACGGCACCGTCCGCCATTCATGATGCCGCCGGTCGATCCGGCAAGCTCAGCGCCGTCAGCCGCGCACGCCGTGACCCGGTGGACGGCGGTCAAAATGGACGCCCATGACCCTTCCCTCGCACGACCACCCGCCCCGTTGCGCCATCAGCTGGAGCGCCGGCAAGGATTCCTGGCTGGCGCTGGCGCGCGCCCGTGAAGCCGGCTGGCACGTCGACACCTTCGTGACGATGTGCGACGCGGACGGCACGAGCAAGTCGCACGCGCTGCCACCCGACGTCGTCGCCGCGCAGGTGCGCGCGCTGGGCGGCACGCCGGTCAGCGTCCGCGTGGGACCGGGCGAGTACGCCGCCCGCTTCGACGCGGCCCTGCGCGCCCTCGCGGACACGGGCCACACGCACATGGTGTTCGGCGACATCGACCTGCAGGCGCACCGCGACTGGCTCGCACCCGCCTGCGAGCGCGCGGCCCTCGTGCCGCTGTTCCCGCTGTGGGGCGAGTCGCGCGCCGCGCTGGCGCGCGAGCTCGTGACGCGCGGCGTGCGCGCGCGGGTCGTGTGCGTGGACACGCGCTGGCTCGACGCCTCCTTCTGCGGCGTCGACTACGACGCGACCTTCCTTGCCCGCCTGCCCGCCGGCGTGTGCCCCGTCGGCGAGGACGGCGAGTTCCACACGCTGGTCATCGACGGGCCGGGCTTCGACGCGCCGCTGCGCGTGCTCGCCGGCCCGCAGCGCCGGGTCGCCTCGCAGCCGCCGTTCACGCCCACGCAATTCGTTTTCGAGACGCTCGCGCTCGCGGAGCCGGCATGACGCGTTTCGTGATGGTCTGGGGCACGTCCAGCGGCGCCGGCAAGAGCTGGCTGGCCACGGCGCTGTGCCGCTCGGCGGCCCGTCGCGGCGTGCGCGTCGCGCCGTTCAAGGCGCAGAACATGAGCAACAACGCGCGCGTCGTCGCGGGGCTGGACGGCCTCGGCGCGGAGATCGGCGCGGCCCAGTACTTCCAGGCGCTGGCCGCCGGCGTGGAGCCGTCCGTCGACATGAACCCCGTGCTGCTCAAGCCGGAGCGCGACACCGCGAGCCAGGTGGTGGTGCACGGCCGGGTCGATGTCGCGTTGTCGCGCCAGGGCTGGCGCGAACGCAGCGCGACGCTGGCACTGGCCGCGCGCGCGAGCCTGGAGCGCCTCGCTGCCTCCTGCGACCTGGTCGTCATCGAGGGTGCCGGCTCGCCCGCCGAGATCAACCTCGCGCCGCAGGACTACGTCAACCTCGGCACCGCGCGCCAGGCGCGCGAGCTCGGCGCGCTGGACTGCCTGCTGGTCACCGACATCGACCGCGGCGGCGCGTTCGCCCACCTGTATGGCACATGGGCCCTGCTGCCCGCGGACCTGCGCGGCTCGCTGGCCGGCTTCGTGCTGAACCGTTTCCGCGGCGACGCCGGCCTGCTGGAGCCCGGTCCGTCCGACCTGCAGCGCCTGACCGGCGTGCCGCTCGCGGGCGTCATCCCGATGGTGCGCGAGCACGGCCTGCCCGACGAGGATGGCCTGTTCGACGCCGGCCGCCCCGATGCCGCGAAGGCCGGGCGCCTGCGCGTCGCCGTGCTGTGCCCGCCGCACATCAGCAACCTCGACGAATTCGAGCCCCTGCGCCGCATGCCCGGCGTTCAGCTCGCATGGGCGCGCAGCGAGGCCGAGCTGCACGGTGCCGACTGGGTCGTGCTGCCCGGCTCCAAGCAGGTCAGCGGCGACCTCGCATGGCTGCGCCGACACGGCCTCGACCGCGCCATCGCCCGTCACGCGGCGCAGGGCCGTCCCGTGCTGGGCATCTGCGGCGGGCTGCAGATCCTGGGCGAGGCGCTGGTCGATCCCGAGGGGCACGACGGCGAGGCCGGCTTCAACGGCCCCGGGCTGGGACTGCTGCCGCTGGTCACGCGCTACGAACGCGACAAGCGCGTGCGCCGCACGACGCTGCGCTTCGGACACGCGGACGGCGCGTGGGCGCCGTGGGCGAACGTCGAGGCCGCGGGCTACGAGATCCATTGCGGCGTCACCGTGCCGCATCCGGGCCTGCCGCCGCCCGCGGTCGCGCTGCGCGACGCGGACGGGCAAGCGATCGGCTGGCAGCACGGCAACGTGCTGGGCGTCTACGCGCACGGCCTGTTCGAATCACCCGCGCTGCTGCGCGCGATGTGGGGCGCCGGCGCACCCGCGCTCGACGACAGTTTCGAGCTGCTCGCCGACCTCGCCGACCGCCATCTGGACGCCGCGCTCCTCGACCGATTGCTCGCCCCGTGACGCGTCTGCCGCAAGATGGAAGCGACCGCGCGCCGGGCAGGTAGAATCACGCCCTTCGGAGCGTAGCGCAGCCTGGTAGCGCATCTCGTTTGGGACGAGAGGGTCGCACGTTCGAATCGTGTCGCTCCGACCACTTGACCTCGACCCGGGCCGCGCATCGCGCGGCGTCATGTGCCATGCGGCGTCAGCGGGCGACAGCGGCGCCGCTGGACGTCATCGATGCGGATGTTCGATGCATCTGGCCCTCCGGGTTCGCCGCGTCGCGGCGCCCGGCCAGACTCCCGCGCCGCCCCGGCCGCGTCAATCCCGCAGGATGCGCAGGCTTCAGGCGGCGGCCCGCAGCGCCACCTTGCGCTCGCCCACGGCCACCTCGTCGCCCGCGCGCAGCTTGCGCCCGCGGCGCAGGTCGACCTCGCCGTTGACGACGACGCCGCCCTGCTGGATCAGCATCTTCGCCTCGCCGCCGCTGCTGGCCAGGCCGGCGGCCTTGAGCAGCGCGTCCAGCGTGATGTGGTCGCCGCGCAGGTCGAACGCGATGGGCTCCATGGGAAGGCTTTCTCGGCAGGCAGGAAAAGGGACGCCAGCGTAACGCCTTTTCGCCTGCACAAAGAAAAGAGCCCGGCACAGGGCCGGGCTGAGACCGGCGACCAAAGAGGAGGGAGGGAGGAGGTGCGCCGCCGGGAGACCTCACTATCGGCGATGCGGCGGGCAGCGCGTGTAGGACAACGGCGCACCAGCGTGCCTGCGGCCTACCGCGTTCACGGTAGAGCACGCACCGCGTGCCCCGGAGGCGCGCCGCGCGCGTGCCTCTAGGCGCCCTGCTTCTTCAACGCGGCGGCGCGCAATGCGCTGAGCGTCGCGCGCGACGTGCTGACGTCTTCGGGCAGCAGCAGGTGCAGCAGCGTGGGCCCGTCGGCCTGCATCGCGCGACCGAACGCCGCCTCGAACTGGGCCGTCACCTCCACGCGCTCGGCGTGCCAGCCGAAGGCCCGGCCGAGCTGGACGAAGTCGGGATTGGTCAGGCGCGTGCCGCTGACGCGCGCCGGGTACTCGCGCTCCTGGTGCATGCGAATCGTGCCGTAGGTGCCGTTGTCGACGACCACCACCACCAGCTTGCCGCCGCCCCGCCCCGCCCCGTGGGCCGCAGCGGTGGCGAGCTCCTGGCCGGTCATCAGGAAATCGCCGTCGCCGGCGATCGCCACCGCCGTGCGACCGGGGAACAGGAGGTTGGCGGCGATCGCCGCCGGCACGCCGTAGCCCATCGCGCCCGCGGTCGGGGCGAGCTGCGTGCGGCCTTCGCGCTGCAGGCTGGTGTAGCGATGGAAGCGGTGCAGCCAGCCGGCGTAGTTGCCCGCCCCGTTCGTGTAGACCGTACCGGCCGGCGCCATCGCCTCGATCGTCTTGACGACGACGGCCAGGTCCATCGGCTCGACCGGGGTCGCCTCCAGGTTGGCCAGGTACTCGGCATGCGCCTGCGCGCCCTGGACGGGCGAGCGCGGCGTCGGCGGATCGAGCTCCTCCAGCGCATCGCCGATGGCGGCCATCGAACACTGCAGGGCGATCGCAGGCTGGTAGACCCGGCCCAGCTCCTCCGCGCCGGCGTGGATGTGCACCAGCGGCTGGCGCGGCACCGGCGCCTCGGGCAATGTGTAACCGCTCGTGGTCATTTCGCCCATTCGGACACCGACCGCCAGCAGCAGGTCCGACTCGCGGATGCGCCGCGCCAGGGCCGGGTTGATGCCGATGCCGACGTCGCCCGCGTACAGGCGGTGGCGGTTGTCGAACACGTCCTGGTAGCGGAAGGCGCAGCCGACCGGGATCTCCCAGTCTTCGGCGAAGCGCTCGAAATCGGCCGCCGCGCCGGCCGTCCAGCCGCTGCCGCCGACGATGGCGAACGGTCGCTCCGACTTGATCAACAACTGGCGGAACTGCGCCAGCACGTGCGGATCGGGCCACGCGCGCGCCGGCTCCACGCGCGCCAGGACACGCGCGGCCGTGGGCGTGGTGAGCATGTCCTCGGGCAGCGCCAGCACCACCGGGCCGGGCCGGCCCTGCATCGCCGTTCGGAAGGCGCGCGCGAGGTACTCGGGCAGGCGGTCGGCCGAATGCACCTCGCCCACCCACTTGGCCAGGCCCAGCGTGCCGGGGCCGAACATCTGGCGGTAGTCGATCTCCTGGAAGGCCTCGCGGTCCCGCTGGTCGGCTGCCACCTGGCCCACCAGCAGCACCATCGGCGTGGAGTCCTGGAAGGCCACGTGCACGCCGATGCTGGCGTTCGTCGCGCCCGGGCCGCGCGTGACGAAGCACACGCCCGGACGGCCCGTGAGCTTGCCGTGCGCCTCGGCCATGAAGGCGGCTCCGCCCTCGTGGCGGCAGGCGACGAAGCGGATGCGGCCTGCATGCTGGTGGAAGCCGTCGAGCGCCGCCAGGAAGCTCTCGCCGGGCACGCCAAAGACGGTGTCGACGCCCTGTTCGATCAGGGCCTCCACGAGGGCATGGCCGGCGAGGCGGGCGCAGGCCGGGGTGGCGGCAGAAGGCATGGAACTCACCAAGGTTTATCCGGACAAAGCGTCGATGGTAGCCGGGTGCAACCCCCTGCAACCGGTTCGCGCCGTGAACGACCCCGTTCCTGTACGGGCGTAGGAGGCATGTATGAAACTCCAGTTCGCGATAAGGAAGTCACATCCGTAAACATCTTGACGCCGGTCATTTCCACCCGTCCTAGTAAGCTCAACTTCATGTCGCGCCCCTCCGTCATTCCCTTCCCCGCTCCGCTGCGCAGGCTGCGTGCGCAGCTCGCGCCGCTGGTGCTGCCGGGCAAGGAACGATCGGGCCCGAATTCGATGTTCGACTCCGCTGGCGCCCTGGGCGTCACGGTCGAAGTGCCCGAGAGCGAGCAAGGGGCACTGGCGCTGCATGCGCACCTGGCCTCGTCGCCCGAGGTCAGCGCCATGCTGGTGATCGACCCGGCGGGCGCCTGGGCCCACGGCATGATGCAGACGCTGTCGGACGCCACCGGCTCGCCGGTCGACCGCCTGCGCGTGCATTCGCGCGGCGGCCTGCAGATCCGCGCCGTCGTCGACGAAACCCTGTTGCCCGCCGGCAACGGTCCGCACCGCCTCGTGCGCTGCCTGCATGGCGACGCCAAGCCGGTCGACCGGCGCGCCATCTTCGGCGCGCTGCTGTCGCATTCGCAGGTCTGCTCGGTGTTGTTGGGTCCGATGCCCAGCTACGAGGCCGTCACGCTGCTGGAAGAGATGCACCGCCTCGCCCTGCAGCCGTTCGCGGCCAAGACGCGCTGGCTGTTCTACCTCGCCGCCGAGCACCGCGGCCTGGAAGAGCTGATCGAGGCCCGCGAATGGCCGATCCGCCCGACGCTGCTGCATGCCCGTCCGCTCACGCGCTCGGTCACCAACGTCTGGAACCAGCTCTACGAGGCCTGGGTCGGTTCCTGACCCTGCTGGCACTCGGTCCGCGGCCATCGGCTACGATGACCCACCGCCTCTTTCCGGGGCGGTTGCCGCCATGACACAAGCCACGTACGAATACGACCGCCAGGACGCCTCCGGCGCCACCTGCACCGCCAACGCCTGGGCCAAGGTGATGCCCACCCCCAGCGCCGACGAGCGCACCCGGCTCAAGGCCCGGGCCCGCGAACTCCTGAAGCAGCACGACGCCGTGCTCGTCGCCCACTACTACGTCGACGGCGACCTGCAGGATCTCGCGCTCGAGACCGGCGGCTGCGTCGCCGACTCGCTCGAGATGGCGCGCTTCGGACGCAACGCGCCGCAGCAGACGCTGGTGGTCGCCGGCGTGCGCTTCATGGGCGAGACGTCCAAGATCCTGTCGCCGGACAAGCGGGTGCTGATGCCCGACCTGGACGCCACCTGCTCGCTGGACCTCGGCTGCCCCGCGGACGACTTCGCCGCCTTCTGCGACGCCCATCCCGACCGCACCGTCGTCGTCTACGCCAACACCAGCGCCGCGGTGAAGGCGCGCGCCGACTGGATGGTGACGAGCTCGTGCGCGCTGGCCGTGGTCAACCACCTGAAGTCCCAGGGCAAGAAGATCCTGTGGGCGCCCGACCGCCACCTGGGCCGCTACATCCAGGAGCAGACCGGCGCCGACATGCTGCTGTGGAACGGCGCGTGCATCGTGCACGACGAATTCAAGGGCCTCGAGCTGGAACTGCTGAAGAAGGAACATCCGCACGCGATGATCCTGGTGCACCCCGAGTCGCCGCGCAGCGTCGTGCAGATGGCCGACGTCGTCGGCTCCACGTCGCAGATGCTGGACGCCGTCGTCAAGGGCAACGCCCGGGAATACATCGTCGCCACCGACAACGGCATCCTGCACCGCATGCGCCAGCTCGCGCCGGGCAAGACGCTGATCGAGGCGCCCACCGCCGGCAACTCCGCCACGTGCAAGAGCTGCGCGCACTGCCCCTGGATGGCGATGAACAGCCTGCAGGGCCTCGTCGACTGCCTCGAGCAGGGGTCCGGCGCCATCGAGGTGGACGAGCCGGTGCGCGCCGAGGCGCTGGGCTGCATCCAGCGCATGCTGGACTTCGTCGCCGCCAACCCGGCCGCCATCGCACGCCCCGCGCAGGACAGGACGAACGACCCCGCCAGCGCCGGCATCGTGCCCGGCATCGGCGCCGCATGACAGGAACCTGCCCGCGCGGATCACGAGTCCGGCGCGCGGCCACCGGAGACAACGCATGTTCGATCACGACGAAACCCTCGCCGAGGCACGCGCGCGCAACGTGCGCGACGCCCTGTTCGAGGACATGGGCCGCCAGGACTGGACCGGCCTGCTGATCCCCGCCGCCAAGCGCGTCCGCGCCGTGGTGCGGGTGCGCGAGAGCGCCCTCCTGTGCGGGCGCGACTGGTTCTGCTCCTGCCTGTCCACGCTGGACCCTTCGGCGCGCATCGACTGGCACTACGGCGAAGGCGCCACGATGAGCGCGAACTCGGACGTCTGCCACATCGAGGCGAACGCGCGCGCGCTGCTCTCGGCCGAGCGCCCGGCGCTGAACTTCCTGCAGCTGCTGTCGGGTACCGCCACCGTCACGCGTCGCCACGTCGAGGCCATCGAGGGCGCCGCCACCAGCCCGCGCGGCTGCGCGGTGCTCGACACCCGCAAGACGCTGCCCGGCCTGCGCCAAGCGCAGAAGTACGCGGTGCGCGTGGGCGGCGGCCGCAACCAGCGGCTGGCCCTGTGGCACGGCATCCTGATCAAGGAGAACCACATCGCGGCGGCCGGCGGCATCGCCGCCGTGATGGCGCAGGCCCTCGCGCTCAATGCCGGCGTCGACATCCAGATCGAGGTCGAGTCCCTCGCCCAGCTGCGCGAGGCACTGGCCGCCGGCGCCACCAGCGTGCTGCTGGACAACTTCACGCTGGACGACATGCGCGAAGCCGTGAAGGTCACCGCCGGCAAGGCGATGCTGGAAGTCTCCGGCGGCGTGACCCTGTCCGCGCTGCGCGACATCGCCGCCACGGGCGTCGACCGGGTCTCGATCGGCAAGCTGACCAAGGACGTGGTCGCCACCGATTTTTCGCTGCGCGTCCTCGACTAATTCGCACTTTGCCTGGCGCGGGCACCCCTCGCGGGTGCCGCGCGCGGCACACTGGCGCGATGGACATCGCATCGATCCACAACAACCACGAGAAGGCCGTGTTCGCCTGCGTGCAGGAGATGGCCGAGCATTTCCCGCACATCCGCGACAACCCGGACATGCTCGCCGACATCGCCTGCGTGGCCCTGAACCGCCTGCCGCCGCGCTACATCCGGCACGACGTGGACTTCGCGTTCTTCCAGACCGACCGCGAGCGCACCGAGACCGAGCGCTCCATCGCCGAAGCCGTCGAGTTCGCGTTTGGCTTCGTGCAGGCGCGCAACGCGATGCGCGCGCGCGCCTGATGGCGGTCATCGAGGCCCGCTTCCACGAGCTCGCCTTCCCCGCCTGCTGCTGCGGCTGCGGCAGCCGGGCGTTCAGCTGGCGTGACCATACCGAGAAGGTCGTCCTGTGGACGGTGATCAGCGTCACCAAGTACCGCATGATCACGGTGAGGATGCCCGCCTGCGACGCGTGCGCCCGAAAGCACTGGCTCTGGTTCGGCGCTGCCGCCGCGGTCGCCGGGTTGACGTTCCTGTACATCCAGGCCGTGACCGCCCGCGGCCACGACATCGGCTTCGGAGCCGCCCTGTTCCTGTTCGCGGCAATCGCGATGGCGCTCAAGGGCCAGGCGTCCCGGCCGCTGCGCATCCTCGGCTACGACGCCGACGACCGCATGGTCAAGCTCAGGATCCAGAGCGATGAAGCGGCGCGCCAGATGCTCAAGCAGCCCGCGCACTATGAAAGCGACCACCGGCTGGTACGCAAGCCGTTCAAGGCATTGCTCGGCGTGGTGCTGGTGCCGTTCGTGCTGATGCTTTTGCACGCGCTCTTGCGTCACCATGCGACGTGAGCACGCGATGCCGGGGCGCCAGTCGACGCGCGCGATCCTGAGGCGAGCAACGGTGCGTCGCCTGCCTCGCCAGCAGGCGCTCAGCCCGGCGCCCGGCTCGTCGCCGGCCGCGTCAGCACCGTCGGGAAGCTGACCGGCAGCGTACGCGGAAAATCGCGGCTGAAGTGCAGGCCGCGGCTCTCGTGGCGATTCAGCGCCGATCGCACGATGAGCTCGGCGCAGACGACCAGGTTGCGCAATTCCAGCAGGTCGCGCGTGACGCGGAAGTGGGCGTAGTACTCGTCGATCTCGGCCTTGAGCAGCTCGATGCGGTGCAGCGCGCGCTCCAGGCGCTTGGTGGTGCGCACGATGCCCACGTAGTTCCACATGAGCATGCGCAGCTCGTCCCAGTTGTGCGCGATGACCACCTGTTCGTCGGCGTCGTCGACCTGGCTCTCGTCCCATTCGGGCAGCGCCTGGACGGCGGCGACGTTGTCGCCGAGGATCGCGTCCGCGCAGGTCTTGCCGATCACCACGCATTCGAGCAGCGAGTTGCTGGCCAGCCGGTTGGCGCCATGCAGGCCCGTGTACGTGGTCTCGCCGACGCCGAACAGGCCCGGCAGGTCCGAGCGGCCGCTCAGGTCGGTGACCATGCCGCCGCACGTGTAGTGCGCGGCCGGCACGACGGGAATGGGCTGCCGGGCGATGTCGATGCCCAGCGAGAGGCAACGCGCGTGGATGGTCGGGAAATGCGCCTTGAGGAAGTCCTCGCCCAGGTGCGTGGCGTCGAGCCACACGTGGTCGATGCCGTGCTTCTTCATCTCGAAGTCGATGGCGCGGGCGACGATGTCGCGCGGGGCGAGCTCGCCGCGCTCGTCGTGCGCGAACATGAAGCGCGTGCCGTCCGGCAACTTCAGTTGCGCGCCCTCCCCGCGCATGGCCTCGGTGATGAGGAAGCTGCGTTCCTGCGGGTGGTACAGGCAGGTCGGATGGAACTGGATGAATTCCATGTTGGCCGCGCGGCAGCCGGCGCGCCAGGCCATGGCGATGCCGTCGCCGGTGGAGGTATCGGGGTTGCTGGTGTAGCGGTAGACCTTGCCCACGCCGCCGGTGGCCAGCACCACGGCCGATGCCGTGATCGTCTCGACCTTGCGCGAGTCGATGTCCAGGGCGTAGATGCCATACACGCGCGGCGGCTCCTCGCGCTTGAGGTGGCGCGACGTGACGAGGTCGACCGCGATCCAGCGCTCGCGCAGCGAGATCAGCGCGTGCGCCTGCGCCTGCGCCAGCAGGGACTCGTGGATCGCGCGGCCGGTGGCGTCGGCCGCGTGCGCGATGCGGCGCACGGCGTGGCCGCCCTCGCGCGTGAGGTGCAGCCCCAACGGACCGTCGGCGTCCGCGGTGAAGGCCACGCCGTTGTCGACCAGCCATTCGACCGCGGCGGCGCTGTTCTCGGCGATGAAGCGCGCGGTGTGCTCGTCGACGATGCCGGCGCCCGCGTCCTGCGTGTCGCGCACGTGCGATTCGATCGAGTCGTCCGAGCCCAGCACGCCGACGATGCCGCCCTGCGCCCACGACGTGGCGCCTTCGCTCAGGCCCCGCTTGGCCAGCACGATCACGCGTCGCCCGCTCCGCGCGAGATGCAGTGCCACGGTGAGGCCGGCGAGGCCGGCGCCGACGATGACGACGGGACTGGATTCTGGGGATGCGGAGGTGGGCATGGAAGGATCTGGTGGATGCCAGCGGGCGGGACCGCGTCGAAGCGACGGCTTTTCCGGATGGCGAAGATTCTACGAACTGCCGCAAATCCCTTTTCCAGGCCAGCCACGGCCGCCTGTCGCGCCCGGGACCGGCGTCAACCGCAGAACGCCACGAGCCGCCACATCGCGAGCACGTTGCCCGGCGCCAGCCAGGCCGCCAGGAGCAGCGCGATCGCCAGGCCCGCCGCGCCCACGGCCGCCAGCGCCAGCCCGCGGGCGCGCGTCACGCGGGCGCCCGTGCGCGCGGGGCCGTGCGCGCGAGCGCGCGATCGTCGATCGGCCAGTGCAGCGCTGCTGCCAGCACGCCCAGCGCCATCGCCAGCAGCCAGATGAGGTCGTACGACTGCGTGCGTTCGAAGACCGCGCCACCCAGCCACACGCCCAGGAACGAGCCGAACTGGTGGCCGAAGAACACGAAGCCGAACAGGCTGCCGATGTGGCGCACGCCGAACACCTGGCCGACGATGCCGTTGGTCAGCGGCAGCGTGCCGAGCCAGGCGAAGCCCATCACCGCGGCGAACGCGTACAGCGTCACCGGTCCCAGCGGGAGCAGGACGAACAGCGCCATCGCGGCCGTGCGCGCGAGGTAGAGGCCTGCCAGCACGTTCTTGCGGCGAAGCCGCGCGCCCAGCAAGCCGAACACGTAGGTGCCGGCGATGTTGGCCAGCGCGATGATGGCCAGCGCCGCGACCGCATGCCCGGGCTGCAGGCCCTTGTCGCGCAGGTAGGCCGGCAGGTGCGTCGCGATGAAGGCGAGCTGGAAGCCGCAGGCGGTGAACCCGAGGTTCAGCAGCCAGAAGCCGCGATGGCCGAAGGCCTCGCGCAAGGCATCGGCCAGCGCGGGAGCCGGCGCCGCCGGATCGCTCGCGACCTGGCCCTCCTCGCGCAGTGGCCACGCCACTGGCAGCAGCGCGAGGCAGGCGACGGCGAGCACGAGCGCCGCGACGATCCAGCCGTGGTCGCCGATCAGGCCCTGCACCAGCGGCACCAGCGCGAACTGCCCGAAGCCACCCAGGGCGCCGGCCAGCCCCATCGCCCAGCTGCGGCGCTCGGGCGGCAGCAGGCGGTTGAGCGCGCCGTAGACCGTGCCGAACGCCGTGCACGACAGCGCGATGCCGATGCACACGCCGGCCGTCCACGTGAACGCGGCAGGCGTCGGGGCCCACGCCATGCCGGCCAGGCCCAGCGCGTAAAGCACGAGGCCGACGGCGATCACGCGCGCGCTGCCGAAGCGGTCGGCGACCATGCCCGTCAAGGGCTGCGCCACGCCCCATGCCAGGTTCTGGATCGCGAGCGCGAACGCGAACGTCTCGCGCGTCCAACCGCGGCCGGACACGACGGGCAGCTGGAACAACCCCTGCACGTAGCGCACGCCCAGCGACAGGCCCATCACGACGCCGCCGGCAACGACGATGGCCAGGGGCTCGCGCCACCAGCGGCGAGCCGGGGCGCACGGGTGGACGGTCATGGTGGATCTCCGATGCATGGGATTCCCATTACAGGGTCGTTGCGGGCGTGCTTCAATCGATGAATTCGCCGCTTCGCATGCATCCTTGGAATGTCACTGCCCCTGCTCAAGCTCGCCTCGCTGGATCTCGTCCGCGGCTTCGTGGCCGTCGGCCGCCACATGAGCGTCACGCACGCGGCGGAGGACCTGTGCCTGACGCAATCGGCCGTCAGCCGCCAGGTGGCGGCGCTCGAGACCCACCTGGGCGTGCGGCTGTTCGCGCGCGGCTACCGGTCCATCACGTTCACGCCCGAGGGCGAGCGCCTGTTCCGCAGCGCGGACGCGGCCGTGCAGCAGTTGCAGGATGCGATGGGCGAGCTGAGCGTGGCCGGCGCCGGCAAGCCCGTGGTACTGGGCGCCAGCATCGGCGTCGCCAGCCTCTGGCTGCTGCCGCGCCTGGCGCGCTTCCAGGCCGCGCATCCGGGCATCGACCTGCGGCTGTCGGCCAGCGATCGCATCGTCGACCTGCGCCACGACGACATCGACCTGGCGATCCGCTACGTGCGCCACGCGCCCGCCGGCGCCGCCGTCGCTCCGCGGCGCCTGTTCGGCGAGACGGTGGTGGCCGTCGCGCATGCGTCGCTGGCCGCCGGCGCGCTGGCGAGCCGGCGCGCCCTCGCCCGCCAGACGCTGCTGGAGTTCGACGCGCCGCGCGGCCACCTGCGGCCGGCGTGGCTGCAATGGTCGTCATGGCTGGAGCGCCGCGGCTGGGCGGACTGCAAGCCACGCGGGGTATTGCGCTTCAGCCAGTACGACCAGGTCATCCACGCGGCGCTCGCGGGCCAGGGTATCGCCCTCGGGCGCCTGCCGTTGCTGCAGCCGCTGCTGGACGAAGGCCGGCTGGTGGTCGTCGACCCGGCGCGCCTGGAGACCGACCATGGCTACTGGCTGCTGCAGGCCGAGGACGCCCCGCGGGCGGCGGTGCGGGCGGTGGCCGGCTGGATCCAGGCCGAGGCCGGCGAGGTGGGCAGCGCACGCACGCGCTGAACGCGCGCCAGCCCAGGCCAAGGACCGCCCTAGCCTCCGGAGGCCGCCTTGCGTTCCTCGCGTCGTTGCTTCGGGCTCCGGGCCGGGAATTGGGCGCCGCGCTGCTCTGCCATCTGCTTCAAGGCAAGCACCTTCCGGTAGGAGGGCGACCCGGGCGCGTACTTGGTCAGGTGGAACTCGAGGCTCCAGGCGACCGTCCGGTCGTGGGCCACGACCGTGACGGACGCCCCCTGCTCGATGAGCCAGGCCGCGAGATCGTAGTCCTGCGTGTCGATCGCGCTCATCAGCACGGTGTTGCCTGCGTCATCCGGAAAGTCGATCGGCACGCCATGCTTGAGCACCACCGCCAGGCACCCGGGACGGCCCTCGGCGACGGCATGGAACAGCAGCAGTTTCCGGGTGCGCGGCGCCAGCGTGTCCACGGGCCTCAGGTCCAGCATCAGCGACAGCAGCTCGGGCTTGTCCAGCGTCTCGGCGAACAGCAGCGGCAGGCCGGCGGAGCCCTGCGTGTCGAGCTCCGGGTTCGCGCCCACCGCCAGCAAGGTGCGGATTGCCGGCGCGCTGTCCGCCGCGATGGCGTAGTGCAGCAGCCGCAGGTGGTTGTACGGATTGGCCTTGGGGCCTTCGGCGTCGGGCGAGACGCCGGCCGCGACCGCCGCCTTGGCCTGGGCAACGTCGCCCGACAGCGCCGCGGACAGCAGCGCCCGCGACGGCGCATCCTCGAAATACGCGGCCGGAGCATCGAGCTTGAACTTGGGTGCCGGCGTCGCCGGTGGCAGGGGCATGGCCATGGTGTGGGTTCCAGTCAATGTGAAGGCGACGAGCAGCGCCGCATGCCAGGCGCGCCGTGCGGGGCCGTGGCGCATGGAAGGTCTCACTGCGCGTGCTCCGCGGCACAGGCCTTGAGCGTCGCCTCGTCCGCCGATTTTTCCTTTTCCATCGAGCCGATCACTTCGTCCATTCCGTGCAGGTAGGTCGAATAGTCATCGCCCGCGGCGGCCTTGCCCTGGGCCTTGAGCGCGTCCAGGTAGGCCGGGTCGTGCACCGGGTCGATGTCGCGCTTGGTGCCGACCGAGGAGTTGGCCATGATCGACAGGCCCTTGGAGCCGAACAGGCTTTCCTGCGTCTTGGTCAGCACCTCGCCCTTGACACGCAGCGCCGTGATGGACGACGCGTCCGCCGCGGAATGGCTGGCATCCTCGGTATAGCGCGCAACCGTCGACGAGTTGAGGCCGGCCGCGTTGTAGGTCGATGCTGGCAGTCCGCTGCCACCCTGCGCCGCGCTCGCAAGTCCGCCACCCAGCGAGTGGCCCACCAGGCGTACATCTGCGCCGCTGTCGGCCAGCTTGTTGCCGATGTTGACGGCGCGGCGGTAGTACGGCGCGTCCATGTCGGCATCCTGGTGGAAGTTGTTGACCCAGTCCTCGGTGGCCGGCGTCGAGCCGCGGAAGGCCACGATCGCGGGCGGTTCCATGTCGTCGCCCCAGACCGCCGGATCCTTCATGTAGACGGCGGCCTTGAAGTCGGTGTTCGGCGGAGTGAGCGTGTCCTGGTCGAGGCCCATCTCGGCGAGTTGGTCGGGCGTCGCCTGGGTGAACCCGATCGGCGCCCCGGTCTTCAGGTCGGCCGGTGCGTTCGGGTCGTTGTCGATGTAGACCTGCTTGGCACAGCGCATGTTCTCGACCTCGTCCATGTCCGCGCGCAATCGCTGCGCCTCGGCCGCATGCTCGGGACAGTTCAACATGGAGTTGTTGACCAGCTGGAGGCGATCCGCGCGCCGCTGGGCCTTGGCGTTGGCCATGCATTGCGGGCAGCCGGCGATCGGCGTGTTGGCGAAGTCGCCCAGCATGGACTGCCTGGCCGCATCGTAGTCCTGCTGGCGGATGGCGTCGGTCTTGGCCGCCGCGCCGGCCTGCATTTCCCGGGCCTTGGAATCGGCCAGCTTGTCGGCCAGCTTGCTCTTGATGAAATCGCGAAGTCCCATGCGTTCTTTCGGGTCAGCCGCGACGCGCGGCGCCGCGCCCCCAGGCGTGCGTCATGTCGAAGGCCCGACGCAGCGCGTCGTCGGCGGCCGCCGCGTCGCCCGGCGCGCCGATCGTTGCCCGCACCCAGGCGTTCATGGCGTGCAGGCGACGGAATTCTGGAATGCCGCTCCTGAAAAGCGCGCTGAGCAAGTCGCTGCGCGCCTCGAAGCCGGGTTCCAGGAACCAGGCGCCGAGCACATAGCCGGCGACGCCCTGCTCCGTGACGAAGCCCGCTGCATGAGCGTCATCGAGGGCCAGCGTCAGGAAGTCCCCGCGCAGCTCGAGGCTGGCCGTCCGGTATTCTGGAACGGCCTTGTGGAGCGCCCGAGAGACGCGTTCCCTCCACTGGTTCGCGACCAGCTGCTCGAATTGCGCATTGGAGATTCGCATGCGGCCAGGGGTATCGGTACGGGAACCCCATCGTATCTGCAAATGCAAAGAACCTTCCCGGCGGCCTGGAAGCTGCCAGGATCGGACCGGCACGACGGCGGCCGCGGCCTCGGTGCGGGCCGGTGGTGGGATGACAACGACGCGTGCACACGCCATGTCGGCAACATCGACCTGCAGCGGACGTTTTCGTGAAGGAATTCCGCGTTGAAAACTTCGGTTACAGCCGAGACGTACGATGACTTGGAATGGTCTTGCCCGACAGGCACATTGCCTACCCCTTTGACGTATGGACCACGGTGAATTCCATGATCGCGCCGCGCCGCCTGCTGCTCGCCTTGACGGCGCTGGTGGCCCCCTTGCTGATCGCCGGTTGCGACGGCCGCCCCCAGACCTTGTCGATCGGCGTGCTCGTCGCGCAGAGCGGCCCGTCGGGCGCGCGCGGCAAGGATCTGCTCCAGGGCGCGCAGCTCGCAGCCGAGGAGATCAACGCCTCGGACTTCAAGCTGGACGGCCAGCCCCTGCACGTCGTCATCCGCGCCACCGACGACAAGGGCGAGGTCGAGGCCGCCACGACGCAGGCGCGTGACCTGATGGACACCGGCATCGCCGCGATGATCGGCCCGATCAACAGCAACCAGGCCGCCGCGGTGATTCCCATCGTCGCGGCCAGGGACTTGCCCCAGATGATCACCGCCACCAGCGCCGCCCTGCCCGCCCTCGGCCAGGGCAACGTGCTGCGCCTGCTGGCCAACGACGACATGCAGGGCCGCGCGATCGCATCCTTCGTGGCCGAGACACTGGCCGCCAGGCGCATCGCCCTGATCGTCGAGAAGAGCGACTACGGACACGGCCTGAACGCCAGCGTGAGCGCCGCGCTGCGCAAGTTCCAGCGCGACGCGGTGGCGAGCACGGAGGTCGACGACAAGGGCCAGGTCGCACCGGCGACGATCGCGCAGTTCCGCCAGGCCGGCGTCGACACGATCGTGTTCCTCGCGCGCGAGCCGCAGCTGCTGGGCGTGCTGGATGCGATGGACAAGAGCGGCTGGACGGACGTCGACGTCGTCGGCACCAACGTCGTGCGCAACCGCAACGTCGCGCGCCGCCCGGTCCACGTCAAGGCGCTCTACGCCACGGCCACCGCCATCGACGCCAAGGAATTCCCTCAGGGCAAGCAGTTCCTCGACGCCTTCCAGAAGCGCTACAACGCCGAACCGGTGTGGGGTGCGCAGTACGCCTACGACGCCGTCTATGCGCTGGCCGACGGTGCGCGCCAGGCCCGCTCCCTGGATCCGTCCGACCTCGTCCAGGCGCTCAAGCGCATCGAGCCGGCCACCAAGGTCAACCAGCAGATGCGCTTTGCCGCCTCGGGCGAGCAGGTCTATCCCAACATCGGCGTCTACAAGGTCGACCGCGGCGCGTGGACGATGCAGATGATGTCGGCGACCTGGTAGCTGTCGCGGGCGACCCGGGCCCGGAGGGGTCTGGCCTCTCCTTCGTTCGCGGCGCAGCATCGATCGAAGCCAGGGCCTCGAACGCGAACGGAGGACAGGCCAGACCCCTCCAGCCCGGCGGCGTCGCTGCCATCGGGCCTGGTCGTTCGCGCCGCGGCGCTCAGTGCACCACGCGTCCGAAGCTGAACTCGCCGTCCTTGACGTCCACCGGGATCGTGTCCTTCGGGCCGAAGCGGCCTTCCAGGATCAGCCGCGCCACCGGGTTCTCGATGCGCTGCTGGATCGCGCGCTTGAGCGGGCGCGCGCCGAACACCGGGTCGAAGCCCACCTTGGCCAGCTCGCGCAGCGCCGCGGGCGAGACCTCCAGCGTCATGTCCATCTTGGCCACGCGCGACTCGAGCACGGCCAGCTGGATCTTGGCGATGTCCTGGATGTTGGCCTGGTCCAGTGCGTGGAACACCACCGTCTCGTCGATGCGGTTGAGGAACTCGGGGCGGAAATGCGCCTTGACCTCCTCCCACACCGCATCGCGGATCTCCGACGACGGCTGGCCGGCCATCTGCATGATCATCTGCGAGCCGAGGTTGCTGGTCATCACGATCACCGTGTTCTTGAAGTCCACCGTGCGGCCCTGGCCGTCGGTCAGGCGACCGTCGTCCAACACCTGCAGCAGCACGTTGAACACGTCCGGGTGCGCCTTCTCGACTTCGTCGAGCAGCACCACGCTGTACGGCTTGCGCCGCACGGCTTCGGTGAGCGTGCCGCCCTCGTCGTAGCCGACGTAGCCCGGGGGCGCGCCGATCAGGCGGCTCACCGAGTGCTTCTCCATGAACTCGCTCATGTCGACGCGGATCAGGTGGTCCTCGCTGTCGAACAGGAAGCCGGCCAGCGACTTGCACAGCTCGGTCTTGCCCACGCCCGTGGGGCCCAGGAACAGGAACGAGCCCAGCGGACGGTTCGGGTCGGACAGGCCCGCGCGCGAGCGGCGGATCGCGTCCGAGACGACCTTGATCGCCTCGTCCTGGCCCACCACGCGCTCGTGCAGCTTGCTCTCCATCAGCAGCAGCTTGTCGCGCTCGCCCTGCATCAGCTTGGCCACGGGGATGCCGGTGGCGCGCGCCACGACCTCGGCGATCTCCTCGGCGCCCACCATCGTGCGCAGCAGCTGCGCCTTGCCGCCGGACTGCGACTTGCCGGCCTCGACGGCCTGCGCCTCCGCGAGCTTCTTCTCCAGCTCGGGCAGCTTGCCGTACTGCAGTTCGGCGACCTTGTTGAAGTCGCCCTTGCGCTTCAGGTTCTCGATCTCGAAGCGCAGCTTGTCGATCTCCTCCTTGAGGTGCGCGGAGCCCTGCGCGGCGGCCTTCTCGGCCGTCCAGATCTCCTCGAGGTCGGCGTACTCGCGACCCAGGCGCCCGATCTCCTCCTCGATCAGGCCCATGCGGCGCTGCGAGGCCTCGTCGGTCTCCCGGCGCACCGCCTCGCGCTCGATCTTGAGCTGGATGATGCGGCGGTCGAGCCGGTCCATCACCTCGGGCTTGGAGTCGATCTCGATCTTGACCTTGGCGGCAGCCTCGTCGATCAGGTCGATGGCCTTGTCCGGCAGGAAGCGGTCGGTGATGTAGCGATGGCTCAGCTCGGCCGCGGCCACGATGGCCGGGTCGGTGATCTCCACGCCGTGGTGCACCTCGTACTTCTCCTGCAGGCCGCGCAGGATGGCGATGGTGGCCTCCACGGTGGGCTCGTCGACCAGCACCTTCTGGAAGCGGCGCTCGAGCGCGGCATCCTTCTCGACGTACTTGCGATATTCGTCGAGCGTGGTCGCGCCGATGCAGTGCAGCTCGCCGCGCGCGAGCGCCGGCTTGAGCATGTTGCCCGCGTCGATGGCGCCCTCGGCCTTGCCGGCACCCACCATCGTGTGCAGCTCGTCGATGAACAGGATGATGCGGCCCTCGTCGAGCGCCACTTCCTTGAGCACGGCCTTGAGACGCTCCTCGAACTCGCCGCGGAACTTGGCGCCGGCCAGCAGGCCCGCCATGTCCAGCACGAGCACCCGCTTGTTCTTCAGCGTCTCGGGGACCTCGCCCGCGACGATGCGCTGGGCCAGGCCTTCGACGATGGCCGTCTTGCCCACG
>Ga0207667_10003343_pt1 | contig 19793 bp, 11 predicted proteins | sample KBSCornC52_FD_184301 | JGI IMG/M metagenome (GOLD analysis project Ga0207667, IMG submission 184301) | Corn rhizosphere microbial communities from Kellogg Biological Station, Michigan, USA - KBS Corn C5-2 (SPAdes) (version 2) | ecosystem: Host-associated > Plants > Roots > Rhizosphere > Soil ...
ATTTATACGTCACCCCAGCCTTCCACATAAAAACAAGATGACTATGGCCGCCCGACCCTTCATTGCCGAAGTCCCCCGTAAACACCCCCTTCCCTTTCCGGATCAGCCTGACCGCATAATCAGCCGGTATCTCCCTGGGATCATTGGTCTTGTAATTACTCCACACGGAAAAGATCACCCGCCGCTCCTTCGCAGAGTTTAGCTGTATCCCCATGTATCCACCGTCAAATCCGTTGGTCTCATAATAAGCATTGGGGCTATGGTCCGCCTCCTGCGGCACAGACACCTCGCTGTAGAACCACTCCGCAGCACTGTCACCGGGAATGGTATAGGTGAGATGTGTGGCAGGCGCCCCCTTGTATTGGCTTTTATTGTAAAGGACCCCTTCCGCCGCAGGCCCCGACAGGACCATATCCGATATTTCCGGCAAATGCCCGCCGGCCAGCGGTTTCAGCGATATAAAATGATACCCCGCCGAGCCAATCTCAAAACTCCCCGCATCGATCAGGAACTCCCCACCGGACGCCGGCAGCCGAATAGTGGTATCCCTGGAAGCCACCCCGTCCAGCTTCACAAGGACAGGCACAGCCTGGCCAGACCGCCCTCTCACCTGCACCTGCAATCTCCCCGTATGCGTCGCAAGAAAATATACTTTGGTCTCGCCGCCGGCATGATTATAGGCGCTCCCTGACAAAGGAATGGTAGCGGTGTATGAAGAATCAGCAGCAATGCCGTGCGCAAAAAGCATGAAACAGTACAACAGTGTATTCATCGATGTTTATTTTGATATAAAGGATCAGTTGGCAGGGCTGACAACCACAACCACCTCCTTATCCACTGCCCACCGCCCGCATTCCACAGTCAGCACGCCATTCCTGTCGGACGGATCATAGCTCCAGTGCGCAGCAGCGCCATTCACCTTCACCGACGCCGGTCGCCGGGTCGTATGTATATATAATGTATAGCAGCGGCTCTTCAGCATCCCTTTATAGTGGCCCGCTATGGCGTGTACGGCAATGGTCGCCCCAACTCCCCCACTCACCGAGATCCCCGTAGTAGCATAAACCCCCTTTCTATGTTCCCTCGTATTCCCATCATCCTCATACAACGAATAGCTAAATGTCCTCCCGGAAGGATAGATCTCCAGCGACAGCGTATCCAGCGGTTTCTCTCCATCATAGTCCATCTGTGGATACATGGGAATGACAGAGCCACTCCGAACGAACAAAGGCAGTTTATCCAGCGGCGCCTTGTATCCATTCAGCCAGCCCCCGCCCTCATAGGCTGTCCCGTCCCAATAATCTATCCATCTGCCCTTGGGAAAGTAAATGCTGTCCCGCTTTTCCTCATCCTTGTACACAGGCGCCACCAGCAGTGAGGGCCCTAACAGGTATTCATATTGCGTGGCAGTTCCCCAGGTCACAGGGTCACGCGGATATTCCAAAACCAAACCCCTGACGGCCGGGACGCCGGTACGGTACGCTTCATTCATGAGCGTATACATATATGGCGTCAGCCGCATCTTTAATCGCAGATATTTCCGGTTGATGGAAGTGTATGGCTCGCCATAGACCCACGGCTGCTTGTTATACTTGGCCCAGCCGCTCATGGCCATAAACACCGGCGTAAAACATTTCCACTGCAGGTCGCGGACATAGGTTTTCGGACTTCCTCCGAAAATAGCGTCTACATCCCCTGTTGCACAGTTCTGTGCCGACAGCCCCGAGCCAATGACAGTGGGGATATGGAATCGTATGTATTCCCAATTGCCCGATTGATCGCCTGTCCATACGACGCTGTATCGATGCGTCCCCGCCCATCCCATAACACTCCAGACAAATCCCCGGGAATCACTGTTGTTCTCGATCCCCTCATACGCCGCACGACAGCCATCCAATGCGAATTTATACCCTGGCCCCACCCAGGCCACATCCAGCTTGCAAAGCCGGGTTCCATACTCCCCCACTTCCCGGGCGATCTTGTTTACCCCGTTCTCTGTCCACAGCCCGGTGTGGAATCCTCTTTTCGCCAGCTCCTTCACCACGGAATCCAGCTTCGTATATCCGCATCCGTAACCGTCATTAGGCAGTATCCAGCCACGGGGCATTTCATGACGGATATATTGATCCGCCACCAGCGGGATCACATCCGGCGTAGTACCATTGATGCCCGAGCCGGTGTAATTTTTCGTCTTCTCTCCCTTTGCCCCCCGGTTGTAACAGTTCGCATCTCCCATCCCCAACGCCCACCTGGGCGGAAGAAAAGGCCGACCTGTTATATAGGTATACTGATCCAGTATTTTCTTAAAAGACTTTCCATAAAAATAAAATGCATCGAAACGGTCTTCACGATGGGAAAGCTTCAAAGTGTCCTTAAATGAATAGTCCCCCGCATCGAAAGTATTGCGCAGGACCCCATAGCCGCTGCTGCTCATATAGAAAGGCGCAGGATTGGGCCTTCCCCCATCATTCCAGCCTCCCCCTTTCTCGATCAGCACGTCTCTCCCACGATAGGAAAAAGAGCCGTTTTGCATCCCACATCCATAGAATTGCTCGTCAGGCGCCCGGATCATTTGCTGCATCGTCATCGATCCAAGCTCCAGCGGCGACGACTCCTCCCACACACGACGCGCGTCCCCGCGATCATAAAGGGCAAAACGCAACGGTTTCTTATAGACCCGTACAACACACGCCGAGGTTCGCAGCATATAATAGCTCCCCTTATCGACGGCGTCAACCCGAATGTTCCCATCAGGCCGGGCTATTGCAATATCCGCCCCCGCCGGGTCGGTAAAGACGCCGTCCGGCGCGACCCAAACGCGAAAAATATCTTCTTTGTAAAACTGCAGCCGTACACTGGACACACCTGCTTTCATCTCGCATAGATCTCCCTTCACAGCCAGACCCGTCAGGTCCCCGATCACATACTTCAATGCATTTATCCGGATGTCGAGTACATTGTTCTCCGGGCGCTGATCTCCGGGCAGCTCGGCCGCAAAATGCAGCGTATGGGACGGGTATTTACTCAGATCCACAGAAGGAAATCGGACTTCATATTCCGAGTCGGCCGCCAGAGGATGCGCACCGGCAGGGACCAAAGCCTTCAGGCTCTTCTTCCCATCCACCAGGCAATTCACCGTAAAGTCGCTTGCAATGCTTTCCGACCCGGTATTCTTGATCTTCAATACCAATACATCCTCTTTTGTAAACACATTGCCGGACTCATGATGGGAAACAAGACCCGATATGCTGACATCCTTCCGGAACGCCTCCGACAATTGAATATCGTCGACCATCCAGTACCAGCCATACATTCCCCGCCAGAACCATCGGATATAAACTTTAGGTTGATGAGCCGCCCATCGGGTGATATTGAGCTCCACATTCATCGGCGTTAGCATATCCGTGGCGGCAGGCGCCCCTTGCATCACATCCATATCCAGCCAATTGCTTCCATCTGTGCTGATGCCTGCGAACAAGCCCCCATCCTTTGCCTTTTTATGCCTGTTCCACCGGAAGGTCTGCTGGAATTTTAAAATGACAGTTCCCTTTCCCGAACAGTCGATGGCCGGGGTCTCCACATACGCATCCGGATAGCGCCCTTCTTTTTCCCAGGACGGCTGATCCTCGTCTACAATGTATCCCGCCTGGTACTGAAGATGGTTGCCCCTGCTGAAGGAGGCGATAGGCGGCGCCTGCTGCTGGTAGCCAAACGAGCCCGGGTAAGGCTGGTCGGTAACAAGCCATTCACAGCCCTTTTTGCTCACATCCACATTTCTCCATCCTGCGGGCAGTCCCGGACTTTGAAACGTTTCTTTCCAAAAAACCAGCGAGTCGGCATTTTTAAGCTGACAGTTTCCCGAGAGGGCCAAAACTGTCAGAAGGGTACAGGACATCGATTGTCCGATCATTTTATAAAGGCCAGCCATAATGCATTAACGGTGTGTCGTATTGAGTATTTTAATAGCGATCTCGTAAGCCCCGGGCACCTGCACCCGCATGGGTATCCGGAGATAGTAGTTGTATCGGTCATCCTGGTAGACGCCCTTATAGTGACTGTCGCCGGTCCCCATATAATAAGCACCGGATGAATTGCTGGACCAGGTCGACGTACTGTCGATATGCACATACTGGGAAAGGATATTATAGTACATATTGAAGCCATTACCCAGCGATGCGATAGGAAATGGCACCAGCGGGAATTTAATAGCAATAGCCGAGTCATTCACCACGTAGGTGTCCGGCGCATAGTCCTGCAGGTTTTGCAGGAAGGGCGGATTAGGGTTCAGCCCTGTATTCGGCCGCTTGGTCAGCTCGCCGGTACGGGGATTGAAGGGCACTCCATTCCTGTCCATGATCTTTAGAATAATGGTATTAGGCGTATCCGCATAACGGGTCACGGTAAAGAGATCATAGGGATTGTTCTGCCCATTGAAGATAGTAAGGGCCGCAGCGGCATTTCCCACCCGTGCTAATGAATTGCTGAACGCGCCCTGTTCCGGGGCTGTCTCCAGCGGCTTGCCATCCGCAAGTACTATCGTCATGATCTTTTTCAACACCTCTTTGCCGGCGCTGTTGGATACGGACAGGTCCATGCTGTACGTTCCCAGCGGGAGATAAAGAGTGCCGCTATTCGCCTCGATGGTGCCATTGGCCTCATTCACCTGGATAGGAGGCATATTGACCACGGATTGCTTGGCCAGGATGGCGCCGTAGGTGACATCCGTCTGGCTATTATAGGCGGACGTCCAGACCGTCACCGGATATTGCTTGGTGAACAGACTGTCGACAATGGCGCCGGTAGAGTCATAGATATGGACCCACTTTACATGCATCGGGATACTGGACCCGTCGGTGATCAGGGAGTAGGAAGAAGCCGTCCTTCCCCTGACTACGGTGAACTGGTTGACGGCATACTGTACATAAGGGCTGATAAATCCGTCGCCATACTTCGTACAGCCCGAAAGAGATGTGATCAAAAGAAGGAATAATATTCTTCGCATAGGTTTTACTGTTTTGTCCCGTAAAAGAATAGGGTGTGTGAATTATTGAGCGCGTTGATCATCCCTGTCCTGGTGACGACACCCGACGTGGAGCATAGGGTATGAACGCCGATGTCCGAAGTGATATCGCCCGCGGGATTGGCATCGCTGAGGGCATACGGTTGCCATAGCTGTGTGAAGTACACCACCTGCGGTACGCCCGAAACGAGAGAATTGTACCCCAGGTTGCCGTCCTTCGTATATTCATAAGACACGATCACCGTATCGCCGGTTAGTTCGGTCGGATAGAAGGCGCCCGTGTTCGTAAGCGCGCTATAAGGCAGCGGCTGGTGGACAAGATACATCAGCAGGGAGTCACGCGTCCCATTGACATTGTTCCGCAAATAGTAAAAGAGAGAATCCAGCGCAAACTTCAAAGTAGGATCCACATTCTGCACCTGGATCGTCCGCTGGTTGAGATAGTTGAAGATCGAATAGTCCGAAGGAGCAAAAAAGGTAGTTCCCTGCCCGTTCACCTTATCCTTTAATCCTGCCGTATCGATGAGCTGTACCAGGGTGTCGTATAAAGGAAGGCTCTTCAAAACATCATAAGTGGTGACCTTGGCATATGCATTGGTATTCTCCGGCGACCCGCCGACGATATAATCTTTCTTGCAGGCTGTCCAGACGCCCCCCATGGACAACAAAAGCAGCATTCGTAATAATACATGTTTCATTCGTATAATATTTTTTGTTTATCGACTATTTATGGGAAGCCCACCAGGGATTTTGCACCAGCAGGTTGTCCTGGGGGAACAGCGTTTTCATATCCAGCGGCCAGTAATATCCCTTGCTGTCGGCCGTCACCCGGGCGCCAAGGTATCCGACATACTCCAGCCAGCCCTGTGTGGACTCCGTACGAATCAGGTCATAATACCATTGCCCCTCTCCTGCCAGCTCACGGCCTCTTTCCGCAACCACCTCGTCGAGCATGTCGTATTGATTGGTTGGGTTCTGATAAGAAGTGATGCCTGCCCGGCCCTCCGTCATGGCCAGGTCGGCTGCGGCCCCGCCCAGATCGCCCAGGTTTGTCAATGCTTCCGCATCCAGTAAATAGATATCGGCGAGACGCAGCAGCACGAGATCATTATTGATATAAGGCAGGGTCTTCGTATTCGGCTGCTGATAAAGAAAGTTGGTATACTTCAACAGCATATGGCCCGCCAGATCGCCACCCGAGGCTGGCACGGTTTGCAATATGGTCTTATACCGTGCATCGGCCGTATCGAAGATCTGATCCAGGATCCCTCCCTGCGGGGCTATCCAGCAGGTGCTGTTCTGATTGCCGGTCAGCGGTCCCTTCAAAAAAGTGCCGAAAAAGGAGAACTGCGCTTCGGCCCAGTCATTCTGGGACGTGAAGTTGGGGTCGCTGTAATTATAGGTCATCGGCAGTTCGAATATGCTCTCTTCGGAAGACTGCCCGTTCCAGATATTCTTATAGCTGCTCATGGGCTCGAGACTGTATCCGCCATCCGTGATCACCTTCTGGCAATACGCATGGGCGCTGTCATACTGGTGTTTCCAGGCATATATATGACCGATCAGCGCATAGACGCTGCCTTTATTGGCCCGGATGGCCTTCGTAGGGTCGCCGCCGCTGAAAGACAGACCCGCTGCGGCAACCTTCAGGTCACGAATACAGCTGTCCAGCACGGCCGCCTCCGGCGTCCGCGCCAGCGGCGGGATATTGCCGTAGTCCACGTTGTCATAAGTGCTCGTTACATACACCGGATCGCCCCAGATCCGGGTCATATAGAAATAGGTGTACGCCCGCATAAAAAGGGCTTCTGCGATATATCCCTCGCGGACGGACTCCGCTGAAAAGGCCGAAGAAGGCATGCCGGGCACATTGCGAAGGATCAGGTTGGCCTGCGCTATCAGCTGATAGAACCTGGACCAGTTTTGTAGTGTCCCCTCCAGATACGGTACATAGGAAAAATTAAACGGGGGATTGTTGGATGCACGGAGCGAGGCGTAGTTCCATTGGCCGGAGTTCGGAAGGAATGTTCCTGCCGCCAGATCGCCATTGATGAAATGGGAAGCGTTGTTCCGGACACAGCTGCGCAGCTGGCCGTACATGGCCGTTGCCGCTTGCTCCACAGAGGTCTGCGAGGTCCAGAACCTGGCGCTGTAGGTGGAATTGATCGGCGCCTGATAGATATATTTCCTGCACGACGCCAGGGCAGTCAGCAGAAGAAGAACGGCGATAAGCCGGTATTTGACAATAATCATACGAATCATTTTGAATTAGAATTCTACATCGATACCCAGGGTATATTTCTTAGGCAGCGGATAAAGGCCTCCCGTATAAACACCCAGCTGATCCACGGATTCCGGATCGGGCATAGTCCCTTTCTTGAATGTGAGAAAATTGTCCACGATGCAATAAACCCGGGCCCTGTTTAACTTTAGCCTGCTCGTGATGTTTCGGGGGAACTGGTAGCTGCCCACGATCGTTTTCACTTTAAAATAGCTGCCATCCTCGTTGAACATGCTGGAAATGGGAATATACTGGTAGTAGCTGGGACCGAATGGATTTATCGAGGGGAAGCTGGCCTTGTAGCCGGGCGATTTGGCGGCAAGCTGTGGCGTCCAGTAATTGATCTTGCTCATGTCCGGCAGCCTGTCCGCTGCAAAAGTATAAATGTCGGAAGAATAGCCGCCTACAATATTGCCGATCTGCTGCTGGAAATAAGTGTTGATCACCTCTCTCTTCCAGGTAAAGACGCTGACAATGCTCAGCGCAAAATTCTTATACGTCAGATCATTGACCCATCCGCCGGTGAACTTGGGATTGGGATTGCCGGTAGGGATCCGGTCCCCATACGCCGCACCATTGTCTTCATCCGTCCATACATCCCCGATCTTGTTTACGTCCAGCCAGTTCGGATCGCCGGGGACCACTTTGTGATTACCCTTGAAATAAGTGAGGGAATTACCTGTCAGCGGATTGAAGGGGATCTCGCTCTGCCGGTTGTATACCCCCATGTATTTCATTTGGAACATCTCATAAATAGGCTGACCTACGGCAAAGATCCTGGACACTCCATAGTAGTCATCCACGACAAAGGTCCTGTTGTTGTTGGGAAGCTTGGCAATCGCATTCTTGTTATAAGATAGGGTCAGCTGCATATTCCATTGCAGCGGGCTTTTCCTGGACAAATTACGCGTGCTCAGCGTAATGTCCGCCCCCTTGTTGCTTACCCAGAGATCGTGCGCATTGAAGCTGATGCTCTGGAATCCTGTGTAGAAAGGCAGCTGAAAATTATAATAGTCATCCCTCGAGGTCTTGTCGTAGATATCCGTTGTAAGGGAGATCCTGCCGTCCAGGAACTGCATCTCTATCCCCAGGTTTTTCTGTACCGTTTTTGTCCAGGTAAGATTGTCCTTGGTGAGACCGTTGGAATAGCTGGGCTGTATGGAAGGCGATCCATTATAGGTCCCGGGAAGGGTATAGGAATTGTAAGGCGCATAAAAATCCGGGGACTGCGAACCGGCCAGTCCATAGCTGGCGCGTATCTTCAGGAAATTTACATATTTCTTTATCCCGTCCATAAAGCGTTCGTCGGATACCACCCATCCCACACCGCCGGAAGGAAAATAGCCCCACTTGGTGTCGTTGCCAAATCGGGAAGACGCATCTCCCCTGTACGAGCCATATAAAAGATATTTACCGTCAAAATCATACTGGGCCTGCCCTATAAAGGACAGCAGTCCATCGGCGGCATAGTCGGACCTTCCGTACAGGTTGGCCTGTGGCACGCCATTGACGACCTGTATGTCATTCGAAGGCAGGTCGGAACCGCTGACAACGCTGCTGTTGACCACATCTGCATTGAACTGCTGCGCTCCTGTTACTGTCAGGTGGTGGGTATGCCCGCCGGCCGTCGTAAGCGTTTTAAAAAAATTGAGGGTATTGGACACAAAATAGGTGGAATAGGTCCCCTTATCCGACTCCGCATAGCTGGGCTGGGCCGTCGCTCCCGTAAGGGCAGCCACCTGGTCGATATTCGACGGCTGGAAATAATCCCGGTTGGAGCTGGAAACATTGGCAGACCCCTGGGCGGTGTAGCGCAGGAAAGGAAGGATATTGTAGTTGATCGTCAGCGATAAAGAATACAGATCGTTGACATTCTTGTTACGCAGCTTGTTGTATAAACCCGTAAAATTTGCCGAGTCAAACGCCGTCAGCCGGTAGAAGGAGCTGGGTTGGGCGGATCCGCTCACCGGGGTATTGTCATCGCTGTTGCCATAGTACTTTCTGCCCCGCTTGCGGTCCCCTTTCGACAACGATACGATGAACTGGCTGTTGAGCTTTGAGCTGATCTTAAAGTCGAAATTGCCCCGCAGCCCATAACGCGTGTAGCCGAAGGCTTCGATGATACCCTTTTCATTATAGTAATTGCCGCTCACCCGGTAGCTGACGTTCGGACTGGCAGCCGATATCGTCATATCCACATTCTGGATGGCTCCATTCCGGTAGAACAACCCCTGCCAGTCGGTGGCATTGTTGAAATAGGGATTCAGGCTGTCGGTGAGTATCTGGGGCAGACCCGCCAGCTGTGCCGGCGTGGCATACTGGTTGATGATCTTCATCTTCTCTGCCCGCTCCGCGGCGCCCGTGGCCGTTTTCAGGAGCGGCGGCTGCTGCGTGATGCCACCATACGTATTGATCCTGAATTGCGGTGTGGAGGAGCTTCCCCTCCTGGTCTTGATATAGATAACGCCATTGGCGCCCCTGGATCCCCAGGCAGCAGTGGCAGCTGCGTCCTTTTGCACATCGATGTTCTCGATGTCATTGATATTGATCCCGGCCAGGTAGTTGGTGCCCGTGTTGTCGATGCTGTTGGCAATATCGTCGGGATTGACGGGGATCCCATCGATGACATAAAGTGGACCGCTCAAAGCCCTGGCCTGCGCAACATTGGCATCGCCAATATTGGTGTTGACCCTGGTATTGCCCCTGACAACGATGGTGGGCGCCACGCCGGGCTCTCCCGAGGCAACCTGGACGTTCAGTCCCGCTACCCTTCCCTGCAGCACGACATCCACAGATGCGGCAGGCATATTCTCGATGGCCTTGCCGCTGACGGAAGAGACGGCAGCCGTAGTGGTCCTTCTGCTTTGCTGCTGGGATCCAACCACAACGACATCCTGCATGCTTATGTCTTCGGCCTTCATACGCACTTCCAGCACCAGCCTTTTATTGACCTTGATCCGCTGGGAAACATATCCCACCGAGCTGAACTCGATAGTCCCTTCCACGTCCCTGACATGCAGCGAGAACTCGCCTTTGTCATTGGTAATGGTTCCGCCCCTGGCCCCCACCTCATGGACAGTCACCCCAACCACAGGCTTCCCGTCTGCATCGAGCACCTTGCCCTTGATAAGGCTGTCCCGGGCCTGATAAGCCCCTTCTCCAAATACGACGAGGTTGTTCTCCAACACCCGGTAATGAAGGGGCGTTCCGGCGATCAGCTGATCGACGACGCTGAGGACAGGTTTGTTGCGGACTTCGATGGTGATGTTCGACAGGGAGGAAAAAGAGCTGTCGTGATAGAGGAAACGGTACGAGCTTTTGGACTCTATCACCGTAAGGGCCTGTTTCAGTGTGACACCCCTGCACTCCAGGGATATCTTTTCTTGAGACAGCCCCACCGAGTAGGCCTGGGTACAGACCACCGTCAGTAAGAAGCTCAGAAATCTCATAACAAGCAGGATTTGTCTTCGCACGCCGGAGGCCGTGCGAATTAGTTTTGGTAATTCGAAATATGGCATACCTTTATCGCATGATGGTTAACAATGGAAGACCCCGGAGCTCCAACTTCTAAGGTCTTCTTATTTACATCTTACAGGGGGATGTTAGCGCATCTCCCTTATTTATTTCTTTTGATAAAAACTTCGTTTTTCTTGATGACAAAGCCAAAAGGATAGCTGAATTGCAGCGCCTTCAAGGCTTCTTCCAATGATTCCTTGCTGAATGATCCCGAGAAAACTTCTTTTTTAAGTTCGTCATCCTCAAAATAGAAGGTCACACCGTACCATCTTTCCATTTTTTCCGCCACCGTCTCGAATGGCTCCTGGTTGAATACCAGCTTACGGTACATCCAGGCTACCTCAGGGATAAGTTTGCTTGTGCGTTCGGCGTTTAGGGGTTGTAAGTGATAGGATAAAGTGTCGGTAGATATCTTGTTGTCTTGTAGAGTTTGCACCGGCGGACTGGCCACAGGGTCGGGCGCCTGTATTTCATCTGCTTCATTTTTTTCCGGAATGGTCTCTCCCGAGACGGCTATATTGACTTTTTCATTCGGTCGCAACAACACCTTCTGTCCCGGCCATCGCTTTGAGCTTACTTCTACCATGCCCCGGATCAGCGAGGTTTCCACACCCCTGTCACTCGAATACGCCTTCACGTTGAAGGAGGTTCCCAATACCTTGATATCGACATTTTTGGCATGGATGATAAGTGGCATCCCTGGACTCTTGGCTACATCGAAATACGCTTCCCCTTCCAGGAATATCTCCCGCTTCACCTTTCCAAAATCCGCATTATAGGATATCCTGCTATTCTCATTCAGTACGACGGAAGTGCCATCGGGGAACTGGACATTGGAATGCGATTTCCGGCGGGTGAAGATCACATTCATGGTCTCCTTCTTCTCACTCGCTTTGGGGGTTTGCAGAACACCCCAGCATACCAACGCCACCACACATACCGCCACTCCCGCAAAGGCCCAGGCACGAACACGACGGCTCCGCTGTACGGGAACTGTCGCAGCTTCTATACGGTCAGTCGCGGCTTCTATACGGTCGAGAATAGCGCTGTCTCTGTCGGTAGCGGTCCTGGACGGGCTGACCCACATCCTTTCGATGATCTCCATCGTCGCCGCATCTTCCCCATAGGCCAGCAATAACAATTCCAGTTCCTGCAATTCTTCTTCCGTAGCTATGCCGGACAGTTTCCTGCCTAATAGTGTCCATAGCCTTTCCTGCTCCATATTGGATATGACACGGTTTTGAAGCTCACCCCCCAAAAGAAAGTTAAATTTTTTTCTGCCTCCCCAAAGAGGATCACTCCCTCCATCCTGATTATCCCTCCCTTCGAAACAGGATCACTCGAAAGAGAATCACCCCTGCCACGGAAAAGGATCATTTCTCTCCCCTGGACGGCGCATTTCTCCCACCCTCCTGCAGGACCGCATTTTTTAGGAAATTTCAGGACTGACGGACAGGGATTTTGAAGGAGATAGCCTGCCGTATTTTTTTGAGAGCAATAGCAATTTGGTTCTCGATGGTCTTTTCAGACAGCTCCAGCAGCTGAGCCGCCTCTTTATAGCTTAGCCCCTCCTCCTTCACCAGCCGGAAAATAATACCGCACTGGACAGGCAGGTCCCGGATGGCCTTATCCAGGTGCGCAGCCATTTCAGCCGTGATCAGCAGCTCTTCAGGATTGGTCTCCAGGTTCCAGTCCGCCAGCGATATCTCATCGAGGTTCAGCTGTTCGGGTCGCTTGTTGTCCCGGAGATGGTTTAAGGAAGCATTCTTGATGCACATAAAGAGATATAGCCGGCAGCTCCTTATCCTGCTATGACCCAATGTCTTTCTCCGCTCCCACAGGCGAATGAAAACATCGGCCGTGATCTCTTCGGCTGGTTCTCTCAATTTGACGATAGCAAGGGCGAAATCATACAGGCTCTTATGCATGATGTCGTATAAGCTTCTGAAAGCATGCCTGTCATCCTCCTCGGCCATCTGTCGCAGCAGTTCGTTTGGTTCGATGCTAAACATTAATTGTAAGGTAACAAAAAATGCTCCCCTTCGACGATGCAAACGTTTGTGTGAAATAGGAATGCTTTACTCTTTAATAAACTTCTCCGTCCGCCCGCGGGTCTTCACCAGGTAAGTCCCTCTTGCAAAAGAAGAAACATCGATATCGAGCTCCTTCCCGCCGGCCATCGTCTGATAAACACGAACACCGGACAGGCTGAACACTTCCACTAATTGCCTCCCTTCCGGTAATTGCTCCAAAGAAATATGCAATTTTCCATGGGTCGGATTAGGGTAGACCGACAACCCACCGGACACCGAAAGCACCGCCCCACGCCCATCGATTGCTGCACCCGCCACAGAGGCGCCCACGGTGGAATCCACCACCTGCATGGTCCACTGCTGATTCGACGATCCGGTGCTCCCATTGGCAGAATACAAAATAATATTGGTGCCATCCGCCGTACTCCCTGCAGAATCATCCAGCACATAATGATTGGACAGATTGCTTTGGATCAGGTACTTCCCCCCTCCCACAGACACCAGGTTCCATTGCTGGTTCGTGTTGTCATTTTCCGAGTATTGTATCGGGTCCGTTCCCAGGTTTTGATTGCTGCCCGGCAGATCGATCACCTTCCCGCTATTCCTGTTGACCAGCACCGTTGCATTGTTGACACTTTTCAGCCGCCATTCCGCCGCATTGTTCAGCGTACCATATTGAACGATATTCGCCAGGTTGGCCGTGCTGCTGTTCTTCACGGATAGGTACTTGTTACTAAAAGCATTCCTGAACGTATACCAGTAGGTATAGGAAGAGCCTACGGTGAATGCGGCCGTCATGGAGTTGGAGCCCTGATTGAAAATATCCGTAAAGAAGATCTTGGCGGTATAGGCTCCGGGAGACAGCACTCCGGTCAGCGTATCTTTCCTGCGCTGCGGCATCGTGTCGGTAAAGCTCAGCACCACAGTCCCGGCATTATTGAGCACCTGCACCGTGGCCGCCAGCTGCGGGCTTTTCGTCCCGTCGATATTCCAGTTCACATACGTCTTCCCGCCTGCATAAGAGGCAGACACGCTGCTCACACTCCCCGTCGTCAGCGATGGAGCCGTTCCCTGGTCCGACTGCGCAGGCAAAGTCACGGTCCTCCCGCCATTGAATGCGGAGGAAGGCGTGGTATTTCCCCCATGCTGCATAAAATAGGCATTCAGCGTATTGTCATATCCTGCATTGAAAGCGTTGTTATAGATCCCGTTCCGGGCCGAATCGTTCGCATTGGCGCTAAAATACCTGCTCGTGGATTTATCCCAGCCCCCGCTTGCATTCAATACCCAGCAATCCCTGTAATAGGCTTTCCGGATATAACGTCCATCCCAGGCCGGGTTAGTGCCATCCCAGTTCTCCAAAAAAGCGTCATTACCCGAGCCAAGCCACCGGCCAGGGTCGGGAATGGATATCGTGGCCGTATGAAACCAGGTGTTCGAGCCAAGGTCGTCGATAAAAGTGGCGATATAAAGCTGGCCCCTGCTCTTCCAGCTCCGCTCCACCAGGTTATACCAGGTGTTGAGCACCCAGTTATAAGGGTTGATGGACTGCCAGCCATCCCCCTCTCCGCCAAATCGGCCGGTGTACGTATTGGGAGCCGCATATCGCACGGTGGAATAAATTCCTCCCGCCGTATTGGGATCCCAGAGAGAATAGATCAACGTGTGCGAGCTGCCGTGGGAGCTGTCCGGCGTTTGCTGAAGCCCCGCATACCCATTCGTAAAGCTGTTCACTTCGAAGTAGGACGCATAGGCGGATTGAACGATCCGCATTTTTTGCATCTGAAGCACGGCATCATTGGGAAAAGAATAGGTAAGATGCTCCGAAGGAGCGGCATTTTCCTGTGAATAGCCTCTTGCAATGGATAGGACCAGCAGAAGCATCGTCGGGAGGATAGGTCGTTTCATGGCTTTTTTCTAACCGACACGGTTTTCGACCTCTGCCCCCCAAAAAAAGTAAAAATAAATCCTATCAGCCCCTGTATTTTTTCCTCTTCTGCAGCTTGGCAATCACCTTCCTCAGCTTCACGGGATCATTCAAATAAGGTCCCAGGTCGAACAGCACCACCTTCCTGAATTCTACAGGATGGCTTTCGCTCTGCAGCGAGATAGTCCCTTCGGAGATCAGCCCTCCATCAGGCAAGCCGGCTCTTTTGACATACTCATCCCTCCCATCGTATTGCGGCTTTGTATAGGTAAGAACCGTATCACTGCCCACGATATGCCGGAGGATGGAATCCCCCAGCACCAGCGCCTCCACATGCACCCACTGATCCCCATGAAAGGTCTTTGAGCTGGAGTTTATGCAATGCGTTTTGAAAAGGGTGTCACCCAACACCACATTCGTACCAGGTGTGCACAGATTAGCCGTTGGCCGGTCATCCTTTCCATTACCACCCAGCAATTGCTCTTCCAGCGAGATGGGAAAGTCCTGGTTCAGCTCCATGCTTTCCGGCGTCTGCCCGGCCAGCATAACCCCGCTGTTCCGGTAAGCCCAGCCGGCCCCATCCTTCATCTGGTCTCCGGTGAATCTGTATTCCACCACTATCAGGTAAGCAGAAAACTTCTTCTTGTAAAAGATATGACCATACCGCTCTTTAAAAAGCCCGGCATAACCATCATAATTCACTTTCATCACCCCATCCTCCACCCGGAACGTATTGGCAAAATTCTCGCCCGCGGGGTACCCCTTGATCTTCACTGTCCAGTCGTTGAGGTCCTTACCGTTGAAGAGCTTTATCCACTTCCCTTTCCGCGGTGTTTTCTGTGCCGTCAGAGCCAGCGATCCAAGGACCAGGATGAATGACAATATCGATTTCATGCAATTTATTTATATGAAGATACAATATCTTCCCCCACCCCCGCAGCACCATCTTTACAACCCCGGAAAAACCGTCCCGCTCACAAACACCCGTCGGCGACAGGCTACTTTGACCGGCCGGCCCCCTCTACGCAAATTCATAAAAACTATTTAAAAAGACCAGACAAATAAACAGGGAATGTTTCATAGGCGGCAAAAATAGACGGCTATTATTAATTTTCGTCCCTAAGCCGTATCTCATCATTCGGGAAATTTTCAGGCAGCGGATACGTTACCTTCCCTCTCGCCAGCCACTCCACCGCCCGTATCAACGTGGTCTGAAAACCTATACAACGCCAGGACACAGGATAGATATCACCTTTCCACAAATGCCCCATGCTGGAATTATAAACCCTCCCCTTCCCATATTGCACCACCCAGTCGACAGGCCAGTTCTTATTCGTTGCCGAATCAAAGGCATAAGACAAGACAGTGATATTCTTTGCCGGTCCCCTTGCATAAGTATACAGCTCCATGGAAGCCGTCCTCCATTGCGAAGGAAAATCATGATTGATAGGATGCCGGTTCAGTATGTGGATCAGCGCGTCAAATCTATTCCCATGACTGGTGTTGCCTCCTTCACCCGGTGGTATCCGAACGATATGCTTATTATCGTCTATTTCCAAAGCAAACCCCACTTCTTTAGGCCGCCAGCCAAGTCCGATCATTTTATCATATTCTTTCCAATGCGGAAATGCATTATTGGCTGAATGCAGGATATACAATCCCCCGCCCGAAGCCACATAGCGTTCCAGCTTTTTCTCGACCTTCCGTGGCCAGTGCAGCGCCTTATTGGCAATATTATTGGTATTCTGAACAATGACATCATAGCCCTTAAAATCAGGGTCCCATGCTGAAAGGCTATCTTCATTGGTAGTAGCCGGCGCCGTCGTGACAGCTATCTCAAAAAGTCCCGTCTCTCCCAATATTCTCTTGGCCATCGTCGTCGTCTGCCTCCAGTCATGGTTACTGTAACCATCGACAATAAGCACTCTTATCGGCCGCCGGTCGCCCTGGCCATACACAGAGGAGACAGCCGCAGATAAGCCAAGGATAAGGAAGAATTTTTTACAACTATCCATTTGATGATCATTTCAAGCTTTTCACCGGATTCGCCTTCGCTACCCCCATCACCTGGATGCATATGGTGCCGATGGCGATGGCAAATGCCCCCAGACCGGGAACAATAAACATCCACCATTGGACCTCCGTACGATAGGCAAAGCCCTGCAACCACTTTGCCATCATAAAAAATGCGAGGGGAGCAGCCATGGCGAACGACACACAACCCAATTTTATATAATCCTTCGAGAACAGCAAAAGCACATCGTTCACCGACGCTCCCGTAACTTTCCGGATACCCACTTCTTTGGTCCGCTGCTGCACGGTCAGGAGCGTCAGGCCTGTCAAACCCATGACTGCTACAAGAATGACCAATGCCGTCAGGATAGCCAGCACTTTGCTTAATATGGATTCGGTTTTGTACAGGCTGTTCACCGTCTCGTCGAGGAAATGGGATTCGAAAGGCGCCCCGGGAACATAAGACTGCCATGTCTTTTGTATAAACCCAAGGGTCGAACCAACGTTGCCCCCTCTCACCTTTATACATATATAGGGCCCCTCCGCATTGAGAAAGACGGCAATGGGACGGATGGCCTTATGAAACGACTGAAAGTTAAAATCCTTTGCCACGCCGATCACCTCGTAGCGCGTGGTCTTTATGTCGAGGGAATTAAGGTATTTTGTATCGATAAAGCTTCCTACGGGCCTATGCAAGCCCAATTCCTTTACTGCCGCTTCGCTCAGGATAATTCTTTTCAAAGTGTCGTTATCCATTTGCCTGTCGAAATCCCTGCCCTGCACAAGCTGAATACCGAACGTCCCCAGGAAATCGTACCCGGCGCTGAAATTGGCCAGTAAATGATCCTGCGGCTGCGCGCCATATCGGGCTGAAATGGGAAAATTATCGTTCCCGCTTCCGGGATAATCGAGACAGACGCTCGCTGACAGGATGTTCGCATTCTTCTTAAGCTCTGTAATGAATGCATTGGCCCTTTTCCCCAGCATCGTGGACGGATCGCTGATCACTAGGAGATTGTCTTTGTTAAAACCAGGCGATTTATAACGGACATAATTCAGCTGTTTATATACCACCAACGAGCATATGACAAGCCCGATGAAAATAGCGAATTGGAGAATGACCAGCATGCTTCTAAAACCCATCATTTTTTTCCCTGGCTGTATATTGCCCTTTACCGCTTTGACCACATTGATGGAAGGGAGCTGCAGGGCGGGGAAAATACCGCCTGAGATGCTCACGACAAAGAACAGCAGGATAAATGCCAGCCAGTTCAGGCCATTCGTAAAGACCCCGGCAGGAAATTGCACCTTCATCAGCTGCTGGAATGGATGGATCAGCAGGGCTATCAGTAAGGAAGCAATGCCCCAGGCTATGGCGCCGATGATGGCGCTCTCGGCGAAGACAAGCGCGGCAAGGTCCCATTTGGAGGAGCCAAGCGTTTTCCGGACGCCTATTTCCTTCGAGCGCCGTATGGCGCCGGCTGTCGAAAGATTGGCATAATTGATACAGGCCATAAACAAAAGGAATACGGCCGCAGCCCCCAGCATATATACGCTTTCTATATTTTCCCCCGGCTCGAGCTCTCTCTCGAAATTAGATTGCAGGTGAATGCTTGTCAGCGGCTGGAGCTTATATTCCCAGTAATTGCCCTTTGCCTTCAGCTCCTCATAGCTGGTGCCGAAATTTTTCTTCAGCTGGGGATCGAGATAGGATTTGATCGCAGCCGGTATCTTGCTTTCAATTACCTTCGGGTCGGTGCCGCTCCTCAGCAAAATATACGTATAATAGGTATTGTCCACCCATACCTGCGATTGATTCCAGGGGTCGGATACATTGGAGAAGATGATCTTGTAGTGAAAGTGGGCATTGGCGGGGACATCCTCGGTAATACCCGTAATCTTACAGGGAAATTTGCCCCAGCCGCCGAATGTAAGGTTAAGGGCCTTGCCTGGAATCTCCCCATTGCGGAAAGCTTCCTCTCCAAAATATTTTATAGCTGTGGACTTTGTGACAACCACCGTAAATGGCCTGGTCATCGATTGACCAGGATCGCCCTGCAGCATCTTGAAGTTAAATATCTGAAAGAAGGACGAATCTGCCTGGTATACTTCTTCATTGAATATTTTGTCTTTCCTTCCATTCTCCTCATTGCTGACATGCAGGTTATTGTACTTCCAGATCCGGGTGGCCGCCAGCACTTCCGGAAACTCTTTCCTCAGCAGGTCCGCCAGCGGGGGAGGGGCCATCGAAGAAGTGAAATTGTTCCCATTCACCAATATCTTTGGATACACCCGGTAAATGTTCTCAGCACCGTCAACGGCCCTGTCGAAGCTCAGCTGATAATGTATCCAGACAAAAATGAGCATGCATGCAGCCAGGCTGATGGACAGTCCCGCCAGATTGATGAATGCAAGTGTTCTATGCTTCGCAAGATTGCGATACGTGGTTTTTAAGTAGTTTCTGAACATATGAAATGGCTTCATTAAACATCCAGCCTTATTAAATGTGAATATGATACAGTTTTCCTTTTTGCGTTTCAAACCTTATCACATACCCGCCATTTGTCTTTCGTGACCTCCCCTTAACGCCTTCCACGGATACAGGCACACCGGTCCTTACCGTGCAGGTCCCGCCATTCAGGGATTGGATGGTGGCCGATGACAAAGCACTATTTTCCCACCGCATGCTTACCTCAAAACCACCCCGCGCCTTTAACCCAGCTATCGATCCGGCTTTCCCCATTCACCGTAAATCGTACGGTGGCAATGGCTCTTCGCAGATCCAGATCGCGATAGTAGGCGGAAGGGCCCGCTCCCTGAAAGTCTTGCCGGATGATCAGGTCGCCAAGGGGCATATATGATTCAGTATATAAACCCTGCATTTTTCTTGTCAGTACATCGGCCTTGCCATAATCCTCCTCTTCCAGCAGCGCCTCCCTGACCTTCGGCAGGTATAGATGCGCTTCCGGATTGCTATTCGTTTTCACCGGCCCCCCGCTATAC
>Ga0207667_10003344_pt1 | contig 19793 bp, 13 predicted proteins | sample KBSCornC52_FD_184301 | JGI IMG/M metagenome (GOLD analysis project Ga0207667, IMG submission 184301) | Corn rhizosphere microbial communities from Kellogg Biological Station, Michigan, USA - KBS Corn C5-2 (SPAdes) (version 2) | ecosystem: Host-associated > Plants > Roots > Rhizosphere > Soil ...
TTCCGGCCGGGTGGCAGGTCCAGACGGATGCCGTCTTTACCGAATGCAAACTCGATCTCCATTGCTGCTCTCTCCCGCGCAGAATCAAGTTTATACGGTTGCAAGCAGCCCGGATGCATCGTCCCAGCCTGCAACTTGAAGCCGCTTCCAGTGTTCTAACTCTCTAGTTCCAAGCGTTGCACCCAACGCCTCATCCGCGCCAAAGAGAGAGGTTTAACCAGGTGTTCTTGCCTTCGCAGCTAGCCGACATATCGAAGCGCTTTCAAGGCGATGTGGAAGATCTGCAGGTCCTTCTGCAGGAAGAGGGTCTTCCCGTCGGCTCGGCCGAATGCCTGCACGAACTGGCGTCGCGCCTCGGCTCGGACCCGCGCTTCCGCCGCGATGTTGGGTTCATGGTGCAATCGATGATCGGCCGTGAGCGCGAGGAATCCGGATCTGTTGAACCCGGATCGATGGATATTCTCGGGGTCCTGGTCGTTGCCGCAGCGGGAACCCGGCACGTAATCGAGGGCGCATCGCGGCAGCAGGTGATGCGGGAGTTGCTCCGCTTTGTGATCCAGCAGCGCGCTCCCGCAACCGCCCCCACCCTCACAGCGGTAGCCCCGATCGTCCAACGCCGCGCGTCGGCTCGGGATACAGCTCCGCCGCCGTTCGAAGTTGCACGAGAATTCACTCCACAGGCGCCGACTCCGGCCGAGCCGGACCTGGCTGCCGCGCGTTCCCCGCTTCGCCTCGAACGCGAAGACTCGGGGCGTGCACGGGTTCGCTGGAGCATCGGTGCGCTGGCCGTGCTGATCGTCGTGGCCGCAGGACTGGCGATCTGGCGAAGCGATTCCGGTTCTATATCCCGCGAGCGGCCACGGTTATCGGCTGCGGCCTCACAGCCTCTGCCCGCGCATCCTGCTGCCTCAAAGCCGCCGCCTCCTGCCGCAGAGCCGTTGCCTGCAGCCGTTCCGCACCATTCGCAGCCGGCGAGGCAGAGTCGGCGCAGATGGACGCGCCCACCTGCCCGCCAGACCCGGTATTTGGAGCCAGCTCAGCCTTCTCTGCCGATTCCCATGCCTGCAAGTACGCCGCAGAAGATCACCGAGAAGCCCTTCCAGGTACAGAACAGTTCGAAGCCGGACCAATCGATGACTGCGAGCACGGTTCAACCTGCTCGCCCGCGCGCCGAATCCCCGTCGGTATCGCTGCCCGCCGGGACCACACGGCAAACCGGGACTCCGGGATCGATAGACGTCAACAAAGTCTTCGCGCATCCTGAAGCCGCATCAGCGGCTGCGGACATCCAGACGCCTCCTCCCGTCTTTCATCGCCAGGAGCCCGTTCTGATCGCCCGCAATGCTCCGGCTACAACCCCGCTCAAACCACAGGTTCAGGGCACGGTGCACCTGGGATCCACCGGCACGATGGCGGGGCACCTCATGTTCAGCCCGGAGCCGGAGTACCCTGCGCAGGCGATCGCCTCCGGATTGCAGGGTGAGGTAACGATACGTGCGATCGTTGGCCCCCAAGGCAACGTTATCGATGCCCACGTGGTGAGCGGGCCGCCGCTGCTTCGCGAGGCGGCGCTGGATGCGGTAGGTCGCTGGCGGTATCGCCCGTACGAGGAGGATGGAAAGCCGGTTGCGATCGCAACCACAGCCATCCTCGACTTCGAGATTCCAGGCAGAAAATAACCTGCCAGCCTCCTGAGCGCTGAACCCTTCGCTTCTCCTAGAGCACCTGGATTGGACTAATCCTTGGAAGCCGAGACAGCAGCTTGCCCCAGACAGAAACACCGAGAGCTTACGCACTAGAAACGGCAAATAAGGAGCCGCCGTGTGGTGTACCGGATTAGGTACACCACACGGCGGCTGGGTAGAGGGTTAGTTGTGACCTTAGAAGCGGAGGTGAGCGACGAGTTCGATAACGCGCCCCCCAACGTTGACACCTGTGATCTGTGCGTGGTGCGTTCCGCCCGGGTTATTGTCGATTTGAGGATCCGGATTGGCGAAGGAGGGATGGTTGAAGAGATTGGTTGCATTCGCGGCCAAGTCGAAGTTGAACCGTTCCCCAAGTGGAAATGTCTTGCGGAGTGAACCGTTGATTTCCTGAAGGCCAGGCCCGTAGATGCTGTTGCGGCGCATGTTGCCCAAAGTACCGGGAGCCGGGGATTGATATGCAGCCGGGTCGAACCACTGGTTGATGGTTCTGCTCTTGCCCGATGCCATTGGATTCCCCACCTGGTTCGGATACCACTTGAAGCCTCCGGCCTGGTTGGTGGAAGCGAAGCTGTTGTTTGTGACCATGTAAGGCGTGAACGGATGCCCGCCCTGCTTCACGAACGTCATAGACATGGTCCAGCCGCCAATGCCCTCATCCAGGAAGCGATTCGTGTTGAGGAATCTCCGACCGTGGCCAAATGGCAGCTCGTAGGTGCCGTAGGCCTTGAACATGTTGCGTACGTCAAAGTTCGACGCGCCCCAGTTTGCCCTTGGATCGTAAGCGTTCTGCCAGATGGTTGTGCCCTGCTGAGATCCCCAGCCGGACGAGTCCTGAGCATCCGTCATATGAGACCAGGTGTAATTCGCGTTCAAAGTAAGACCATTCCTCATGCGGCGCGCGAATACCACCTGCAATGCGTGGTAGTCCGACGTCGCAATGGGTCTGAATCCGCTGATGGCCTGATACTGCGGATATGGACGCGAACTGGCATCGTTCGGGCCCAGGAGACCTACCGGTACCTGATCGAGATCGGTGTTGTAAAGAAGGTTCTTCCCGTGGCTTCCGACGTACCCAAACTGGGCCATCATGCTCCCGGTCAGCTGGCGTTGCACGGTCAGATTCCAGTTCGTGAGTACAGGCAGGGGCTGATCGTATTGCATGAACCCCACCGCCTGGCCATTGTAGGCTGCCGGGTCAGTCGGCGCGTTGACATAGAGCGCATTGATGCTCTTACCTTTCGCGCCCTGCGGGTTCTCATTCCCGGTACCTTGCAGGAATGCGACGGGTGCAACGTTGCCAGTGGAATCCGACTCACTGCCGCTGGAACTGCGTGCGTTTCCGAGGCAGCAACTGGCATAGTTGTCCACGTTCCATGGGAACGTATACATGCCGAAGCCGCCGTTCACCGTCATTTTGGTGCCGATCTGATAGGAAGCGCCGAACCTTGGCAGCCAGTTGTTCCACTGATTCTTCTGCAACCGGTCGCGTCCGTTGACGTGCGTGGACGCGTACCACATTGCACCCGGGGTATTCGTTGCTGGATTGGTAATGGTTGGATCGAACGAACGCATGTTCTTCGAGGGATCGGTCCATCCTGTTCTTCCCTCCCAGCGCAGGCCAAGGTTCACGGTCAGCTTCGGCGTGACCTTCCAGTCATCCTGCACGAAGATGCCAGGCAGCTTCTGTCTTCCGTAATAGGTCGGGGAGACCGAAGCCGACCAGTTTTGCACGTAGCCGAGCAAAAAGTCGGCGTACGGATCGCCTCCGGAGGATTTTTTAGTAACGGGGTCCGTTATCGCCGTGTAGACGCCTGTGAATCCTAGATTCGCCGCGTTGATATTGCCCCACGCGGTAGAGTCAGCGCGATACGCAACGAACTCGCCGCCGAAGTGCAGAGCGTGCCGGCCGCGAATCATGGTTACCACATCGGATTCGTTGAAGATGTTTTCCCTGTAGTTGGCGCTGGTGCCCGGCCCCAGGCCATAGTAGTTACTAATGCTTATGGCGGGGAATATGTCCGCTTTAGCGTATTGAAGGCCCAGTTTGGCTGGCCATCCCTGGTTCCGCGTCGGCGATTTCAGCAGGTCATACTCTCCCATCCAGCCGGCGCGCGCTTCGTTGATGGTGTGCGCGCTGAAGGTGTGGTAATCGGAAAGCTGACCGCTCTCATTTTCCACGTCGGTCACGGTAACGTTGACCGGATAGACGATGCCCGACGCAGCGAATGTCGTCGGATAATTGTAAGCGGATGAGCCGGTCAGGCGATTGTTGTGGGTAATGTCCGCGTCAAAGCGTCCAAACCATTTCTGCTCGGTGGCCAGGTTCGCGGGTGCGCCCAGATTAAGATTGTTGGTTTTAAAAGTGCTCCCAGGCGCGTGGGGGAAAATTGACTGAATATTCTGTGCCACCTTGTCGATCAAGCCAGCGGGAATCTTGTTGCCCTGTCCATACTCGCTGGCAAACGATTGCCGCGTCACTACACCGTTGGTCACCACCGTCGTTGTTGGATCGTAGATCGTCGGAAGACCGGTGAAATCGCCGGCCCTCATGGCGTCCGTGGGCACGGTGATAATCGTGTTGCCGCCCTGAGTACGTTGAACTCTGTGTTCCCAGTCGATCATGAAGAAGATCTTATTCTTAATCACCGGACCGCTGGCCTGCCAGCCGAAGTTGTGCAGCTGGAGCTTAGGCACTCTGCCGGACCCGAAACCATAGCTGGCAGCATTGAGCGCTGTGTTCTCAAAGTACTCGTAGCCCATACCATGCCAGGTATTGCTTCCGCCTTTGCTGATCTGGTTGTAGACGATTCCGCCGGTGCCGTACTGCGCCGAGAAAACGGAATCGCTCATTTTCACTTCGCCGAGGGTCTCGAAGATCGGCGTATTGATTACGTTGTCGCTCATCGGTGAGCTGATCGACGAGCCATCGAGCATGGCGGTGGAGAAGGGCATGCTTCCGTTTGCAGCGGCGCTTCCCATCCCAGGATTCGCCTGGCTGCCGGCATTTCCTGATACACCCGGCATCAAAAGGACGAAGCTCTGCCAGTCCGGAGTCCCGGTTTGAGGCAACGTTGCCAATGTGTCAGTATTCAATGTCGTGGAAAGCTCAGCGCTTGTGGTCTGCAGCAGAGGAACAGATTGATTGACGTCCACCTCTTGTGTGAGTTGGGCCACACCCAGCTGCACATTCAAACCTGTTTGCCCGACCTCCAGAACCATGGGGCCACGCTGTAGCTGCTGGAATCCCTGACCGGCGAATGTAACGGTGTAATGATCGTTCGCCACGAGCGGGCCGCTATCGTAGAGTCCGGCACCGTTCGAAGTGATAGTGCGCACGGAACCTTTGTCCACGTCCTTGATGGTGATCGTTACGTTGGGCACCACCGCTCCGGATGGATCGGTTACGGTACCGGTAATATCTGCGGAGTTTGTAGCCTGGCCAAAGGCTACGCTGCCGTATAGCGCCATGATCGCTATAGGCACTCTCATATTGATCTTCATCTTTGCCTCCAAAAATTCCTGCTTCTTGCGACGTGTTGCTGAAGCTACCCTTGTGTTTTTACCGATCTCACCTGCGGGCTAGGGAAAGTACATTTTGGCGAGACTCTCTCTACTCTGGGCTCGCGTTCTGGACTACTTTGGTTACGGCATCGCAGTCTAGTCACAAACGATGAAGATTGGCAAGCGATGGGTCTTGATTATTTTGATCCGAACACAGCCTGCCTATGGCCCCCCACCGATTTAACCGAGGACGCATTCGATTCGTAGGTCTCGCGATGCCGCAAGGTCAGGCCATAAAGCGTTTCAGTAAAGGTTTTCAAGGGACCTAGTCGGCTTCGTCAGGTATGTGCGCCACTGGACGCTCCGCCGAGGACGAGTGTAGTCTCGCGCTTTAGCAACATGGAAGCCAACGCAGGATCTCTACGCCTCGAAGACAAATCTGGCGCGGATATGCGAACGTGATGCGATACGCCGATGAAACCACTTTTGAAAATTCTTCCGGGCCTTTTGGTTTTGCTTAATTTCTGTATCGCAACCGCACAGGGGGTATCCGCTCCCAAAAGCACCGTTGGCGATCTCCAACATCAGGCAGAGAAGTACCTCCAGGAACAAAAGCCCCAACTCGCCATTCCGATCTTCCGTCAGATCATCTCGCTCAATCCGCAGGATGTGAATGCCCATGGAGACCTGGGGGTTCTTCTCTTCTTTCAAAACAACTACACAGAAGCCATTACCGAGCTGCGCACGGCGCTGCGGTTGCAGCCAGGCTTGTGGAGGATAGAGGCTTTGCTCGGCATTGCCGAGAAAAGAACAGGCGATCTGGCTGCAGCGGAAATTGACCTGGAAAATTCGTTCCCCAATCTGGACGACATCAAGATCCAGAAGCAGGCAGGCCTTGAACTACTGGAAATTGCATCTGCTACTGGGAATCTGCAACAGGCAACCGTCGTCGCTGCCAAACTTGAGAAGATCGATCCGCAGGACCCTCAAATCCTGTTTGCCGCTTATCAAGTCTCTATCCAAATGGTGAACCAGGCGCTCATCAGCATCGCGATTGCAGCGCCGAACTCGGCGCAGTTGCACATGATGATGGCAGATCAGTTGGTGCTCCGGGGTGACTCCGACAATGCGATTACGCAGTATCGTGAAGCAATTCGCCTCAACCCTCGCTTGCCCGGGGTGCATTTCGAATTGGCCGCGCAACTGAAAGAATCCCCCGATCCTGCATTACGATCGCAGGCGGAGCATGAATTCAGAACCGCACTTTCGCTGAATCAGACCGACGAAAAAGCCTGGCGCGGATTAGGGGAGGTTTTGGCAGAGAAGGGGGACTTCACCTCAGCCAAGGAGTCTTACACCAAGGCTCTTGCGTTGGCCCCAAAGGATTCGGACGCCGAAACTGATCTTGCGAAACTCCTCCTGGCGCACGGCGATACCAAGTCCGCAACGGAGCTTTTGGAACGGGCCGTTCGAGACGATCCAACCAATATCGTGGCACACTACCAACTGAGCGGGGTGTACCGGCAGGCGGGCAGGGCCGAAGACGCCAAGCATGAAATGGACCAATTTGCGCACTACAAAGAAGTGAAAGACAGCCTCGGCAAAGTCTTCCAACAATTCCGCCAGCCGGACATGTCGCCCAAGAAGGATGACCAGCCTTCCCGGCATTAACTATCCCCTGAATTCGACGAGATTCCCTGCCGTGGCGATAGACAGCCGTAGTCGTTCCGTTCCCCTGCCCGCCCTCATCGCCATTCTGTGCCTCACTATCAGCGTTTCGTTGGAGGGGCAGCAAACTCGTCCTTCGGCCAGAAGGGCGACACCGGCTGCTGAACATACCGGGTCGCCAACAGCCGTTCCGCGGCTGGTAGATATCACCGCTTCGACGCGGATTCATTTCAATCACCTCTCTGCACCAGAAAAAAAGTACATCGTCGAATCGATGAGCGGAGGCGTGGCTCTGATCGATTTCGATCGAGATGGCTGGCCCGACATTTATTTCACCAATGCACCGGATGTGGAGATGCAGCTGGCGGGCAAGAAAGCGCGAAGCGCGCTATTCCATAACAATCGCGACGGAACCTTTACTGACGTTACAGAGAAAGCGGGCGTGGGATTTCCCTGCTGGGCCATGGGAGCTGCGGTCGGGGATTATAACAACGATGGGTGGCCCGATCTTCTCGTCACCTGCTTCAACGGGGTCGTGCTATACCGCAACAATGGCGACGGGACTTTCACCGATGCGACCAAGCAGTCCGGCTTGGATAAGGATTCAGGCTGGGCGACCGGCGCGGCCTTTGGCGACTATGACAATGACGGCCGGGCTGACCTGTTTGTTCCGCATTACGTCAGACTCGATCTGTCAGACTTGCCGGAATTTGGATCGAAGATTACCTGCACGTACCACAAGATCAAGGTCCAATGCGGTCCGCGAGGGCTTCCCGGCTTCCCCGACGCGCTGTACCACAACAATGGGGATGGAACCTTTACTGACGTTGCGCAACAGGCGGGCGTCGGTGATGCGCAGGGCTTATTGGGCCTGGGCTCGGTTTGGTCTCACCTCAACGGCAGCGATCATATCGATCTGTTCGTAGCCAATGACAGCGGCCCGAACTACTTGTACCGGAACAACGGCAACGGAACTTTTTCAGAGATCGGCTACAACGCCGGAGTGGCTTTCAGTCAAGACGGCAATGAACAGGCTAACATGGGCATCGCCGTAGCCGACTACAATCACACCGGCCGCGAGTCCATCTTCGTCAGCCACTTCAGCGAGGACTACGGCACCCTCTGGCGCAATGACGGCAATATGTCCTTTGCCGATGTTTCCTACGCCTCGGGAATCGCGCGGGCCACATGGCCCTATGTGGGATGGGGCGATGTCTTTGCCGATTTCGAGAATACAGGCTGGCCCGACTTATTTCTTGTAAACGGCCATGTCTACCCTCAGGTTGACACTGAGCCGCTCATTTCGAAGTACAAAGAACCGAAGCTGCTCTTTATGAATCAGCGCAATGGACAATTCAAAGACGTCAGCAAGCTGGCCGGCGAGAGCGTACAGGTTCCTCAGGTCAGTCGAGGAGTAGCCGCAGGCGATCTCTTTAACGATGGAAGAATTGATTTAGTCGTCGAAAATCTAGAGGGACAACCGATGATTCTTCGTCCCGAAGGGCTGCCGCACAACCACTGGATCAGCCTTGAACTGGCTGGAACGAAGAGCAACAGACTTGCGCTGAATGCACGAGTGGAAGTGATTGCGGGCGCGTTACCCCAGACTGACGAAGTGCGAAGTGGGGGCAGTTATCTGTCGCAGAGTGACCTCCGTCTGCATTTCGGGCTCGCAGAACATAACCAGGTCGACAGTATCAAAGTTATCTGGCCGTCAGGAGCTACGGAAACGATCAAGAATCTCCCCGCCGATCACTTCTATTGCATGGAAGAGGGCGCGGGGATCGTGGGATGCGAAAAGATTCGACCTGCGACGGCCAAGAGCATTCCGTGACCTCAGGGAAAATCAGCTTCGAAAGTCGTCCATGCCCGATCGCCTGCTTGCCCGCTTTTAGCTGTGTACAATCTGTCTGTCTTCGGAACCACTTACAGGTACAACATGAGACTTCTCGCATCCTTGAGTGCTCTGGCCCTCATCTCGTGCCAGGGACAGCCCACGATCTTGGCAGAAACCGGACAGTCCGGGCCGACCGTATCCCTAGCCCAGGGGAATCTTCGCGGGGCCTTGACCGCAAACGGAGAAGCCGTTTTCAAAGGCATTCCTTTTGCGCAGCCTCCGGTGGGCGACAGCCGCTGGCGAGCGCCACTTCCAGCGAAGCCGTGGACAGGCGTTCGCGACGCAAGCGCCTTCGGGCCTGCCTGTGTGCAAGGCGGTGCGGAGGGCGCCCATAGCAGCGAGGACTGCCTTTATCTGAACGTGTGGACCCCAACGTGGCCGGTGAAATCTCCGGTCGCCGTAATGGTCTGGATTTATGGTGGCGGAAACTTTGCCGGAGCGGCTTCGGACCCGATATTTGATGGAAAAAATCTAGCGAGCCATGGCGTTGTCCTGGTGACGGTGAATTACCGGCTGGGCGTCTTCGGTTTTCTGGCACATCCTGAACTCACCCAGGAATCAGCGCATCATGTCTCCGGGAATTATGGGCTGCTGGACCAGGTGATGGCGCTGCAGTGGGTCCACGACAACATCGCCAAGTTTGGCGGCGACCCTCACAACGTGACGATCTTCGGGGAGTCGGCTGGTTCGCTCGATATTAATGTGCTGATGACCTCGCCTCTAACGGAAGGCCTATTCCAACGAGTGATTGGGGAAAGCGGCCCAGTGGTTGCTCCGCCGCCCCTGGCGGAGGGAGAGAAGAAAGGGGTCGATTTCGCAGCAAAGTTGGGCATTACTGGTGCAGAGGCATTGCCGAAGTTGCGTGCTCTCTCCAGCGCTGATCTCCTCAACGCAACCGGGCAGGGGCTGGCGTTTCTTGGTCCGACGCTTGGGGTGGTGGTTGACGGATGGGTCTTTCCCCAGTCTCCGATGAGCATCTTCGCCGCCGGCCGTGAGCATCGGGTCGGACTGATGCTTGGCAGCAACTCACAAGAGTTGCAGAAGCCATTCTTTCCCATGGCCGCCGGGGGTCTTCACCAGGCCATTACGCAACAGTACGGTGCTCTGGCCGACAGCGCCCTGAAAGCGTACGGATTGGATGCTGCGACCGAGCCCGCACCCGATCCTGAGCTCGGCCCCGTGATGGCGCAATGGGCGACGGACACCCAATTTCGCTGCGGCTCAGTGGCGGAGCTGGTCTGGCATAGCTCTGCCAACAATCCCGCTTATCAATTCCAGTTCTCCCGCTCCGCGCCGGGAAAGAAAGCGCTGGGAGCGCCGCACGGCAGCGAGGTGCCTTACGTGTTTGGCACTCTGGAGACCAACCCTTCCGCAGACAGGTACAACGATACGGACCGGAAGCTTTCCGAGCAGATACAGAAATATTGGACCACCTTCGCGAGAACTGGAGATCCGAACGACGGCGTTCAGACGAGGTGGCCGAAGTTCGATCCCGAAAAGCGTGGCTATCTTGACCTGATGGACACCGGGCCGGTGGCCAAAGAGGGTTTGAGGCGTGCGACCTGCGATGTGTATATGGAGTTACTGAAGACGCAGCTGTCGCGCTAACGACTACAGAAGAACAGCGTCTACGCCCGCGTCGCAAGTTCAATCGCCTGCTTGAGCGCCTCCAGCATGCTTCGCTCGTCGGCTTTCCCAGTTCCCGCAATGTCGAAGGCCGTGCCATGGTCAACAGAGGTGCGCACGACCGGCAGCCCAAGCGTAATATTCACCCCGGCCTCGAGGCCCAACACCTTCACCGGCCCATGCCCCTGGTCGTGGTACATGGCCACCACCAAGTCATAATCGCCGCGCTGCGCGAGAAAGAAAAGCGTGTCGGCGGGCAGAGGCCCTTCCACCCGCCATCCTTTGCGCTGGCACGCCTCAACGGCGGGAGTGATCTTGGCCGCTTCTTCACCATGCCCGAAGAGCCCGTTCTCGCCCGCGTGGGGATTGATTGCACACACCCCAATCCGCGGATCGGAGATGCCGCTGCGCCGAAGCGCCTCGTAGCCTCGGGTGATCGTGCGCTCCACCAGACCAGGCTCTATTTTGGCGATCGCATCCAGCAGCCCGATGTGCGTCGTTACATGCACGACACGTAGCTTCGGCGTCGAGAGCATCATCGAGACTTCGCCCGCACCGGTAAGATGCGCGAGCATCTCGGTATGCCCCGGAAACGCGTGGCCGCCAGCATGGAGTGCCTCCTTGTTCAGCGGCGCCGTGCAGATCGCCTGGATTCTGCCGGCCATTGCCAGACGCGCCGCTACCTCCATGTACTGGAATGACGCATCGCCGGCGACCGCCGACAACTTGCCCCAGGCAAGGTCGTCGGGCACAAGCCCAAGATCGATGCACGCCACAGTTCCCGGCGCATACTCGACCGTCTCGATTTCCGCCTCATCGACCGACTGAACGACCAGCGGCACACCGGTGATCTTTACGGTCTGCTCCAGCCGCCTGGCATCGCCAATCACCAGGGGCCTGCAGCGGTCGTATACCTCCGGGTGAGCTAAAGCTTTCACGATCACCTCTGGCCCCACCCCGGCAGCGTCCCCCATCGTGATCCCGATGACAGGCTTCATGACGGCTTCCTCAATGGCACTCCATCTCTAAGACCGGCAACGTACTCCCAGCACCGTAGCAGCGCGTCGCTGTCACCAAAACCGCCCGCTTTCGTCAGCACAGGAATGGTTCGCCCGTTGAGTTCCACAACCGAACAGGGCACGCCGCGATCCACCTCACCCACAACCTGCATCAACGATACATTCCAGCTGTTCAAAATGGCCCGTGCGGTTTCACCACCCGTTGCCAGCAGCGCTCCCACAAGATTTGCGCAGGGCGCAAGCATTGCTCCAAGGGCTTCCGTCAGCAATGGGCGTTCGGCAGGATCGACTCGCTCTGCGGCATCAAGGATCACCAGCGTGTCGGCGCCTGCCTGCAGCGACGCGGCAATGCTCCCAGCGATATCTACCCACCCTGCGCTCGTCTCCCGATTCAGCAGCAGCCGTGGCGACACGCTCACGATACGCAGCGGAACACTCTGCTCCAGCAGCAACGCCTGGCCGCGTGAAACCGCCGAAGTGCTTCCCACGACGAACAGCATCGGCCCAGTCCCCCCCTGCGGCTTGGGCCGATGCAGCCCACTGCCCACCAGCCCCGCTGCATGAGTCAGTTGAAACGCCAGCCCAGCCGATCCGGCCCATACCGTCTCGGGGCCAAGTAAAAAGGAGGCGCGCGCAATGGTAGCCAGATCTTCCTCGGTCTGCGCGTCGCAGATAATCACATCCACTTCCATGGCCATCTGCCGCATCTCTTCCGCAACAAGCTCTTGACCGCCGCGCAGGAGGTCTAGGCCGATGATGCCGGTACGGAGTCCCTCCTGCTCCAGCATGCTCGGGATATGGGCCACGCCAACCAAGCCGTCCTGTTTCCAGGTCTCAGTCTCATGCAGCGGGCTACCGTGCACGAGCTGGTATCCATGGATCGTGCTTCGTCCGCGCGACGGAAAAGCCGGGGCCAGCATCGCCACTGCACCAGCGTTGTTGCGACGCTGCTCTTCCAGGACCGCGCTGATCTCGGAGCCCACGTTGCCGCGCAGCGTAGAGTCGAGTTTCTTGAACACGATCTGCCGCTGGCTCGGCACTGAATTTGCTCGCATAACCTTACGCACCCGCTCCGCAGCCTCATCCGAGGGCAGGCGGCGCGTGTCGCAATCGATGGAGAGCACATCGCAATCCAGTGCGTGCTCGGGCTGCCCGAGAGACACGGCAGCGCTCATGCCGTGGTACGTACACGCGCTGGCGCAATCCGCCGCGCCGGACAGATCATCGGCAAGGATCAGCATCTGTCTCATCGGTCCAGCTCCTGAACTGGTTCTGCAAACGTGACGGTTGCAGCGCGCATACGGGTGGCCCACCACGCCGTTATCGGCGGGACCAGCAAGCTGGTTACGATGACAGAAGCGGCAACCAGCACGGTCGCAGGGCCTGCGGCGGCTGCATACTTCGGATCCGCGGCTGCAACCAGCATCGGCACCGCCGCTGCATTGCCCGCAGTCGTGGCAGCGGCAAGTCCCGCAGTGCCGTCGCCCCCGGTCGCGCGGTTCGCCAGGATCAGGCAGGCACCGCTCACAAACACCACGGCGATCCCTAGCATGACCCCAAGCAAACCAGCTTGCACGACGCGGTGGAGGTCCAGGGTTGATCCAAGCGCAAAGGCAAAGAACGGAATCAGCGTTCGCGCAGCGCGTGCAAGAAACTCTCCCAATTCCGCATCCAGGTTTCCCAGCAGCATACCGACTGCAAGCGGCAGAATCGCGCCCACCAACGTCTGCCACGGAAAGGCCGCGATTCCGGCAATACCCAGCGAAACCATAGTCAGAAACGGACCGGACTCCAGGCTCATAACAGAGTAGGCCGCCGAATCTTCCGGCTTGCCGTATTGCTCCATGATCGCCATGTAGAGGCCGCCGTTCGTGTCGTTTACCGCTGCCACGACGGCGAGGGTCGAGAGACCAGCCATCCAGCCGGTGTGGATGGGTTCTGGGCCGAGGAAGCGGCCCAAGATGAAGCTCGCAGCGATACCCAGGCCCACCTTGCAGGCGAGCAGCGCGCCGCCTTTTTTGATCACGCGGGGTATGGAGCGCAGTGAAATGCGCGCGCCCATACAGACGTAGAAGACCGCAAGGATTGGGAGCGCACCAGTAAACAGCGCGCCTGTGAACGAGCCGAAGAACCCGCCAGTACCGGGTGCGAAGGTTGCCAGCAATGCTCCGCACACAAGCGGGACGACCATCATTCCGCCCGGCACTTTTTCTATCGTGCGCTTGATCTTCAATTCGGCTCGATTCCCGTCCACCCGACGAAGGACAGGGTCCTTTCTACTTCTTGAACGCGTCGAACCGGATTTGTTTGAGCAAGTCGCTTTGCGTTTCCACTTCAGTTTTCCCAGCGGGGAACTTATTCGTGCTCAAGATATAGGCAACGATATCGGAAATCTGCTGGCGGTTCAGCGTACCCGGTTTATCCGCAGGCATTGTGGTACGGATGCGGTCGAACAGATCGCCGAGTGTTTTCGCGTTCCAGGTGGAAAGAAATTCTGTGCCCGCGAGCGGCCGCACTGCATCCCCACTCATCAGGTCGGCTCCATGACAGCGGGCGCATCCCTCCCTGTATGCTTCCTCGCCACGCTTGGCCTGCTCCTGGGTGTAGACACCGTCCCAAAGTGACCGCGATCCTTGCACCTCGGAAATCGCCGCCGGAGCTCTGGGGCGCTGACGAGTATCGTTGTCCGAGGGTAATGTGAACGCAATGTATTCTCCCGAATACGTGGCTCCGCTCACCGCTACGACAAGATATTGTTTGCCGTTGACCATGTAGGTCATCGGCGATCCTGTTTGCGGAGCCGGCAACGAGACTGCTCCCACCTGCTTGCCGGTGGACTTGTCGAATGCATGCAGCGTTGCTGTTCGTACTCCGGGGGCCGAAGTCCCTGTTGCGCCGTCGCCTGCCACCAGCAATGTTTTCGTCACCAGCGAGCCGACGCTCAGCCCCGACTCGCCGGTGGGTGGAATCGTCATACCCTTGAGCAATGGGCTCTCGCGCACAGCATCCGGCGTCGGTCCAAAGGGAATCTGCCACTTGATCTCCCCACGGTCCATGTCGATTGCGGTGAGCCTTCCATACGGCGGCTTAATGAGGGGCAATCCGTCGACAGTCAACGAATTGCGCAGCGTGCCTCCACCAGGTGGCTGCGCGGGAACCTTCTTAGCGGGCTTTGCTGCTGCTGCCGCAATCGCGTCAGCTCCGGCTCCGGCTCCTGTGCCTCCCATGCGGGCTACGACCGGTTGTCCCGCGGTTCCCTTGACGTAACCCATGTCGGAGACATCTTTCGGTGCCGCAACCATTCCCATGGGGACCACGCACGAGGAGCATGAGGAGACAAACAGCAGGTGAGTTTCGGGATCGAAGGAGCCGCCGGCCCAATTGGTGCCGCCGTTGTTGGTGCTGATTGTTAACAGCGCCAACGGACCACCGACCTTGCTCAGTACGGGAGGTGTAAACACCGGGCCGATGGCATAGGACTTGATTAGCTTCAGGGCATCGGCCCGCAATTTCGGGGTGAAGTCGATTAAGTCATCTTCGGAGATGCCGTTGCGATCGTAAGCCGGAGGTTTCGTTGGGAAAGGCTGCGTGGGGGAATACCACTCGCCGGGCACATCTCCTTTCGGAACCGGTCTCTCCTCAATCGGCCACACCGGTTCGCCGGTCACGCGATCGAAGACATAGAGCATGGACTGCTTGGTCGGTACGGCAACGGCTTTAATGGTCTTGCCGTTCACTTGAATGTCGCCAAGAATCGGCGGCGTAGAAACGTCCATGTCCCAGAGGCCGTGGTGCACCAGCTGGTAGTGCCACTTGCGCTTGCCCGTTTTCAGATCCACGCAAACCAGCGATTCGCTGAAGAGCGTATTGCCGGGCCTGTTTCCGCCGTAGTCATCGCCCGTCGGCAGCTCTATGGGTAGATACGCAAGGCCCAATTCCTCATCGACACTCACTTGCGTCCACATGCCTGTATTGCCGGTGTACTCGGCAGAGCCGTTCAGCCATGTGTCGTAGCCAAACTCACCCTTGCGCGGGACGGTGTGAAAGATCCAAACTCGCTTGCCCGTTCGCACGTCGAAGGCACGGATATAACCTTTGTAAGTCGTCTTGCTGGCAGTCGATCCGCCATCGACAAAAGCCGCTCCGACAATCACCTCGTTCCTGGCGACGACAGGAGCTGATTGCGTGCCGATGGATCCGTGGACGAGATCGATGTCCTGATCGTCGTTTAATTTCAGGTCCACGACCCCATTCTCTCCAAATCCTTTGGCGTACTGACCAGTCTTCGCATCCAGGGCGATCAACTTGTATCCAGGTGTCGTATAGAGAATCCGCGCGTCCTTGCCGTCTGTCCAATACGCCAGCCCGCGGCCGGACAAGCCACGCGGCGCATTGGCTCCGCGTTCTCCCTCATGTTCGCCATGCACCCACAGCAGCTCGCCCGTGACTGCATCCAGCGCGAACACGTCCCGGCGCGTCCCACCCGTCGCATAGAGGATGCCGTTCACTACCAGCGGCGTTCCCTCGAGCTTGTACTCCGCACGGTTTCCGAGGCTGTCGGTCTTGAATCGCCAGGCAACCTCCAAGTCTTTGAAGTTCGAAGCATTGATCTGGTCGAAGGCACGGTACCGGGTGTTCCCCAGATCACCGCCATAGGTGGGCCAATTGGGATTGGTTCCGGCAGACTGACCCCACACGGCAGCGCCGGCACATGCCAGCACCGGACCCAGCACTAGAAAGCTGCGAAGGCGGCTACAAAATTGGTGCGCGTTGATTTGAGTCATTTTCTCAAGATGTCCTCGCCACGGGGCGAAGCACTATTTTCGTTCCTCTCCCGGAGGCGGAGCGTTTTCTTCTCCAGGGGGCGGAGCGTTGGGGTTTGCGCCACGGGCCGGCTTCCAACCATCCACCGACTTCCCGTTCTGGAAGAAGTAGGCGTCCTTGCTGTAGGGACCGGTGGCATACAGAGCGCTGGCCTGACCAAAAATCTTTCCGGCCTTCAACACGTCATCGTGTACCTTCACCATCAAGGCCTGGTAATGCGGGTCATTCTGTGAGAAGCCGGAGAACGAAGAGAGGTCGTTGTTGCCGATGATGACGACGTCGACGCCGGGAACGGAGGCGATGTCGTACGCGTTCGCCACTCCGGTAGGTGTTTCAATCATCACCACAACCAGCATGTTGTCGTTGATGCTCTGGCGGTAGGTATTGCCCCAGAGCGCCCTGTACTGACCGGACCCGGCGCTTCGCCGCCCTATGGGTGGGTACCGCGCCCACTTGGCAGCTTCGCGGGCCCTGTCCACATCGTCGACCGTGGGAACGATTACGCCGAGCGCACCAATGTCAGTGGCATGTTGGATGTGCCATTCCTGGGCGTCGGGCAGCCGAATCATGGGGGTCGCCCTCACGTGCGGGCAGGCGGCGATCATCTTCTCCACGTCCGCAAACTCCAGCGTGCTGTGTTGCATCTCGAACCAGGTGAAGTCGTAGTGCTTGGCCTTCTCGCAGTAATCCTCGATGTCCATCTTGGACTGCGTGAAGCTGAAGATCTGCTGGCCGCTGAGGAGCTTCGCTTTTGCGGTGTTATAGAGCGCAGCCTTGCTGGCAGGCGGCAGCGGGTTCTGCGCGACTGCCGGGATTCCCAGGTATGCAATCGCCGCAGCGGAACAGGTGAGCACAGCGATCGCTACAGATTTCTTCATGTGGTGCGCCTCTCTTTACGAAGTACTTTGCTGAGGTGTTTGGTGGCGTAACCGGATCGCAGGGAAGTATACACATCGAAATCGGGAACAAGGAACGCTGCCGCGAGCACCCAGTCTTTCGCTTTCGATACCCTGTGTTGGCTGACCCGGAGAAGTGCTGATGCCGAGTCGATCCATAGCTTGGAGAAGAGGGACTGAGTCGCCTCTCTGCGGCGACCCGCTTGTCCTCGTCGGGGTCGGTGAAATGAGGTGCACCCCCCGGGAGGGTGTGTCTCCTGGCGATTTGTTGCAACGTATGGCAGTTAGTAGGGCAATAATAGATTTGACTAACCCACGCCAAATCGGGTATTGTTCTTTGCATGGACAAGTTCCCCAAGACGCTACTCGAAGCCATTCAATACTTTAGCGATGAGCAGGTCTGCATTGATACGGCTGTGGAAATGCTGTTTCCTAACGGGGTACATTGCCCAGAATGCAAGGCCGAGCAGCCGTACTATCTCAAATCGCAGAAGCGGTGGAAGTGCCGGGATTGCCGGATCCAGTTCTCTATCAAACGCGGCACTATCTTCGAGGACTCTCCCATCTCGCTTTGCAAGTGGCTCCCGGCCATGTGGCTCCTCGTAAATTGCAAGAATGGGGTCAGCTCCCATGAATTGCATCGGTCACTCGGCGTTTCGCAAAAGACGGCATGGTTCATGCTTCATCGCTTGCGGCTGGCTCTCAATGTCACGTCACCGTTCATGGGTAGCTTCGGTGGCGGAGCCGTGGAAGTGGATGAGGCCTTTATCGGCGGCAAGACGAAGAACATGCATAAGAGCCGCAAGCTGAAACTTGCCCGGATAAGCGGCGAAGTGAATGCCTCGCAATCAACGGGCTATGCGGGAAAAACACCAGTCATGGGGATGTTTGATCGCGCTACTCGCAAGGTTCGCGCCAAGGTTGTGCCGAACGTCCGGCGTGAAACTTTACAGAATGAAATCATGGACAACGTCTGCTTCGGATCAACGATCTATTCAGACCAGGCAGTCGCATACGACACGCTAGCGAAGCAATATGCCCACGACACGGTGAACCACATCAGCTCTTATGTGCGCGGACAGGTGCACACGAATTGCTTAGAAAACTTCTGGTCACTCACAAAGCGCAACCTTGCCGGAACCTACGTCTGCGTCGAACCATTCCATCTTGACCGTTATCTTGATGAACAGATGTTCCGGTTCAACAACCGCGCCACGAAGGATAACCCGCTGGACGATTCAGACCGCTTTTTGTTTGCACTGTCCCAAGTGGCAAACAAGCGGTTGACCTACACGAACCTCACCGGAAAGACCGAAAGACCGGAAAACTAATCCTTATCGCGGGAAGCGTGGGCCGAAGCCGAAGTTCTAGGCTTGGGGCCGCGCTTTGGCTTACCTGCGTTCGCACGCTTTTCGGCGGCCAGCATTCTTTCAAGGTCAGACTTTGAGACGGCGAGAACCTTCCCCAGTCCCACCTTGAACCGTGAGAACGCTACATCAGGCGAACAATCAATTTGCTGGTCAGCTTTGATCTTCATCTGGTCCGGGGAAATTTTCAGAACATAGGTACGGGTTTTCCACAAATAAAGCTGGTGTCCCCACATCCGAACGCCCCTACAATTCAGACATGCACCATTCACACTGCAGAAGACGCAGAAGGGTGTGCACAGGGACGATGTGCACATCCGTGAGGGTACAGACCGAGTAGCGTTTTCGCAGAACACTACCCGGCCTAGTCCAAGTACCCGCTTCAACCCCCGGTCACAGATTGCTCTGTGGCCGGGTTTCTCTTTTGTGAGGGGACACTGTGTCCGGTCAAAAACCGCTAGTCATTCAGAATATGTAACTTGCGCTCCGCGACCGGACACAGTGTCACCTCACGTTGATTCAAAGTGTACACATGGCAGCAATGTGCAAGGGGGATTTTTTTGCACATCAGACTAATGTGTACAAATGCCATTCGAAACACAGCACCCCATGCCCCCGATAATAGCGGGTTTGAGCATCGGCGCACTCTCTATTTTGGGTTAGCCAAATATATTATTGCCGTTAGTAGAGGGGAGTCCCTTTCTAGTACATAGTGTGGTGTTGCAAGGATTCAGGTTAGGTTGGGGGAGTCACTTCCGGGTTAATAGAGGAAGGCCCGGCTGGTCGCCGGGCCTTTTTCTTTCGTCCTTAATTTAAGGATATCAGTTGTGCCATAACTCGTGTCACATCGTTCGTGCGCGCGGAAGATGCGTGGATTGTGGTAGCTGGCTTGGTTTCCACAGGTGTGAGGGCTTGACAGGTTTTCGCGCGAGGTCGATGGTGGTGAGGATTTTGTGGACACGGTTTGTGGTGGTACATCCCACCCACAACAGATCAGCGGTTGCGGGAGAGCCGAGCCGGCGCATTACGTTCCTTCAACCCTGGCGGTTTGCCAGCTGCAGCGAGGAATTATGAACAGCCCCCAATCCTCTCGGCCTTTGCATCGACTCATCCGTATCGCGGTGGGGATGAGTCTCTCGTTGTGTCTTTTTCCGGGTCTCGCGCAGGTTCCTCAGAACCCCTTCGGCCCCAATGTGCTCCTGCTCGATCCGCACAGTTCTTCCACCGAGATGCAGGCGGCAATCGATCGCATTTACTCGGTCCAGGAGCACAACCAGTTTGGTCCGAGC